>Ga0182015_10006622_pt1 | contig 11573 bp, 9 predicted proteins | sample 712P3MmetaG_FD_120478 | JGI IMG/M metagenome (GOLD analysis project Ga0182015, IMG submission 120478) | Permafrost microbial communities from Stordalen Mire, Sweden - 712P3M metaG | ecosystem: Environmental > Terrestrial > Soil > Wetlands > Permafrost | place: Sweden: Stordalen | collected...
CGAGCGTGCTGGGCATATTGGCGCCCTCGGCTACCAGCTTGCAGCCGTTCTTGATGAGGTTCGCGGCATCTTTCGCTTTGATCTCATTCTGCGTGGCGCTCGGGAATGCGCAATCCGCCTTGATATTCCAGATCGGATTGTGTTCCAGCTTGATGTCGGTGGGCATGAAGATCGCCTTCTTGAATTTCTCGCCGTATTCGCGGATGCGTCCGCGGCGAACATTCTTCAGCTCCATGACCCATGCCAGCTTCTCGCGATTGATTCCATCGGGATCGTAAATCACGCCGTCGGAATCGGAGAAGGTCAAGGGCTTCGCTCCCAGATCGAGCAGCTTCTCGACTGTGTATTGGGAAACATTGCCGCTGCCCGAAACCAGGCAGAGCTTGCCTTCCAGCGAGTCTTTCTTGCTCTTCAGCATTTCGGCGGCGAAGTATACGCAGCCGTAGCCGGTGGCCTCGGGACGAATCAGCGAACCGCCCCAGCTCAGGCCCTTGCCGGTCAATACGCCGGTGAACTCGTTGCGCAGGCGCTTGTATTGGCCAAACAGGAAGCCGATTTCGCGTCCGCCAACTCCGATGTCGCCGGCGGGAACGTCGGTGTCGGGACCAATGTGGCGTGACAGTTCGGTCATGAAGCTTTGGCAGAAGCGCATGACTTCGTTGTCGCTCTTGCCCTTGGGATCGAAGTCCGATCCGCCTTTGCCGCCGCCCATGGGCAGCGTGGTCAATGAATTCTTGAACACCTGCTCAAAGGCGAGGAATTTCAAAATGCCGAGATTCACCGAGGGATGAAAGCGTAGCCCGCCCTTGTAAGGGCCGATGGCGCTGTTCATCTCGATGCGAAAGCCGCGGTTCACTTGAATTTCGCCGCGATCATCAAACCACGGCACACGGAACATAATTACGCGCTCCGGTTCGGTGATGCGCTCAAGTATCTTCGATGATCTATATTCCGGATGCTTCTGCAAAACCAGCCGTAGAGAATCGAACACTTCCTGAACTGCCTGGTGAAATTCAGGCTCCGCCGCGTTTTTCGCTTTTACGATGGACATTACGTCTTCAATGTAATCGCCCGAAGTTTTAATTCCGGGCGGTGTCATAACGCTCATAGGATTTTCCTCCAATAAGATTGATTTCAGAACGTACGTCTTTGCTGTGGTGCATTGCACACCGGTGGAAACTTTGTAACGCTCTATTTAAGGCCTCTGCCCTGATTTTCGCGGTGATTGCAGTCACCCGGAACCGTGATAATGGTACTGCCGTCCGGCCATGGAATAAATACGATTGTGGAGAACGGGCGTCTCGCCCGTTTAGATAGATAGGAACATCGCAGCGTGGGAAGGTTGGGCTGCGGTGAAGCCGTGGACGAAACCTTAGATCCCCAGCTTCTTCACTTCTTCGGTGTAATACTTGCGGTAGAGAATATCCCATTCCTGACTGCCCTCCAGAATGGTCCGCTTCTGATTCTCGATTTTGTGCCGTGCTGCCTGATCGATCTTCTCTTCCTGGTTCAACAACTCTTCCAAAATCTTGCGCACTTCGAGCCGGATCGTATTCCGGTCCTCAATAAAATCCAGGTCAGCCATTTCAGCCAGCGCATCGGTCACTACGTGCGCCACTTTGTTCACTTTGTCGCGGCTGACTCTCACAGCACCGCCTTGTACTTACGAACCAGTTCGTTCTTCACCTTGCGAAACATCTCCTGATAATTAGCCCCGGTTTTCTGCATCTCGGCAGAATAGGCTTCCAAAATCACCCGCACCTCGTCATTGATGCGGTCCTCGAGCGAAAATTCCTCGAGGACTGCGGCATGAACTTTTTCGCCGACCGCAGCCGCAGCTTTGGTTTCGATGAACTTGCCTGCAATCAGTTTTTTCGTGACTTCGCGGGCCAGATAGCCCACATAATCTTTGGAAAGAAGCATGATGCGGATGAGAGATCGTCGTGAATGAAACAGTGTAGCACAGGGGAGATCGTCGTTGGTCCTTGGTCCTTGGTCGTCCGCTAACGAACGCGACGCATTTGCCAACGACCAACGGCAAACCACCAACGACGAGTCCCCATTTGCCTGCATTCAGGCTTACAATGCAGGTATCAAGACCTTTATGCCTTCTGCACCCGACGATTTGACCAGCCTCAAAGATGACATGATTGCCTTCATAGAAGGCCACGGCATGCGCCGCTTCCCGGGGCTCGTCGACTATGAACAAGTGCAGAGCGTTACCTGGAAGTCTGAAGACAATCCCGACAGTTGGAAAGATTTTGTCGAGCTGGCCAAAGCTTCCGGAGCGCCGTTTCTGACCATGGATTCGTGGCGTCTAGAGCGCGAAGAACTCGATGCCATGATCGAGCGCCTGAGCACAGCCGCGTTCAGCAGCGATGAGGATGTAGAAGACGCCCGTTGGCTGCGCACCTACATCGGCAAGACCGGTTTCGTGCAGCTGGGATTCTCGCAACAGGGCGTGATGATGGTCTACGAAGCGTCCACGTTGTGGTACGACCGTTACCAGAACATTCTAGAAATGGCCGACGATTTCGCCGGCTTTCCCATCGACGAAACCGATTCCGACGACGAACCGTAAAGCTACTCGGGACAACCATACTGAGCTTTGTATCTTTGGTAGCGGCAGCATCTTGCCGGCCGGCGCGAGGGCATCCTGCGCTCGCTGTGCGGGCGAGACCGCACGACAGCCGCCGGCGCTACTAACGCTTCGAGTAAAATCATCTTCCCCGAAGAACTGAATCACGAAATGAAGTGGCTGCCAAAGATCGCTGACGCTGCACAGATTCAATCTCTCGCAGCCTCTCTATTTTCAAATGCGAGCCTCAGGCTTAAAACTCCAGAACTCGCTACGACTCTCGCAAAGCTTTTGCTAATGCGTGGAATACACGATCCAGAGACTGCTGAACGCTTCCTCACTCCATCCGTCGCCCATCTGCACTCGCCGTATTTGATGTCCGGCATGAAAGCCGCCGTCGACCGCCTGGACGCAGCCATCGAGCGCAAAGAACGCATTCTGATTTACGGCGATTACGACGTCGATGGCACCACCGCGATTGTCATCCTCAAAACCGCAATCGAACTTTGCGGCGGCTCTGCCGACTTCCACGTTCCGCATCGCATCAAGGAAGGATACGACCTCCGCGGCGACGTCATCGAGCGCGCCGCTGCTGCCGGAATTCATCTTATTATCAGCGTCGATACCGGCATTCGCGCCTTTGCAGCCGCCGAAACCGCCCGTAGCCTCGGCGTAGATCTTATCGTCACGGATCACCATCTTCCTGGCCCGGACGGCATGCCCACCGCACTCGCCGTGCTGAATCCGAATCAATCGGGATGTGATTATCCGTGCAAAGCGCTGTGCGGCGCCGGCGTTGCTTTCAAACTGGCGCAGGCGCTAATGGAGCGCCGTCTCATTCATCGAGATCAAATACCGCTGCTGAAGTCCTTTATGAAAGTGGTCGCCATTGCGACGATTGCCGACTCTGTGCCTTTGACGGACGAAAATCGCGTATTCACCAAGCTCGGTCTGGAAGCTCTGCGTTCCGCCGTGAACCCAGGCCTAAAGGCGCTGCTGGAAGTCGCGCAAGTCAGCGGCCGTCCGCTCACTTCGAGCGAAGTAGGATTCCGCATTGCGCCGCGCGTTAATGCCGCCGGACGCATGGACGTTGCCCGCGACGTGATTGAGCTATTCAGCGTCAAAGACTCAACCCGTGCACGCGAACTTGCCAACAAGCTCGATCAACTAAATTCGGATCGCCAAAATGAAGAACGCCGAATACTGGAAGCAATCCAGTCGCGGCTGGAGCAAGAGCCCGCACTGCTCAACTCTTTTTGTCTGGTCATCGACGGCGATGGCTGGCACCGCGGAGTAATTGGAATCACTGCAACCCGCATCGTCGAACGCTACTGCCGTCCCACGCTGGTAATTTGTCGCGATGGTAGCGAAGCGTACGGCTCAGGCCGCTCGATTCGAGCATTTCACCTGCTAAACGCACTCGAGTCGTGCGCCCTATTATTCACCCGTTTTGGCGGGCACGCGCACGCCGTCGGCTTCTCTATGCCTGCCGCGAACCTGCCCGAACTCTGCGCCCATCTCGATACCTACGCGCGCACGAAGTTGACTCTGGAAGACTTCGAACCCACGCTCGATCTCGACGCCGAACTTTCATTCGAGCAGATCACGCCCGATTTGTTTCACGCGATACATCGCCTCGAGCCCTTTGGCATGGGCAATCCCGAACCCGTCTTTGCTTCGCGTAATCTGGTTTTAATGGCTCCGCCGCGGGTAATGAAAGAAAAGCACGTCAAACTAAAACTGTCGTCCCAACCCGAGGAGCAGGAACTGAGCGACGAAGCCGTGCTGACGATGCCTCGATGTCATCCCGATTCATCTGTCCTGCCACGTGTGCATGCTCAGAGTTCAGACGCAAGGCCGCGGAAACCTATCACCTACACGGCTCTCGGCTGGCGCATGGCCGAACGAATTCAGCAAGCAGAACTGCTTCCCGGTGATGCGTTGGATATCGCCTTCACACTCGATCAAAACGACCACCCCGACTTCGGTGGGCTCGAACTGTCACTCCGTGATTTCAAGAGCCGCCAGCACGCCGCCAAAGCGTGACGCACTGCATCAACCGTTCTAGCAATCGTTATCTTGAGCGAAGCTCGAAGCTCGTCCCGATAACGCGGACCAAAGCCCCCGGTGGTTATCGACGCCGCCATTGATGGGGTAAACGCCAGTCAAGAAAGTGCTTGCCAGCCACGACAATCAATGCTAATTTATAATTGCATAGAACAACTTAAAGCTAATAACGCGGCCCCAAGAGCCGCGATTCTTTTAGCGCTGTCTTTAGCCATCGTTCGACAGAAATTTTCCAGGACAAAGTTTTTCAAGGAATTTATTCATGACAAAACCGAAGGTAAAGATAAAGATCAAGCACGCCAAACGGCGCGGGGAGTGGGCCGAGATGCGCTTCATGGCCATGGCGACGGAAAACGGAATCGAGGTGTCCAAGCCCTATGGCGAGATGGCACGCTACGACTTCGTGGTGGAACACCAAGGTAAGTTTGCCCGGGTGCAGGTGAAGTCCACGATGCATCGGAATGGCCGGGGCTATGCATGCACCATGCGGGGCTGGCGGGGCCCGTACGGGCGCAACGAGTTCGACTATGTAGCGGCCTATTTGATCCTGGAAGACCTGTGGTACATCGTTCCGGTGAAGGATATCCGCGGGCAATGGACCCTTTCGCTGAACCCGCACCTGAAGAATGCGAGGTACGAACCATATCGCGAAGCGTGGCACCTCCTCCGCGGAGAGCCGGGGAAGAGCGACAAGATTCGATCCATCCAGGCCTGTGCCGAGGAGCCGGCGGTTTCTCGTTTTTGGGAAGGGCCCGACTTCAGTCGGGCCGCTCAGTCATTGGAAATGTGTCCGCGCTTTAGCGCCTGAGGCAAGCTCTTTCGTCCTCGGCGACTCTTTCCGCAGTCTCTTTAGCCGTGCCGCTCGCGATCACTAAGGCGTTTTCACGGTTACTGTAGCTCGTTACAGATTGTCATCCCCACTCGTCACGGATTGTCATCCCGGCCTCATTACAAATTGTCATCCCGACCGGAGCTTCTCATCCCAAAGGGAGTAAACGGCCAAAACCGACCCGCCCAGAGCCCTGGGCTATGAGTTTGATAGACGCGTAGGCAGCTTCCTGCACGCACCAGTGCAGGGCAGAAGCTAACAGGAAATTGACAAAGAGGCTCATTCCCTGGTATCGGACACGGAGGGGTATTCGATTGGGGGATTTTGAGTGTAAACGCGATTTTTCGTCAATCATCCTCTTGAGGTCTTGGCAACCGCATAATTTTCATTGACTCGCCCCATTTCGCAGTCGTAGGATTCTGCTCCACTGATTAGCCAAGCTACCTCGCACTACGGTATCGGCGAGAAATTCTGGGCGAAATTGACTCGCTTCTAAAGGAGGCCGCAGAGGAGGGCGCGATGAATCGAGAACGGGCACTGAAGGTTGTGTTGGTGTTGGTGGGGTTAATTTTCTTGCTTGGTGTCTATCCCCTGATGATGTTTCTTTGGCCGAGCGGGTGGCGATGGCAGCCTAACCAGCCGGAATACGAGCAGATGATCCTCGGCGTATACGCCACACTCGGTATTTTCCTGCTGCTCGCATCGCGCAACCCGTCGGCCAATCGCAGCCTGATCGCCTTCACCGCTTGGTCGAGCCTTGTGCACGCTGCCATTATGGCGGTGCAGGCATTCCAGAGTGCGAGCGAACGCGGACATATGCTGGGCGACGTACCTGCGCTTGTTATTGTCGGCGTTGCGCTTATCGCGCTCGCGCCAGCAAAGCAATCGGCGTAGCGGGCATCAGCATCCGGTGCGTAGACGTATGGCAATTACACTCAAGCTCCCGTCGCGAGCGAAGATGAGCGTAATCGCGATGTTACGCCAACCATCCTTTCGAGCTGCCGCCAACTCCACGGCCTGCATTGACTTGCCCCCTTTCGCGACGTAAGATTTGCGCCAGTGATCGGCCAAACCATTTCGCACTATCGCATCCTGGGCGAGGTTGGCAGCGGTGGCATGGGCGTGGTGTACGAAGCGGAGGACTTGAAACTCGGTCGGCGAGTCGCGCTTAAATTCCTGCCCCGCGATCTCGCTCAGAACTCGCAGTCTTTGGAACGCTTCCGCATCGAAGCCCGCACCGCATCATCGCTGAATCACGAAAGCATATGTACCATCTACGAGATTGATGAGCACGACGGGCAGCCCTTTATTGCGATGGAACTGCTCGAAGGCGATCCGCTTTCGACCCGCATGAGAGGAAGACCGTTTCCCGTGGATGCGCTGCTTGATATTGCCATTCAGGTGGCAGATGCGCTCGAAGCTGCTCACCATAAGGGCATCATTCACCGCGATATCAAGCCGGCAAACATCTTTATCACCACCCGAGGGCGAGCCAAGATTTTGGATTTTGGTCTGGCCAAGCTGGCTCGTGAACGCGAGGAGGCAAGCGCAACGGACGGCGCGACTGTGGATGCCGTCGCTTTGCACCTGACCAGCCCCGGCGCAACCGTCGGCACAGTAGCCTATATGTCACCAGAGCAGGCCCGCGGCGAAGAGATCGACGCGCGGAGCGATCTCTTCAGCTTCGGCGCAGTTTTGTATCAAATGGCCACCGGAAACCTGCCATTCGACGGCGCCACGTCCGCAGTAATCTTCCACGCGATCCTCGAAAAGGCCCCACTGATACCTACGGAACACAATGGAGCGCTGCCCCCAGCGCTGAATGCCGTGATTCTAAAAGCGCTCGAAAAAGACCGCGATTTACGCTGCCAGAGCGCCGCAGAGTTACGCGCCGACTTGAAGCGCATCCGACGCGACACCAGTTCTTCTTCCGGCCAAGCCAGAGCGAGCCAGGCGCAGTCGGCGGAGCAAACCCCGGCATCGGCTCCGATGCCGTCTTCGAGCTCAGTTCTAGCGATCGGGACCAAGCGGCACAGCACTGTGGCTATCGGCGGAATCGTCGTCGCCGCGGTCGCGCTTGCGGCGATCGGCCTTTTCCTGTTTCTCAGCCGCAGCAACCCAACCATCAACCCTCTTGCCATGCAAATCACGAAGCTCACCGAAAATGGCAAAGTGGCGGATCTGGGGGCAATCTCGCCGGATGGCCGGTATGTCGCTTACGTGATGCGGGGAGCGCAGCAGAGTTTGTGGGTCAAGCAGATCGCTACCGGCAGCGAAGCCCAGGTCGTAGCTCCGCAGCCGGGGTTTTTCTATTACGGGCTCACCTTTTCGCCCGATGGCAACTACATCTATTACGTACACTCCAATCCCGAGAACGATGCTGTCCCTGATGTTTACGCTGTGGCCAGTCTGGGAGGATCGCCGCGTCACATCGCCTCTAACGTCTCGAGCGCACCCGGATTTTCCTCTGATGGGAAGCAGATTGTTTTCAAGCGTAGCGCGCCGGAGAAGAAAGAAGATGAGTTGCTGTTGGCCGACAGCGATGGCGGCTCGGAGCACATTATCCTGACCCGCGCAGCTGGGGCCACAGGCTTTGGAAACGCGACACCATCCTGGACAGCAGATGGAAAACTGGTCGCGATGACCGCCTGGAAACTTGCAAAAGGGAGTTTCGCTCAGCTTCTCGTTTTTAAACCAGATGGCACGATGGTCAAGACTTTCACGTATCCGATTTTTATGGATTACGTCGTCTGGGTGCCGGACGGCAGTGGCATGTTCGTCATCGCCCGAACTCCTGAGACACGCTTTCGCTATCAGGTAAAGTACCAGCCATATCCTTCGGGCGACCTGCAAAACGTTACCAACGATTTGAATGAGTATCGGGACCTGCGTATCACAGCAGACGGCAAAGCTCTGGCATCGGTGCAGCGCCAAGTTTCGTCCAATGTCTACGTGGGCGATGTACCGGCAAAATGGCCGTCAGAAATTAACCTCAGCCCGTCACCAATCACTTCAGCGCAAGCTGATGGAGTATTTCTGAACTGGACTGCCGACGGCAAACTGCTCAGCATGGACGCACAGTATCACACATTTCTGCTGGACAGCAGTGGCCACTCCCGGTCGCCATTGCTTGAGCGTGAACCGATTGCGTTGGAAGCTACTCCGTGCGGAGCGGATGCCGTGGTTCTTTCGCTCTTGCGCGAAAATCACGCGGTACTTTACAAGTACCGTCCGGCAAGTGGTGAGCTAATCCAATTGACCCATGGAAAAGACGATCAATATCCAGCTTGTACGCCGGACGGGAAGACAGTGTTCTATCAAGAATTTGAAGAAGTGAATCGCCTTCTACGGATTTCGACCGATGGCGGAAATCCAGTGGAGATGGCCACCAATGTGCTCACCCCTCCGCGTGTTTCGCAAGACGGGAGAACGCTTTTGTATGCACAGGGAGTGGGCGAGGGCAAGAATCAGAGGAACCAGTTTGTAGTTCAAAGCGTCCAGGGCGGCGCGCCCCTCAAAGTCATACCAAAACCGGAATCAGCGCAGGATGTGGTGTGGTCGCCCGACGGACAAGGCATGGTGTTTATCGGCGCATCTGGCACCGGCTCAAATTTGTTTTTCCAGTCGCTCAACAGCGGCACGCCGGTGCAACTCACCCATTTTGACACCGAGCCGATGGCCGTTTATGCTGTCGCCTTTTCAGCCGACGGCAAGAAAGTTGCAGTCACTCGCGCCCGGGCCAACAACTCCGACGTCGTCATGTTCAGCAACTTCCGCTAGCGCGCAAACGCCTACTAAGCGAGCCTCGATCAATCGGGACCCTGAATCTGGCATGACTCTACGGTCATGGGCAAACGGGAGTTCTCAATGCTAACTGTTTTTAACAGGCGATAGCACAAGTTTGCGCCGTTTCTTCGCCTCTCAGGAGCCATTGCCTCGAACAGCCGCCTAGGGGTCTGCCTGACGAAGCTCAAGCGGTAGCGCGTCGCTACAGGTTTGGCCAATCAATACCTTGGTTCGCGATCGTTTGAGAGAAGGAGATTTGAGAGAAGGAGAGTTGAGAAATCTCAAACACGAGCGGCTCGAGAATCTGATGTTCCCGAATTTCACAAGGTCCGGCGGTTCCAGGCATTATCGAATCGTGATTTCGGTATGGCCTTTTCGAAGTCGGGAGAAATTTCCACGAGACTAACCCCTGATCTTGGTCAGCCTCTGACAAAGGCACTGACACCGAAACCGACTTCGTCGAAGTGCGAACGTTGAATGGGTGCAACCGTGAAGCTTATTCCGGCGAGTACTGTAACTGCAGTTCGGCGTCGGCCGGGTTCGCCCTAGCCGTTAGGGCGGTGATTCCGTACTCCAGTCCTTTTTCGAAAGCCTTCAGGTTTAGATCCCGGAAGCTTGCCGGGACGGAATCCGCAACCGCTTTGCCCACGGCGTCGGGGTCGAGCAGGTTTGTGACTGCGGTGAAGAATCCCACCATGACGGAATTCAGCACCATGCGCTTTCCCAGCACTTCGGCGATGCGGGTGGCAGGGATACTGAAGACCTGGAACTTTTTGTCGGCATCGGAAGCTCGCACCAGATCCTGCTCGACGATAAGAATGCCTCCGTCCTTCAACTCTGGGACGAAACGCACGTAAGCTTCTTGCGACATGACGACAAGGATGTCCGGCCGGGTGACGTACGGATACAGGATTGGCGAATCGGAAAGCACGAGCTGCGCGCTGCAGGCGCCGCCGCGAGCCTCAGGGCCGAAGTTCTGCGTCATGGTGGCAAAGGCGCCTTGAAATATCGAAGCTGCCTTGCCAAGCACAATGGCCGAGAGAATTACGCCCTGGCCGCCAAATCCTGCGACACGAATTTCGGTTAGCTGCATACGGTCTCCGCTTGTTCTACAAATTTCTCGCCCAGCGAGTGAGCGAATTGCCCTCGCATTAAGGTTTGGTAATCGGGACGGTCGCGGTCGACGAATTTGCCCACGATGATTTCTCCGGTCATGGTTAGGCCAACTTCACCGGTGGGCGCTCCGTGCCGCACTTTGCTTTTTTCTTTGTAGTACTTCATGGTATCGAGACCGTCGCCCAGTTTGTTGCGCCGCTGATACAGCGTGGGGCACGGCGAAATCACTTCGATAAACGAAAAGCCCTTTTTCTTGAATGCTTCGCTGATCGATCGTGCGAGTTGGCGCACGTGAAAGGTGGTCCAGCGGGCCACGTAAACCGCGCCGGCCGCTTCCACGAGGTGCGGCAGATTGAATGACGGCTCGAACACGCCGTAAGGATTTGTCGAAGTAATCGAATCATCCGGGGTGGTGGGCGCAGTCTGGCCGCCAGTCATCGCGTAAATAAGATTGTTGACGCAGATCACTTTCAGATCGATGTTACGGCGCGCAGCGTGAATCAGGTGATTGCCGCCGATGGCGGAAAGATCACCATCGCCCGAATAAACCACGACGTTCAGTTTTGGGTTCGCCAGTTTCAGTCCGGTAGCAAATGGAATGGCGCGGCCGTGCGTAGTGTGGAAAGAATCCAGTTGAACGTACCCGGCCACGCGGCCCGTGCAACCGATGCCCGAGACCAGAGCCAGCGATTGCAAATCGATTTTCGATTCGATGAGTGCGCGGGCAAAAGAATTTACCGTGGTGCCGATGCCGCATCCCGGGCACCAGATATGCGGAATGCGATCGCTGCGCAGAAACTGCTCAACCGGGTTGACGACGTCGTTATCCAAAATGTCTGGTAGTAAATTGTCGCTCATCGGCTGGCCTCCACGATTACTTTGAGAATGTCTTTAGGATTGTGAACCCCGCCGCCCGCGTGCGATACGGCAAATGTTTTTGCCTGACCTGCGGCAGCGCGCTCCACTTCTCGCACCATCTGGCCAAGGTTGAGTTCGGGAACAACGAAGGCTTTTATGCTGGCGGCGAGTTCGCGGATCTTGCTTTCAGGAAACGGCCACGCGGTGATCAGCCGCAGCTTGCCGACGCTCAATCCCTGTTCACGAGCTTCCTCAATCGCCCGTTGCGCGACCCTGGAAGTAATCCCGTAGGAAACGACGACAACATCGGCGCCCTCAAGTTGTTCTTCCTCGAACAGA
>Ga0182015_10006623_pt1 | contig 11572 bp, 10 predicted proteins | sample 712P3MmetaG_FD_120478 | JGI IMG/M metagenome (GOLD analysis project Ga0182015, IMG submission 120478) | Permafrost microbial communities from Stordalen Mire, Sweden - 712P3M metaG | ecosystem: Environmental > Terrestrial > Soil > Wetlands > Permafrost | place: Sweden: Stordalen | collected...
CTGCGCGCGGCGGCTACCGGTATGCCGTCGACGGGCGGGGCCCATTCCCCGATCCGCGGTCGCGTTGGCAGCCGGACGGCGTGCATGGCGCCTCGTACGCCCTCGAGGCCGACGCGTCAGCCACGCCGCGGCCCGCCTCGGGATTCAGGCCGAAACCGATGCACGAAGCGCTCATCTACGAGCTGCACATCGGTACGTTCACGCCGGAGGGCACTTATTCGGCCGCGGCGGAGCGGCTGCAGTATCTCTCCGACCTGGGCGTGACTCATGTCGAGCTGATGCCGCTCGCGACGTTTCCGGGGCGACGCGGCTGGGGCTACGACGGCGTGGCTCTTTACGCACCGTTGCCGGCGTACGGCACGCCCGCGGACCTCGGTCGTTTCATCGATGCCTGCCACGGAAAAGGGTTGGCCGTGCTGCTCGACGTGGTCTACAACCATTTGGGTCCCGACGGGAACTACCTCGGCTGCTACGGGCCGTACTTCACCGACCGGGTGAAGACGCCCTGGGGCGAAGCCATCAATTACGACGGAGCCCACAGCGATGAAGTGCGCCGGTTCGTCGTCGACAACGCACTCATGTGGTTGCGCGACTACGGATTCGACGGACTACGGCTCGACGCCGTGCATGCCATCTTCAGTTTCGAGGCGACACACATCCTCGAGGAGCTCGCGAGCGCCGTGCGAGCCTTAAGCGAGGAGATTCATCGCAGCTTCGTGCTGATCGCCGAGAGCGATCTCAACGACCCGCGACTGGTGCATCCCGTCACGCGCGGTGGCTACGGCCTCGACGCCCATTGGAGCGACGATTTCCATCACGCCCTGCACCGCTATTTCACCGGCGAGGACGCCGGATACTACGCGGACTTTCACGGGCTCGAGGATGTCGCCACGGCGTGGCGCGACGGCTATGTCTATCAGGGGCAGTATTCGGCATTCCGCCAGCGCCGGCACGGGCGGCCGCCCGCAGGAGTGGGAGCGGATCAGCTGGTGGTGTGCGCCCAGAATCACGATCAGATTGGCAATCGTGCGCGGGGTGAGCGGCTGTCCATGCTGCTCGACTTGCCGCAGCTGAAGGCGGTCGCGGCGCTCACCCTCCTGTCTCCCTTCGTCCCTATGCTGTTTCAAGGAGAGGAATGGGGCGCACGGACACCATTTTTATATTTCACCGACCATCAGGATCCCACTCTGGCGGACGCCGTGACGCAAGGCCGCACTCGGGAGTTCGCGAGCTTTCGATGGGCCGGGGAGGTGCCGGACCCCCAGGCCGAGGAGACGTTCGAGCGATCGAAGCTCGATTGGTCGGAGATGAGCCGGTCTCCTCATGAGGAGCTCCTCGATTGGCACCGGCGACTGATCGCGCTCCGCGCGTCGCGATCCATGTACCCCGGCCGTGCGAGACCCAAAGTAAAATTCGACCAAAAGGCGGAGTGGCTGCGGGTCGAACACGCGGGGCTGCTCGCCGCATTCAATTTCGGCGGCACGCCCCGTCGGGTGCCGCTGCCCGCTGGATCGTGGGATCTCGCGCTCGAGTCGAGGCAGCCCGGTCAGGCAGACACCGAACCCGAGGAGAGCAGCGGCGCCGTGCGGATTCCCGGCCGCGGAATCATGGTCTACCGCAGGCGGGCATAGCCGGACGCCATGGGGAGGATAGCTGCCGTCGCTGCCGGTACCGGTCCTATGCCCGGGGCGACCTCCGCCGCCTGGTCGCGCCACCATGACGCGGTCAGCAGTTCGGCGTGATGCTGAAGGAACACGTCCCGCAACGCCTCCGGAATGGCCAGAAACTGCAGCCATTGCTCCGGGAACACGTCATTCGGCGCCGTGTAGAACCAGGGTTCGGCCGCAAGCTCCTCCTCCTCGCAGCTCGGCTGCGGCAGATCCCGGAACACGCAGTCGGAAAGCAGGCAGAGTTCGTCGTAATCGTAAAATATGACGCGCCCATGGCTGGTGACGCCGAAATTCTTGAGCAGCAGATCACCGGGAAACACGTTGCTGGCGGCGAGGTCTCGGAGCGCCTGGCCGTAGTCGATGATGGCGGCTTCGGCAGCCGCCGGGTCGGCCTCGCGCAGAAATAGATTCAGCGGGCGCAGCCGCCGTTCGATGTAGCAGTGCTCGACGATCAGATCGCCGCCCTCGATGCGGCAGCTTTCGCTGGCATCGCTCAGAAGCTCGCCGACCAGCGCCGGCATGAATCGATCGCTCGCCAGTCTCAAGCGCTTGAATTCCTGCGCATCGACCAGGCGGCCCGCGCGGTCATGCCGGAACACGAGCTGGTAGCGCTCCATCACGTCGGCGCGCGTGTTGGTCTTAGGCGCGCCGAAACGGTCGCGGATGACCTTGAAGACCAGGTCGTGCGAAGGCAGCGTGAACACGATCATCACCAGTCCACGCTCGCCCGGTGCATGCACGAAACTGTCGATGGAAGCCGCGAGATGGCGCTGTAGCGCAAAGAAGCGCTCCGTCTTGCCCTGCTTGGCCCGCCCGAGCACCGTGTACAGCTCGTCGATGGACTTGCGCGGCATGAACGAGCGCAACAGCGTGATGGCGGCGCTCACCACCGGAAGATCGACGTGAAAATACGAGCGCACGTAGCCGAACAGCGAACCTACCTCGGCGCGCGACATCAGGATGGAGTCGACCCGTACGCCCTCGGGGGAGTTGCTGAAAGCAACGACGAGGGGAGTGATCGAGCCGTCGCCGATGATGCGGCCGACGGCGAAGGCGTGGAGGCCGCGATAGAATACCGGCTCGATCAGCTCGATGGATTCGGGCGCGCCGCTCAGCCTGCCGGTGGAGAAATACCGGCCGATGTCGGCGCTGATCCGGTGGGTGGCGGCCTCCAGGTTCTGCATCGCGGCACCGAACGGCAGATCGGCCAGCACTTCGCGCACGGCCGTGGGCAGCGAGCCGCCGACCCGGTAAACGCGGATGGGCACTGCGCCCGACGCGCGTCCGACCGTGGTTGAGCAGAACTCGACATCCGGATTGACCCCCACGGTGCCGAACAGATCCCGGGTGACCGAATTGAAGAACGTACGGTAGAAGTCGCTATCGGGCCGGCGCGCGACCAGCATCTCGTACGCGCGCTTGATCTCCGCCCAGAGCGCCGCATTGCCGAGTTGCGGCGTCAATTCCTCGGCGAGCGATTGCACGCAGCCGGTCACGCGCCGTTCATACAGCTCGATGCGCGCGACCGAATCCTCCTGCGCCGCGCGCCAGTCCTCCGCGAGGAAATTCAGCGCCGCGCGCCGCGTGATCCGCGCGAATTCCTCGTTATAGGCGCGAAAGTGATCGGCGATGGCGGCCGCGTGGTCTTTAGGAAGACCCACGTTGCCGTTCGCGTGCCGCCGCCGAGCGGTGAGATCGTTTCATGGCGAAAATTCCTGCTTGATGTTCAGCCGACTTGCGTTCGAGCCTAAGATGAGTCTAAAGTAGAAGACGTGCGGATTTACACAATCGAAATTTCACAATGTGAATTTCACAATGGATATCTGAGGCGGCCATGTCGGGGCTGATCCGCCAAGGCCACTTGCTCGGGGCCAAGCTGCGCGCGCTGCGCAAGCGCAACGGTCTGACGCTCGACGAGCTGTCGGCGCGCTGTGTGCAAGTCGATGCAGAGGCCGCCCCGTCGGTGTCGTACTTGAGCATGGTCGAAACGGGCAAACGCATTCCCTCCGCCGGCACGCTCGCGATGCTCGCCGGCATCTTCAGCAAGGATCCGCGCTGGTTCCTCGATGAGAACACCGAGGTCGAGGCGGCGCCGCGCGAGCGCACCCGGGGCGGCCTGGCCGCCATGCCGCTCGAGCCCGCGTTTCTGTTCTCGCACGAGCTTCTGCAGAGCGCGCTGCCGGAGCTTCTGTCCCAGACCGGCACGACCGGGCGGCAATTCGCACAACTCCTGATCCGGGTATGGCAGGAGACTCATCACAACAGCTTCCCGGACATCGAACGGGCGGCGGAGCAGGGCGGCAAGCGTCAAATGCCGCTCACCCTCGATGCGGTACTCGACATCTGCAAGCACCATGGGCTCGAGATCCGGTGGTTCGACGGCGACGGCCGTAAGCCGGGCGGTGCCCTGGTGCGGTCGCGATTCGAGGCCCCCGGAACGGTGTTCATCAACAAACGCCTGCGCAACCAGGAAGAGCGCCTCAAGTACGAGCTGGCTTTTTTCGTGGGCCACAAGATCCTTCACAACGGCGACGGCGCTATCTCGCCGCACAGTGCCGTACACGCGGGCGATACGGAGGCCCTGGCCTCGCCGGGGGGCATGGGCGCGCAGGACGTGCTGTTCGCGTGGCGCGATTTCGAGTGCAGCTTCTTCGCGGGCGCCCTCTTGTGCCCGAGAATTCCGTTCCGGCGGTTTCTGACCCGCGAGGCGCACCACGTGTCCGCTTGCCGCAAACTCGGCGTGACGCCGGCGCTGGTCATGCGGCGCATGACGGCGGTATCGCCCTATCGGCATTGGCATTTCTTCGATGCCTACCACCCCGGATATCTCCGCGCCGTCTATCGGGGCAACGGCATTCCATTGCCGTGGGGCAACATGAGCCTCGTATCGGATCCGTGCCCCCGATGGGCGGTGTTCAGGCTGTTGCGAACTCCATCAGCGACACCTCCATCGCAGAAGCCCAAATCGCAGATCTCGGTGATGCAGGACGGCAACCGCGCGCGCTTGTATTGCTGCCATTCACTGCTGACGCGGGATGCGCTCGACGAATGGCACGTGCTCTCGGTGGGGGTGGATCTCGTGCCGGCGCTGGATGCTCAGGGGTTCGACGGCGAAGGCGTGGTGGCGCAGGTCGCCGACTCCTGCCGGCGCGGCGGAGGGGACGGCAAGATTCCCGCCGAGGCTGCGAGCCGGATTCGCGCCGCATCGCAAGTGCTCAACATCGCATGGATCGCCGACGCGCTGGATTCGCAGGCGAGCGTGATCTGCCCCCGAAGCGGCGCATGCCCGAGGCAACCGAGATGCAGCGTACATCCTCATTAGCGTATACACTCTGACGCCCACCCCGAGGGGAGCCGCTCGGAACTTCAATGCGCGGACACGTTCTCGTCGTTGATGACAACCCGATCGATTTGAAGCTCACTTCCGAACTCCTCGAAGTTCACCGCTTCAAGGTGGACGGCGCGTCGGATGCCGAACAGGCGCTTAGGCTCCTTCTCTCCATCGTGCCGGATCTCATCGTTACCGATATCGCATTGCCCGGCATGGATGGCCTGACTTTCACGCGCCAGCTCAAGGCGGATGGGCGGCTGAAGCACGTGCCTGTGGTCGCGTTGACCGCTTTTGCGATGCAGGGTGACGAGGAGAGGGCCGCCGCGGCAGGGTGCCGCGGCTACATCGTCAAACCCATCGACGTCCGCCGGTTTGCCGAGCAGATCTCGGAGTTCCTGCGCTAGAAAAAGCTATCCCACCGGTGGCGCGTGCAGGCCGGCCGCGGCAATCGCTTCGTGCAGGGTCGCAAAAATGTTTTCGGCGCCCACCGCAACGGTGATTCCGTGTCGATCCATATCCGCGCGCAAATAGGACGTCACGCGCCCGAACGCCACGTGCACGCCCCGTCGCTTGAAATCGTCCAGCAAGTCGCGGAGGCCACGCGCAGCGGAATAATCGATATCGGTGATGGCGTCGGCATCGACGATGAACCATCGCAACGGGCCCGGCGCTGCGGCCACCAACTGGCGCACCTCGTCGCAGAATCTATTTTGATTGGCATAGAAGATGTCCGCACCGAATCGGTAGACGATGACGCCGGGCGCCGTGACACGCCCCGGCGTCGCCGGTCCCAGCACCCAGCGCCCGGAGGCATCCGGCTCGAGCATCATCGTGTGCGGCCGATAGCTGTGGCGCACGTGGCGGAACAATGACAACGTCATGGCGAGCAGGATGCCCTGTTCCACTCCGACGCCGATCACGCAGGCTGCCGTCACCAGCGCGAGATAGAACTCGCCCGGACTCTCGCGGCGGATGCCCCGAAGCCCCTTGATGTCGATCATTCCGACGGCGATCGTGAACACGATGGCCGCGAGCACGCAACGTGGCAGATATTGCAGCTGTCCCGAGAGAAGGAGCAGCACCACAAGGACGGCCGCGGACAACACCACCTGCGCCACCTGGCTCCTCGCGCCGACGTGCTCCGCCATGGCGGTCTGCGTCGGGCTGCCGTTGACGACGAACGTGCCTGAGAACGATGCGGCCGCGTTCGCGGCGCAGAGCCCCAAGATGTCCGCATCGCAATCCTCGGATTCCCGGTACCGGTACGCGAAACTTCGTGCGGTGGCGGCGCTTTGCGCAACGATCATGACGAAACACGACCCCGCAACGGGCAGAAGGGCCAGGAATTCGCTCCAGGTGACCCGGGGGAATCCCAAGGGCGGAAGCCCTCCCGGGATTGGGCCGAGGACCGTGATACCGAGCGCACTCAAGGGATGAACTTCGCCCGCGGCGATGGTGGCGATCACGGCCACGAGCGATAGCGGAACGCGCGGCGCGAAGCGATTTCCGAGCAGCACCGCCGCGGCGATGCCCAGAGACAGGAGCGCCGTGGGAAGGTTGGCGCCAGGCACACCGCCCAGGATCTGCCAAGCCCTCGCCAGAGTATTGTGCGCGCCGACGGCCACCCCCAGCATGTCCCCCAGCATCGAGATGCCGACCTGACATCCGACACCGGCAAGAAAACCCGTGAGCACCGTGCGCGACATGAAATCGGCCAGGAAACCCAATCTGAAGAGGCGCGCGATCAACAAGAGCGCGGCCGTCGTGAGCGCCACCGTGCCGACCATGGAGACGTAGCGCAGGCTCGCCGGCGCAGCCAGATGCGATACCGAGCCCGCGAAGATCGCAGCCGTCGCCGAATCCGCGGCCACCACGAGATGGCGCGACGAGCCGAAAATCGCGAACGCCAGCGGCGGGAGCAGCAGCGTATAAAGGCCGGTGACCACGGGCATCCCGGCGATGCGGGAGTAGCCGAGCACCTGGGGAATGTTGATGGTCGCGAGATTCAGGCCGGCAAAAAAATCCCGCATCGCGCCCGCGCGAGTCAGCGGCCGCAGACCTTCGAAAAAGCGCACCTTTCCGATCACTTGAGTTCGACTCCCGCCGGCGGATCCTCTGCAGGGTCGTACTCCAGGATCTCGCCGTTTGCAGCCGACCTGCCGGACAGTGCCAGGATGAACGCCCAATGGCTGATCAACAGGGTCGTCGCGCTGTCCTCGCGTGCCGCGACGAGTGCGCGAAACGCATTCGCGCGAGCGATGGTCTCCTCCGAGGGCTCGACTCCCGGATGCCACCACTGTCTGGGAAGATGGGCGAATTCGTGATGCGGGAATCGTGCGGCGAGAAGATCCGGCGTGCTTCCCACGTCACAGACGAAGGCGGTGCGCTCGCGCACCTCGTGCATAATGTCAACGGGCGCATCGTGCCGCCCGAGGAACGGCTGCGCGGTCTGCAGGGCGCGGGTGTAGGGCGAGACGATGATCCGCGTGAGCGAGGCGTCCGAGAGCCTATCGGCGGCTGCGGCGGCTTGTTCCTTGCCGAGCGGCGTCAGCTCCGGATCCTCGATGCCGGGGTCGACGCGCGTTCGATTGAAGTGCAGGTTAAAATAGCTTTGCCCGTGGCGGAGTAGAAACATGCAGAATCCTTCGATGTCCGGCGAGCCGCTGACGCCTTTTCATATCGCCGTGCAGGTGCGCGATATCGCCGAAGCGCGCGGCTTCTACAAAGACATTCTAGGTTGCTCCGAGGGCCGCAGCGATACCGATTGGGTGGATTTCAATCTTTACGGACATCAATTCGTCTGCCATTTGAATCCGAGCTTGGGAAAAAACGGCAAGCTCAACAGTCACTTCAACCCGGTTGACGGGCACGGCGTGCCGGTACCGCACTTCGGGGTCGTGCTGCGTCCGGCGCAGTGGGCGCAACTGGCGGAGCGCTTGAGGCGGCTCGGGACTCAATTCGTGATCGAGCCGTGCACGCGCTTCAAAGGCCAGGTCGGCGAGCAATCGACGATGTTCTTCTTGGACCCCACCGGAAACGCGTTGGAATTCAAGGCATTTCGCGACATCGAGGCGCAGCTTTTCGCGGTGACCCCGGCAAACGGCTGACCCGCCGCGATGGCGATTGCTCTCAACAGCATTCCGCGCTTCAGCGCATCCGAGGCGCTCGCGCTCGCGCGTCGCGAGTACGGGATGGCGGGGGAGATCTCGGCCTTGCCGAGCGAGCGGGATCAGAATTTTCTGGTCCGCGACGCGGTGCGCGGCAAAATCGTCCTCAAGATCGCCAACCGGGACGATTCCCGGGAATTGCTCGAATTTCAGCACCAAGCCATGCGCCGGGTCGCCGCCGCCCGGGTCGGTTGCCGGATCCAAGAGATAGTGCCGTCGGGCTCGGGGGCGGACATCGGCACCATCGAAGGGACCGCGGGAGTGCGTCATTGCTTCCGGGCGCTGACCTGGATCGAGGGCGCCGTACTCGGCGATGAGCCCGTTCGCAGCGCATCGCTTCTGGAATCACTCGGCGCATGCGTGGCCCGGGTCGGCCTGGCGCTTCGGGATTTCACGCATCCGGCGATGCACCGGGTGCTGCAATGGGACTTGCGCCGCGCAGATTTGGCGCGCGACAAGGCGTCCCTGCTGCCTGCGCCGTGGCGGCGATGGGTGGAGGACGCCTTCGAGGAGTGGCGGCAAGTCAATTGGCCGACGCTTCGACCGGGAGTCATTCACGGGGATGTCAACGACTACAACGTGCTCGTCGAAGGCGGGCGCGTAGCCGGATTGCTCGACTTCGGGGACATGGTTCACTCTGCCGTGGTCTGCGACCTGGCCGTGACCCTCGCATATGCCGTCCTGCACCAGGCGGATCCCCTTGCCGCCGCGGCTTGCGTCATCCGCGGCTATCACCGCGAGAATCCGCTCACCGAACCGGAACAATGTGCGCTCATGCCGCTGATGCGTGCGCGCCTCGCCGTGAGCCTGTGCTATTCCGCGCACAACAAGGCGCGGAGTCCCGGCGATGCGTATCAGACCATCAGCGAGGCCGCCGCCTTGGAGCTCGTGAAACGCCTGGACTCCCGGGAGACGGCTCTCGACATGAATGAAGCCTACGAGGACCCGGCGTCTTGCAATTCGCCGGCGGCGCTCTGAACGTAGTTCGGCAGACCCATCTTCTCGATGAGGCCGAGTTGCTCCTCGATGAAGTCGATGTGCTCTTCTTCGCTCTTTTGTATCTGCACGAGGAGCTCGCGGCTCACGAAATCCTTGACGGATTCGCAATGCGCGATTGCCGTTTGGTAAAGGGGGTGAGCGGCCATCTCGAGCTTCAAGTCGCATTGCAAAATCTCGCGCACATCCTCGCCGATGAAGAGTTTCCCGAGATCCTGCAGATTGGGCAGGCCGTCCAGGAACAGGATGCGCTTGACGAGCCGGTCCGCGTGACGCATCTCGTCGATGGACTCGTCGTATTCGATCTTGCCGAGGCGCTTCATGCCCCAGTTATCGAGCATGCGTGCGTGCAGAAAGTACTGATTGACGGAGGTCAGCTCGTTCTTGAGCGCCTGGTTGAGAAAGTCCAGGACCTTGGCATCACCGTGCACGGCATGATTCTCCATCGGGAGCAGGAGCCCGATTGTAGCGTCGGAACGGGCGAGCCGTCAGGCTGCGGCTTCGGCGAGGGTGGCGAATTCGAGCGAACGTTCGTGCTGGGCGAGACAACCGGCCATGGCCTGCCTGGCTTCGGGCAGGCACTTTCCGCAGCAGGTGCCGAGCCCGGTCCGGCGGCTCACTTCCTGCAACCGGGTCGCGCCTTCCCGAACGGCGGCGCGGATGTGGCGGTCAGATACTGCTTTGCAGACGCATACGATCATGGGTGTATTGTGAACGCGAATACGAATGATTGTCAATCACTGGTTCAAGCATCAGGCAAGTCATTCATTTCGCTTGTATTATGTTATCCCCCATGAAGATCTACTCCTGGAATGTCAACGGTATCCGCGCGGTCGTCAAAAAAGGGCTGTTTCAGTCGTTCTTGCGCGCCCATCAACCGGACGTGTTGTGTCTCCAGGAGACCAAGGCGGAGCGCGGACAGATCGAGATCGACGTTCCGGAATACCGCGAGTTCTGGAATTCGGCGGTCAAGAAGGGGTATTCCGGTACGGCCATCTTCTCGCGGGAAGAGCCGATCCGCGTCGTCAACGGATTTCCCCGCGACTTCGCCGAGCGCTACACCTTTGCGGACGAGCTCAAGCGCGACAGCGCCGAGGAGGGCAGGGTGATCACGGCCGAATTCGGGAAATTTCACGTGGTCACGGTGTACACGCCAAATGCGAAGGACGATCTCAGCCGCCTGCCCTTGAGGCACAAGCACTGGGATCCTGCCTTCCTGGCTTATTGCCGCCTGCTCGAACGCACCAAGCCGGTGATCCTTTGCGGCGATCTCAATGTCGCGCACACTGAGCTCGATCTTGCAAACCCCAAGCCGAATCGCGGCAAAAAAGGATTCACGGACGAGGAGCGCCAGGGATTCCAGAATTTCGTGGACGCAGGATTCGTCGATACGTTCCGGCTGTTCACACAGGGCAATGGGCACTATTCGTGGTGGAGCCATTTCGCAAATTCACGGGCACGCAACGTCGGGTGGAGAATCGATTACTTCCTGGTGTCCGCGGGGCTCCGCAAAGGGATCGCCGCCGCGGACATTCACGCGGATGTGATGGGGAGCGATCACTGCCCCGTCAGCGTCACACTCGGCTGATGGAGCGGACATGAGCTCGCAGCCTCGATGGCGGGGACAGCCGCTCGATGCCGTGCTGTTCGACCTGGACGGCACCTTGCTGGATACCGCCGGGGATATTCATGTGGCGCTCAACCGCGCGATCGCCGAGTTTCGCTGGCAGGGCGTGCCGGAAAAAGACGTGCGTCGCATGATCGGCCGCGGCGCGCCGATCTTGATCGAGCGCGTCGCCGCGGCCCAGGGCCGCGCACTCGACGCGGCGACTCAAGCCGCGGTGGTCGAGCGCTTCTTCCATCACTACGGAGCCTTGCAGGACAACGAAGAGTTCTGCGCGCGGCCCTATCCGGGGGCCGGCGAGGCGTTGCAGCTGCTGCACGGCACGGGTATTCGCATCGGCGTCGTCACCAACAAGCAGGAGCGCTTCGCGAGCGGGCTGCTCGAGCGGCTGCGCCTTAAAGACTGGGTCGATCTCGTGGTCGGCGGCGACAGTTGCGAGCGCAGGAAACCCGATCCGCAGCCGTTGCTGGTCGCGTGCGAGCGCTTGGGCGCGTCGCCGTCGCGCACGTTGATGGTGGGCGACTCGATCAACGACGTGCTGGCGGCACGGGCCGCCCAAATCGCCGTCGTCTGCGTGCCTTACGGCTACAACGAGGGCAACGATCCGCGCGATCTGCCGTGCGATGCGTTGATCGAGGATCTGTCGCGGCTGACGCCACTGCTATTGCCGACTTCTCCGGGAACAACATCATGATGCGGACCACGATGGCGGCGGCATTGCTCTGTTTTGCGATCCTTCGGGCGCAGGCGGCGGCGCCCCCCGCCCTCTTCGGCGTCGATGCGC
>Ga0182015_10006624_pt1 | contig 11568 bp, 10 predicted proteins | sample 712P3MmetaG_FD_120478 | JGI IMG/M metagenome (GOLD analysis project Ga0182015, IMG submission 120478) | Permafrost microbial communities from Stordalen Mire, Sweden - 712P3M metaG | ecosystem: Environmental > Terrestrial > Soil > Wetlands > Permafrost | place: Sweden: Stordalen | collected...
CTCATGAGCGGATGGGGCATGAACATCTTGGGCCGGGTTCTGGCGGGAATCAGCCAGTAGCGGGTGACAGGGACACCATCGACATACACCGGCGCCTTCTCCTGCTCCTTTTCCCAACGCAGAAAGTCGACCGTGCCCGGAAAAGGCGTCAACATGACGAACTGGGCGAAGGCAAGCCCAGCCCTGGCAGCGAGGTCGGCCGTGGCTTTGAAGGTGTCCGGCTTATCCGAAGGAAGGCCGAAGATGAAGGAGCCTAACATGTGCAGCCCGTGCTCGCGGAAAGTCTGCAGTTGCTTGACCAGGCCCTCGCCCGAAAAATTGAACTCCTTGAAGACCGACTTCAGCCCTTCGGGGGTCACGGCCTCTACCCCGACCAGGGCTCCCTTGATATTGGCGTTGCGCATGGCGTCGAGGTATTCCGGGTCTTCGGCCGATTCCATGGTGATCTGGGTGAAAAAGACCATGTTCTTGGGGAGTTTGGCCAGCTCGGCCATGAGCCCGAATTTGTCGCTGCGGATCTGCTCCAGCTCGGCCAGCTTGGCATAGTTTTTCTGCTCCCTGGCGAGCCGCAGGTCGGTCAAGGTGACGGGATAGAAATTGTCATCCGCCAGGGCAATGTAGCGGAAGCCCTTGCGCCGCAACTGGACGATCTCTTCGATGACGCTCTCGAAACTCCGCTGCCGGGGACGCTGGCCGTCGGTGCGCCAGACCGAGCAGAAGGAGCAATGCTTGGGGCAGCCGCGAACCGTCTGCACCGACGCCCACATGTATTTGTCCGGCGGCAGCAGATCCCAGCGGGCGGGAACGAACTGGTCCGCGTCGATCCTGCCGCCCTCGTAAATCTTCTTCGGCTTACCCTCGAGACAGGCCGCCAGGACATTGCCCCAGATGACGTCGCCATCTCCCTTGACCACGGAGTGCGCGAGCCCCCGCTCCAGGGCTTCTTCGGGGTAAAGCGTCGCGTGTATGCCGCCGTAGACCACCCAGGCGCCACGCTCTCGCGCCATGCGGCCAACCTCGTAGCCGCGCAAGGCATTCCCGGTGTGAATTCCGATGCCAACAAAGTCACCCGCCTGGATGCCGGAGGGAACCAGCTGTTCGAGCGTTTCGTCAACGATGACCGGATCGCCAAACGAGAGAGGCGTGGCCGCGGCGAGGACATAAAGCCAGCGGGGGGTGATCACGGCGGTGCCAAAGGAGTGGTCGCTGGGATTGATCAGAAAAACGGCCATATTGCAGGTGTCCTTTCAAGAGGCAAGCAAAGCTCGGCTGACGATTGCGTTCGGTATGAGTCATGGCATCTCATACAAAACAATCAGGTCATGATGACAATGTGGCGCTAGAGCTTCTTGGAAGGAGCAGAAGAGGGCACGTTTGGCAACGCGCTAAGATTATTCCAAAAAACGTCTTTTGGATATGAAATTGAGCACCAAATGTGGCGCAATATGGCGTACGCGGTACCTCTAGCGAATGCGCACCTCGCCCACTGTCTTGCCAAAGTTGATGCGGCAATCGGCCGGCAAGGGTAGCACCTCGTTGGCTTTCACCTCTGTCGCCGAGCCATTCTGGCCCCGGCTGATCCATTTGCCCGAGGAGAGATTTTTCAGGCCCAGTGGGTCGGTAACTACCTCGGCCAGAGGGTTTTCGAAGTTGTACAAGTCACCTTCCAGATGATGGGCAAAGAGCCGCGCGCCGCGACAGAGCGTGACCAGTCGCGAGCCGTTTGCAGCGCGCAATCGCATGCGGGGCGGATTGCCGAGGGCTAGGTGGCACCCCCGGCAAGGGCCGAGCGCTTTCTTTTGCCGAGCCAGCTCGAGATCGAAGAAGTTCTCTGCGCCGCAGGATGGGCAATAAAAGATCGCATCGCGCAACGCGCACATCTCCTTGCGCCACTCATTCTCCGTCACCCGGGCGTCCGGGTCGTACAGTCCCACCGTGAAAGCACGGGTGAACAGCTTACGCAAGGAATCGGGGTAGGTGGGCCAGAAACTTAGCGGATTATCATGCACCCCCGGCTGGGGGCGATTGGATTCGTCGTGCGGGTCGAAGAGGAAGACCGGTTCCAGCGCATAAAGCCGGCGCGATTGATCCGGATCGGTTGCATCGTAGGGCAAAGTCAGCTGTCGCTTGCCCTTCAAGGGATGGCCGGCCAAAAAAATGAAGAAGAGTAGAACGGCGAGAGAGAAGCGGTCGCCGGCGGCGTTGGGCTCGACCACACCGTTGGCCACTTCCGGCGCCATGAAACCGGGAGTCCCCTTGATGCTGCCCGGCGTCAGGTTCAGGTCCACATTGTCCGTATCCCCAAGGCGAATATCTCCCGTGCCGGGGTTGAAGAAGACATTCCCAAGGTTGATATCGCGATGGCACAGGCCGGCGGCGTGCAGCTTGAGGAAGCTGTTCGTCAGGTTGAATCCCACCATGCTCAGCACACGGAACGAAAGCTCGGTCCGGCGGCGTATCAGGTCGACCAGGCTGATGAACTCAGGGGACCTGATCGGCATTAAATAACCGCCGAAAGTATCGCTGCGGGGACGCGAAACAAGATCGAACGGCCACAGAAATTGCTCCGTGGGCGGCCCGCTGTTGATGGCCACTTTCAGACGCTCCCACAATTTCGGGTCTCCGGCCATGTACTCCGGCCGATACCACTTCAGGGCATAGTGTGCCTGGCCGATGCGTGCGCGATACACTTCGGCCTGGGCGCCCTCGCCCAGAGTATCTTCGATCTCTACCGAGGTTTGCATATTGCGGGCAATCAAGACCTGCCCCCGCTGCAACATTCCCTCCATCATTCGTCGAGCCTCATTGCGGCTTTCTCGCTGCCGGCGTCAAAGACTATATTTGTCGACTCCTGCTTCCTTATCGGCCTTTGCTTGCCGGTGTATGAATCGCGGGCGGATAAGCTACGAAGGGCGCCTGACCATCGGAGCGTAGCGAAGTGGAGGGACCTGCGGTTCTCTTCTCCGCCCAACGAACTCCCATTCGCTCAGTTGCCTTTGCCGACAAAGCAGGGAATCGCTTCTTGATGTGACTTCTGGGCGGCTACCGCGATCTCGACCGCGCGCAGCCCGTCTTCCCCGGTCACGCGAGGTGCGCGGTCGCTCAGGATGGTGTGGACAAAGTCCTTAACCTCAGCCACGTAGGCCTCCCGAAAACGCGAGAGGAAGTGATCCTCCAATTCGTAACTACCCTCACTCGGTTTGAAGAAGGTCGCAGAATTTTGCCGCAGGCCTCCGATCAGGATCGAGCCCTTGGATCCTACGATCTCGGTGCGGATATCGTAGCCGTACAGGCACTGTACATACGACTCGATATTTCCGATGGCGCCGTGGTGGAAGCGAAGGTTCACCGTGCCGGCCACGATGTCGCCGAATTCCGCGATCTCGGGCCGGATCGCGACGGTGGTAAAAGCGTGTACTTCGGCAACCTCGTCATGGGTGAGCCAGCGCGCCAGGTCGAAGTCGTGAATCGTGTTGTTGAAAAAGAGCATTCCGTTAATCCTCGACTGGTAGGCCCGAAGGGGAGGCACATTCTTGTCGCGTCCAATGGATTTAAAGACCACGGGCTCTCCGATCTCCCCGGCTTCGATCTGCTTCCTGGCGGCAACGTACGCCGGGTCATATCTGCGCATGAATCCCACCTGGAGCCGGACGCCTGCGTCCGCGACCGCCTGCAGCGCGGCATGCGCGCTCTGCAGGCTGAGACCGAGCGGCTTCTCGCAGAGAATATCCTTGCCTGCGTGCGCGGCTGCTTCCACCGCAGGGGCATGAAACTTGTCTGGCGCAGCAATCAAAACGGCTTGAATGTCTCTGCGTTCCAGCATTGCCTCCAGGCTGGCGTAGGCGTGCTCAATCTCAAGCTCGGCCGCCACCTTCTTTGCGCGGGCGCCATCGACATCGGCCACGGCCACCAGTTGCGCTTCGGGAACCAGGCGACGCAGGTTCTCCGCGTGCCGCTTGCCCATCTCCCCGACTCCCAGGACTCCTATCCCCAATTTGCGCATTTCGTTGCCCCTGGTTGAAAGTACTCCTTGGCAGAGACCAAGCGAGCCGGGAAAGGGCTTGACGAGAAGAATCGCCCCCTGCATGATAGGCCATATAAGCGCTTAGCCGCACGCCCTACAGTGCTTACAGGAAAACCATTTACCTGGTGCTTCATTTTCATGCAAGAGGGTTCGCGGATGACTGGACGACGGTCGCGCTTCAAGTTTGCCTCGGCACCGAATAGCTGGGGTGTTTTGGACTATCCGAGCCCGTCGTGGGAGCAGAGCTACCAGACGATGCTGGATGAGATGGTCTTCGCGGGCTATACCGGCACCGAGTTGGGACCCTACGGCTTTCTGCCGACCGATGCGAAGCTGCTGGAGAGCGAATTGTCGCAGCGGAAGTTGAAGCTGTTGGGATCGTTCGTTCCGGTGGTGCTCAGCGACCCGGCCTCTAGGAAGATCGTCGTGGAGCAGATCCGCATCGTGGGCGGCCTGCTCGCTGCTTTGGGCGCGCCCTTCCTGGTTCTTGCCGACGCGCAGTCTGAAGAGCGAGACCGGATTGCGGGGCGGGTCCCCGCCGACGGCAGCAAGGGCTTGAACGCACAGCAATGGAGACAGGTGGCGAAGGTGGTCGCGGAAGCAGCCGGCGTGGCGGAGGAGTTTGGCCTGGATCTGGTCTTCCACCCGCACACTTCGACCTACGTTGAGACGCCACAGGAGACCGCCCAGTTCTTCGACGTGACGTCGGCCTCGAAAATTGGACTTTGCCTGGACACGGGGCACTGTGCCTATGCGGGAGGAGATCCCGCCGCAGAAGCAGGGAAGTACCGCGAGATTCTCAGGTTTGTTCACCTTAAGGACGTCGACGAGAAGGTAATGGCGCAGGTTCGCCGCACAGAGATGAACTTTGAGCAGGCAATCGCGGCCGATGCATTCACAATCATTGGGCAGGGATCGGTTGACTTCCCTGGATTCTTTCGCGCACTCGAGAAAAACAATTATTCAGGATGGATGGTCGTGGAACAGGATGTCACCTACGGCGCGACCGTCGTACCACCGGTGGAGAGCGTCGCGGCGAGCCTCAGGTACCTGCAGGAAGTCGCCGCAGCATTCGATGAACCCAAAGTTCTGTAAATCGCCAATCTACTCGGCAAAGTTCTGCACATAGGTATCGGCCGGCATACCCATGCTGCGTGCTTTATCGAGCATCTTCAGGGCCTGATCGCGATCCATGTCACCGCCGAGGATGACCTGGTAGTCGCCACTTCTTCCTGGAGGGTTGAAGACCGAGACCTTCAGGTTCGGATGTTTGCCGATGATCTGGGCTACCATGTCCGTGGCCTGCTGTTGACTCTTGTAGGTATAGGCGATAACACGCCAGATGGGGCGTCCATTCGAATCAGTTGCAGAGCTTGTTGACCGATGGACCGGTGGTAGGGCCGGCGCCGGTTTCGTGGCTGACGGCTTGGTGGCGGGCAGTGGTTCTAGAACGGGCGGCGCCACGGCCTCCGGGGCGGCGGGAGCAGCCGCCTGGGTTTGTGGTCCGTTCTCAGGCGCCGGCGCGGTCCGGGGCCGGAAAATCAGCCAGCTAATGAGCACGAGCGCGGCCACTGCCAGCGCAATGTAAAGCGCCAGGCGGGATCGCTTCGCCACAACCGGCGCTTCCTCCTCATCTTCGGTGACCAACGGAAGCGGTTTCGCCACCACAGCAGGGGGAATGGCTGGGCGATATTTCGGGACCGGCGGTCTCTCTGGCGCTTTCTCCGGCTCCCTGGCAGCAATGGGCTCGGGGCGCGCTGGCGGCGGCGGGATGGGGTCGGTCACCGGTGGGACTGGTTTCAATGCGTTGGCGATCTGGGCTAATGTCCAGCGCCGGGCGAAGGAGTTGCGCACGATTTCCGCGAACGGCGCCGGAATGCGATTAATCTGGGCGTCGGTTGCGGAGGGCGCCTTTCGCTGGGTGAAGGCATGGAAGAGCGTTGCGCCAATGCCGGCAACGTCTTGGGCCTGGCTGCTCGGAGAGATCTGCAGGCAATCGCTGCGCAACTTCACCGTCTCGCCGGTCGCGAGGATGCTGGCAGCTTCCACGTGACCGTGGGACATTCCCTGCTGGTGAATGGCCGTGAGGGCCCCGACCATCGCCTCAGCCACCTGGCGTCCTTCCTCCGGGGAGAGGGCCTGAATCTGCAGCACATCGGAGAGACTCTGCTCGATCTGCTCCATGACGGCATAGACGAAGAGGGTGTTGTCGAGACGGGTCTGGCCAACTTTGGTAATGCCAACCAGGTTGGGATTGGCCAGGTTTTGCGCGGCATGAAGGCGCGCAACGACTTCATCCGCATCCGTCAAAGCTTCGGTAAGGCTGATGGTGGCGGGTAGATTGTGCGGTTCGCCCGTCTCGGTCTCGAACCATGCGCTTCGGCCTTCTGAGCGCACCAGGCGGCGGAGGGGATAAAGCCCCTCGATTTCTTGTCCTTCCAATTCGTTCCAGAACTGCATAAGCGTCCTTGCTTCCCGGAAAAGTGAGGGATGGAGCACAATGTGCCAGTGACCAACCTGCTATGGATCAAGTTTAATGACCGTGCGAGATACAGTCCAGGGTACCTCCTGCGACCCGTCTGCGGTAAAAACCGGGAGTTTCAGGTAGCTGGGGAGGTCTGAGCGGCTTTTTTGCCTTCGAAAAATGAGGATGACCAACCGCGGACGGTTGTTTGCAGCCGGCGCTTACGCGCCCGGCTGCATTTGCCTGTTGAGTGCGGCCAAAGGGATCAGAGGCACGACCCGATCCAAATAGCTTACGCGATGCGTTCGATATTGGGCTTGGTGGTGTGGCTGGTACGCGCAAGCATCGCCATGCCCTCGCGGGCCATTTCCCGAGCCATTTTGCGCAATTCGTCCGGACGTTCGTTGTGGATTGCCGTGAGTTGCTCGAGGGCGGCGGCGGCGCGGAGCTTGGCCACTCCCTGAAAAGCAAATTCACCGGCATTGCCGCAGGTGTGAAGAATGCTGTCGACTGTGATTTTGAAAACATCTTCGCCCTGGATGACGAAGGCTACAAAATACTTTTCTGGCGGGGGAATCGGCGTGGCGGATGCCATTATGCACTTCCTTGGTTGAATTCTTAACAGCAGTGCAAGGCGGTCTCTTCAAAGGCCAAACAATACACTATATTTTGCATACAAGAAGCATGCGCATGGATGCAAGAGGATTGACGGTGCTCAGCAGCAGAGGGAATCGAGTTAGACTACCCGGCGCGAATGAGCGGGACTTCCCGATTGTTGTGCGCGATCGATATCGCGACCGCGGCAGAGGCTCCACGGGGCGCCGCCGGCAGCGTTATTTTTTCCGCAGGATCGCGGAAAAAAGCGGAGCGCCCCACGTACCGATTGCCAGCAGGCTTCCGAAAAGGAATACGGCGTCGATACTTTCCCGCCCCTCACGCGACCAGTAGACATTCGCAAGATTGAGCCACAGCGCGAATTCATCGAGCGTGAGTGCGGCGCCCACGCCGTACAGGATGGCCATGAGCCGGCCGGCGAAAATAGAGCCGGGGGTGGGCAGGGAACCGATCTCATTGAGATAGGCAAGGCCCACGCCCAGCAGAATCAGAATGCCCCAGACCAGGTGATGGATGTGGCGGCCACCCATGGTGACGTATTGGAAAGGCCCGATGTGGTGCTGGATGGAAGCAACCAGCAGGCGCACGGCCAGAAAAGTAATGAAGAAGCTGACTGAGGCCAGGAACATTCTTCGGTGCGGGCGGTCCTGGATGTTTTGGTGGAGGATGAGGCCGAGCTTGGTGAGATGGAGCAGTAACAGCATGACTGCCGTTGACGCAAGGATGAATGCGAGCAGGATCCATTCGCCTGTCAAATGCATACGGTATTAAAGCATTTCTCCTGTTCGGTAGCCGGCTCTAAGCGCGGCCACACGTGTGCGGCTTTCTTTAAGGAAAGCCGCATGCAGTTCGACAACGCCACCAAACATCGACAGGAAATCCGGGGTAGCGCAGTGGAGGGATCTGCAGTTCTCTTACCCAGCATCTGATTCGGATGGAAACGCCGCCCTCCCCTTTGTCATCCCGACCGCAGTGGAGGGATCTGCAGTTCCGTTTTAGGCCGCAGGAAAACCCCTCAAGAAAAAAGGAATTCCTTGGTCCGGAGTTCCTTGATGGTGTCGCGCAGCTTAGCCGCCTTTTCAAACTCGAATTTCTTGGCCGCTTCGCGCATATCGGACTCTAATTTGCCGATGTAGACGTCCAGCTCCTGCTGGGTATTGAACTCCGGCAACGCATCATCCTGGCTGGTGAGGTCGGCGTACTCCGCCTTGAGAATATGAACCAGGGACATGTCTAGCGAGCGGATGATGGACGTGGGCGTGATGCCATGTTCTTCGTTATGGGCCTGCTGGACCGTGCGCCGGCGGTCGGTTTCATCCAGGGCGCGGCGGATGGAATCGGTCATGACATCGGCATACAGGATGGCACGGCCACTCACGTGGCGGGCGGCGCGTCCGATGGTTTGGATGAGCGAGCCGGAGGAGCGCAGGAAACCTTCCTTGTCGGCATCGAGGATCGCGACCAGGGAGACCTCCGGCAGGTCGAGCCCTTCGCGCAACAGGTTGATGCCGATCAGCACGTCATACTCGCCGCGGCGCAGATCGCGCAGCAGGCGCACCCGCTCCAGGGTTTCGATTTCCGAGTGCATGTAGCGGCATTTCACCCCGACTTCGGAGTAGTAGCCCGATAGGTCTTCGGCCATCCGCTTGGTCAGCACGGTGACCAGAACGCGCTGGTTGCGCTCCACCCGGAGGCGGATCTCCGCCAGTAGATCGTCGATCTGCCCGCGGATGGGGCGGATCTCCACCTCAGGATCGACCAGCCCGGTGGGCCGGATGATCTGCTCGACGACCACGCCGGCGGACTTGGTGAGCTCATAGGGTCCCGGGGTGGCGGAGACATAAATCGTCTGGTGGGTGCGGGTCTCGAACTCCTCGAACTTGAGTGGGCGATTGTCCATCGCCGAGGGCAGGCGGAAGCCATAGTCGACCAGGTTCTGCTTGCGCGAGCGGTCTCCATGCCACATGGCATGGAGCTGGGGAACGGTTACGTGCGATTCGTCGACGAAGACCAGGTAGTCGCGCGGGAAATAATCCAGCAGGGTGGGCGGCGGCTCGCCCGGCAGCCGGCCGGAGAAGTGGCGCGAATAATTTTCAATGCCATGGCAGTAGCCCATGGATTTGATCATTTCCAGGTCGAAGCGGGTACGCTGATGGATACGCTGCGACTCGACCAGCCGCCCCTGGGATTCCAGCTCCTTTTCCCACACGGCAAGTTCGTCGAGGATGGAGGCGACGGCGGTCTTCTTGCGCTCCGGTTGGACCACGTAATGGGACTTGGGATAGATCGGCAGACGCGCATACTTCTGGCGGACGGTGCCAAAGAGCGGATCGATCTGCGAGAGGGCTTCGATCTCATCGCCGAAGAGCTCGATGCGGTAGGCCATCTCATCGTAGGTGGGGTAGACCTCGATCACATCGCCGCGGACGCGGAAGGTGCCGCGGCGGAAATCAGCGTCGTTGCGCTCGTAGAGGATCTCGACCAGGCGCCGGGTAATGTCTTCACGGCGTATCTTCTGGCCTTTTTCCAGCAGCAGCAGCATGCCGTAGTAGGCCTCAGGTGAGCCCAGGCCGTAGATGCAGCTGACCGAGGCCACGATAATGGCGTCGCGCCGCTCGAAGAGGGAACGCGTGGCGGAGAGCCGCAGCTTGTCCAGTTCTTCGTTGATGGTGGCTTCCTTCTCGATGTACAGGTCGCCGGAAGGGATATAGGCCTCGGGCTGGTAGTAGTCGTAGTAGGAGACGAAGTACTCGACCGCATTATCGGGGAAGAACTGCTTGAATTCGTGGAAGAGCTGGGCGGCGAGCGTCTTATTGTGGGCCAGGATCAACGCCGGGCGATTCGATTGCTCGATGATCTTGGCCATGGTGAAGGTCTTGCCCGAGCCGGTAACCCCGAGGAGGGTCTGGTGCTGCTCGCCGGCGGCCAATCCGGAGAGCAGCTCCTGGATTGCGTGGCCCTGGTCGCCACGGGGACGGTAATCGCTGACTAGCTGGAAATCCATGAATACCTGTGTTGGAGTCTGAGGCGTGGCGTCCCCGCGGTGGACGGTGCAGGTCCCGGAAAGCGCAGGGGCTCTGTTGATTATAAACCGGCTCTACAGGCGGGGCAGCGGCGGGAATAGCACTGGGCCGCGTACCATGCGGCGCGTCAGAAAGATCAAGCCGGCGATGAGGACGCAGATGAAAAGGATGATGGGCAGGAAGATGATCGGTGACAGGACCGTGGTTCCGTGGCTGATCGCGGCGGCGCTCTGATGCAGGTGTCCTCCAAAGACGATAACCCGGCCGCCGACCGTGGCATTGTTGGTGAGCGTGACGTTGCCGCCAAAGACGCGAACATCGCCCGCGACCGGACCGTTGACAAAAACATTTCCGGCGAACACGCGCACGCTGCCGGTGGTTTGGCCATCCACATCGACGGAGCAGAGAAAGCAGCGGGCATTATGAAATATTTGGCTTGGCGCCACGACAAGGTTCTGGCCGAAACGGAGTGCATCCGGTGGGGACTGGGCAACACCCGTTAGCGATGGCAGCAGAAGCAGCGTGCAAAGGACGATGCGCCGTGGAAGCATCCTTACGGTTTCCTCGCGGAACTACGATTATTCGATCACCAATACTGCTCCTAAGCGAAGCGCTGGGTGCCCCAGGTTCGCCCCAGCGTACCTGGGACGATAATGATTTGTTTCCGTTGCTTTCAGCAAGACGTCGCACTTGCATGCGGCTCTCCTTACGGTCGTCCACCGGCGTTGCCGACCCACGGGGATACTTGACCTCGGCAGAAAGTGCAACAAATCCCCGGGTGCCCCATCCCCCCGGATTTCCTGTAAGGCTTGGTGGGGTCAACGAACCTCATGCGGCTTTCCTTAAAAGAAAGCCGCACACGCTGCCATGGCTGGGGCCGCGCAGTAGGAAATCCGGGGTCCTTCGCGCTTTTGGCGAAGGGTGGGATACCACGAATCTCGATACTGACCTTCGCGTATCCCACCCTTTGCAAAGAACGCAAAGGATGGGGCACCCGTCTTTTCGTGGTGCTTCCCGCCGTGCCAAATACCAACCGCGGCTTGAGCGAGGAAATGTTTCTTATTAGTCTCCAATAGCGTGTGACCAACCAATCACTCATATCGAAGGGTGCGCATAGGGTCCACGTTCGCAGCTCGTCTCGCGGGCACCAAACAGGCTGCGATCGTAACCAGCAGCAACAATGCGGGCACAGCCGCGAACGTAATCGGATCAAAAGCGCTCACGCCATACAGTGAGGAGGCCAGTACGCGAGTGAGCACCAACGCGCCGGCCAGCCCCAACAGCAGGCCGGCGGCCGTGAGCTGGAGGCCCTGACGCAGGATCATACCTAGCACGCGTCCTCGCGATGCTCCCAGAGCGATACGCACTCCGATTTCGGCCGTGCGCTGCTTTACCGAATAGGCGAGCAGACCATAAATACCCACCATCCCGAGCAGCATCGC
>Ga0182015_10006625_pt1 | contig 11566 bp, 9 predicted proteins | sample 712P3MmetaG_FD_120478 | JGI IMG/M metagenome (GOLD analysis project Ga0182015, IMG submission 120478) | Permafrost microbial communities from Stordalen Mire, Sweden - 712P3M metaG | ecosystem: Environmental > Terrestrial > Soil > Wetlands > Permafrost | place: Sweden: Stordalen | collected...
CCCGCCTGCAATCCGGCGATGGCCATCGGCGCATGCCAGTGATCGGGCGTGGCAATCGTGATGGCGTCTACATCCTTGTGTTCGAGAATCTTGCGAAAATCTTTCTCCGCTGCAGGAGCTTCGCCCATCTCTCGCTGCGCACTCGCCCTGAACTTCTTGAGAATGTTGCCGTCCACATCGCAGACATGCGAGATGCGAACGGCACTCTGATTCGCTTTGAGCGAAGAGAGATGAGCGTAAGCGCGCCCATTCAACCCAATCACGGCGAAGGTGACGCGGTCGTTCGAACCAAGAATCTGGCGATAGCTTTTCGCCGTAGTTCCCACGGCGAGCCCCGCCGCACCCACCGCAAGGACATCGAGAAATTCGCGTCGTGTAACCATCATCTCTCCTTATTGCTGGGTGTTCTCGTTTGCGGCCGTTGAAAAAACCGCTTTCCGATCAGCAGGAAACCCCGGCCTTCGTCAGCGTTTTCTTGAGTCCATCCATACTGATCCGCGTGGAAGCTTCGGGTGTCCCTGCGCCCCGCCAGTGGGTTTCAAGACTCAACCCGTAGCGGAAGCCATCGCGCTGCAAAGCTTGGAATTGCCCAACCCAGTCCACCGTGCCGCCGCCGACGGGAGCCCAATCGTATTTGTGATCCGGCTTCCTCACCACGTCCTTACAGTGGCAGTGCCCGATGCGATCTTTCGGCAGCAACTCGTAGCCAGTCGGATAGGGCGTGCTTCCGATGGCGGCGGCATTGCCCGGATCCCAGTTCAACATGAAGTTTTTGTTTGGAATCGCCTTCAGCACGGCAGAGGATTCTTCTCCCGTTGCGGTATTGCACGACATTTCGTTCTCGAGCAGTAGGATGATGTTCTCTCGGGCGCAGCGTTCCGCGGCTTGCTGCAGTTTGGAATTGATCGCCGTCCGATACGGCTTCTGCTCGTCCAGTCGCCAGTAGTCGAAACAGCGAATCCGGTCTGTATCGAAGGATTTGCAGAGCGAGACGCACCGCTCGAGCAGCTTATCCTGCGTGCTAGCGTCAAAGTCCGCATGAAACCGGTCGCGGGTTTCGCTCTGCGACGACCGCGGAGCCCCAGGCCAATCTGTCTTGAACAGCGGGCTGGCAATATCGGTAACTCGCAGTTTGTGTTCCGCCAGAATCTTCCGCGCATCCTCAACTTGTTTCCCGTCGAGTTCGGTTACGTTTTTGTTCCACATCGAGCGCAGCTCAATCCAACCCAGACCGAAATCGCCGGATACAATCTGGCATGCTTTCTCGAAATCCTCCGTGATCTCGTCATTGATCACCGATAGCCGGAAGGGACACGTCCCCGTTCCCGCCGCGAATGGGTCCATCCGCGCGGATGCCGCGGTTTTCTTGACCAGTGCCATCATCGCAGCCCCAAGCCCTGCCCATCCGAAGCCTCCCAGCAGCCTGCGTCTTGTGCATCCCATGCAGTCCCCTCCAGCACCTGGACCTTTTTTCGACGACGTTCGATCATTGTAGGCCCTCGGGTTTCGTCCGCCGGGCTATTGGTTGACACCGCTCGACAGAAATCCTCCATCGACGACCAGAGTTTGTCCGGTAACAAAGGAAGCGGCATCGGAAGCAAGGTAGACGGCAGCCCCAACAAGTTCCTCGAGCTTGCCGAAGCGGCCCATCGGCGTCCTCATCAGCAGTTCGCGCCCGCGTGCAGTGTGGTCGAGCAAATCTGCATTCAGCGCTGTATGAAAGACACCGGGCGCGATGGCGTTCACCGTAACACTCTTCATTGCCCACTCCACGGCAAGGGAGCGTGTGAGCGAAAGAACACCCGCCTTGCTGGCCGCGTACGCAGCAACTTCGTTGAGAGCGACGAAGCTATTGAGCGAAGCAATGTTGATGATGCGGCCATAGCCACGCTCCAGCATGTGCTCGCCAAAGATCTGGCAGGCGCGCAGCGTGCCGGTGAGATTCGTATCCAGGATGTCGTCCCATTCCGCCTCCGCCATGGTAAGCGTTGACATGCGTTTCATTTTCCCAGCGCAATTCACAAGGATTTCGACTTTGCCGAACTGCTTGAGTGAGGCCGCCAGTAGTTGTTCGAGCGATGCCCGCTGGCGCACATCCGAGCACTGGCGCACAGTGTGACGTCCACGACGCTCGATCTCGACCGCAGTTTCTTCGACTTGCCCCGGCCGACGCGCGGAGGCGATGACATCGGCTCCGGCATCGGCGAGTCCGAGGCTCAAGATGCGTCCGATCCCGGAAGTTCCGCCGATTACCACGGCGGTCTTGCCTTCGAGGCTAAAAATGTTTGCCGTCATTGGTTTGATGAATCCTGTTTCATCGTGTCCACCACTCGCATTTCCTCATGCGCCGAGCTCTACCTTCTGCAATCCGGGAGCGAGCAGACACAGAATAACCAGAGCCAACAGATACGCGCTGGCAGCGATGCCGAACAAGCTGGCGTAGCTGTGTGTGAGCTGCAGAATGTGGCCCGCGAAGAATGCAAAAAGTGCGCTGCCCACGGATCCCGCCATGCCGCCGATGCCGACCACCGACCCCACCGCGCTGCGCGGAAACATATCCGAGGATGTGGTGAAAAGATTCGCTGACCAGCCTTGATGTGCGCCCGCGGCCACGCTGATCAGCGCAATCGCGCTCCACACCGACTTGACACTGGATGCTGTGTAGATCGGAACCACCAGGGAAGCACAGATAAGCATGGCGGCAAGCCGCGCGTAGTTCGACGAGAGTCCCAGCCGCCGGAAAGGCGCCGGCAACCATCCTCCGCCGATGCTGCCAACAGCCGACACGTTATAAACAATGATGAGTGGCAGCCCGAGGTGCGAGAGGTTCAGATTAAACTTCGCGCTAAAGTAAGACGGAAGCCAGAACAAATAGAAATACCAGATCGGATCGGTGAGAAATTTCGCGATTGAAAAGCCCCATGTCTGGCGGCATCTCAATAATCGTTGCCAGGGCAAGGACGGTCCCAGGTCCATAGCCGCCTCCTGGTAGATGTGCCTCAGCTCCTGACCGGTAAGCGTGGCGTGATCGGCGGGCCTGCGGTAATAACGGAGCCACCACAGAATCCAGAGCACACTGAAAAAGCCAGTAGTCAGAAAGGCCGCGTGCCATCCGAATCGCAGCGTCACCCAGGGAACAATCGCCGGAGCCAGAATCGCTCCAACATTTGCTCCCGAGTTGAAGATGCCCGTAGCCAGCGAGCGTTCCTTCTGCGGAAACCACTCCGCTACGGTTTTGATGGCGGCGGGAAAATTGCCGGATTCTCCGAGTCCGAGAAAAAAGCGCGCGAATCCGAACTCCAGCACGGTACTGGCGAGCGCGTGGCCCATCGCGGACATGCTCCACACCGCCATCACCAGCATGTAACCGATGCGCGTGCCCAGCTTATCGATCAGCCGACCAGCGGCGAGCAGGCCAATGGCGTAAGCGATCTGGAAGGCATCCACAACGTAGCCGTAACTTACCTCCGTCATGCCGATGCTGTGCTCGAGTGTGGGCTTGAGGATCGCGATTACCTGTCGGTCCATGTAATTGATCGAAGTGGCGACAAACAGCATGGCGCAGACCGTCCAGCGCACGCGCCCCAATGGATCACCGGAAGACGCGCCGTTCTCATTTTCGTAAACTGTCTGATCCGCCACGCCGCATTCCTACAGTCGATACGCCTTTTTTACCAACCGATAAGCAAGGTCCTGCGCCACTTCGAAAGCCTCTTCTTCCTCCAGTCGATGCTCCGCGACCAGCTTCGCCAGAAAGGCGCAATCCATACGCCGCGCCATATCATGGCGCGCTGGAATGGACAGGAAGGCCCGCGTATCGTCGTTGAAGCCCACGGTATTGTAAAAGCCCGCCGTCGCCGTCACGCGCTCGCGGAAACGCATCATCCCCTCCGGGCTGTCGTGAAACCACCACGGTGGCCCCAGCCTTAGGCACGGATAGTGCCCCGCCAGCGGCGCCAATTCACGGCTGTAGGTAGACTCGTCGAGCGTGAACAGGATAATCGTCAGATCGCGCTCGTTGCCGAACTGATCGAGCAACGGGCGAAGTGCGTCCACATAATTTGTCGGCATCGGAATGTCCGCGCCCACATCGCGGCCGTATCGCTCAAAGAGCTTGCGATTGTGATTGCGCGCGCTGCCGGGGTGAATCTGCATCACCAACCCGTCTTCGATGCTCATCCGCGCCATTTCCGTCAGCATTTGAGCACGGAAGAGTTCTTGCTGTTGGGTATCGGCGGTCCGCGCAATCACGCGACGAAACAGTTCCCTGGCCTCTGTTGCCGCAAGATTCGCGGTTCGCGCAGTCGGATGGCCGTGGTCGGTTGCGGTACACCCGAGTTCGCGAAAATGAAGACGCGTCGCTCGGAGCGCGTTCAAGTATCCCCTCCAGGTTGCACTGTTTTCTCCAGTCCTCTCGCCGAGCTTCGCCACATTTTCGGAAAACCCGGAAAACTCAGGATCGACAACCGGGTCGGGCCGGAAGGTCGGCAGGATTCTTGCCTTCCAGTTCGATTCGCGGATGGCCTTGTGATCGGCAAGAGAGTCGAGCGGAGAATCCGTAGTGGCCAGTACCTCCAAATTGAACCGACCGTACAACGCGCGCGGCAGGAACTCCGGCGTCCGCAACTTTTCTGAGATCGTCTCGAAGTAAAGATCCGCAGTCGCTTCCGACAGCCGCTCCTCGAGTCCGAAAAGCTCCTGGAAAACATAGTCCAACCACAACCGCGTGGGCGAGCCGCGGAAGAAGGAATAATGACTCGCGAAGATGCGCCAGACTTTCCGCGCATCCTTCAACTCCGGCTGCCCGATTGCGAGCTCCTCCAGGGAAACGCCTTGGCTGTAGAGCATTCGAAAAATGTAATGGTCGGGCTGCACCAGAAGTTTCGCCGGATCGGGGAATGCATCGTTTCTCGCAAACCACGCCGCTTGCGTATGCCCGTGAGGACTAACAATGGGCAACGTTTGTACAGACTCGTAGAGCGCCCTGGCTACCTTCCGCGTGCCCGGCTCGGCCGGAAACATACGATCAGGATGGATCAGCATAAATTCGACAGTACCTTATTTCGTATGGGCGAATCGCATTGCCACAGCCCGTCCGCGGTCGCCCACCAGCATACACGCTGTCTTGTGATCGAAATAATCCTCGCGAGCGCGGCACCGGTGTAGAATGGCTGCCGTTTCATGGATCAGGAAAAATCCCCGAATTCATCTTCATCGCATCGTGCAACCGACCCCAGGCAATTAGACACCGGCTCCGGCGAGCGCCTCAGGAGTGGCGAACAACTATGAGGCGATTCCAGTTCAAGCTTTGCGGTCTGCTGTTACTGATCGCCAGTTTGCAAGTCCCCCTTGCCGCCCAGCAGTGGAAGGCGCCCACCTCGATGAAGAAGTTGGCCAATGGATTGATCGTGGTGGTTTCCGAAGACCACTCTGCGCCGACCTTCGGGCTATGCGTCAGCTACGGAATCGGTTTCCGTCTGGAGCCTGAAGGACACACTGGATTCGCCCATCTGTTCGAGCACATGATGTTTGAAGGCACTCCTAACGCGCCCAAAGGAGTGCTGATGCGCGCGATTGAAGGTGGTGGTGGAGACCTGAACGGCGACACTCGTTACGATTTCACCGAGTATATCGAGACAGCTCCGGTTTCAGCACTCGATCCAGTGCTGTGGATTGAGGCCGACCGCATGAAGACCCTGGATTTCTCCCCCAAGAATCTGGAGAATCAACGCAACGTTGTGGAAGAAGAGGTCCGGGTCAACGTTCTCAATCGTCCTTACGGACTTTTCTTTGCGATCGATCTGCCCGGAAAAGCCTTCGACACTTATCCCAACGCGCACAATTTCTACGGCGAGTTCAAGGATCTCGACGCCGCCAAAATCGCAGACGTCCAAAAATTCTACGAGCAGTATTACGCTCCCAACAACGCTGTACTTGCGGTCGTGGGCGATGTGCAGCCCGATGACATCTTCGCGAAGGTGGAAAAATACTTTGCCACCATCCCCGTGCGCCAGATTCCGCCCCGACCGAACGTTGAGGAGCCTCCTCAAAAATCCGAGCGGCGGGCCTCTGAGCCTGACCAACTGGCCAAAGTTCCGGCGCTCGCCATCGGCTACCGCATGCCTCCGCGGCACTCCCCCGACGCGCTGGCCGGCGCCGTAACCGGTGAACTCCTGCACAACGGGCAGGCATCGCGGTTCTATCAAGCTCTGGTCAAGGAGAAGCAGGTTGCGCTGTCGGTGGACGGTGGCCTGAATTGGCCGCTGGGCACGCCGTACGAATTCAACGGGCCGACGCTCATGACGTCGTTCATCGTTTACCCGCCAAACATTTCGGAAGATCAACTCCTTGCGGCTTACGATTCCACCATCAACGAGCTTATCGACAAAGGGCCAAGTCAGCAGGACTTGGATCGAATCGTCGCCAAAATGCGATCCGATTGGTACGATCAGCTCGAAATTCCAATCAGTCGAGCCTCGGCGCTTTCGCACGCCGTGCTTTTCGACGGCAACTTCGATCTGGTTTATCAAGTCCCAGAAGACTTGGCCAAGGTTACGCCCGCCCAGATTCGAGCCTTCGCCGCCAAGTATTTGGTGAGTGCGAACCGCACCATGATCAATCGAGTGCCAGCATCGGGCAATGCCCCACCCCAGAAAAAGCAGGGAGCAGGACAATGAACACGCTGAGAATCGCCATCGCCATCCTTTTCTTTGCCTCATTGAGTTTTGCGCAGAAGGAAGTTCCGATGCCCAGGGACCTTCCGCCTTACGGAGCCGAGAAGCCGCTCCCTCCCCCTTCCACCCACTCTGCGAAGCTCGACAATGGACTAACGGTGTGGCTCGTGTCTGAACCTGGGTTCCCAAAAGTTGCATTTACGGTCGCAGTGCGCGGTGGTTTCGCGGCAGATCCAGCGGACCGACCCGGAATCTCTGAGTTGCTGTCGAAGACCCTCGACCAGGGAACCAAAGCGCGCAGCGCAAAGCAGATTGCCCAGGAACTTCAAGCGGCGGGTGGAGATCTGACCGCCGCGTCCAAAAAGGATTTCGTTGAAGTCTCCACTGCTGTGCTGGCATCAAGAATGGAGGCAGGTATTCGACTCCTGTCCGACATTTTGCAGAACGCCACTTTTCCGGATGCGGAAGTCGCGCTTGCCAAGCGCAACCTATCGGACTCGCTTCAGCAGAGTGAGTCGGAGCCATCGTTCCTCGCAGCCCGCGCCATGGCGAAAGTTCTTTTCGGAGATCATCCCTATCACGTGACCTCCCCCACACAGGAATCGGTTGCGGCTTCTACTTCTGCCGACCTTCGCAGGATCTTCGCAGAACGTTTCCGGCCGGATCAAGCGATTCTGGTTGCGGTCGGGGATTTCGATGACGCGGGAATGATGGAACTGGTGAAGACGAAATTTGCTGCATGGAAAGCGCCGAACGAATCGCCGCTCCCTGCGCCCCAACATCGCTCAAGCACGCCGGAACACGCCGTTTTTGTGGTACCGCGTCCCGGCTCCGTTCAGACCACTCTCGAACTGGGAACTTTCGGGCCATTACGCGGCGACCCTGATTACGAGTCGGCGGCGGTCGCGAATGCGATTTACGGCGGCACTTTCAGTTCGAGGCTCACGTCCAACATTCGTGAGGATAAGGGCTACACGTATTCTCCGTTCTCGAACCTGAATGCCTATCAGGCTGCGGGAGTGTTCATTACGCATGCCGATGTTCGCAACGAAGTCACCGGGCCCACGCTGAACGAAATCGATTACGAACTGAACCGGCTGGCGACCACCGCTCCCACCGACGAAGAACTTTCTAAAGCCAAACGTTATCTGGTGGGGAGTGAAGCGATCGAGCTTCAGGCCAGAGCCGCGCTGGCAGATCATTTAGCCGTCGATTGGGTGGATGGCCTGCCGCCGGAGGAAATAGGAATCTATGGCCAGAAAATTTCCAATACCACGGCCCCCGAGGTGGAGACCGCCGCGAAGAAATATTTCCCGGCTTTTCGAACTTCGATTGTCGCCGTCGGCGAGGAGAAGGTGATACAAGACGCATTGGCGCCGCTTGGTATCCCGGTCAAGACTCTCAAGGTTCCATAGCTTCGACATCCGAAAGCCTTCGCCTGATGCCGGTGTACCCACCGCCAGGTTCGCGATCAAACCCGCGGAAAGAAACTGCTGCGGCTTGACTGCCCGGCTGGCAAACGCGATCAGTAGGCAGCCCGGAATCATCTTATTAATAAAGAATCAGAGTACCGGGTAAACATTCAACCATGCCCCGAACGACCACGGCGCCCAGCGCAGACGCGATCCCCGCCACACTCTGGCATCCAGGTGCCGTGCGCTTCTGGCCTGCTGTTCTGCTCACCGGCATCGGCACAGGTCTGGGAGCGGCGGGGCTGACGAGACTTCTGGAACTCATCCAGCGCGTGGCGTGGAATGGTTCAGCAACCAACATACTGGAAGCAGCACAGCACGCCAGCGCGGCCAGGCACGTGCTGGTGCTACTCTGCGGCGGAATCCTGACCGGTATAGGACAGCTCCTGTTGAAACAATTGCCCAGCGGAAATGGCATCGAAACCACAGCGGCCATTTGGCTGTACGCCGGCCGAATGCCGGCGCTGCGCACCTTGGGGAGCGCAGTACTTTCCATATTCGCAGTGGGCATGGGCGCGTCGCTGGGGCGGGAGGGCGCACCGAAACAGGCTGGAGCCGTACTTGCAAATTTCTTTTCGGACAAGGGATCTTTGTCCGATGAGCAACGCAGGCTCTTGGTGTCCTGCGGCGCCGGGGCAGGGATGGGTGCGGCTTATGGCGTTCCGCTTGGCGGTGCGCTTTTCGCGCTGGAGGTGATGCGTGGAAAGTTGGCGCTGCGATACGTTCTGCCGGCAGTGTTCGCCTCGATGATTGCGACCGGCGTCTCGTGGATTGCGCTGCCCAACGCGCCGACCTACAACGTTCCCGCATATCCTTCCTCCGCGTCCGTGATGGTATGGGCCTTGCTCGCGGGCCCGATCGCAGGTGTCGCTTCGGTCGGCTACATCCGGCTCGTTCGATGGGCCTATCAGAATAAGCCGAAGGGCTGGCAGAGACTGATCGCACCGGCCGTCGCACTGAGCCTTGTTGGAGTCGTATCGATCTGGTTCCCGCAAATACTCGGGAACGGCAAAGATATTTCGCAGCTGCTGTTTACCAATCAACTGGCTCCCAGGTTGTTGCTCGCGCTGCTATTTCTGAAACCCGCCGCCACCGCGCTGTGCATCCGCGGCGGGACTCCCGGCGGCTTGTTCACGCCTTCGCTCACCGCGGGTGCCTTGCTCGGAGCGGTCTTGGGGCATGCCTGGTCCTGGTTATGGCCTGGCGTGGCTCCTGGGCTATTCGCCATCCTTGGAGCCGGGGCGGTTGTGGCAGCGACCACGCAAGGCCCGATCTCTGCCGTCGTCCTGATGATCGAGTTGACCGGGCGGGACCGCTCCTTCATGCTGCCGCTGCTGCTGATCGTGGCAACGGCCACGCTCATCGCGCGGTCCATCGAACCTCGCTCGATCTACGACGCGCGGCTGACCGACGAAGAGATTACAGAACGGCAGAAGCTGCGCGAACAAGTATCGCGGTAGACTTCGACGCTTGCAGGTCAGATGCGAGCCCGATGTGATTGAGGGAGCAATTGCGTCGGCTGTGGACTCCTGCCGAAATAAATTTGCACGACATTGCTCCCCTCCCTCCATCCCTCCGAAAGTCTTGCTGGGCACGGGGTCTGCAAAAAGTGTCCCATGCGGCTGCGGAGAAGACCTAGCCCGCGGGGCCCTATGCTTGGCCTGTCAGGAAACTCCCCCTCACGAGTCAATCGCCGCGCAGATATTAACGCTTTATTCACATCCTATTCACATCGGATTGCAATTGCGGCTGCAGAGCTTCGAGCGCGATCGGGGGGAGGGATCCTTCGACTGCGCTCACCATGACACAACTGGGGACCAAGGATTTGTGTGTCCCGTCGTCCGGGAAGACTCAAAAGTAAGTAGCAGGCGAGGGCGAGCGCTCTACACAAGCACATGCACGCGGCAGGTAGCGGCCCGATACGGCGGGCCGCTGTCAGCCGAGGGCGGCGGCGGTCCCCACAGGAGTATCTCTCGCGCGAATTTTGCGAAAGGTCCGAATGCCGAAGTTACGGAGCTTCGATCAATTCCATTTTGCCGTCGCGGGTGCGGTGCAGAATCATTACTTTACCCTTGGGATCGCGGAAGACGAAGACGTCGCGGTCGCGAAAGTGGGCTTCTTTGATGGCTTCTTCGAGCGTCATGGGGCGCATGGAGACGGCTTCGTCGGAGCGAACCAGGTGAACCTCGGTGGTTCTCGCCACGGGGGGGTAGCGGTGCACGGCAACCGGCACGGCGGTCTTTTCCGTTAAGCCAACTCTGGTTTGAACGTCGCTTCCATCAACCTGGGGAGAGTGGCCGTTCCACTTCTTTACTTCTTCGCTCTTGCGGGCGGCGCGTTTCCTGGATTGCCATTTGGTTTTGTATTTTACGGCCTGCTTTTCGAGGTGGTCGAGGGCGCCGCTGACGGCGATCATCATGTCTTTGGCTTGCGCCAGTCCGACGAGCGGGCCATTGCGGGGGTTGATGGTGATTTCGGCTTTGTGACGATGCTTTTCGACAGCAAGGATGGCTTTGGCTTCGAAGCGGTCGCCTAAAATTTTGCGGATTTTTCCGAGGCCGGTCTCAACTTCTTTACGGATGGCGGGAGTTACTTCGTAGTGTCTTCCGGTATATTCCACGTTCATGAGCGCCCCTCCTTGAATTCTTAGTCGAGGAAAATCGGCACTACATTAAGGAAGCTCGCCTTGCGCTTGATGCCCGCCCGCTTTCGCGTGACGGCGCGCGGTGGCTCGCCCAGATCCTTCGACCGCAAAGGCGGCGGCCTCAGGATGACAATCTGATTTTTTATTATCTTCTATTTTCTCATTATCTCCCTTCCCGCACCCGGCGCTGATGAGTGCTGGGGATACGCATGTCCTCGCGATATTTGGCGACGGTGCGGCGAGTGACCTGAATCCCCTGCGACTGCAGGATTCTGGTGAGTTGTTCGTCGGTGAGCGGACGGCTGGGGTCTTGTTCGTCGATTAACTTCTTGACGCGGCGTTTCAGGATCAGCAGCGAAGTATTGCCGCCCTCGGGGCCCTGCACGCTCTCGCTGAAAAAGTAGCGCAACTCGAAGACGCCCTGCGGCGTGTGCGCGTACTTGCTGGCCACGGCGCGGCTCACGGTGGAAGGATGCACGCCGATTTCTTCGGCGACCTCCTTGATCATCATGGGCTTGAGGTGATCAATACCTTTTTCCAGAAAATCCTGCTGACGGGCGACGATGCAGTAGCAGACTTTGGTGATGGTCTGCTTGCGTTGCTCGATATTCTTGATCAGCTGAATAGCACTCTTGTAGCGCTCCTTCACGTAGTCGCGGGTATTTTTGTCGTTGGTATCGCGGGTGACCAGTTTCTTGTAGGCGGGATTCAGGCGAAGCTGGGGCAGGTCATCGTCGTTCATGAGCACCAGCCACTCGTCGCCGTGTTTGACGAAA
>Ga0182015_10006627_pt1 | contig 11564 bp, 13 predicted proteins | sample 712P3MmetaG_FD_120478 | JGI IMG/M metagenome (GOLD analysis project Ga0182015, IMG submission 120478) | Permafrost microbial communities from Stordalen Mire, Sweden - 712P3M metaG | ecosystem: Environmental > Terrestrial > Soil > Wetlands > Permafrost | place: Sweden: Stordalen | collected...
CTTCGCCCATCGCCGGTTTCCGTCCATGATGATCGCGACGTGGCGCGGAACCACGCCGTGAAACGACGACGCGGAGGAGCCTTCAGCGAGCGAGATCGTCATGCCGGGGCGTACGAATCGTAGCCGGCGGTGATTTCGGTACTTCCCTCGTCGTCGCGGCGTACGCGCAGAACCCGCAGCGCGCCGCAGCCGATCCAGGCACCCGGTGGCGCGAGCACGTGCAGCGACAAGCGCTCCGCACGAAGCGCCTGACGAGCTTGTACTTCGGGAACGAGTATCAATGCCTCGTTCACACTTCCATGATCTCTTTCTCTTTGGCTGCGACGAGCGCGTCGATCTCTTTGACGTATCGATCGGTCAGCTTTTGGAGCGTGTCTTGCATCCGTTTGCTGTCGTCCTCGGTGATCGTCGACGACTTCAGCTTTCCCTTGAGCTCGTCGTGCGCGTGGTGGCGCACGTTCCGCACCGCAATGCGCCCGTCTTCCGCCTTCTTCTTCACCACCTTGGCGAGATCGCGGCGGCGCTCTTCGTTGAGCGGCGGTACCGTGAGGCGGATTGCGGTGCCGTCGACGTTCGGCGTCAAACCAAGATCGCTCTTCTCGATTGCCTTGCGAATCTCGCCAACCACACCTTTATCCCACGCCGTAATCATCAGCGTTCTCGAATCGGGCGTTGAGACGCCCGCAACTTGTTTGAGGGGAACGCCCTGTCCATAGGCCTCCACCATGAGGCGATCGAGCAGGGCCGGTGATGCGCGCCCCGTGCGGATCGCGGCGAACTCGGCCCTCGTCGCCTCGACGCACTTGTGCATTTTTGTTTCGATCTCTTTGAAATAGTCGTCTGCCATAGCGCTACAGGCTCCTCGCGCCCACGGGCGCAGGCTTGCGTCCGACGTAGGTTCCGATTGGCTCGCCCCAGATCACCCGTCGAATATTTCCCGGAACCGACATGTCGAAGACGATGACCGGAAGCGCATTGTCCATGCAGAGCGCCATCGAGGTCGAGTCCATAACCTCCAATCCGCGTTGCAAGACGTCCATGTAATCCAGGCGCTCGAATCGGGTAGCGAGCGGATCCTTCTTCGGATCGGCCGAGTAGATGCCGTCGACTTTGGTCGCCTTGAGGATCGCCTCGGCGTTGACTTCGACGGCCCGGAGCGCCGCCGTCGTGTCGGTAGTGAAGTACGGATTGCCGGTCCCCGCGGCGAAAATAACGATGCGCCCCTTCTCCAAATGGCGGATCGCGCGGCGCCGGATGTACGGTTCCGCAATCTGATGCATCGCGATCGCGGTCTGCACCCGCGACGCGACGCCTATGCGTTCGAGCGCGTCTTGCAGAGCCAGCGCGTTGATCACGGTTGCGAGCATCCCCATGTAGTCGGCGGTGGCTCGATCCATGCCCGCCTCTTCGTGGATCTTGCCGCGCCAAATATTCCCACCCCCGACGACGATCGCCACCGAAACGCCGCTGCGGGCGACGTCGGCGATCTGCGACGCCATTGCGTGCGTCGTGTTGACGTCGACGCCGCTTACCGGGCCGGCGAAGGCCTCTCCGGAGATCTTCAACAGCACGCGAGAGTATCGCGGCCGGTCGGCGTTACTCACCGAGGGCGTATCGCGTAAACCGGCGTACGCGGATCTTCTCGCCCAGGGCACCGACGGAGCGATTGATCACGTCGCCGACACTGATCGCGTCGTCCCTGACGAAGCTCTGGTCCAGCAGGCAATGCTCTTCGAACCATTTATTGAGTTTGCCCGCGACGATCTTCTCGCCGACCTCGGCGGGCTTGCCCGGCGGAATCGCGGCGGCGAACTCTTCGCGTAAGCGCGCCACGACGTCGGCCGGCACGTTCTCGCGATCGAGGTACTGCGGCGCCATCGCGGCAATATGCATGGCGATGTCGCGCGAAAGCTCCGCGAAGCGCGGATTGCGCGCGACAAAATCCGTCTCGCTGTTGACCTCAACCAGCACGCCGATCTTGCCGCCGGGATGCACGTAACTGGTCACGAGGCCCTCGTCGGCTGCGCGGTCCGCCTTCTTCGCCGCTTGCGCCGCGCCGCGTTCGAGGAGCAGCGCTTTGGCCCGCTCGGGGTCGCCCGCCGCATCGAGGAGCGCCCTCCGGCAATCCATCATTGGCGCGCTCGTGGCTTCGCGGAGGGCCTTGATTTCGTCGGGCTTGGGCTGATAGGAGATCAACGCCCGGCCTCCGCCATTGTCACTACCGTCTCTTCTTCGGCAAACGCCTCCGGCTCGGCTTCGTAGCCCCCCCGATCGTATGCGCTCTCCGTCTCGGTCTTGCCCTCGATGATCGCGTCGGCGATCTTGCTTACCATGAGTTTGACGGCGCGGATCGCGTCGTCGTTGCCGGGGATTGGATAGTCGATTTCGTCGGGATCGCAATTGGTATCGATCACGGCGATGATGGGAATCTTCAGTTTGCGCGCCTCGAGTACCGCGATGCGCTCTTTCTTCGGATCGACGATGAACAGCGCGTCGGGAAGACGGTGCATATCCTTGATTCCACCCAAGAAGCGCTCCAAGCGGTTCATCTCGTCTTGGAGATTGGCGACTTCTTTCTTGGGAAGACGCTCGAAATCGCCTTGGAGCTTCATGTTCTCGAGCTCTCGCAACCGGGCGATCCGTTTTTGAATCGTGGCGAAGTTCGTGAGCGTTCCGCCAAGCCAACGCTGGTTGATGTAGAACGTGCCGGCCCGCTCTGCTTCTTCGCGAATCACGTCCTGCGCCTGTTTCTTCGTACCGACGAATAAAATGACGCGTCCCGCGCGCGCGAGCTGCTTGACGGCTTCGTAGGTTTCCCGGAGCTTTTGCACGGTAAGCGCGAGATCGATGATGTAGATGCCATTGCGCTCTTGAAAGATGAATGGCTTCATCTTGGGATTCCAGCGGCGGGTTTGGTGTCCGAAATGGACGCCCGCTTCCAAGAGCTCTCGCATGGTAACGACGGACATAACTAACCTTTCTGGCTCCGGCCGCCGCCCATCCTAGGCGTGCGGTCTACTTCGGGCCATAAACACCCCGCCTCCATGCGAGGTGAAGTAAGCGACAACCGCGCGATTATAGCACGCCGGCGGGCCGCCTCCAAGGCGCGACTCGGCGGCAAACCGAAAGGCGCGCGGCATGCGCTGGGTCGTTACCGGGGGGCTGGGGTTCATCGGTTCGCATTTCATCCGGCTGGCGCTCGCAGAGCGGCCAGGGCTCGAGGTCGTCAATCTCGACGCCATGACCTATGCCGGCAATCCTGAGAATCTCCGCGATCTCGAAGGCCATCCCCGATATCGTTTTTTGCTCGGCGATATCTGCGATCGGGCGGCGGTGCGTGAAGCGATTGGCCGTTCGGCCGACGCGGTGGTCAACTTTGCCGCCGAGACCCATGTCGACCGCTCCATTGAAAATTCCGGCACATTCTTGCGCACCGACGCCCTCGGCACGCACGTTCTCCTCGAAGCGGTCCGTGACGGCGCCGTCGCTCGCTTGCTTCAAGTCTCGACCGATGAGGTCTACGGAAGCCGCGCGGAGGGCGCATCAACCGAGGCCGACCCGTTGCGTCCGCGCAACCCGTACGCCGCCAGCAAGGGCGCCGGCGACTTGCTGGCGCTCGCATTTCATGCCACGTTCGGCATCTCGGTGAGCATTACTCGCGGAAGCAATACCTACGGCCCGAATCAATACCCCGAAAAGATCGTGCCGCTGTTCATCACCAACCTTCTCGAGGATCGAACCGTTCCGCTCTACGGCGACGGCCTGCAGATCCGCGATTGGCTCTACGTTGAAGACCACGCGCGGGCGGTGCTGACGGTCCTCGAACGGGGTGAACCCGGAGGCGTGTACAACGCGGGCGGCGGCTCGCACTGCACGAACCTCGAACTCACCCATCGGCTCATCGACGGATGCGGCGGTTCGCCCGAGCGGCATATCCAGCACGTAACCGACCGTCTCGGGCACGACCGCCGGTACGCGTTGGACAGCACGCGCCTGTATTCGCTCGGCTGGCGGCCGCGCGTCTCGTTCGAAGAGGGCCTCGCCCGTACGATCGCCTGGTACAAAGCGAACGAAGCTTGGTGGCGTCCACTAAAAGCCGAAGCCAAGTGCTGAGGCATTATTGGGGGTCCCGCGCGGCGCAGTCAGCGCGGGGGCGCGCAGTGGAGATTTCGGCGCGGCGCAGCCAGTGCCGAAAGCGCAACGAAGCGCCGGCCGAAGCGCGCAGTGCTGAAGGCATTACTGGGGTCCCGCGCGGCGCAGTCAGCGCGGGGGCGCGCAGTGGAGATTTCGGCGCGGCGCAGCCAGTGCCGAAAGCGCAACGAAGCGCCAGCCGAAGCGCGCAGTGCTGAGGCATTAGAATGAAAGGGATTATACTCGCGGGCGGGTTGGGCACGCGCTTGCGGCCGCTGACGAAGGTGACGAACAAGCATCTGCTGCCGGTCTATGATCGGCCGATGATCTACTATCCGTTGCAGACGTTATGTTCGGCCGGCATCCTCGAGATCATGATCGTGACCGGGGGTAATGCGGCGGGCGATTTCTTACGGCTTCTCGGCAACGGCGCCGAGTTCGGTTTGCGCGACATCTACTATACGTACCAGGAGGGCGAGGGGGGCATCGCCGATGCGTTGCGGCTCTGCGAACATTTTGCTGAATCCGAGCCGGTGGTCGTCATCCTTGGCGATAATATCATCGAGGAGAGTATCGCCCCCTACGTCGAGAGATTCCGCGCGCAGGCGCGCGGCGCGCGCATCCTCTTAAAGGAAGTCGAGGAACCAGAACGCTTTGGCGTGCCGGTCTTCGACGGCGACCGCATCGTCGCGATCGAAGAGAAGCCCACGCAACCGAAGAGCCAATTCGCCGTTACCGGCATCTATATGTACGACTCCAGCGTGTTCGACTATATCGCAACCCTCGTGCCGTCGGCTAGAAACGAGCTGGAGATCACCGACGTCAACAATCGCTACCTGAACGACGGCGCACTTCAGTACGACGTCATGCAGGGTTGGTGGAGCGATGCTGGCACGTTCGAAAGCCTTTTTCGGGCCAACGAGCTGGTTGCGCGCCGCCGGTCGGAAAGTTGACGCCCTAGGAGTGCGGTAGCCTTATCGGCAGCAGCGCGATCGCGACGACGACCAAGATGCAGGCAAGGGCGCCGCGGAACCATCGTTCCGGGAGCCGCGTTACGAAATGCGAACCGACGAAAACGCCGGGAATCGACCCAAGGAGCAGCGATCCCGCGATGGTAGGATTCACGTCGCCGAGGCGCCAGTGACCCAGCAACGAGGGCACGAGGACGACGACGGCAAAGGCGAGATCGGTACCGACCAGCCGCCGTAGGGCGACGACGGGCGCGACGAGCAACAGCAGCGGCAGCATCAGCGAGCCCGCGCCGATAGACGTAATGCTGACGGTGAGGCCAACGAAAAAGCCGATCGCCGCAAGCCGAAACGTTGGCAGAGTTGCTGCTTCTGAACGATCTCCGGCAAGCTTACGATTGAAGACAATCCCCGCGGCCGACACGATCAATGCAGCAGCGACGGCGAGACGCAGCACGTGTTCCAACTGCTTGATGTCCAGGTGCCGGTGCAGGTACGCGCTCAGCGCCACGCCGATGATCGCTCCGGGAAGGCCGCCGAGCGAGAGGCGCCAGAGTACCGGTAAATGCACGGTTCTTTTCTGAACGTGAGCGAGCATCGCGACAAAGCGAGTGCCGAGCGCAAAGAGCAGGTCCGATCCAATCGCGGTATTGGTGCCCACACCCATGAATATCAGCAACGGCGTCGTAATGGCGCCTGCGCCGACACCGCTATAAGCGGTGCAGGCACCGACAATAAATCCCACGACGACATAGCTCCAGTTCATAGCCGCTTCAGTGATCCTTCTCTACATAAATGGGGGACCCAGGTCATCATTCTAGCGGGGACGGCGGTGTCCCCGTCTCCCTGGATCGCGTGAGTGACAGCCCCCGGGAACCGGCTGCCGGGCCCCCAAGGGCCAGTTGACGAGAGTTCCGGTCCATACTTACGAATCCCAAGAAGCGTCAGGTTCGACCGCTATGGGTCAGGCGGACGCGGCTTCGCGCGACGCTTCGATGAGGATTTGAGCGACTTCGGGCCGCGAGAACTCCGGCGGCGGCAGCTCTCCCGCGCGCAACATTTGGCGAACGGTCGTGCCGCTGAGCGAGACGTGGTTGGCCGGATCGTGGCTGCACGTTTTTCTCGTAGCCATCGATTGACAGTGCAGGCAGTAGAAGCTGTTCTCGAACTTGAGCGGCGTGATGCCCAACTCTTCGGGCGTGAACTCCCCGAAGAGCTTCTGGGCGTCGTACGTTCCGTAGTAGCTTCCTACGCCGGCGTGGTCGCGGCCGACGATGAAATGGGTGCATCCGTAGTTCTTGCGAATCATTGCGTGGAAGATCGCTTCGCGCGGACCGGCGTACCGCATCGCGGCAGGCAGCGTGCTCAAGACCACCCGGTCGGCAGGGTAGTAGTTCTCGAGCAACGCCCGATAGCACCGCATGCGGACGTCGGCGGGGATGTCGTCGCTCTTGGTCTCCCCGACAAGCGGATGCAAGAGCAGTCCGTCGACGGTCTCGAGCGCGCATTTCTGGATGTATTCGTGCGCACGGTGGACGGGATTGCGGGTTTGAAAACCCACGATCGTGTTCCAGCCGCGCCGTTCGAACTCGGCGCGCGTCTCGGCCGGCGACAGGCTCGCTGGGTCGCGTTCGCGCGGCAGCACCCATATTGGTCCGCCAATGAGAACGTCCTTGCGCTCGAAGAGCGCGGCGACACCCGGATGCTTTTCGTCTACGGTGCGATACACGTTTTGCGCTTCGCGCAACTTATCGTACTCGAAGACGTCCTCGACCTCGATGACGCCACGCAGGTCGCCCTCGCCGTCGTACAGCGCGGCCCGGGTACCAACGCTCGGAGCTTCTTCGCGGTCGACTGGCAAAACGACGGGAATGCTCCACGGTAAGCCGTCCGCCAAGCGCATCGACGTAACGACCGTATCGTAACCCTTGCGAGTCATGAAGCCCGTCAGAGGACTCATGGCGCCGTTGGCGATCAGCGCCAGATCGTTGAGCTCGCGCGCGGCGACCGTGATCGCGCGCAGTGCTTTCGCCTCCTCGCGCAGCTCACGTTCGGCCTGCGGCGCGTCCGTGGTTCGATTGATCAGCTTTCCGCCGTGTGGAGCGATCATACGATCGCCTCGGCGTCCGCGCTCACGTAGCCGCGTTTTTGGAGCTCCGCAAGAATCTTCGATACGCTCTCTTCGACCGTTTCGACCTCGCTGTCGACGACGACGTCGGGACTCTCCGGAGCTTCGTAGGGATCTGACACGCCGGTGAAGTGTTTCAACTCGCCCGCGATCGCCTTCGCATAGAGGCCTTTCACGTCGCGGCGCGTGAGCTCGCCCAGCGAGCAGCGCACGTACACTTCGACGAACTGTTCGGCGCCGATGCGCTGGCGCGCCTCAGCTCTGGCCTGCGCGTACGGTGAAATGGCCGCGGTGATCACCGCAGCGCCATGCTTGACGAGCAGCGACGCGACGAACGAAATGCGCCCAATATTGATGTCGCGGTCCTCGCGGCTGAACCCGAGTCCCTTGGAAAGGTGGGTACGGACCTCATCGCCGTCGAGGACCTCGATGTGCCGGCCGCGAGCGGTTAGCTCGGGTGCCAATCGCTCGGCAATAGTACTCTTGCCCGCACCGGACAGACCCGTGAGCCACACGGTGAATCCCTGATTCAACTGGAGTTCCTTTCTAGGAGCCTGGAAAGCGTTTCGCGTTTCGCGTGTCGAGGCCGTCGGACTGAGGATCAGTCCAAGCCGGCATCCCCCGGGAGTATCGGCGACTAGGGTCTCTTTTCCTACCTCCTCCGCATCCCCCGGCCCGGGCGCGGACGGGCCCCCGCGCCGCGCCTGCGTGCGTACCTCAGCGCGGTGGACTGGAACGTCGCGCGGCGCCTCGATGCCGAGTTTCACCTGATCGCCCTCGACACCGACGACGACGACGCGAATTTCATTGCCAATCATGATCGACTGATTGATCTTACGGCTAAGAACGAGCACGATCGCCCTCCACGGCGCGCGCGTTCTTCGTGCGAGGTCATCGCCGCGCCTGCGCGAACGAGCGCGTCAAAAGGAGGGCAACATGGTCAAAGACATGGCGTTCGTCGCGTATTCCGTACGGGATGTGCCGAGCGCGCGCGACTTTTATCGCGACGTACTGGGCCTGCGCGTCGGCGATTCGTTCGGCGACCACTGGGTTGAATTCGACGTCGGCCAAGCGACGTTCGGCATCGGCGACGGCACGCCGCTTGGTTTTGAACCCGGCGCGTCTACCGGTGCAGCGTTTGAAGTCGACGACATCGGAGAGCTTCGCAACCGGTTGCTGGCACGTGGCCTCGAGGTGAGCGAAGTTCACGACTTCCCGGGCTGTACGACCTGTTTTGCGAAGGATCCGGAGGGAAATCGGTTCGCGCTGCACCAGCGTAAATCGCCCCAGCCCGACGCTGCGGCCTAGCTCGTCGAGCCTACGGCGCCCTTAGCGAACTGAGCCGCGTGGAGGCGCGCGTACGCGCCTCCTCGCGAAAGCAGTTCGGCGTGCGTGCCCACTTCGATCACGCGTCCCGCTTCGAGGTAGAAGACTTTATGCGCGCGGCGGACCGTGGAGAGGCGGTGCGCAATGATCAGCGTGGTGCGACCGGGTAAGAGCCGGTCCAAAGCCTCTTCGATCAACGCCTCAGAATGGCTGTCGAGCGCGCTCGTCGCCTCGTCGAGAATCAGAATCCTGGGGTCGCGCAGCACCGCGCGCGCGATGGCGATCCGCTGGCGTTCTCCGCCGGATAGCCGCACGCCGCGTTCTCCCACTTCGGTGCCATAGCCGTTGGCGAAGTTCGCGACGTACTCGTCGACGTTGGCGTCCCTCGCCGCGGCTCGCACCTCGTCATCGGTAGCGTCGAGCCTGCCATAACGGATGTTCTCCAGAATGCTCCCCCGGAAGAGCTGGACGTCCTGCGGAACGATGGCGATCGAGCGGCGAAGCTCAGCGAGCCGCATCCTTGCGACGTCCACGCCATCGATCACTACGCGGCCCTCCTGCGGCTGGTAGAATCGCGGCACGAGATTAACGAACGTCGTCTTGCCCGCGCCCGAAGGTCCGACCAGCGCGACGACCTCACCCGCTTCGACGGTCGTATTGACGCCGCGCAGCGCCGGCGCGTCGTCGGGCTTGTACGAAAACGTGAGGCCGACGTATTCGATCCGCCCGCGCACGTGAGCGACCTCGACCGCATCGATGGGATCGGACTCTTCGGTTGGGAGGTCGAGCAGCTCGAAAACGCGTCCGGCACCGACGATCGCCTTGCTGATGTCGCCGAAGAAGGCCGCAACGCGGTTCATCGGGTTCATGAGGTTGACCAAGAGACCCCAATACATGAAGACGCGTCCGGTATCCAGACGCCCAACCAACACCTCGCGCACCGAGAGCCACATGATCGCAACGACGGCGGCGACCATGATCGTCGAAATGACGAGCGGCTGCGTTTGTATGAACTGAGTGAGCTTCATGTAGGCGCCGAAGAAGTCTTCGTTGCGGCGCCGAAACCGATTGACTTCAAACTCTTCGCGGCCGAACGACTTGACGACGCGTTGTCCGCCGAGAATCTCCGAGAGATTTGCCGTCAGGTCCGCGATGCGGTGCTGCGCGCGATGCGTGCTCGTCGAGATCAGGCGCTGAAATTTCGAAACCGCCGCCGAGACGATCGGCGCGACGAGGATCAGCGACAACGTCAGAAGCCAGTCGAGGTAGATCATCGTGACGAACGACGAAATGAACGTCGCCAGCGCCACCACCAGCTGCGGAACCGAAACGCTGACGGCGTCGATCATCATCTGCAAATCGGTGGAAAAGCGCGCGATAAGCTCGCCCGGCCGCCATTTGTCGAACTCGTCGAGCGGTAAACGCAGCAGGCGCTCGAACAGGCGCACTCGTAGCCGTGCGACGAGATGCTGACCGCTCCACGCGGTCATATACGTCTGCGCGTAGATCGCGGCGTTGGCAAGGATCAGCGCTACGGAGGTCAGGCCCAGGGCGAGATAGAGCGCGCGCAGGTCCGGCGCATGCCCCGGCGGCGGGACGAGCACCTGGTTGATGATGATGCGAAACGCCAGGGGCGGTGCGATCGAGAGTACGCCGGCCAGTACGCCGATCGCCATCGCAATCGCAATGCGGGGGTAGTACGGTCGGGCCTCGCGCGCCAGGCGGTAAAGAATCGAGCGGCGGCTCATCCCAGGTCTAGCCGTTGCTTTGCAACGGCGTTGAAACCTCCCGAACCGCGCTCGGGTACGTTAAGGTGCTGAACGAGGAGGATCGCAGGACTCATATGGATTGTTATTTTCACTCGAACGTGCCCGCGATCGCGCCGTGCGCCGATTGCGGGAGGCAAATTTGCGCCACTTGCCGTGACGAACGCGGCACCTGCCCGAGTTGCCGGCTCGCCGCCAAGGTCGAAGCCGCGACCGCAACCCGCCCCGAGATCGCCGGGCAAGTGCCGCCGCGGCCTGCCCCGGCGAGCGTCCGCGCGACGGCCGCCGTCGCAGAGGTGGAAGATCCGGCGGAATCGCGGGCGCTCGTAGCCCTCGGCTATCCTCTTTGGCCACTGGCGTTGATCTCGCTGCTGGATCGCAAGCAGTCGCGACAGTTACGTCGCCAAGCGTTTCAAGCGCTCGGGTTTAATGTCGGCATGTTCGGATTTTGGGCGCTGCTCTCGCTGCTCGCTCAGGTGCCCTTCTTGGGCTTCTCGGCGTGGGTGATCGTACCGCTGCTCGCGCCGCTGTTCTTGGTGGCCAGCGTCTACTACGGCATCAAGACGTGGAACGGTGACGACGTCCGCATACCGATCGTAACGAGTTGGCTCGACGAACGCATGCCTTACGGCGACACGAAGTCGCGGTAGCGCTCCAAGAAGTGCCGCGCTGCGGCCGCATGCTCGAGGATCGGGCGCGGATAGGCGTCGCCGTCAAAGAGTCCCAGCGGGAGCTGGAGGGAATCTCGAGCTCGTCCGTTCCACGCTTCTGGAGGCAGGTGACGTAACTCCGGGATCCAGCGGCCCACGTAGGAGCCGTCGGGATCGCACCGGCGCCGCTGGCGCTCCGGATTGTAGATACGCGGAAACTGGGCCATGTCTGCTCCGACCCCCGCAATCCACTGCCAGTTACCCGTCGCCAATGCCGGTTCGTCCTCGGTCAGCTGCCCGTCCCATTGCGCCCGGCCGACGCGCCAGTCTACGGCGAGGTCAAAGCAGAGAAAGGATGCCGCGACGGCCCGCACGTGCGGATGCATCCAGCCCGTTTCGTTGAGTTGCCGAATGCCGGCATCGACGAGCGGATAGCCGGTGCGGCCCGCGCGCCAGGCGTCCAATCCGGGATGATTGCTGGCCGCGATGAAGCCGCGCATCTTCTCCTGGAGCGCTTCTTCTTGCGCCTGCGGATGAAACCACGAGAGCTGGAGAAAGAAGTCACGACGCGCGAGCTCGCGTAGAAAGAGCTTCA
>Ga0182015_10006628_pt1 | contig 11564 bp, 8 predicted proteins | sample 712P3MmetaG_FD_120478 | JGI IMG/M metagenome (GOLD analysis project Ga0182015, IMG submission 120478) | Permafrost microbial communities from Stordalen Mire, Sweden - 712P3M metaG | ecosystem: Environmental > Terrestrial > Soil > Wetlands > Permafrost | place: Sweden: Stordalen | collected...
AGCAGGCGCTGAGGAACCGGCGGGTGAAGCCGAAGTTGTCGACCTGGAAGCCGCACTGGGTGGAGGCATTCGCAAGGCCCCCGGGGTGATCACCGCAGTCGACGAGCCGGAAGTCGCTGAGCGAACGCTCTAGACTCTACCAGCCTGTATCCGACCGAGAGGCTCGCGTTCGCGGATTCCTAGCCCGTCGCCACTCTCCACACTGACCCCAATCGTTTGCCGGGGATTTCGGGCCTGTTAACAGGCCAGCAAAGGAATTGCAAGAGGATGTCTACTGTGACTGAAAATATCCCCGCCTCACTAGTCAAGGAGCTTCGCGAGAAGACGGGCGCACCCATGATGGACTGCCGGAACGCGCTGGCGGAAGCCAAGTGCGACCTGGAGCAGGCGGTTGTCGTCCTGCGCAAGAGGGGCCTGGCATCGGCAGCCAAGAAGGCTTCCCGCAGCACCTCGGAAGGGGCTGTCGGCACCTATATTCATGCCGGGGGAAAGATCGGCGTGCTGATCGAAATCAACTGCGAGAGCGACTTTGTCGCGCGTACAGAGGATTTCCAGGAGCTGCTGAAGGATATCTCCATGCATATCGCTGCGACGGATCCTCGCTATATTCGCCGCGAGGACGTCACTGCCCAGGATCTGGAGCGGGAGAAGGATATCTACCGTTCCCAGGCCGCAGCAACCGGCAAGCCGGCGCAGATGATCGAGAAGATCGTAGAAGGCAAAATGAGCAAGTTCTACGAGGAAGTCTGCTTGCTGGATCAGCCTTTCATCAAGGACCAGTCGTTTGCCATCAAGGACCTGATCGCGCAGAAGATCGGCAAGCTGGGCGAGAACCTGAGCGTGCGCCGCTTTGCCCGTTTCAAGGTTGGCGATCCGGTTTGGACTGTGGCCCAGATCAAGGCTGCAGAGTAAGTCTTCGGTTGTTGCGAGTCAGGGCAGGGCCGGGAGATTCCCGGCCCTGCCTTTTTTTGTGGGGCCTGATCGAAACTACCAAAGCGCGATGGTGGGGCTTCGCCCCGCTTTTTAGGCCCACGTACGCGTTGACGAACTTCATGCGGCTTTCCTTAATGAAAGCCGCACACGCGGCCGTGTCTACTGCTGCGTAACAGGAAATCCGGATACGCTGGGGCGAACGTGGGGCACCCGTCCTTAACCATAGGCGGTTGTTAGGAGCGGGAAAGACTTCGTTTCTTCTCAGAAAGCCGCACAAGCGGCCATGGATGGGGCTGCGTATAGGAAATCCGTGGAACGTGGGGCAGCCGTACTCCTTTCTAGTGGTTTGTTTGGCTGCTGAGGGTTGCCGGTTGGGTGCTGCGGAATCCCACATCTCGCGAAAAACGAGCGAGATATGGGGCACCCGGGTTCGTTTTGCGGGACGTCTTTTTACTGAGAAGTTAAAGTTCTTCGTACTTTGGTAATGCAAAAGGACCATCGGACTCCGGCTCTAAGAGATATGGCAAATTGCTGTCCAGCCGGGAGCTAGCGGGCCGTTCCGAATGTGCGATACTTTGCATGAATGTATAAGAGAGTGCTGCTCAAACTGTCGGGAGAAGCGCTGGCAGCGGAGCGCGGCTTCGGAGTGGATGTCGCCAAGCTGCATGAGATTTCGATGGAGATTCTGGCCGTCCGGGATCTGGGCGTCGAAGTCGCGATTGTCGTTGGCGGAGGGAACTTCTTCCGCGGCGTAGCCGAACAGGCGCGCATGATGGACCGCGTTTCCGCCGACCAAATGGGGATGCTGGCTACGGTGATCAACGCACTCGCCCTGCAGGACGCGCTGGAAAAATGCCAGGTGCAAACGCGTGTGATGTCCGCAATTGAGATGAATCAGGTGGCCGAGCCGTACATCCGGCGGCGCGCTATCCGGCATCTAGAGAAGGGTCGCGTGGTCATCTTTGCCGCCGGCCTGGGCAATCCGTACTTCTCCACGGATACGGCCGCTTCGCTGCGTGCCATGGAAATCAAGGCGGACGTGTTGCTCAAGGCCACTAAAGTGGAAGGGATTTACGACGCAGACCCTGTTATTACCAAAGATGCCGTTAAATTCGAGCAGATTACCTACATGGAAATTCTTCGGCTCGGTCTAAAGGTTATGGACAGTACGGCAGTGAGCCTGTGCAAGGACAATAATTTGCCCATGATCATCTTCAATATGAACCGTCCCGGAAATATCCTGCGAGTTGTGAGCGGAGAAAAGGTCGGTTCCCTGGTGACCGCCTGACTCCTCAGAGCACAGTCGCGGAACGCCCCCCGGCCCCCGCACTCCAGGCCACAGAACGATCGGCCCCCGCAATGCAGGCCCCGGTGGTATATGCCCCAGCAGGCCCAGTGCTGGTGCAACCGGCTGCCGTTTTGGCGCCTCGGCGGTCACAATTGCCGGCCCTCACCGGCATTCGCTGTTTTGCCGCGCTGAACCTGGTCTTTTTCCATTTTGCCGATCCCCATTCGTTTGGTCCGTTGAGCCCGGTCGTGAACGGGGGGTACGTTTCCGTCAGTTTCTTTTTGCTGCTGTCCGGTTTTATCCTCACCTACAACTATGCCGATCGCGCCCAACGGGGAGCGCTCACCGCACGCAGCTTTTGGTCGGCACGCTTCTCTCGCCTGTATCCCGTCTATGCTTTCAGCCTGTTGCTGTCAGCCGGGACGCTGGCGCAGGAAGTGCACGCCCATACCCGGCTGGACTTTGGCCTGGGATTGATTCTCACCCCGCTGCTGCTGCAGGGATGGCATCCCGTACTGTCCACCTTCTGGAACACGCCGGCGTGGACCATGTCCACCGAGGCCTTTTTCTATCTCTTGTTCCCATGGCTGATCACGCGCCGCCGTCCGCGGCAGGCGTGGACCATCGTGCTGATGCTGGTTGTGGTGTGGCTCAGCAGCCTGGTGCTGCCGGCGCTCTACATCCACTTCAATCCAGATGGCGATGCCCATCCCGATCGTTATTCTGTCGGCGTCTGGATGCGGGCGTTGAAATTCATGCCGCTGCAGCACCTGCCTTCGTTTCTCTTTGGCATGGCGCTGGGCTTTCTGAATGAGAAGATTCGGCCGGAGAGCCGCAAGCGGCTGGCAGGCGGCATCTTTGCTTTTGTGGCGCTCTACCTGGTTCTGTGCGTAGGCGACCGTCTCCCGTATGTGATGATGCATGATGGTCTGCTGATGCCGCTCTTCGCTGGGGTCATCCTCTGCCTGGCGGGGCGCAATCCGATTGCGTGGTTCTTTGGCCTGCTGCCTTTCATTGCCGTGGGGGAGGCCAGCTATTGCCTCTACCTGCTGCACTTCAATCTCTGGACGCTGCTGCATGACTCGCATCTTCTGGAAAAGAGCGGCCTGATCGCCTTCGATCCCTGGATTTCTTACCTGCTGTTGATCATCGCTGCGCTGCTGACCAAGAAGTTGATCGAGCGCCCGATAAGGGGCTGGATCATCCAGGTTTTGCAGCCCCGCACGGCTCGCCCGGCCTAGAGGGGCGGGTGGCGCTTTCCTTAAGTGCTGTGCCCGGGATGGGCGCACCGCAGGTCCCTCCACTTCGCTACGCTCCGGTCGGGATGACAAGTCTGAGGGTGTCGCTGTCCTTCGGTGCTGCGGCCTGGGATGGGCGGTGATTTTTCAGAAATGGAAGATCAGGTCGCTCGCTACAGTAAGCTGGCTCTTTCGAGTTCCGCGGTCGTAGGATTTCCGATCCCAGGCGTGATCGAAGCGGATCTCCGGGCGCATCTGCACCGTCGTTCCAATCCAATGGCTCAGCATCAGGGTGTTTTCGGTGTACTTCGTGTTCACTCCGGTACGCTGGCCTTTTTTGTCGTTGAGCAAATCGCTGCGAAAGCCAATAAAGTCGTGATCGGATAATTGCCTGAGGATGTAATTGACCGCAGCGTATTCGGGCGCGAAACAAGTCTCGAGGCCCGGGCGGCAGGTTGCGCCATAGTTGTTGGCCTGGGGCTTGATCGAGCCAGTGGTGCTGGGCACATCTCGCTGATACATCACATAGGCCTCAGTCGCCGTATGCCATGTTTTGGAAAACTTGTGATACCAGGTGCCGTCGTATTGCTGAAGATTGTTGTAGGCGTATTTGCCGTCATTAATGCCATTGGCACAGAGATAGACATTGTCGTTCACCGAAGAGGTTGTGTGGCTGACGCAAGCGGTTGCTGAGGGCTTTGCATCGTTGGTCCACAGCGCTACATCGTGACTGCCGGTTATGCCTGCCTGCACCAGCCATCGATCGTTGAGCTGCACCGTCGCGAGAATCCCAGTGTCGGTGAACGGATCAATTGCGTAGAGCAGGGAATGGCTGAACATGTAGTTATTGGGCGTGAGTTGCGCCTCGATTCCTGGTATCGAGATGAAGCGGCCGATCCGGATGTTCATGCCGCCGGCAACCTTAGGGACGTAGACATCGATGTATTCAAGAATTGGGTCAAAGCCGTACTGATGGTTGTGCACCAGTAGCTGGCTGCTCAAATAGCCTTTGTCGGTGGTGTATTTGTAGTCTGTGCCGTAAAAGGCAGTCAGATGATATCCGACATCCAAGTGCTCCCGCTGTACTGAGTCGGGCAGGCGCTCGACATAGACAATCAGCTGATTCATCTGGAAACGATTCGAGTAAACATCATTGGCTACGGGCGCGTTGCTGTTCGCGGAAGTGCTGAAGTTCAAGGTGGGCTCGACCCAGCCGTAGACTTTGGTGCGGCTGCGCGCATTGTTCCAGGCAGTCATCAGCGGATAGCTGTTGGTATCCGGTTCGCCCAGGACAGGGGATCCTCCATAGGACCAATCGGCGTTAGGAAATGGTGGGGAAGGGAGCGGCGAGGGCAGTCCACGTCTCGGCGGGGTGGGACCCTGACTTTGACTTGGCGCGGGGCGCCAGTCCTGGCGGTAAAACTGGGTGAATTTTACGAAGAAGCCTTGAGGCTTGGCCTGCTGAGGAGCGGGGTTTTCTGGCAGCGTGGGTTGGTTCTGAGCGGAACTGCGTATTCCGCTCAAAACGACGCCGGCAAAGAGTAAGAGCAGAACAGGAAACTGCACGCTCTTCCGTAACGCTGAGTCCCGGCCACGGATCACGGGTTGCCCTCCGCGGTTAGGACGGGATAGCGCCCCTACGGCTGCACAACCTCGACGGAATGGTTGCCATGGGTGATGGCGGCGGAGCAAGTGGGCTGTCCGGCGGCCTTGAAAGGTGTGTTCTGTACCGCCGACAGTGCTCCGGTCGAGGGGTTCAGGAACAAACCCGACACGGTGTTGCCGAGGAAGTTCGAGGTGTAGACATAGCGAGCCTCTGACGGGTCGATCAGGACGCAGGTCGGCCCAGCATCGACAGCATACGTTGTGGAGCCGGAAATCTGGGTGGCATTACCGGTGGAGCGATCGATGACATAAGCGCTCACGTCGTTGGCATTGTAGTTGGCAACGTAAACGTAGATACCCCGGGGATCGACCTGGACCGCATCCGGAAGATTGTCCGTTTTAAAAGGGGTCTGCATGGCGATCAGCGTTCCGTTGGCTTGGATCAGAAAACCGATCATCTGGTTGGCGGCGCCGTCGGTGACATACAGGAACTTATTGGTGGGATCGCTGGCAATCGCATTAGGAGCCACGCCCACAGGATACGTGCCAATCGAGGTGAGGGCGCCGCTCGAGCCAACCTGAAAGGCGGAGATGGTGGCGTCGGTTTCATTGACCGCGTAGACGTAGCCACCGTTGGCCAACACATTCACGGCTACCGGATTGTCACCCACCGGGAAAAACGCCTTGGTTCCGTCGGCGACCGGCGTGCAGAGGCTGCCGGTTGCGCCCAGGCCGCCATTCGCATTGACAGGGTAGACCACCAGGGCGCCAGGTCCGGGGATGTTGGTGCTGAAGTTCGGCTGGTAGGTCTCGACTACATAGAGATAAGTGCCGGCCTTGTTGATAGCCAACTGCATCGGGTAGCTGCCGGGCGTATTGCACGTCTGCTGGGGGTAGAGCTTGCCGTCGGTTCCAATCGCAAACTCCACAATCGTGTTGTCATCGTGGTGTATCACGTAAAGGTTCTTGCCGTTGGCTGATGTCACGTCTGCTACTGGATTGCGGCCTCCCGATGGGTAGGGAGAGTCGGCAATCGGTATCAACGCTCCTGCCTGGCTGTCTACCTTGTAGACGTTGATCTGCCCGGGGTTTTGTTTGGAGGAGGTGACGTAAAGAAAGTCGATTGTGTTGCTGGGTCCGCACGCAGTAAGACCGAATCCAAAACCAAGGGATACCACAGAGGCCAGTGCGGTCCGGCCGAATTTACTGAACTTCATGCGCTTCCTTCATCCTGGCCCAACAAAAGAATGGAGCAGGGCTGCAGCTCGCAGCAGAGCTATGGATAGAGAGTCTCTTGAGACCTTCTTGCATTGTAAAAGCTTGGACTGCTTTCGGCCACCTGCGCCGAAAGCCTGGTCCGCGTACACACATACTGTCAAAGGCCCTAGAACAATGTACCGCTGGCGGTGCACCAGGTTGGCTGGCCGGTGGTGGGGAAACCAGCCGTTGGGGGCTTCCGCAACGTCGTCAGGGTCCCGGTGGTCGAGTTGATCACACCACCGGTCACGGTGCTATCGGCATAATTGGCGGTGTAGAGGTATTGGTTCGACGGATCTTCAATGATACAGCTCGGAGCGGAGCCGGAGCCGAAGGTGACACTGGTGTTGCTGGTGGCTCCAGCCAACGGCGTCAACCGGCCCGTGGTCTGATCGATGAAGAAGGCGCTTACCGAACTTGCCGGGCTGGTTGCCGTCAGGTTGGGCCCCCGGTTGGCCAGGTACAGGAATTTTCCCTGGTGGTCGACGATCATGGTTTCCGGATTGGCGGTGGTACCTGAATTTGCCACTGCGCCGCCCACCAGGGATTGGAGTGCGCCATTGGTGCCGACGGTGTAGGGCAAGATCATGCCGGGCGTTGTCCCGTTCTGGGCATCGATCAAATAGACATACTTGGCACTGGCATAGATATAGGAAAGCTCCTCGGCGCCGGTGGGAATCGGAGTGTTCTGCGTCTGGGTTAGCTGGCCACCGCTTTGCGCGTAGACGAAGACAGCCTGGTAGGGATCGGCCGCGCTTCCGCTGCCTTTCTCGATGACATAGAGGAACGAGTTGCTGGGGATCACGAAAAAGTTGATGGGTGAGCTGCCCACCGGGAAATAGGAGAGGTTGGTGCCGTTCGCATTCTTTACCGTCTCGTTGGTGATGAGCGAGAGCCGGCCCGTATTGGGGTCGATATTAAAGGCAGTGATGTCTCCACAGATGGTGGCAGGATTGGAACTCACATATCCTACGCAAGTGGTCGGATCCGGAACCGTGGAATCGAGCACGAACAGATGGGTACCGCTGGAGTCCGTCTGCATGGCAATGGGCTGGTTGCCCTGACTGGTGTAACTCGCCTGAAAGCTGATCGCGCCCTTGCCGCCAATGGTGAAGAGGGAGATATTGGCGCCCGTCTCACTGGCGTTCGCCCCGCTCGGACACGCGATCTGGGCGGTTCCACCGCACCCGGCGTTCAACACATAAAGAAACCGGCCGGCGTTGGTCACCAGGTCTTTAGTGGGGTTATAGCCCCCCGAGCCATAAGGAGAGTTCGGCGTTATTGTCAGATTGCCAAGATTGTTATCGATTTTGAAGCCGGAAATCTGACTGTATTCCGTGCCGGTGACATACATATAACCGACTGTGTGATCTGTACTGCAGGAAGTTACTCCCAATCCCGTTCCAAGGGATACTGCCAAGGCCAGAGTGATCCGGCCGAATTTCCTGAACTTCATGCGTTTCCTTCATCCTTGGTCGCTATCGCGGTCTAGGGCTGCCTGTGCGGCTAAACTGTCAAAAAATTGATCCTACAGGGTATTGTAAAAGCTAGAACGACTTTCGGCTAGGGCGCTTGCCCCTCGACACCCTTCGACGTCAGCATGGCTGCGCAGCTTTCCAGTCAGAAAAGTTGCATCGCATCGTACTGGTTGGACGTTCGGCTCCTCAAGCCGGTGCTGGCAGCGCCGCATTTTTTTCGAGGATTGCGGGCCGCGGGACCTGAGAGTTTTCGCTCCATCAACCATAAAGAGTGGATTGGTGAAGGGATTCACCCTCGAAGCCAATATTTTGTTTGTGCCGAATTCAGGCCGTTTACCATACCCGGCAGGAGTTCTCCGGGTACATGGGGGAACCCTTCTTGCAGTTGAAGGCCTTACCGAACTGGTCGAAGTTCTGCACGGCTCCGTTTACCCGCCATCTGCCAGGGGAATGCGGATCGGTCAAAACATCGTTGCGTAAGTTTTGTTCGCGCTCGTTTTGGCACCACACCTGGCCGAAAGCCAGGAAGTAACGCTGCGCCGGAGTGTAGCCGTCGATCTCCGGCGGAGTCGCGGCGATAGCTTCTTTCGCTAAAGTATCCATCAGGGCCATGTAGGCGAGGCGAAGGCCGCCATTGTCAGCGGTATTCTCCCCTAGCGTCAGATGGCCATTGAGCTTGACCCCCGGAACCGCGTCGAAATTGCCATACTCCGTGGCCTCGCACTCGGTGCGTTCGGTGAACGCTTTGCGATCGGCGGGTGTCTGCCATTCGCGCACCGTGCCGTGGCCGTCGTATTTGCTACCCTGATCGTCGAAACCATGGGTCATTTCATGGCCTATAACTACACCGATGCCACCGAAGTTTACTGCTGCATCCTTGGAGTAGTCGTAGAAAGGCGGTTGCAGGATTCCGGCGGGAAAGTTGATGTCGTTCATGCTGGGACTGTAGTAGGCGTTCACGGTGGGTGGGGTCATCCCCCACTCCGTCTCATCCACCGGCTTGCCCAACTTATCCAGGTTGCGGCGATCTTCGAAAACGGTCGCGCGGGCAATGTTTCCCACCAGGTCGCCCGGATTCACATCCAGGGTAGAGTAATCGCGCCAGTGCTCCGGATAGCCAATCTTATTGCGTATCAAGGCCAGCTTTTCGAGCGCCGTCTTCCTGGTGGCTTCTGACATCCAGGGCAATTGCTCAATATCCTTGCCCATGGCGGCATCGAGCGCGTTGACCAGTTGGAGCATGTTATCTTTCTTTTCCGGGCTGAAATACTTCTTCACCCAATCTTGTCCCACCGCTTCGCCGAGAGCGTTGTCAGTCGCTTGCGTACAGCGTTTCCAGCGCGGGGCCATTTCTTTCTGGCCGAGCAGCGCACGGCGAAAGAAGTTGAAATTCTCCTGCACAAACGGTTCTGACATCCAGGGAGCCGCGTCATGGATGGCGCGCCAGCGGAGGTAACTTTTCCACTCCGGGATGCCCTGATCACGGATTTGCGTGTTCATGATCGCGAAGAAGCCTGGAGAAATCACATCGAGCGAGGGGAACGAGCGTATGCCGATGCCCCCGAAGTAGGCGTGCCAGTCGAAGTCGGGCGTCAGTTTATCGAACTCGGTAAGCGCCATGATGTGATAGCGCTTCGCCGGGTCCCTGCGCTCCGTCCGGCTCATCGAGGCCTGCGCCAGGGCAGTCTCGATGGTCATGACGATCTGTGCCTCACTGGCGGCTTTCTGCGGCGTATCCCCGGCGAGCACAAACATACTGCTCATGTGGGCCAGGTATTGCTCGCGAATCTTCTGTTGTGCCGGGTTCTGCGCCAGGTAGTAGTCCCGGTCGGGCAGGGTCAGTCCCCCCTGGTCGGCTTGAGCAATCTGGCGGCTGGAATCGGCCTGATCCTGGGCAACACCGAAGTTGAAGAGTCCGCTGACGCCGTCGCGGATCTCCAGAGTAGCCAGCAGGGCAGCCAGTTGCTTCTTGTCGTTCAGGCCGTCGATGAGGGTCAGTGTGGGCTGGAGGGCCGTTATCCCTTTCTCGTCGGCCAGCTTTACGTTCATGCAGGAGGCGTAGAAGTCGCCATACTTCTGTTCGAGGGGCGTCCGATCTGGTTTGGGAGCGGCAGCTGACTCCAGTTCCCTATACAGGAGCCAATTGTTTCGCTCGCGCAGCTCGCTGAACTCACCCCAGCGCACCTGGTCGGGCGGGATGGGGTTGTTCTTGATCCAGTTGCCGCAGGCGTATTGATAGAAGTCTGAGCAGGGATCGGCGGTCTTGTCGATCGCGGTGAGGTCGAAGCTCTGCGGGGCCTTCGGCTCGGCTGGAACCGTGCTGTTTTGCGCATGAGCCAAAGAGGCAAAGAGCAGGAGGATGGCAATTTGGTATGACTTCATAGTCTCCCTGACCGTTTGAGGATGGGCGGAGAGTCTAGAGCCTTTCAGTTTCTGTCCAGCAGAGATCGGCGAAGAGCGGCTTTCTCGAGGAAACGCCGCGTTAGGGAGCGGTTGCTCTGATGCACTGTGAAAATGCTCTAGCCTGATCAGAAAATTTTGACATGGAACGTGAGGTATTTCTTCGGGTTCTCGCGGATCGCCCCGATGAGCCCCCGTGATTCGGTCAATGTCTGGTCGAGATTGTTGTAGAGAGAAGGGTTGACCACGAGCTGCCCGATCGTTCCCTGGCCGCTGTCTACGCGGTTCAGGACCGAATCGAGTTTGTCGACCGTGTCGCGAAGCTTGGCTGCGAACTGGGGGTCCTTGGCAATCATGCCCAGGCCGCCCTTGCCGGCGTTGATGTCTGCAAGCAGCTGGTTGGCATTGGCTACGGACTGGTTCAGGTTGTTGGCCAGCGTTTCGTCTTTCAGCAGCTTGCCGATCGTACCCTTGCCGTCATCCAGACTGGTCGCCATCTTGTCCAGTTTGGCCACGGTGTCATTAATGTGGTTGTACAGGGTGTCGTCGGCCACCAACTTGCCGATGGAGCCTCTGCCATTCGCGACCGTGTCCACCAGTTGCGATAGTTGATTCAAAGTTGAGGTTGCTTTGTTGTAGAGGTCCGGATTGTTGATCAACTCACCAATCGAGCCCTTGGTTGAGTTCAGCGAGTCGGCCAGGTGGTCAACCTTGGCCAGGATGGTATTCAACTGCTCGATTGTGCCCTGGCTGGACTTGATGACGTCGGAGAGATTCGGGGTCTCGTTGGTTTTAAGCTCTGCATTATTCTGCACCATCGGGCCGGTCGCGGTCTTGCTATTGATGTCTACGACAGTGTCGCCCAAAACGCCAATGGTCTCCAGGCTCGAGGTGGAATCGGTATGCACCGCGTCTCTGTATTTGGCGCCGATTTTATACGTCACCTCAACCGGGGTAAGCTTGCGCTCGGGTACGATCCCAATGCGGGTGACGTTGCCGACGGTGTAGCCTTCGAGGTTGACCGGAGCGCCCACTTTGATGCCGGCGGCATTCTCAAAATAGGAACGGAGGGTGATTTTGCCGGTGAATATGCCCCCCGTGCTGCCCGTCATGAGAAAGATGAGAGCCGTCAAGGCTGCCAACGCCACGACGACCAGGACGCCCACCTTCAGTTGTGACCACTGGACTTCCTGCTGGCTCGGCACAGATCTCCTCAGGTTAGAGCAGTACGGCAGGGTATTCCCCGCTGCGACTGAGCATATCAAATGACTACGCTGGGCCGTCTTTTCCGTGATTCCGCACGTTTTCCCGGCTAGTTTTCCATTACGACCGTGGCCATTGCCAGCGTGCCCGTGTGGGTGAGGG
>Ga0182015_10006629_pt1 | contig 11563 bp, 10 predicted proteins | sample 712P3MmetaG_FD_120478 | JGI IMG/M metagenome (GOLD analysis project Ga0182015, IMG submission 120478) | Permafrost microbial communities from Stordalen Mire, Sweden - 712P3M metaG | ecosystem: Environmental > Terrestrial > Soil > Wetlands > Permafrost | place: Sweden: Stordalen | collected...
AAAAGATCCTGAACGTAATAGACGACTGTGATCAGTTGCTGATCCGCCACCAATCGCGTGGTGATCTCCACCACGTTCTGATCGATGAAATAGGTGAGCAAATCTCCCGGGCCGGCCTGGGACAGGATCAACGACAAAACTTTTGCGGCGGAGACATCGTGCAGGTTCAGATTGATTTGCGCGTCCTTGGAAATGTTGGCGGCCGAGAGTGATTTCCAATCGACATTGATGTTGACGCCGGCGATGTCGCGGAGGAAATCGATCGCGTCGGTCAGTGGCACGTTATCCAGCTTGGCAGCCGGAATCCGCGCTGAAAGCGCGGCCCGTGCGGAACTGGCCGATACAACATTCGTCGCGGCAAGCAATAAAAGTATTACCGCGAAGACACGAAGGGCGCGAAGAATGCCTGGAGAGGGATTTTTGAAGGCGATGTATTTTCCGCGGGCTCTGCTGCTGGGCGGCTGCATTGGAGTTCAGGTATTTGAAGACGTCGCATGGGGAATTTGGTCCGCCAGTGGCTTGCCCGTGTAGGGATCAAATCGCATCGGGGGCGCGGCCGGATCCTGCACGGGCTGGCCTGTGTACGGATCAAATTTGTATCCCACGGCAGTCGGAGGCAGTGCGGTCTGGGAATTCGGTTTTGTGGTGGCCTGAGTTACGGATTGATTGACATCTTCCTCGATGCCGGCCAGGCCCTTCTTGAATTCGATAATGCCCTTGCCGAGACTGCGGCCAACTTCCGGAAGCCGCTTGCCAAAGAGAAGAAGAGCTACGACGGCGACCAGAATCCAATTGTCCAGGTACGGCCCCAGGATATTTGCAAGTACATGCATGATGCCTGAATCCTCTTAAAGTCAAAACGGACAGAACTTCAAAATATTATACAGCCAGACACCTGTAATATTATACGGCCAATTTGAGCAGAAACTGAAGCGTTGATTAAAAATTGCCATTTTCACGTTTTTGAAGGCCGAATTACGGTGTTTTTAGCTTTCGGATCGAGCTGCCTCAGATGGGCGAGCAGGCTTTCCATGTCGGCCGGCAGGGGCGCCATAAGCGTCATTTCCTTCAAAGTTCCCGGATGGATAAAGGTAATCTGATGCGCATGCAGGGCTTGGCGTTCGAAGCGAAAGCCCTCGGCTTCATAGATACGCCCACCATACATCGTGTCGCCCACGATCGGAAACCCAATCGTCGCGAGATGGACGCGCAATTGGTGGGTTCTGCCTGTTTTGGGCGATAGACGGACAAGCGAAAACCGCGCCGGCGGGGGGGCAAGCTTCCGATCATTGGGAAAAAGGCTGGGCTTGAGCGCGTTTAGCGACGCAGCTTCAAAGACCTTATCCACCTCATAAATGGTCACGGCTTGTCTGCCCCCGTTTTCGATTTTGCGAACCGCCTGCTTCTCGCGCACATAGCGGTCCCTGCCGATGGGCATATCGATCACGTCGGAGAGCAATTCCGGCACGCCATGTATTACGGCCAGATATTTCTTCTGGATGGTGCGATTCTCAAATTGCCTGGCCAATCGCCAGTGCGCTTCGTCACTTTTGGCCACCAGCATGATTCCCGTCGTGTTCCGGTCGAGCCGGTGTAAAATCCCAGGCCTCCACTCGCCGTTAAGCGTGCTCCATTTTTGGCCGTAATAGACCAATCCATTAACCAGCGTCCCCGTCCATTTTCCCCGCGCGGGATGCACCATCAGATCCGCCTGCTTGTTCAGCGCCAGAAAGTGCTCGTCTTCATATACAATGTCCAGCGGGATCGGCTCGGGGACCAGATCGTTTACCGGTTCCGGAGGGGCGACCATCTCCACGAGGTCGCCGGCCTTGATCTTGTAACTTGCTTTCGTGGGCTTTCCGTTGACTTTAACCAGGTCATCGTCGATGAGCCGCTGCACCCCCGCGCGCGAAAGCCATGTGACGCGCTCGGTGAGAAACTGGTCGATGCGCCGAACCTGGGTTTTGGTCGCGCGGAATTGGAAATGAAGGACGTCCGCATCTTCGGCGGATTCGTCGCCGGCAGGCGTGCTGGGATCGTTTATGTTTGAATCGTCGGTCACCAGGCAATCAAGACTACCCGCTGGGGCCGGAAAATCTTACTTCTGGGTACTTGGAACCAGAGGGAATACTTGCAGCGGGCCCGGCTGGGTTGCGGGAGAAAGACTAGCGGGGGAGCGACTAATCGCCGGGTTGGAAAGCTGCGGAATCATCTCCAGCCGGATTTTAGCGATCGTCTTGAACGCCGACTCGGCATCCCCGTCCAGCACCGCCTGATATTGGGTCTTGGCCGCATCCCATTGCGAGGCATCTGCCCCGGCGGCCGCGCGATTTTCCGCCACCGCGGCCAAGCCGAAATGTGCCGAGGTCGCGGCGAACTTCTGACTGGAATAATTCTGCAGTATCTGCGAATAAGCGTCGCTGGCGTTGCCCAGCAGGGCATCGTTCGGTTCGCCCGGCCGAAGGGCGGGTTGCGTCGTGGCGCCCGGCAGTTCCGGAGTATTGGCCATCTCAAAATTCAGGTCGCCCTTGTCGAGCAGCGCTTCGGCTTTCATCGTTTCCTGGCTGTCGGGGGCTTTTTGGAATGCATCGTCGGCCTGCTGGAGGCCGTCGGCATAATCCATCTCGCGCTCTCGCATAAATTGTATCCCGTCTTCTCCGGGACGAAACACCATATTTTTCATGCGATTCAAATCGTCGGCCGCGACGCCCAGGCTTTGCTGTGCGGCGTCAAGCTTTTCCTGGGCGATATTGATCCGGTATCGCACCATCACGATCACCAGCGCGATCAGCACCAGAACGAGAGCGATCTGCGACTGATACTTCTTGATCTGCTCGGGAAGCCCCTGAAGCGTCCAGATCAGAGAATTGGCTTTGAGCTCGTGCCGCCGTTGAGCTTTCATCGGACGCGGAAGTGTAATGACGCCGATAGGGCAAAGCAAACGCGATGCTAAATCGATGCATTTTCGCGCAAGCTACAACTTCCCCAAGAGATTCAACCGCCAAGACGCCAAGAAAACAGCCTCGTCTTTCCTTGGCGTCTTGGCGTCATGGCGGTTCAACCCTCTTTTTGCCGACATTAAGAATGAATGACCGACAGCCCCCCCTCAAAATTCTCCCCATCCTTCGGATTCTGTCTGCTTTTGACCCTCCTCGCCCTCGTGGCCGCCGCCAAGGTCGTTCTCGCCGACACCTTCGACCCCGATTGCTTCTGGCACCTTCGCGTCGGCGCCGAGATCGCCCGCCAGTCCTGGCCCCATCCGCTCATCGACGATCTTTCCTTCGCCTCCATCCGCCAGCCCTGGACTCCCTATTCCTGGCTCGCCGAAATCGCGATGAAATGGTTATGGGACGCCGGCGGTTTCCGCGCCGCCGTCGCCGTTCAGGCGGTCATGGAATCCGCATTCATTTTCTTCCTGGGTCTGGGCGCCCTGGAATTTTCCCGCCGCGTTGATGGCAAACCGCGCTATCTCCTGTCCGGCGTCGGCGCTGCCATCGGCGCCATTCTTTCCCTTGCTTATCTCAGCTTTCGTCCGGTCACCGCCGCCCTGACAATCCTCGCCTTCATCGCCTGGATTCTTCTCCGCGACCGGCGGCTCCAGCAGAAATCAAAACTTGTCTGGATCATTCCCCCGCTCACGGCCCTTCTCATCAACATTCATTTCTTCGCCCTGTTCGTTCCCCTATGGGCGGCCGCATTATTAGCCGGCGACATCCTCGAAAAATCTTCTCATATCCGCCGCGGACTGCTGCTTTTTCTCGCGTCTCTCGCCGCCTGCTGCCTGACGCCCATGCTGCCCGGAACCATTCACAGCATCGTGAATTATTCGTCAAGCGATGTCATGGTTCATTCCGCCGCCGTCGCGGAATTCCGGCAATTTTACCTAGGTGTGATGGGCAACATCTCCGCTGCGTTTGTAGTCATACTACTAATCTGTGCGATTTGCCGTCTCGTGCGAGAGCCGCGCATTCCCATCGGCGAAACTCTCTGGCTGGCAGGCAGCACGGTTCTTCTCTTTCGCATGGGAAGAATGTCCCCCGTTTTCGCGATTATCGCCGTGCCGGTGTTTGCGGGGGTTGTTCCCGCACTTTCGGATCGGCTGCTTGCCCGCCGTGCGGTCGTCGCCGCCCTGTCGCTTATCGTCGCCCTTTCGGCCTGGCAGATCATCCGCGCATTCCCCCGGTCCGATCAATCGCTTTCAGCGTGGCTCAATCGCAACGGCCCCGATGCCCCCAATTACCCTTGTTTTGCCGCGGATTTCGTCGACCAGAATGTGACGGGAAAAACCCATCATCTCCTTTGCGATCTGACGTGGGGCGGATTTCTCGAATGGCGGCTGGCGGGACGATTTCAAACGCTGATGGATGGTCGCACCCAGTTGTTCACGAAAGAATTCTGGAACGCCGCCGCGTTGGGTTCGCCTGCCCAGCGCCGGCAATTCCTGGCCGCCATTCCCGCGGATGCCGCGATCGTGCGCGCGGCGCCAAGCCCGCTGGGAGATGCGCTTGCGGGATTAAACTGGAAGACGGTTTATCGGGATGAATTCTCGCGGGTGATGATTCCGCCCCCGCAGAAGCCCGAAATTCAAATGGCGAATCCCGACGCGATTTCTAAGTCGGAATGAGCTTCATCGATCCGAAGCGTATTTCGCAAAATATTCCGGCACGGGATAGTGCTTCATCAGAAATTCCTTGAGCTGCTCCCGCTCTGCGATGACGAAATGGACCGGCTCATCGATCTTCTTGCCGGAAAAATTCACCGCCTTCACAAGATCCTGCGCGCTCGTCGCCAGGCCCAGGTTTTCTTCCTCGCGATGCGTCGGCAGCAAATGAAATTGCCACGCCTGCCGGCGGTTCAGCACCCGCAGGCATTCGGTGTCCACCTTCTGTTCTTCGAGATCGACCACGCCCGTCATGCGCACATATTGTTCGACCCAGGCATCCTCGACTGCGCGTGCGTCGATGCCAAACAACCGCTCGGCCAGATCCCCAAACGGCCGGTGCGAAATCTTCTGCACCTTCAGTATATGGCTCACCTGCTGCTCGGTGAGCACGCCTTGTTCGACCAGCAATTGTCCAAGTTGAATGCCTGGCAAATCCGCCTCCTGTAGTAGCGTCCTACGCCTTATCGGCCATAAGAGAGGGCGAGTTTCGCGCAAAAACCCTCCCAACTCGCGCGAAAAATGCCGCATATTCCGTAGGTTGAGCGTACCCGCCCACCGTTCTTGCTGGGTTCTATAGAAGAAGCTCGTAATAAATCAGCGGCGCGTTGCGATAGACAGTTCGCCCGACTTCGTTATAGCCGCAGCAGGCGTAGAACGGGCCGGCGCCGGATTTGTCGTCATAGGCATCAATGCGGATGGCGTCAGCGAGCCATGCGCGGGCGATGCAAGCCGCTTCTTCAAGGCATTGTCGGCCGATGCCCTGCCGCTGCATTTCGGGTTTGACGGCCATAGCCAGAAGATAGAGGGGTTTGCGGGATTTGGAGAAATAGCGCTTGTCAATCGCCCAGGGTTTTTTAGTCGTGAGACGGAGCGTGGCAAATATCTCCGCGCCTTTTCGCGCCACGAAGATTGTGGACGTGCGCATCGCGAAGAGGACGCGTTTCTCTGAGAATTCGGCCGACCAGGGGCCTTGGCGGTGAATCTGCGTCAAATGCGCAGCGACGGCGGTGTGCAGCGCGGCGACTGATTGGACGTCGTCCACGGTCGCGGGAACAAGGATAAGGCGTCTTGCACGCCGCATTCCCGAAATGTTATCGCGGCGGTTGGATCCGGTCACGGCGATTATCCGTCGAAACGGCAACGTCCGTTGAAACGGGGACGCAGCTAGTTTTATTCTATCTTTGTCTCAGTTCAATCTCCGCCGTTCATATCCTCCGCGACGGACCAGTGGAAGTTTTTTCAAAAAAACTGTCGAACCTCTGAAAACCCGACCAAAACCTTCACCAGCCAGACCCAAGTATAGGAGGACCTTCTTTTGCCACCGCGTACGATTGATACTTCCGCGAGCGGCGTCTTTGCTAGCTCGCCACGACAGATCCAAAAAAAAATTGCCAAAACGGGTCCTTTTGGGACATTTTGGGACATTTTTCGCAATTTTCTGAACCCGCCGATGTTAGCACTGACCGTTTGCTTCCCAGAGTCCAATCGTTTGTTCGACGTTTCGTTCCACCGCCTCCCGCCCATCTAGCCAATGAACATCCCTGAACCTCCGAAACCATTTCATTTGCCGCCGCGCCAGTTGCCGCGTCGCGATCTTGATCTGTTCAACCGCTTCAACGAGATCGATGTGGCCCTGAGCGAATTCGATCAATTCCGCATACCCCGTCGCTTCCGCGGCCGTCTTCGACAGCTTCGGATATTTCGCAATCAACCCGCGCACCTCCTCAACCCATCCCGCCGCGATCATTTCCTTCACGCGCGCGTTGATCCGCCGATTCAGCTCATCCCGCTCCCACATCAATCCAACCCAAACCGCGGGGATTCTCGCGGATTGATTCGACTCCCATTGTTTTTGCAGAACGGAGATCGGCTTGCCCGTCAACTCGAAAACTTCCAGCGCCCGCACCAGCCGCTTGCTGTCGCCGGCATGTATTCGCTCGGCCGCAGCCGCATCCACTTGCCGCAGCCGCTCGTGCAACTGCGCTCCGGAAAGTTCGCGCAATCGATTTCGCAGCGATTCATCCGCTCCCGGCCCTTCGAACAGACCTTCGAACAGCGCTTTGAAATACATCGGCGTTCCACCAGTCGCCACCAGCGGGGATTTACTTTCAGCAATTACAGCATCGGCAAGCTCCACAAACCGCGCTGCGCTGAAAAGTTCGTCCGGTTGGGCGACATCGATCAAATGATGTCTGATGTCCCGCCTTTCCAGTTCGGTCGGTTTGGCGGTGCCGATGTCCATGTCCTTATAAATCTGCATGGAATCAACGCTAATTATTTCGGCCCCGCATTTCCGGGCCACCGCCATCGCAAGGGACGATTTACCAGAGGCGGTAGGCCCGATGATTGCGAGCAGTGGTTTTCGGACTGTCATTTTTGCAGCGCCTGCCGTTTTTGCGGCGATGGATATTGGCAGCCTCAGCCGCCACCTGCTGTAAGTTTATGATTTTCCGGCTTCTGCCGACATGCTGCAATCGTCCAGCGCTGGCATGAGCTTTGTTATGTGGAGACAGGTACTTTCAAAGGAGTTTTTGATTATGTCATTGCCTACACGAGTACAGAGATATGCCGACCCGGTTGATTCGGCGCAACGGGAATTCGATATCATGCTAGGCCGTTTTTTCGGCAGCCGGGTATTGGACGGCGGTGAATATCCAGCGCCCCATGGCGTGGATGTTCGCGAAGATGCCGATCGCCTGATTGTCGAGGCGGATGTGCCCGGCTACAAGAAGGATGAGATCGAGATCAACATGGAAAACCAGACGTTGACGATCTCGGCTGCACATAAGGAAGAGCATCGCGAACCCAAGAACGGCGACAAGGCCGAATGGTTGCTTCACGAAAGGCGCTATTCCCGGTTCCTTCGCAGCTTCACTTTGCCGGCAACCGTCGATGGCCAATCCGTTCAGGCCAAATTGAACGATGGCATTTTGACGGTCACGCTGAACAAGCGCGAGGAAACCAAGCCGCGCCGGATTGCGGTTTCGTGATCGTTGCTGATACCGAACGTATTTTCCCCTCCGAACGCTCACGGCCTGTCCGTGGGCGTTTTTGTTTTTTGGCATTCAAGGACGATTGCCGCATTTCGCTTGAGCATCGGCAGCTTCACCCGTTTCATCGCGCTGCCTTTAAGCTCGCGCCGATAATCTTCATCGGCCCAAGCCGTCACCTTTTCGGGATCGAGCGAGCCATCGGCCCATCGCGTCCTCAACTCTGGATCATCGGCGGCGGGGGGATCGCGATTCCATGGACATACTTCCTGACATATATCGCACCCGTAAATCCAATCGCCGAATTTCTCGGCCAGTTCGGCATCGACGTTTCCGCGATGTTCGATCGTCAGGTATGAAATGCAGCGCCGGGCGTCGAGGCGATAGGGCTCTGTAATCGCATTTGTGGGACAGGCGTCGATGCAGCGCCGGCATGATCCGCAGCGGTCCACGCCCGCGTCGTCGGCCGGTAATGGCAGCGTTGTCAGCACTTCCCCCAGCAGAATCCACGAGCCGATTTTTTCGTTGATGAGGCAGGTGTTTTTCCCCACCCATCCGATACCCGCCCGGGCGGACAATTCTTTTTCCATGATGGGCGCGGTGTCCACGCCGCATCGCGTCCTCGCTTCTGGAGCGATTTCATGAATCCAGTCCGCCAATTTGTGCAAGCGGGTTTTGATCAATTCGTGATAATCGGCGCCGAGTGCATACCGGGCGACGCGGCCGTTTCCCGGGGGCGGGTCGTGCAGGGGCACAAAGTAATTGAGTCCCAGGCAAATGACGCTTGACGCCCCGGGAAAGTAAGTCGCCGGATCGGTGCGCTGCTCAAATCTATGCCAGAGATACTGCATTTCCCCGGCGTTACCCTCATCCAGCCATTGCTGGAAGTATTGACGGTACCCCGATGCCGTCGCCGGGGCGATTCCCACCAGATCGAACCCCAATTCGCGAGCCCGCTGCTTGATTGCGGTGGCTCTCAAATCAAACGACATTCCTCGATTATGCCAGTCCGAATAGCCGACGCAACGATCGTGTGCGATTCACAGGGTCACATAACCGTAATTGGATGCCTTGATCAGACTTGGGCGAAACCGCGCAAAATCAGGAAATTGGTCCAGCGGGAACAACCTTTTTCTTGACACCCCTTGCGGCTATATCATAAGATCGGGCCAGCGGATATATTTCGGATTCCAGCCGTTGTTTACTACTACATTCCCTGTTTTGGAGTCGAGTATCATGATGCGGTTACACCGTGTCTTTACGAGTTTTACGATTGCCTGCTGCCTCATCGCGCCGGCATCCTGGTCGGTCGCCCGTGCCGATGACACCGCGCCGCCGGCAACCGTTGCCCCACCGGCGGCCGTTGCTCCTCCCGCGGACAACACGCCGGCCACTCCTCCATCCGGCGACAACAGCGGCGCGCCTGCGGCGGCCCCAGCGCCGACGCCCGATAGCACCGCAGCCACCGATTCAACCGGTGCCGCGACGCAGCCCACGGATTCCGCCGAGGCCAAGCCGACGCTCGACGATCTCGTCGATACCTATTGGCATTATGGCAAAGTGGCCAGATACGACCTCGCCGCTGATGCGGGTCAGAAAATTCTGGATTCCGGTTCGGACGCCAGCGCGATCCTCATGTCGTTCGAAGCTGTCGCCGCCCGGCACAATGACACCATTGATACCTGGATGCTCCGCTGGAAATCCATTCCGGTTAGCGATGCCCTCGATCGTCCGGCCGCCCAGTCGATGCGGGAAGTCACGGCCAAGATCAATGACGTCATCAATGAAGGATATGCCAGCCGCCGGAGCGATCCGAATTACATCAGGCAAACCATTTATGCGATGGCCGACGGGGAAAGGGCGTATGACAACAATCTTCCTCGCCTGAACGAGAGCGGAGAGCTCGCGATCAAGGTTGTCCTCGATGTGCTGCGCGATCCGCAGCAGACCCAATATCACAGCACGTGCCGGCGCATCCTCCGCAATCTGGGGCGAAAGGCCCTCAATCCGCTTCTGGCCGCCACGGAAATGAAGGATTACAACACGCTGGTTGATGTCATCAGCGCGCTGGGCGATCTCGGGTACGATGCGGCTGTTCCATACCTCGCGCGTCTTGCGGTGGCTCCGAATGTTCCGGATGCGATTCATGTGGCGTCCACCCATGCGCTGTATAATATCGGCCTCGATCGCAATTCACCGGTCCGGCCCTCCGATTTGTTCTACCTTCTGGCCGAGAAATGCTATTACGGAAAATCAGATATCCCTGCCGCCGGGGATAAGGTTTCTTATATCTGGTACTGGACCGACGGCAGCGGCCTTTCGCGCAAGCAGATTCCCACGCCGATTTTCAACGATCTCCTGGCCATGCGGAATTGCGAATATACGCTGAAGCTCGACCCGTCCAGCAGTCAGGCGGTCAGCCTGTGGCTTGACGCCAACACCAAGCGCGAATGTGATCTTCCGCCCGGTACGGTCGATCTCACTCATCAGGGCGATCCCGACGCCAACTATTACAATGTTTCCGCCGGCGCCAACTATCTCAACGGAGCGTTGTCCCGCGCCAACCACGACCACGATGCCGCGGTGGCTTTGAAATTGTGCGAATCTCTACGTGACATCACGGGGTTGGCGTCCTTGAACGGGAACCAGATAACGCCGCTGATGCAGGCGCTTTATTTTCCCAATCGCCAGGTTAGGTATGCCGCCGCGTTTGCCCTGGCTCAATCATTGCCGACAAGACCGTTCGCCGGTTCGGACCGCGTTGTGCCGTTGCTGGTGGAGGCCGTCAATCAAACGAGCAAGCCGGGCGTTGTGATTCTCGCGCCTGAGGCCAACGATGCGCTCAACCTGGGCGATCTTCGCGATGCTGTGCAAAGCCTGGGATATCCTGTTGTGGCCGCAAGCAATCCCAACGCGGCGGCGGCGGCGGCGATTTCACTGCCAACCGTGGAGCTGATAATTGTCTCCGAAGACAGCGACGTGCGGGGAATGATCACTCTGGAGCAACAAATCGCCCGCCTTCAGGGGGCTTCGATGCTGGTATTGACCCACACGCCGGAAAGCCCGTGGGCGCTAGCCAGTGCGACGGATTTGCTGATGAACTCAGCGCTGATTCCGCCGAAGGCAACGCTGAAAGATGAATTGAAAGCCGACATTGACGCCGCGCGGGCGCATTCCGGCACGGCCGTCATGTCCGAAGAAGTCGCTTCCGCGTACGCGCTGGAGGCCGCATCGTTGCTTGAGAAGCTGGCCATCACTCGTGGCCACGCGTTTGATATGTCCGTCTCCGAAGGCGGACTTCTTATGGCTTTGAACGATTCGCGGCCACCGATCGCCAAGGCCGCCGGACGGGTGCTTGCAACCTTCAACACCGTCAGCGCCCAGAACGGCCTGGCCATCAAAGCCAACAACGCGGCAACTCCGTCTGATGTGCGCGTGAGTCTTTACGAGAGTCTCGCCGAAAGCGCCAAGCAGATCGGCAATCACCTGGGTTCCGGGCAGATCGAGGATTTAGAGACCGTGGTTTCCCAGGGAACCGGCGCTCCGGTTCGTGACGCTGCGGCCAAGGCGCGGGGAGCGCTGGATTTGCCGGCCGATGCGGCGCGGACGCTGATCCTCAAACAATCCCGCGTATAACACCGCCCGCTATGCCTTTTCGATGATGACGGCCGTGCCGTAACAGAGGACTTCCGTCGCTGAGACGGCTTTTCCGCCGATCTCCGAAGCATCGTATCGAAATCCCACGACGGCATTTGCCCCAACCTGCTGGGCATGTTGAACCAAAAGCTCGTATGCCTGTTCGCGGGTTTGCTCGCACATTTCCGTAAAGGCGCCGATCCGTCCGCCGATGATTGATTTCAATCCGCCCATGATCCCCTGCGGGATGGTCGGGGCGCGCACAATCAGCCCG
>Ga0182015_10006630_pt1 | contig 11562 bp, 9 predicted proteins | sample 712P3MmetaG_FD_120478 | JGI IMG/M metagenome (GOLD analysis project Ga0182015, IMG submission 120478) | Permafrost microbial communities from Stordalen Mire, Sweden - 712P3M metaG | ecosystem: Environmental > Terrestrial > Soil > Wetlands > Permafrost | place: Sweden: Stordalen | collected...
CCCTCGACTACCTCATTATTTTCCGGAATGTCGCTGGTGAGAACGCAGACACCGGCCGCCATGGCATCGAGAAGAGCCAAAGACAGGCCCTCAATCTCAGATGGAAGCACGAACAGTGCGGCATTCGAAATAAGCTCTTCGAGGTCGCTTCCAGAGACCCAGGGAAGGAAGCGGATCTGGTCGGATTCATGTCGACGCAAGCTCTCGGTGTAGGAGTCGGTGTGACTCGACCCCCCGGCAAGAACCAGTTTCATCCCGGTATGAAGGGTTTTGAAGGCATTGATCAGAAGATGGCAGTTCTTTTCGGGCGAGAACCTGCCCAGGTAAAGGATGTAGTTGTCTGAGAGGAGATCCCATTCGCTCAGTCGCCCGGCGAAGCGGCGCGGCGTGAGCGTGGCTCCGTTCGGGACGTAGATAGTATCGCGATTGTACTGTTGTCGGTAGTGTTGCTGTAGAGTGCGCGAGACGACCATGGTGGCATCGGGTGAGGAAACAGCCGCCGCTTCTCCCCAGCGTAGTATGCGCGACGCAATCCGGCCCCACTTGCCGCGTTGCCAGTCGAGGCCCTGCACGGTGACAACGGTTTTCTTTCCGGCAAGCCGTGGAAGAAAAGAAAATAGCGCGGGTCCCAGGCAGTGATAATGCACCACGCCATAGTCCGAGATCATGGCGTGCGCTGTGCTCAACAGAGTGTGGACGACGGTTTCCAGATGTTTGGAGCGGACGGTGGGCAGTCGTCGCACGCGCATACCATTGTGCGTGCTCATGGGAGGAGTGAAATAGCTGCGGCAGTACACGGTGACTTCGTGCCCCAGGCGGGCCAGTTCGTGTCCAGCCTGCTCGTAATAAGATTCAATGCCGCTGTACTTGGAGACGACGCCGCGGCCTCCAATAAACGCCACACGGACGCTGCGCCGTGGACGCGCGGGCTTTGGCGCGGCAGGGAACGATAGAACGTGCCTGGCGGATATGAGCCGGTAGTAGAGTTCGAGCAACTTCTCCAAATGTTGCTCGGGATCGTGGTTTGCCTGCACGTGGCGGCGTGCTGCCATACCCATCTTTTTGATCAGATCGGGACGGTCAAACAGGAATGCGATGGAATGCGCAAGTTGTTCCCGGTCCCCGTCGGCATAGAGCAGGCCGGTGACACCATGCTGGACGAGTTCGCGACGCGAACCCAGATCGGAAGCAATGACGGGCCGGCCCCAGGCATAGGATTCCAGAATCGATTTTCCCAAGGTTTCGTAGGCGTGGGACGGAAACACGGAGAAGCTGCAACCGGCGATGAGTTTCCTGAGTTCCTCGCCATGCACCATGCCCGCGAACATAACCTGGTTCAAGTTCAATTCTTTTGCGAGCGCCTCGAGTCGGGGACGATCGGGACCGTCTCCCGCGATGACGAGAGGAGTGTGTGGCAGGCGCACCATGGCGCGCAGGAGTTCATAAACGCCCTTCTCCGGGGACAGGCGCCCGAAGTAGAGCAGATATCCTTCATCGGTGGCGAGTTGTTGATCACCGGGCAGAGGCTGGAAGTGAGGCAGAACTTCAATAGCCTGCGCCGAGAAACCGCTGGCGATCAGCTTGTTGCGCACGAATTCGCTGGGAGCCAGGAACATGTCCACGCAGCGTTCGTAAGTTCGCAGCCATTGGTGCAAGTACGCTTCTGCGGCAAGAACCATCGCACTGGCGCGCGAGCCGGAATAGCAACCTCTGGTGGCGGCGTGGTGAAAAGCGCCGTGACTGCAGAGTTCGCAGGGGCGGCCGTCGGCGACAAAATTGTAGGTTGGGCACAAGATCTTGAAATCGTTCAAGTGATAAAGCACGGGGATTCCCTGGCGCTTCAATTCCCAAAGAATCGACGGCGACAAATGGTGGTAGATTCCGCGAACGTGCGCCAGATCGGGTGAAAAATCAGCTAGGCAACGGCACATGGCCCGCCGAGCCGAAGGTGAATAGAGGGCATGCAATGCCATCCTGGCCTTTTTCAGGAAACCGGCATTCGAATCCTTGAAATCAATATGCGGAATGCGATAACTGCGACCGGCGAAAGCGGGAGTGCGGCCATGGTCCATACTGAACAGAGCGGTTTCTTGCCCATGCTCATCCATCCGGCCGATGAGATCAAAGAGATACGCTTCAGTGCCGCTGAACGGATAGTCGTACTTGTTGCAATACTGGATGCGCATGGTCACCCTCCGATGTTGGAATTCGGGCCAGGATTTCCTCCCCAAAGGCGCGAAGGTTTCGCTGGCGATTAAAGGAAGCGGCGATACTGGCTGCGGCCGCGTGCTGGATTCCGTCCAGTGAATCTTTGTGGCCCTGAATCCAACTGACGGCGCTGACGAAATCAGGCAAAGAGCCAGGTTGGTAAAGAAATCCCGTGTGCTGGTGCTCGATTAGTTCAGGAATCCCGGTGATCGCAGGCACCAGCACGAGTTTTTCGTGAGCCATGGCCTCCATGAGGACCACCGGTATTCCTTCACTCTTACTAGTCATGACCACCAGGTCGGCATAGCGGTAATAGCTGGGAAGGTCGGCGCGAGGCACCTGACCGATAAGGTACACACGCCCTTGAAGCCCCGACACCATAATCTGGCGCTCCAGAGCTGGGCGCTGCGGACCCTCGCCGACGATCCAGCAGAGGAAGTCGAGACCTTGATCGCGAAGCGCGGCGCAAGCCTTGATCAGAAAGGGATAATCCTTCACCGGATGCAGGCGTCCGACGGCGAGGAGACAGAACCATCGCTGGTCTGCCTCGGTTGGTGAGGAGGGTGTCGGCCAGTGAAACACGCGATCGACACCAAGACGTTGCACGATAACCTTCTCTGCGGGCGTGGAAGGGTAGTTATGGAAAATGTACTGGCGGTTGAAGTCAGAGACGGTTACACAGAACCGGCAAGCCTGCAGCTTGGCCGAGAGTAAATCGGCGCGCTGCAGCAGATCGGAGCCATGCAGAGTAAAGCTGAAGCCGATTCCGAGCAGATGGGCAGCGATCAGGGCCATCCACGACGCGAAGTACCCGTGATGAGCGTGAATGTGCTCTACATTGAGCGGCGTCAATCGCTCGGCCAGCGCCGCGCCCATTACCGTGTGGCCCAGCGTACGAACGCGGCGGCCCGGGGACGGCCCGCGCTCCCACAGCAAGGGTCGCAACAGCTGCCAGAGCTTGCGACGATCGGAGACGAGTCGGCGCGTCGCTCGCATCAGCTCATCGTCAGAGAGCGGCTGGAAAAAGCGTGTTTCCTTCCAGAAAGCCCGCTCCGTCAAAGTAAGATCATTCGGCGAGACGCGTTTGCCGCTGCAGCAGATGACGTGCGCGCCGCGCCGGCGCAGTTCCGTGATTTCATCCATCACGTAGGGTTCAAGAGATGAGGGGAACTCATTGGCAATGTAGGCGATGGTGGTCATGCGGCGGACTCCTCGGACGCGCAGAGCATCCCGGCGACGGTGAACATGAGCCCAATGACGAACTGGTACGCCATGTCAACGAAGAAGGCGTTGAAGAGATAAACGCCGAGCAGAATTGGCCAGACCTTGCGCAGGGAGGCGACCTGGCCGGACTCACCGTGCGGACCGCGCGAGGAGAGGCGGAACAGATTGAAGAAAAGAATGCTATAGAGGACCAGCCCCGGCGCACCGAATTCAACCAGCAATGCGAGGTAAGTGTTGTGTACGTAGAAGGTGCGGAGGTGATAACCGGTCATGCGACGGGCGAGCTCGGCGTACATACCCCCGGCCGGCCAACCGGTGAACGGCCGCTCGCGGAACATCGCCCATCCCGCCTCGTACACGGCCATACGCGCCGCCACCGGACCGCGTTCTCCGGTGCGGTCCCAAAGAGCGGTCTTCAGCGAATGGCTACTGAGGCCGATGGCTAGGCCAGCCAGCAGGCCCGCAACTGCCAGCAGCGCGCATACTGCTTGCAAACGGCGTTCGATCATGCGGAATCCGAGCACCACGGTGGAGACGGCGAAGGAGATCCAAACGGCGCGCGTCATGGTGGCAAGCACGGCTACGGGGAGGGCCAGCCAGAGCAATCCGACAACGGTCTTGTGCGCTCGCGGGAGTGCAATCACAAGGATCCCAAGAATGTTCAACGAAACGCCGTTGGCGACAGCCTGGAGAAATGGGCCTCGAGCGCGATCGCGATGAAAACCAAGGCTTTCGTCAAGAATGAAACGAGGGAAGATGAGGGAGCGGGCGTCCGCGAGGAAGGCAATGGCAATGAACACGAGGTAAGCGAGCGTAAAGATAATGAAGATTTCAAAGTGTCGTCGTTGTGACGCGCCCTGGAAAACCAGCACTGCAAGGTGAAATAGCGCAAAGGGGACGATGTACTTGCTGGCGACAATGCTCCAGTTTTGCGCGTCGAACGGCTCCCGAAGCGCCCGGAACACGGCGAACCCCATCAGAGCGAGCATGGGCAAACTGAGCCCAACAAAGAATGGGAGCTTGTGGTGAAGCGCCATGGTACGCAGCGCCACGAAGAAGATCAGAATGCCGAAAGCGATTCGGTCGGCGTAAAAAGAGAAAAGGTCTGGCGGCGGGAACAGGAAGACCGTCATCGCCGCCACATAAAGGATGGACGGAAAAGCCAATCCCAGGTGAAGCGGGCGAAGCAGCAGACCCGCACCATGCCAGAGCGGATTGTCATCATTGTCCCGGGTTAAAGCTAGGGCATGGCTGCTCATGGCGACGGTCAGGCTCCTTCCGGCGCGAACAGTACTCGAACTGTTCTGGTGAGGATGTGGAAATCGAGGCGCAGACTCCAGTTCTCGATGTAGGTGAGATCAAGGTGCATGTTGAGATCGAACGACGGGCAGCCGCGCGCACTAATCTGCCAGAGACCCGTGATGCCCGGTTTCACGTCAAGCCGGCGGAACTGGTGAAGTTCGTAATGGTTGACCTCATCCACCGGATGGGGACGCGGTCCAACCAGGCTCATCTCCCCGTGCAGTACGTTCCAGAGCTGAGGCAGTTCGTCGAGGCTGTAGCGGCGGATCACACGGCCGACTCGCGTGATTCTGGGGTCATCATCGAGTTTGAAGATCGGCCCCTGCCGCTGGTTGTGGGCGCGCAATTCCTCCTTCAGGTGTTCGGCGTCGGTCACCATGGAGCGAAACTTGTAGCAACGGAAGCGGCGGCCTTTGGCTCCGGTGCGTTCCGCGGCGTAGACGACCGGACCCGGTGAGTCCAGTCGGATCAGCAGGGCTACGGTCGCCATCAAAGGGCTGGCCAATACCAGGCCCATCACCGCGCCGATGACGTCCAGGAAACGCTTGAAGAACAAAGCGGCGCTAGGCAAGGCCTCGCGGTGAAGGGTGATGACCGGCACTTCTCCAATGCGCTCGATGCCTGAGTCGGGCCACGGCCCGGGAGGCAGATCGGGCACGGCTCTAATGTCCAAATGGTTACGAAACGCGGCCTCGGCAGCTTTTCGCGTCTGGGCGAGTTGACCCGGTAGAGCGAGGATGACCTCATCGATGAATTCGGCGCGAGCGAGCCAGTCCAGGTCTTCGATTCGACCCAATATCGCCGGCGAGAGAGGCAGCTCGTCATCGACGAAGCCGCAAACGGTGGTTCGATGGAGCGGATCACTGCGTAGCGCCCGGGCGATCGAGCGCGCGACCGGACCTGCACCGATGATGAGAATCTTGCGCGACTCTGTGTCGCGTCGCCGCCGCTTCCACGCAAACTGCCTCAACCAGCGCAACACCGCGAGGGAGGCGAGACTGCTGGCAAATATTCTGGAGGCGGCGAGAGGGCTCATTCCGTCGCGCGCAGCGATGAATACCAGTCCAATTGCGAGCAGGGTTGACCTTGCCAGAGCGGAGACGATCCCGGCCGGAGAGGGATCGCCGGCGCGTTTATAGATCCCTTCACAGAACCCAAAGAGCGCCACCAGGACAGCAAAAATCGGCAGATAAGCGCGCGGTAAGCTCCAAGCGGGAGAGAGCAGCGACAACCCCCCGCACAGGGCCACGAGAACGATCGAATCGGCCGCCACCAATTGACAGAGCGTGAATCGATCAACTGCGCTCTGCGCTGGGAATCGTTGAGTTGCTGTTTGAGCATGAGTGCGTCTGGGTGCGGCTCGATCGGTCAGGTTGAGCGGATGTGTGGGGGTCGCTTTCCCGGTCGTCGCAACCATGGGGAGCGGTGTTACAGATGTCCCAAGAATCATGCGGGCATATTGCGACGGGCAATCTTTTGTTCCGGTATCCCAGAGTCGGTTTGTAGACAATTCACCCATAAGATTCACAGACTGCGATATAAGCCCTGCGGCACAGGAAAACGACGCTCCGCGAGAACAGTACCGAGCAGACGAACCTGCGCCTTGCGAAGCTGATCCTTGATTTGAGCCGCGACCAGACGTCTTGTTTTGTTTGCGGTCAGCACCAGCACCATGCCGTCGCAGGCGTGGCCAATGCTCGTCGTGAGCCACGAGACCGGAGCGCACCAGAGAATGGAAAAGTCGAACTCTGTCGTAAGTTCGCGAAGCCGCGATAGATTCCGGTCGCTGAGGCGCAGCCCACAGGCATCTGGCAGCCAGCTTTGGCGAGGAACCATCCACAGCCGTGGTGCGATCGGCCAAGTCGCTTCCGCGCGAATGGGAGACGGAATCTGCAACTGGGTTTGAAGAAGGACCGAGTCCGTGTGGGCATCGATCAAACCGACGTCATACCTGTCTTTTTCAGCCAGAAATCTAGCGATCTCGAGACAGAGGGTCGCAGTCGCAGTCGATGCCTCGATTGCCGCAAATCCAACGTGTCGCACCAGTCCCGATTCATGCCGGAAGAAAAGTTGTTCAACCAGCGCGCGTATCTGCTCATCGCGAATTTCCCCACCGTGAACCGAAGCCGCCGCGGGAACTGCTTTGCTATGGACTTGTTCGCGAATTGGCGTTACACGCGGCTGCTCAGGAGTTGGCGTTTCGGCGAGAAGCCCAAGAGTATTCACTGGACCACCACCTCCGGCCGGCCGATCGAAAAAATGCGGGGATGCGTAGACGTCGTTCTAGGCGCCGGAAGCCACGCGAGCACGGGAACCTCCAGTACGCCGTAAGCTTCGTCCGGAGTGCGAATTGTCGCGTCAAAGTACTCTGTCGTAAAGGCGAGGCCGACGCTAAATGCCATGGCCAATCCGAATGCGAGCACGAAATAAAGAAGTAAGGAATGCATAGCCAGAGCCGCGGCCACCGGCGGTTCGACAATGGCCACATTGAGAATGCGGCGCCCGTCGAGCGCGCCGCCGATGCGTGCTTCCTCGCGTTTGTGAAGATAGAGCAGGTAGTTGTCTTCTTCGGCTTTGGCGGTGCGCATCAGATCCTCCTGGTCCACGGAGTCGGCTTGCCTCTGCTGAGCAAATGTGCGCAGCGATGCAACCTGAGTCGACGCGTCGGCTTGCCGGGCCCGCAGTCCGTCCCTCTCCACCTGCGCCTTCTCCATTTCCATGTGTGCCCATTCGTAGTTGGGATCCTTGTCGGTGGTTTCATCGCGGACCGGCGTGAGCGCTTCGCCGGCAATCGTCGCGCGAGTTTCCGCGATTTGCTGTTCGACTTCCTGCACCAGCCGATAAGACGGTTCAAAACGGCTGAGGAGTTCGGTGCGCTTGAGCTGGAGTTCCAGCAGGTGCGTCTTCATCTTCTCGAGAACTTCCGGATTATCGGCCCAGCGTTTCACGGTTACCGACCGGGAAGGAAACGCTTTGAGCTGTTCGGCAAGCGATGCAATGCGGCGCTCGGTCTCCACGCGATCCTGGTCGATCTGACGGTACGCCGCGTCGGCTTCACCTAACTTTTGCAGCGCGATATCCCGTTCCAGCGCCGCCGAAACCACCCCCCGGGCGCGGGTAAAATGCACGAGTTCATCTTCGGATTGACGCAGTCTCTTTTCGTAGCCCGCGGTTTGCTCGTCGAAGAACTGGATTACGCCCGGCGGCCGCTGGAGATTCGTGTGTCTTTGCATGTAGAGGACAGAAAGCGCCGACAGTATGCGGGCGGCCCGTTCCGGACTGGTGTCCTTATAGCTGACCTGGATCAGATTCGACTTTTTGAGAGCGTCGACATCCAATCGTCGCGATAGTTTGCGAGCGGCGCGTTCCGTCTCGGCTGGGCGCTCCAGAGCCGGGGTATCCGCGGGAACGAGCGCTGCCATTTTGACAACCTGCTTCAGGAGATCTTCGTCGCGCAGGAGTTCGACTTCGGAATTGAGTTCTTCTTCAGTAATGTCGGGACGGGTGAAATCCATCGTACTGGCCGGCTGGGAAGAGACGACAGGGTCAAAGCGGCCCCGGCGCAGCAGAACGTTGAAGTGCGATTCATATCGCGCTGAGAAAACTACCAGAACCATCGTCGCCAGCAACACGAAACCAAACGCAGCGGCGACCAGTCGCGGACGCCGGAACAACGTGGCCGCAAGCTCGCGGGGCGTGGGCGAAAGTGTGTCGTTCGAGTTTCCAGGCAATTCCGCGGACATGGATCGTACGGCAGGCCGATCACATCCAGTGGGCTCTTAGGGAAACTCGCCAGATTGTCGAAACGCAAAGTGAGCGCTGCCACTCCTTTCTGCTAGTACTGCAATGGGTTCATGTACCAACTCATCGAGTTGGTCGGTACATACTTGCGAATTTTTGAAATCCGGCTTTGTGGAACATAGATAAAATCGCCAGGCTGAAGATGGAGATCTTCGTGAAGATCGCGAGAATCCAACATCTTCTTCAAGTCGATCACGTGAGATTCGGCCACGTATGGGGAAATCCGTCGAAACAGAACGACCTGTGAATGACGAGCCTGCTGCGTGAAGCCACCGGCAATCGCCACGCCTTCATTTACCGTGAGGTCTCCGCGCATCTCATACTTCCCCGGCCGCGCCACCTCGCCCGAAGCCAGGAAGTAGGGCTTGTCAAATTCTTTTAAGGTTACGGTGACCTCGGGCTCATGCAGAAAGCCGCGGTACGCGTGGGCAACCGCCTGCTGCATCTGGGGGACCGTGAGTCCTTCCACGAGCAACGTGCCCGCACTTTTCAGTGCCACGAAGCCATCGGGCTGCACCGTCAAAGTTTGATTAAAGTCGGGCGAAAACGTGAAACTTACCTCCACAGTGTCCGATTTCGAAAGCCGGTAAAGCGGATGGCGTTCCCCTCCGAATGCGAAATCTCCCTTGCCACCCGCTATTCCGGGTTGTGTGATCGCTCCGCCGGCGGAACTGCCCGTGCCTGGCTGGTCCTGGCCCTGCGAGCTCTCCGCCGCCATCTTGCCGGCTGGCGGAGCAGAGCCCAGGACCGAAACAGGCGCCGGCACAGTCTCCTGAGCGGAGACGACCACGGCTAGCTGCAGGATGAGCACGCTTGCAGCTCCCAAAACGACTTGTTTAGTAAATACATTCATCTCCGGACTCTCGCCATTGCTCAGAACGGCGAACTAAGCAGCTCGGGCGTTTGAGCTGATTGCAAGAAGGTACCGGTGCGAGGCCGCCTCAACAAGACTTGTAAAGTACTGTCCACCGCGGTACATGGCCCAATCCGGCTATCGGAAAGGTGATGAAATCAGCACACGGGCTGCCAGTGCCTGCATTCCAGTCCCGGGCGCGCTCCGGTGGGGAGAGTGCTGCGGCGAAGGTTTGTACACCGCGGTGGACCTGCGAAAGTAGACATGGATCGCGGAATATGGAACTCGGAATTCATCACCAACAGGTTGTGACGGGACCTACATCCGCTCCTTACGCTTTTGGGCATGATAGGAGTGTGAAAACCACGAACTCCGCGAAGCAACCCATCGAAATCCGGCCAGCCGCTGCAGAAGCCGTGCAGGTGCTGGTTGCCGATTCCGGTCCCATTCAATCTCAACTTCTGACGCGCGCCTTGAAAAGCCGGCGGGACTTTCAGGTTTCCGCCGTCCCTTTGGAAACCTCTGCTCTCCACAACTTCATGCGATCCAACCATGCCGATGTCGTCCTGATTGCAGGCAACCACCTGCCGGATTTGAGCCTGCTGCGCTGGTTGCGGGTGACCTATCCTAAAATCGCTCCCGTATTACTTGCCGAGAATGAGGACCGCGAACTGGTGGTGAATGCCTTGCGCGCGGGCGCGAAGGGCATTTTTCTTTTTACCCACACTCCGTTCGCGATGCTCTGCAAATGCATCCATTGCGTTTCCCGGGGCGAGGTTTGGGTCAACAATCGCCAGATGAATTACGTGCTCGATGCTTTGTCGGACGTGCCCACTTTGCGGGTGATCAACTCGGTTGGGAGATCCCTGTTGACACCGCGGGAAGAGCAGGTGACGTGACCGGCAAACTTTGTACCAGGTGGAATGAGAGAGAATCCACTTGGAGGGAAAGCGGGTCATGCCAATCAAGAGGTACAAACCAGAGCAAATCGTGACGATGCTGCGACAGATTGAAGTCGGCATCGCGAACGGAAAGACCACCCCACAAGCCTGCAAAGAAGCCGAGATCACCATCCAAACGTTCTACCGCTGGCGCAAGGAATACGGCGGTTTGAAGATGGACCAGGCGAAACGCCTGAAGGAACTGGAGAAGGAGAACGGCAAGTTGAAACGGCTGGTCGCGGATCTGTCGTTGGACAAACAGATACTAAAGGATATTGCCGAGGGAAACTTCTAAGCCCGGAGCGACGTCGGTGCGCCGTAGAGCATGCCCGCGAGGAGTACGAAGTGAGTGAGCGCCGGGCATGCCGAGTAGTGAGGCAATGGCGAGGAACACAACGCTATCTGCCGCTGCGGCGCACGGACGAAGATCAGCTGACGCAGGCGATCCTGGCCCTGGCGGGAAAGTATGGGCGATACGGCTACCGGCGCATCACGGCGTTGTTGCGGAATGCGGGATGGCCGGTGGGTAAGGATCGAGTGCAGCGGATCTGGCGACGCGAAGGGCTGAAGGTGCCGCAGAAACAGCGGCCACGAGGGCGGTTGTGGCTCGGGGATGGTTCGTGTGTGCGGTTGCGTCCGGAGCGTGTGAATCATGTGTGGAGCTACGATTTCGTGAAAGCGATGACGCACGATGGACGAGCAGTGCGCATTCTGGTGGTGATCGACGAGTATACGCGCGAGTGCTTGGCGTTACGGGTGGCACGGCGACTAGGGAGTTTGCAGGTGATCGAAACCTTGGCGGATGTGATGCTGGTGCGCGGGATCCCCGAGCACATTCGTTCGGACAATGGGCCGGAGTTCATTGCCGAGGACTTGCGGAAGTGGCTGGGCAAAGTGGGCACGAGGACGCTGTACATCGAGCCTGGGAGTCCTTGGGAGAACGGGTACTGTGAGAGTTTCAACGGAAAGCTGCGCGATGAATTCTTGAACGGCGAGATCTTTTACTCGCTGAAGGAGGCACAGATTCTGACCGAGAGGTGGCGCGTGGAATACAACACGGAGCGGCCGCACTCGGCGCTGGGCTACAGGCCGCCGGCACCGCAAGCTATCTTGCCGAAACAAGAGGGGCATGGAGATATGGAAAACGCTCTGCGTTTCCCACATCCCCACACCCCCGGCGGCGGCTACGGACAAATGTCTAACAAGGCGTTACACTAACACTCCACTTGGTAC
>Ga0182015_10006631_pt1 | contig 11561 bp, 11 predicted proteins | sample 712P3MmetaG_FD_120478 | JGI IMG/M metagenome (GOLD analysis project Ga0182015, IMG submission 120478) | Permafrost microbial communities from Stordalen Mire, Sweden - 712P3M metaG | ecosystem: Environmental > Terrestrial > Soil > Wetlands > Permafrost | place: Sweden: Stordalen | collected...
CAAGCCCATCGAAGACATCGAAGCAAGCCTGCTTGCCGCCACGAAGTCGGCTTTGGATGAGCTCGTCTGGTGGGCCCACGCGACGATGGCGGCGAAGGCCGCTTGACCTGGAAGGGTCGGTAGCTGCCGCCGCGTCGAGTCACGCTCGGTCGAAGGTCACTTCGTGACCCCAAGCTGCCAACCGCGAGCGGCCGGTATCGGGGAGTCTGAGCTGCATTGGGAAGCCGAGATTTACGCGCTGTGAACCCGGCGATCCATTATCGGGAAAATGAGCGTAACCCTTCCGGAAGACTCCTCGGCCCCAATACGAAGTGCAGAACAAGTCGCGAGCTGCCCATGACGCTCGTGGATGACGCGTGAAGCCGCAAAGCAGCAACGGCCGCTGAGCATCAGCCCTCCACGCGGAGCGCTAACAGACGTCACCTCGCTCATCACGATGACTTGCGTCACGGGAAGAACGCTAGCGCTTGCCCATTCAACCGCTGGAATCGCACTGTGGTACCCAGGCATGCGCCCTTCGCAAAATCGAAGGCGACGACCTCGTCCTGAGCGACGCAGTAGAGATGCCCGTCAGGACCAAACCGCAGACCGCGCGGTTTCCGAAACTCGGCCAGCTTGCTGGAAGAGAAGACCCGCACAAGGTGTCCATCCGTAGTGTCGTATTCGCGCACGCTCGTCACGGCATCTGACGCACCGAACGGATGCTCACTTGACACCACGACGTTACCATTTGGCGCGATCGCGAGATCCAAAGGACTGAAGTCTGGATCGCTCACGAGCCGAGAGGGCCGTGTACGCTCGCTGGGAGCGATCGCGACAATCGCGTTGTCGCCCTCGCCATTCGGCCCTATCCCAGATGCGAGAAATAGCCTGCCATCGTGACCAAAGGCAAAGCCGCGAGGAAATGGAACGATTCCCGGCGGTACGAAATGCACCCCAGTCGCTTCGAGTGAGACTGGAAACGCCATAACGGTGCGCGCGCTTCGAAGCCCAACATAGTAGCGTCCATCCGGACCGAAATTGCCACCACCTGGGTTCAATCTTGCGATCGGGCCTGTGTCGCGAACGATGGCCTCGTTTGGACCGAGTGCCAATACCCGATCACCGCCGCTGTTGAGAAACAGCAACCCTTCTTTTTGATCCACGGCAAGTCCCCGGGGATCAACAATTCGGCTGTCATCGTTAAAGGGACCGATCAGCGTGCCATCGCGCTTGAACGCCAGAAGCGCGCCGAATCCATTCCCATTGATGCCTGACGCACTCGTAACAAGGATAAACATTGTAACCACGCTCCTACGGCGTCGTCTGGAAGGTCTCGCTACCAGGCGCGCGAAGTGTAGCGCCGGGCAGCTACGGTTCTCTGGCCTGGGCAGCAATAGACCGATCGGTAAGGAAGAACGCCAACGCCAGCGATCACCGCGCACAAGATTTACCAACGCGCCATTGTCTCGTTGGAGTACGCAATCAAAAATTATACTCTGCCAAATGCGCGGCGGTCGCTGGGCGAGAGCCGGTGGATTGCGACTGCTCGTGTCAGCAGCGAACGACCGCTAAGGCGTAGGTAAAAACGACGACCCAGTGGCGGGTTCTGGCCGAGGCCGTGTAAAAACTCTTCAGGCACTAATGATGCAGTGCATTTTCGGGCACGTAGGTTCAATTTCACGGGACTTTATTGACTCGAATCGCGCGCTATCGAACCTACACCGCAAGTGGTTTGGGTTTTAACACAACCTCGGCCGTGAGTTGCCTGTAAAGCTACTACGACTCGACCCGGGGGGACGTACGGTTGAATACTGGTTGCGGTATCTCGCTACGCAGGTCCTTGAGGCCTGACGTGACGATTGGGAGAGGGTGTCTCGCTGGTGACGTTCTCTCCTCTTTTTTTGCTCGTCGAAGAACGTTTGCGGCGTTTCGAGGACTCCGGTTCGATGTCGGCGCTCCTTAATTCGTAGACTAGCGGTAAAAACACTTGCGCAGGATCAAGTAGTTAGTCAGCCGTCATGGTCCCCTTAAATCAGGACTGATACGCAGCGGCTCCTTAATTCGTAGACTACGTTCGAGGTTGCGCGACAGCGACCGTTATAATCGAGCGAATCGGGCCTAAGGGATTACGCGGCTCACGCGCCAACATAGCCGAGATATTCACCCGAAGTCCGCTGCCTCGTCCCATCAGCGGTTCCGCCGACACCCACAAGCGTCGCGGTGGGAAGACCGCAGTTATTCAGACGTATGTGTTCCCGCAATTGTAAGCGATTAAATAACCGCGTTCTTGCTTTGCACGACCTGTAGGAACATTGGCGGTAGCGATGCCTTCAGGTTCCACGGCAGCAGCGTCTCGAAGTCCGCGACGGTCTTGGCGTGAGGCAGCCGTTCGAACAGGAGCGACAGATAGGCATGCGGTTCGACGTTGTTCGCCTTCGCCGTCTCCACTAACGAATATAGGTTCGCGCTCGCCACCGCGCCCTTCACGGTATCGCTGAAGAGCCAGCCTTTTCTGCCGACGACAAAAGGGCGGATCGCGTTCTCGCAGCGGTTGTTATCCAGGGGCACTTCACCCTGGGTGAGGAACGTTGTGAGCTTCGGCCACTGGCCGAGCGTGTAGTGGATGGCGCGGCCGAGCAGGCTCTGCGGTAGCACTTTGGGCGCGAGCGCTTCGAGCCAGGCGTGGAACTTCACCATGATCGGCGTCGAGAGATCCGCGCGCACACGGACACGGTGCTCGGGACTGACCGGTCGATCCCGATCCCAGAGCGCGCGCTCGATGAGGTAGAGCTCGCGGATGAAGTCGAGGGCCACGCGAGCGTAACTGCCCGAGGCGTTGTCAGGAGTCTGCGCCTTGCGCGCCTCGTCAAACCTGCGGCGCGCGTGCGCGAAACATCCGGCGTGGACGAGGGTGAGCGCCTGCGCGACGGCCTCGTAAGGCTCGTAGCCGTCGGTGAGTAGAATGCCCCGATATCCTTCGAGCAATCGCCTTGGCACCGCCCCTCCTCGGGAGGCGTCGTAGTCAAAGAGAATGATCCGCCGTCCGGGTGGGCCGCTCGCACGCACCCACATCCAGTGATCCGCGGTGGGTGCCTTGTCGCTCTTGAGCACCTGCAGGCGCGTCTCATCGCAGTGGATGAGCGGATCTTCCAACATGAGCTCGTGCAGGAGGTTCACGATCGGCACCAGGTGTGTGGCGCCGAGCTGGATCATCCATCCGGCCATCGTCGCGCGTCCGAGTTGCACGCCGAGGCGCTCAAACTGCGCCTCCTGGCGATACAGCGGTATCCCGTCGACGAACTTCGCCGTTGCGATGTGAGCGAGGAGTGCCGGTGTAGCGAGACTCTTCGGCAGGAGCTGCAGCGGGACCGGTGCGATCGCAACCCCCGTGCGGCAGCACGGGCAGGCATACTTCGGGCGGATGTGCCGGATTACTCGTGCCTGAGCGGGCTTGAAATCCAGCTGCTCTGAGATCTCTTCCCCGATGCGCTCGAGCGTCGTGCCGTCGGTGACGCAGACCTTTTGATCCGCAGGCAGATCGTGAATGACTTCGATCCGGGGCAGCGTTGCCGAGAGCTTTTTGCGGCCGCCCTTGCCGCGCTCGTGCGCGGGAATCTTGACGCTCGCCGGAGCACGCTCGGCCGCGTGCGCAAGTGCCTCGGCTTCATTGAAGAGCCACGCCTGCCCGGGATGGATCTCCTCAGGTGCGCTCTTCTCCGAGGAGCGCGCAAAGAGCTGGGACTTTAACCTTCGGTTCTCTTCTTCGAGAAGTCCGATGCGCTCTTCGCGCGCGAGACTGCGCGCTTCAAGTGCCGCCAGGCGCGCCAGTAACCCTTCCGGATCGGCGTTGAGCTGCGGCGTCGGCGCGGGTGAGTTCACGCGCGAAATTATACCGCGCCGCGTTCGCCTTGTATCAACTAAACACCGAAAAATGTAGCACTTCGTGCGGCTTCATGCGCCACACATCGTAGCCATCGAGAAGCCAGTTGAGCTGCTCCCCGGTCAGCGTCACTACCGTCTCCTCCACATGCCGCGGCCAGTGAAACTTCGCGCGCTCCAAACGCTTGTACCAGACAATGAACCCGTTCCTCTCCCACACCAGAAGCTTCAATTTGTTCCGTCGCACATTGATGAAGGCAAACAAAGATCCCGACGTCGGATCCTGTTGGATGACATCCTTCGCAAGGATCGCCAGCCCGTCAATCTGCTTCCTCATATCAACAGGCGCTCGATGCAGATACACCCGTTCAATCCCGCGATCAGGTCGCAGCATCCAACGACTCCGCCGTGAGTGCTGCCACCCAGCTTGGCGGCGGCCACTGCGTGCACTCAATCATCGCCCCCTTCAAGCACACGATCCGGCACAGCACGTCACTACCGATCACGCAACGAGGGTTCGCTACCGCCGGCGCGTTCGGCCCCTCCACCCGAACGGCCACGAACGTGCTCTTCGCCTTCTTCGTCGGCTTGGGCAACAGCCCTTGGCGACGCAGACAGGCGATCGAGTCGTAGACCTCCCGGATCGCAAGACCTCGCGCCTTCGCGTACTGGCTCAGCGCTACGCCTTCACGGCGCGCTCCCTCGAGCGCCTCCATCGCCAGTCGCTGCTTCTCTGTGAACGTCTCCGTCCCCATCACGCACCTCCACCCTTATGGAGCCTGCAGTCTGTTGCGAAATCCTTGAGCTCGGAAGAATGCGGTTATCTAATCGCTTACCAATCACGAGCGTCACTTGCACGTGGCGCGCACTACCGAAAATGGCCGCTTCGTCCCGCTACGTATGGCGCGCGGCAAGCTCCGTAACCACGCTCGCCAACGGCAGCTTCCGGCTCTTCAGCAGCACCATCATATGAAAGAGGAGATCCGCGGCTTCGGCGATGACCCTCTCATTGGTGTCGGAGACCCCTGCCAACGCCAATTCCAATCCTTCCTCACCGACCTTCTGCGCGATCCGTTTGATCCCCTGTTCAATCAGATTCGCCGTGTAGCTCCCATCGGGTCGTTCCGTGATGCGGCGTTCAATCACTGTCTCAAGAACGGCGAGAAAGGCGAACGGCGAAGCCTGCGTCGCGAATGCATCTCCAAAACAGCTCAAAGTTTCCAGGTGACACACGGGTCCGCGCGCCCGCGCCCTCACCAACAAGGCGTCCCGATCGCAATCCGTGCGCACGGCCACGAGCGCGAGGGTATTGCCCGATGTCTCGCCTTTTTCCCACAGCCGATCCTTGCTGCGACTGAAGAACACCACGCAACCCCGTTCAAGAGTAGCCCGCAGCGCCGCGGCATTCATATAGCCCAACATCAATACGGCGCCGCTGTCGACGTCCTGCACGATTGCAGGCAAGAGTCCTCCGCATTTACTGAAGTCGAGGTCCCCGACGTCGGCCAGAGTGAGATCCGTATCCAAGTTCATGTGCGCATCTGGAGGCCCGCGGCACGCAGGTCGCGCTTCAAATCCCCGATCCCGATCGCGCCGGAGTGAAAGACGCTAGCCGCGAGTGCGGCATCCACATGCGCGACCGCGAATGCCTCGCGAAAGTGCGCGATAGTGCCGGCGCCGCCCGAGGCCACGAGTGGCACGCCACAACATGCACGGACCGCGGTTAATTGCTCGATGTCATAACCGCCCTTCACGCCGTCGCTTCCCATGCAGTTGAGAACGATCTCTCCCGCGCCGCGCGTCTGAACTTCGCGAGCCCACGCCAGGGTATCGCGACCGGTGTCGCGAGTGCGCTCGACATCACCCGTGTATTGATATACGCGGTAGCCAACAGGTGTGAGGCGACTGTCGACTCCAACCACGACACACTGCGAACCAAAGCGGGCGCTCAAATCATCGATCAGCTGCGGATCGAGAAGTGCGGGGGAATTCACTGAGACCTTCTCCGCCCCGGCATTCAGCACGGACTCAGCATCTGCGATGGAGCGAATACCTCCCGCGACACAAAACGGGATGTCGAGGAGGCGCGCGACCTGCCGCACCCACTCGCGATCGACCGAGCGGGCTTCGGGACTTGCGGTGATATCGTAAAAAACGAGCTCATCCACGCCGTCATCGCGGTAGTGACGCGCTTTCTCGAGGATGTCCCCCACGATCTCATGATTGCGAAAGCGGACACCCTTTACGACGAAACCGTCGCGCACGTCTAGACAGGCAATTATGCGCTTGGCAAGAATGCTAGTAACTCCTCAGGGTTGATGCGTCCTTCCAGTAAGGCCTTGCCGCAAATGGCGGCCGCGACACCGGTGGCGGCAAGCGCAGACAAATCGGCGGCGTCGCGTACGCCGCCCGAGGCCTGCCATGCCAGCTGCGGTAAGTGGGCGGTCGCCTGGATGTACAAGTCTAGGTTGGGACCAGCGAGCGTCCCGTCGCGCTCGACGTCCGTGCATAACGCATGCTTGAGCCCGTGTTCGAGGAATGGTTTGACTGCACGCCACAGATCAAGGGGCGTACTTCTCTTCCAGCCACGGGTGCGCACGCGCGGCACTGCAAACGAATCCAAAAGCACATCGAATGCAAGACATACGCGCTCGCAGCCGAAGCGCTTCAACCACGCAATCACTAATCGCGGTGCCTCGATTGCCGTACTGCCCACGACAATGCGGTCGACTCCGTGCGCGAGCAGGTCTTCGATCGCTTCCGTCGAGCGCACGCCGCCGCCCACTTGCAGCTTAAGGGCGCGTTCGGAGGCGAGTGCGAGAATCAAAGCTCGGTTCGCCATTTCGCCATCCTTGGCGCCGTCGAGATCGACGACGTGAAGCCATGGCGCACCGAAAGCGCTATAGCGGCGCAGCAGCTCCTTAGGCTCATAGTCATAGCGCGTTTGCGCATTGAAATCGCCCTTGAAGAGTCGCGCGCACTTGCCGTCCTTAAGATCGATCGCAGGAATCAGCAGCATCAGGGCACTCGCAGGAAATTGCCGAGGATGCGCGCGCCGACCGCGGCGGAGCGCTCGGGATGAAATTGAGTGCACCAAAAATTCTTGTGCCGGCCGATGGCGGTGAGAGGCGCTCCATAATCCGAGGTTGCAAGCGTCGCCGCATTCACCGAGACCGCGAAACTGTGCACGAAATACACGTAGTCCCCCGCGGCGACGCCTTCGACGAGCGGATCTTCAACAAGCGACTCCAACTGGTTCCACCCCATGTGCGGAGTGGGTCGCCCGCACGAGGGTTGCAAGCGCCGCGCCGCGCCCGGCAGAACGCCTAGGCACTGAACCGGACCCTCATCGGAGGATTCGTATAGAAGTTGCATCCCGAGGCAAATCCCCAACACCGGGCAGGTGAGGGCGGGCAGGACACGGGTGAGGCTCGCGGCTTGGAGGCGCTGCATGGCGTAAGAGGCCGAGCCCACACCCGGCAGGATCACCCGGCGTGCGGATGCGATTTCCTCGGCAGTGTTCGAAATCCGAGAACGCGCACCCAGGCGCTCGAGAGCGAATTGCAGCGAGGCGAGATTCGCCCCTCCACTGTCCACAATGAGGACATCCTCCATGGTGCTACAGCATCCCTTTCGTGCTCGGCAACTCTTCGCCCTCGCATCGCAGGGCCTGACGCAGCGCGCGTCCAACACCTTTGAAACATGCCTCGATCATGTGATGCGAGTTCTCACCGGTCACGCTCACGTGTATGGCGGCGCCGAGGGATTCGGCGAGCGAGCGAAAGAAGTGTGGAACCAGCTCGGTCGGCAGGCCGCCGACTTTCTCCCGATTGAATACGCCGGAAAACGTCGCGAAGGCGCGACCCGAGAGGTCAACCGCGACCTGTGCGCGAGCTTCGTCCATGGGCAGCAGGAACCCATAACGCGCGATACCGCTCTTCGATCCCAAAGCTCGGCGCAACGCTGCCCCGAGCGCGAGCGCACAGTCCTCGACAGTGTGATGCTCGTCGATCTCAAGGTCGCCGTGACAGGTGAGCTCGAGGGAGAAGCCGCCATGTTTTGCGAGCTGTTCGAGCATGTGATCGAAAAATCCAATGCCTGTTGTCACCACAAGCGGTGCCGTGGCATCAAGATTCACAGCTCCTTCGATGCGCGTCTCCCGGGTGCCGCGCTCGATGCGCGCGCGGCGCGCGATAACCTCCTGCACGATTGCAGGCCAAGTCTCCGCCGGCGCGCCGTGACGCCGCACGAGGAGGGCCCGCACCCCCATATTGCGCGCGAACTGTAGATCCGTATCGCGATCTCCGATCATCCAACTTCCCGTGAGATCAACCGATTCCTCGCGCAGGTAATCCTCGATGAGCGCCGTCGCAGGTTTGCGGCACGCGCAGGCAGCCTCCGGCCGATGCGGACACACGAACACCGCGTCAAACTCAACACCCTGCGAGCGAAAAGCCTCGATCATGAATTCATGCACCGCCTCGTAGGCCGTGCGCGGATAGCTCGGCGTACCCAGACCGTCCTGGTTCGTCACGATCGCGAGGCGGAATCCTCGGCGCTGCAACTCCCCGAGCGCCGCAAATATCCCCGGCATGAAGCGGATTTTCTCGATCGCATCGACTTGGCTATCGGCCGGTTCCTCGATGAGTGTTCCATCGCGATCAACGAACGCAACCCGTGCGCCGCTCATCGCAGTGCCTCCAGCAGCCGATCATTCTGTTCCGGCGTGCCGATCGAGATCCGCAGCGCCCGTTCAAGGCGCATCTGCCGGCGCACGTCGCGGATGAGCAGGCCCGCCGCGTAAGCGCGCGTCAGTGCCTCCTGGGCGGCGTCGGCGTTGATGAATTCAACCAATAGAAAGTTCGCCGCGCTCGGCCACACTTTTGCAACCGACGAAGATTTTCCGATCTTATGCGCGAGCCGCTCGCGCTCCGCTTGAATCACCGCCACGCGTGCAAGTAACGATGCCTGATTCGAAATCGCCAGGAACTCGAGCGCGCATTCGACGGTCAGTTGAGTCACCGCGTAGGGGGAGATCACCTTGCGCAAGAGCGCGATAACTTCTCGAGTCGCAATCACCGAACCGCACCGAGCGCCAGCGAGGCCATGCGCCTTCGACAGCGTGCGCAGGACCGCCAGTTGCGGCAGCTCGCGCACGTGCCGCGTGAGACTCGCCACTCCCGCAAATTCGATATAAGCCTCATCCACGACCACGAGCGCGCGGCCTTTAAGTTGGCTCGCAATGCGCAAAATGCTCTCCTCGCTCATGAGGTTGCCGGTGGGGCTGTTGGGTGAACATAAGAAAACAAGTTTCACGGCTTTCGTGCAGCGTGCGAGAAGCGCAGCCTCATCGAGGGCAAAGCCGCTCTCGGGACGCAGTGGAACATTGACGACCGTCGCTCCCTGGATTGCGGCGGTCACCGCGTACATGCCAAAGGTCGGCGGACACACGAGGATCGCGTCCCCGCCGGCGCGACAAAACGCCCGCACGAGGAGATCGATCCCCTCATCACTGCCGCGCGTAACGAGGAGGCTATCGGGTGTGACTGTATACAAAGAGGCGAGCCGCTCGATGAGCTCGCGCGGCTGCGGCTCGGGGTACCGATTGAGTCCTACGCGTGTAGCGTCGCCCGGTTGACGCCAGGGCAACTCATTGGCGTGCAGGCGCTCAAGCTCTGGCCGCCAGGCGGCATACTCATAGGGCGCGAGTGCCACAATATCTGGGCGCGCGAGCTCTTCGACCCAGCTCATGAGGACGCTGCTTCCGCCACCGATGCGCGCTCCAGAAGCGCGAGCCGGCGCGTCACCGAATCGGCGTGTCCATCCAAGCCCTCAAGTTGGGCGAGCGTCACTGCCGTCGGCCCGAGCGCGCACAAGCCCGCGGCAGAGATCTCCTGAACGGTGATGCGTTTGACGAAATCCAGGACCGAGAGTCCGCTATAGGCGCGGGCATAACCATAGGTGGGCAGCACGTGGCTGGTCCCCGAGCAATAATCACCGAGAACTTCTGGAGACCACCCACCCAAAAAAACCGAGCCTGCGCTTTCAACCTCTGCCAGCCACCGTCGGGGTTCGCGTACCGCGAGGATCAGATGCTCGGGTGCATAGTCGTTCGCAACGCTGAGCGCCGCGGGCCAATCGGGAACCACGATGCAGCGGCTCGCCTTAAGCGACTGCTCGAGGATCAAGCGACGCGACAAGTCTTGCCATTGCGCTTCGACGGCATCGGCCACGGCGGAAGCGACGGCCCGGGATGCGGTGACGAGGATGGCCTGGGCCTCAGGATCGTGCTCGGCCTGCGCCAGAAGATCGGCCGCGATAACCTCGGGTCGCACCGAGTCGTCGGCAATGATCAAGACCTCCGAGGGTCCTGCCGGCAGATCACACGCCGCGCCGTCAGGGTCACTGGCCACGGCCTGCTTCGCGGCGGTGACCCAGACATTTCCCGGACCAAAGATCTTATCCACCTTGGGGATCGTCGCCGTGCCATAGGCCATCGCCGCGATGGCTTGGGCGCCGCCGACTTTGAAGATCTCGCGCACACCGCATAGCGCCGCCGCCACGAGGATAGCGTCGTTCGCGCGCCCCTGCCGATCAGGCGGAGTGCACAGGACGCGCGTCGGATTGCCGGCGATGCGCGCCGGCACTGCCAACATGATGACGGTCGAGGGCAGCGGTGCGGATCCTGCGGGCGCGTACAGGCCGACCGCCGAAATAGGCCGAACCAGCCGTTCACAGCGTACACCCGGCATCGTCTCGAGGGCGAGCGGCGAGAGCTTCTGCGCCGCATGAAACGTATGCACGTTGTCGATCGCGCGCTCGAGCGCTTGATACTGCTCGGACGTCAGAGCTCGGTGCGCGGCGGCGAACTCGGCGGGGGTGACCGCACGCTCATCCAGATCCACGTGATCAAAACACGTGGTGAGGAGGCGTAGTGCCGCATCGCCGTCGCGACGCACGGAGGAGATGATCTCGCGCACCCCGGCGCTCACGACGGCGCTTGCACGCTGGGCGGGGCGGGCCAGAGCGGCCCGCCGTGCTGCCGCATCAAGACGCTGCCATTCGAGAACACGCATGAGCGTCAAGCCAGCATCTTCTCAACCGGCAGCACGAGCACGGCGCTCGCCCCGGCTTTCTTCAAACTCTCGAGTGTCTCCCAGAACACATTCTCGCGGCACACCGCATGTACGGCGACCCGGTCCGGGAAACCTTCAAGCGGAATGATCGTTGGAGACTCACTCCCAGGCAGAAGCCGGCGGATGTCGGGGAGCGCCGCGCGCGGTGCGTGCAGCATGATATATTTGCTCTCGCGCACCTGTTGGACGCCGTCGATCCGCATTAGCAGGCGCTCCACCCACTCATCCTTCGGTAGCGCAAGGGTGAGTGGCGTGCGAATCAAGACTGCGTGGCTCTCGAGCACGGTCGCGACTTCCCGCAAATGGTTGGCCTGCAACGTCGAGCCGGTTGAGACAAGGTCGCAGATGAGATCCGCGCGGCCCAATCGCGGCGCAATCTCGACCGCACCAGAGAGCGTGACGATATCGGCGCGCACATCGAGCATGCGCAGGTGCTCGCTCAAGAGGTGCGGATAGCTAGTTGCGATGCGTTTGCCTTGCAGCGAGGAGGGGCCGTCGTACTTGAAACCCTCCGGGACGGCGAGGGCCAATCGGCAGCGCCCAAAATCAAGCGTGCACAGCTCC
>Ga0182015_10006632_pt1 | contig 11561 bp, 9 predicted proteins | sample 712P3MmetaG_FD_120478 | JGI IMG/M metagenome (GOLD analysis project Ga0182015, IMG submission 120478) | Permafrost microbial communities from Stordalen Mire, Sweden - 712P3M metaG | ecosystem: Environmental > Terrestrial > Soil > Wetlands > Permafrost | place: Sweden: Stordalen | collected...
AGGATCTACGCCAACAACAACAATTTCCTGGGCTTTTTGATTGCCGACGTCGCCACCGGGCAGGTCATCAAGTCGGTCGAGGTGACCAGCGTGGACTGGAAGTCCAAATGGAACGTGACCCCGCGTCCGCGCATGCCCCATGGCTGCCCCAGCCACGGCATAGCGTTGACCCCGGATGAAAAGGAAATCTGGCTTGCCGACGGCATCTTCAAGAAGATCCACATTTTCTCCAATACCGAAGATCCGAAAGAAATCGACACCATCGACACCCCGGCGGGCGCCTATTGGATAACCTTCGGTCTGGACGGCAAATATGCCTACGCCTCGTCGGGCGACATCATCGAGGTGAGTACGCACAAAGTCGTCGGCCAGATGAAGGACGAATATGGACACACCATGTACAGCGAAAAGCTGCTGGACATCACCTTCGACAACGGTCACGCTCAGCGGGTCTCCAACCAGTTTGCCAACGGTTTCGGCGACTACCAGACCGCGGAAGAGTTGGGCGTCGGTCCGCATGTCACGCCGATGCCGGGCAGCGCGCCGATCACCCTGACGGGAGTGAACGCCGTCCAGACAAAGGCCGCAAATCAATAATTACTCCACCGAGGCACTTGCTTTGAACACGTTTTTGCTCACGTGCACGGCCCGCCGTTTGGGGATCCCCTTAAGTGGCGGGCTGCTGCTTGTGGTCCTGTTCGCCGCGGCCTGGGCCGCTGACGTCGCGCCTCCGGCTCCCGACCTGGCACGGGAAGGCCAATCGCTCAAAGCGGTCTGCTCCCAGTGCCACAATCTGGAAATCGTCATGGACACGCCCATGAGCTACAACGCCTGGCACGACACCGTGCAGACGATGGTGGATCGGGGCGCGAGCGGCACCGACGAGCAGTTCGCTGACATCATGGACTATCTCCACCGCACCATGACCACGATCGACGTGAACACGGCCCATGTGGACGAACTGGAGATCGTGCTGAATCTGCCGGAAGCAGCGGCGCAGGCGATCGTTGCGCGGCGGAGCATGCAGAAATTCACCGGTCTGGCCGGCCTGAAGTCTGTTCCCGGCGTCGATGCGTCCACTGTCGATGCGAAAGCCCGGTTGATTTTCTTCAAATGAATCGGCTTTCAAAGATTTGTTACGACCTCAGAAATGACTGCGGAGAGAGAGGGTTTATGACAGGGGTTTCCGGTTTGGATCGAAGGCGATTCCTTGGCGCTCTCTCGTTGGGAGCGGCCGCGTTAGCGGTCCCACACCTTATCCATGCACGGACGGCGACGAAGCGGCTGGCAGGCGTCTTCCCGATTGGCTTTACTCCGGTAAACGCGCAAAATGAGGTCGATTTTGACGGGCTGGCTGCGCAGGTGCAATTTTGCAGGCGAGGCGGCGTGCACGGCTTGGCGTGGCCACAGATCGCCAGTGGATGGACGACGCTGACCGAAGAGGAAAGGATGCGCGGTGCGGAGACCATCATCTCCGCTGCCCGGGGTGGCGCCACGGCGATCGTGATCGGCGTGCAGAGCCGCACAGCAGATTTCAAAGAAACCGAGCGTTATGCCAGGCAAGCGGAGAAGCTTGGTGCGGATGCCATCATCTGTATAGCCCCGCCGGGCGTGACGGCTGTCTCCGAGTTGCTGCTTTATTATCAGCGGCTGGGAAAGGTGACATCCTTGCCGCTGTTTGCGCAGACCGGAGGCGACTTCAGCGTCGACTTGCTCATCGAGATGTTCAACACCATTCCTACGTTTCGCTATGTGAAGGATGAGGCGGGCGATCCTCTCGAGCGGGTGACGGAAATCAGAAGACGCACACACGACCAGCTCAAATGCTTTTCCGGCAAGGGAGTCGCCACCATGATCACGGAGATGGAACGGGGCTTCACCGGCCATTGCCCGTTCGTGAGCCTTGCCGATCTCTACGCTTCCGCTTATGACTCCTATTACGCGGGTAAGGTTCGCGACGCGTTCGATCAATTCGGACGCATCGAGGCGGCCAGCTCGATGTTTGCTCAAAGCGACATCGACGTATTGATTGCCCGGGGTGTGTTCCGCCCAGGCACAACCGCGCGCGTTGCCCCGCCGGCGCCCGGCGCTAATTCCAGCCACCGCAAGGTCACAAGTCCCGATGAAATCAGGCGCGACTTGGACACGTACTTGAAGCCATACCTACGGGCATAGCCGCGCACAAATGAGCAGGGTGAGCATGCTTCCATCCATTGCCCATCGGTGACTTACCTCACCTTGTCGAGCGCATTGCGGGCGCACAAATGCCTGAGGCAAAGGTTCACGAGTTCAGCAACACGAACGTGCGGAAGCCCTGCGCGAGCCTGGGAATAGATCCTCTGCCAGATTGGTTTACGAAGTCGAGGTAAGATGTAGGCGCAATTTGGGGGAGCATTTTGTTTCATCTATTCAGCAGCAAGCATGGAAACGTCACCAACGTGCTTGACATAACGCTCGCCAAGCTCAAGGCCAGAGATCCTGCCATGATGCAGGAGATTTCAGATCGCGCGGCCACGATTGATCCGGCGATCATTGAAAACTATCGCAAACAGGTCATCAGCCAAATCGAACATGCAAAAGACCACCTGGCCGCCGATCCAAAGGCAACGATCGAACAATATGCCTCACGTGACCCGTTCGTCGGGCTGGTCCAAACCAACATATCGCACGTGGCGCAAACGCTGAACCCTCCGGCCCTGGCCAACCTGGCGAGTGACTGGCAGCAGTATGGCGCAGCAGACCCCCGGTGGGCTTTGTGCCCGATCATTTCCTTTTTTTCCTGGCGAGAGCCGCGACATCCTTTCGTGGGGTCATCCGACGCAAACAGTTATGTTCATGTGGAACCTAGGGCAAAGTTTACCGTTGCTCTCATGGCTGACTGGGGATCTGCCAACGCCAGCGCTCGGGACATAGCGCAGCGAATACAGGAAAGACAGCCGGACTATGTGATCCATCTTGGCGACATCTACTATGCAGGGACCAAAGCGGAATGCGAAGGAGTGCTCAGAATGTGGCCGCTCTGTGATGCCGACGGAACACCCATAAAGGACCGGAGTTTTGCGCTTAACGGGAATCATGAGATGTTCTCCGGAGCGCGGAACTATTTCGATACCATCCTGAGTGCATTCAACCAAGGCGCCAGCTATTTCAAGCTAAAGACAGAGTATTGGCAGCTTCTGGGTCTTGATACGGCTTATACCGGAGGATCGCTCTCCCACCCTGAAACCCAGGCTCAATGGGACTGGCTTGTGGCAAATCTGAAGGGCGACCCCCGAACAGCCATATTTCTGACCCACCATCAACCCATATCGGCCCATAGTCAGGAGACCCAGGATTCCCAGCCACTAAGAGACGACGTTGCAAAGCTCTTGAATCAAACGCGAGCAGATGCTATCTACGGCTGGTTTTTCGGTCATGAACACCGGGCGGTCGTTTACGACGATTCTGTTACGGGATACAAGGGGCGGTTGATTGGCAACGGGGCAATTCCCCACGACCCGCAGCACGAGGTCAGACCGGACGATGGTTGCACTCCATTTACCTGCGTGAACACAGGAACCTGGGGGTCGGGCAATGCGATAAGCTCATTCGTCATGCTAACCGTAGATGGCCCGTCGATTACCGTAGAGTACATCGATCAGAATGGAAACCCGAGCTCGATCCCAACGGAAGTGTGGGAGACAACGATAGAAAAGCAACCACTGCCCTAACCACTCCGTACCAGCCCGAAGTATCAAACCTTAGCGCACAGAAACGCTTACGGGCAGCGCTGAAGAAATAATGACCGGAGAAAGCGAAAGGGCGATTTCTCTTGCGAGAGATCGCCCTTCCTGTCCGCATTTGTCGAAGATCTGGTTCGGCTTCCAAATCACAATGTCGTCATTCCGAAATCATTCGTGACCCGCGAGGCAAGCCCGCGTTCCCTTCATTTTTCCAGGATCACTCCGTTGTAAGAGCTTCCTTGCCGCCATGCATAGGCTTCCAGTTGCCCGGAGGCTTCATGGGTTTCGTTACCGATTCCCTCGATGGCTATAGTCGGCTCTCTTCTTCTGGAAGATCGCTCTTCCGCTGAAGTGATATTACTCGATGGCTTCTGGGAAAGTGCGGGTTCCTACGCATTATTTGGTGTGGAAATGATGTAATCAGTGTGGAAATGCCCCCGCGTTCTGAGCGTGCGCGAAAATGGCCTTCCAGCTCGAGCCCAATTCTACGAGCGGCTACGCGGCTACTTAACCGGCGACTTTCAATCCTATGGATCGCATGAGTTCGAGAGCGTTACTGGTCTGCACAATTCCTGGCTTCAATTTGTAATCGAATATCAACTCCCCATTTCCAAACCGATCCTCGAAGTGGCAGTTTATTGCTCTTGCGCCGATTACTTGCGGAATCTGTGTCAACGCCAGGTCATGAGTACTTACGATGCCGATCGAATCCTGTTCCAGCAGGCTCTGCACAACAAACTGCGTACCTACAAGGCGGTCATGTGAGTTCGTGCCCGAAAGCAACTCATCGAGCAGAAACAGTACCGGTACCGGTCCATGTGCCAGATCGGAGATGAGCTTTACTCTGTGAATTTCCGCATAAAATCTGGACGTACCTCCCATGAGCGAATCCAGAATGCAGATGGAAGCCCCAACGTTCAGCGGCGAAAGCTTAAGACGACGCGCTCGCACGGGGGCGCCACAATGCGCCAGAACCGCATTTACCCCGACGCTCCGGATAAACGTGCTTTTGCCCGCCATATTCGGGCCGCTCAGGATGATCAATTGAGGTCCATCGCCTAATTTCAAGTCATTCTCCACTGCCTTACATGCCGGCAGTAGCGGGTGAGCAAAACCTTCCGCGTCAAAGAGTGGACCCTTCATCACAAAGTCAGGCAAGACATAACCGGGATGTTCATAAGCGAAACCAGAGAGCGATGTGAGCGCTTCGAACTCCCCCACCGCTGCTGCCCAACAGCGGATCGCAGGGCCAAATTCCAGCTGCCAGCGTTCGGCCATAAAGACCAACTGGGCGCTCCAGAAGGTACTCCAGAACGTAAGGAGATCGAATAGCTGCATAGCCGGGCTGCGGCGAGACTCGAGATACTCGACAATGCGAGCCAACTTCCGGATGGCTACAGACGGCGCTATTCCGTCACGCTTCAGGAGGGCTTGTATTTCAAGCAACTTCGCAGAAGAGAACTGCTCCTTCTCCAAGAGCGAAAGAATTTCGGCCAGCAGCCTCAAATCTTCAGAAGCCTCTTCCACTGACTTCGCGGCAGCCTCAAGGCGCCTGTGTAATCGAAGGTAGTAGACCAGATTCAGGACAGTAGTAAGCAGAGCGAAGATGCCCGTGTGCCAGACGCCCCAAGCGACGAGACTCAAGATCCAAAATAGAGTGAGTGCTGTGGTTACGTAAGGGGCTGATCCCAGCATAAGTATTGGTTTGCTTTCTCCCCATGCGGAAAGCGTCTCCGGCCGCACGCCCAGACGTACCGTTTCACCCAGTGAAAACAAGTTCTCCCGGAAGTCGACACGGCTTTCCATTTCTCGCACGGCGACCTGCCGCGCAAGAATTTCATCGACCGGCGCCGCGGCCAGCAGCCAATCGGCCAGCGTCTCCTGGCCGGCACGTGTACGCGCAGTGCAGAGGAATTCAAAGAGTGAGGCCGTGCCGAAAAGGTCTAGATCTCGTGCATACGGATGCATGGGATCCAGGAAGCGCTCGCCAGTCTCCCCGCTTCCTGCCCAATGATCATTCAGTCTTGCCAGCCCGCGCTGGTAAAAGGTTATGGCCCGAGAGCGATAGCGAATTGAGCCAAGAACCTTCTCATGCAGCACCGCGAACACAACGAAGCCGGCTATGGACGTCACTAAGAGAAAGAGAGCGGCGGGGTGGTGAATCAGCAAAACAGCTGAGATAGCCGTCAGTAAGGCAGTCGCGAGCTTGGCGTACCCCAGGAGCTTCTCTCGTCGCTGCTGCTCTATCTGCAGCTTTTGCAGTTTCTCCAGTTGATGGGAATACACCTCGACGGGAGTATCCCTGCGGCGCTCTGTCGAATCGACATCCACTCCGTGCCTGGTCATGAGATAAAGGGTACCCTGCCGGTGCTAAAGAAGTGCATTAGCCGAATCGCCGGACGAGCGACTGATGTCGATTGGCGGTGGAGATTGCATTGCGAACATCTGGATCAGAAGCGACCATGGACGTCTCCAACAGGAGAGGAATTTGGTGACCGGCCGAATTTTCTCGAAACGGGGCAATACGGGGACAGGATTGGACAGGATAGCTATTGCCCCTGCCTTAGTTGATTTATGTTGGGTTCATGACACCCCTGGCCGGTATGGTGGTTCCGGGCCTTCCGCACACCCGAGGCAGCGCGGGATCGGGAGGCGAACTTTCTTGAGGACGGCGACCACGAGATCGATCGCGACCTGCTGGCCGAGCAGACGCGCAAGGCAGGGTCGAAGGCCGGAAAAAGCGAAAGGGCGATTTCTCTTGCGAGAGATCGCCCTTCCTGTCCGCATTTGTCGAAGATCTGGTTCGGCTTCCAAATCACAACGCCGTCATTCCGAAATCATTCGGGCCCCGCGAGCCAGGCCCGCGTTTCCTTCATTTTTCCAGTATCACTTCGTTGTAAGAGCTTCCTTGCCGCCATGCATAGGCTTCCAGTTGCCCGGAGGCTTCATGGGTTTCGTTACCGATTCCCTCGATGGCTATAGTCGGCTCTCTTCTTCTGGAAGATCACTCTTCCGCTGAAGTGATATTACTCGATGGCTTCTGGGAAAGTGTGGGTTCCTACGCATTATTTGGTGTGGAAATGATGTAATCATTGTGGAAATGCCCATCGGATTCTGAGCGTCCGAGAAATGGCATGCAGGTTAATCACGGGCAGTATCAGAAGCCCAAGAAAAGATAAGCTCTGATGGCCATCCAGTGGCGAATGTCTCGTAAGTTCTGAGAGACGTACCCGATTCACTGATTGAAGAAATCCAATCACCGGCTTCTCCGGACCGCTCGCTCGTTCTTATCATGCTTAAGCGGAATTTGGCCGCAGATGCGTTCACGGGAGTGTTATGGATAGGTTGCAGTCGCGCGATATTAGCGGTCGGTTAGCCTGTTATGGAACCGCGAAATTTTCGTCCTATCTGACGGATGTGAAACCTATCATGCCGGAAATATCCCCCTTTTTGCTCTGATGCGCATCTACCATTGCTTTTCCCGCGAAAGTAAGTGCCGTTACGAATCGTCCCAGGTACCCAGGATTTCCTGTCGAGCGCCTCACTTGGGAGCAGGTTTGGGCAATGCCCGCAAACTTCCCCATGCGGATGAAAGCTGGACGATGTGAGTATTGTAGGACTCGCAGTTACATTTGCAGCCCGGCAGGCAGCTTCCAGGTAACACGGCGGCAATTGCGGAGATGTTAGAGCAACTAAAGCTTTCCCATATTTTAGTCGAAAGAGAACAATAGTAGACTTCGCCCGGCATGCAACCCCGCACTTGCCTCTAAGGTTTGTCACGCCCGGCTTAAGCGAGCCCCGTTGTGCGGTTAGGCCGGAGTGAGCGCGCTGTGCGAAGACCCGTCCGCTGCGCGCCCTAAAGACATTCCCGCGGGCCGTCGGGATACTAAGGAAAAAGGTGAGGCAGCGGAATGACAGAGAGATCATCGGACCCGGATCAGAGCGCAACGGCGGAGGATACCACGATGCTCCACTCCCGGGCCAACGTGCAGGGGACCAAGTACTGGGACTTTTCTGCATCGCGCAAGGAGGTGCGGGGACAATTCCAGCACCGCCTGGTGCAGGAACAAGCAGAACGGGCCGGAGCCGAGCAGCAGGCGGCGCTGGCGCAGCGCCAGGTCGACGATCAGGTTCCCCAGCTCGATGCGCAACCACGCCGCGGGCAAGTCCTCATCCCGAAGGAGCCGCAACCCAGGGAAGCGCCGGCCTCCCGCTGGTATGCGCTGCAATCTGTTTTCGCCCCGGCGGAGAAAGCCGCGGAGGTGCCGGTGGCGCCGCCGACGGCTCTGGAACAGCGGCCGCCCATGGTCGCAGTTTTTTCCCTGGCCGGCGGGGTGGGAAAAACCTGCCTGGTGGCCACGCTGGGGCGTGCGCTCTCGGCCCTCGGCGAGCGCGTCCTGCTGGCGGATACGGCCGCCTGCGGGCTGCTGCCGCTCTATTTCGGCTCGCGCGAGTTCAAGCCTGGCGTAGTGCGGACATTTTCTCCTCCTGGTGCCCTTCACGGCGCTGAAAACGACGCGCCGGTGCACGTACTGAGCCTCGAGGCGGAGCGCTATCCCGCGGACGGCGACGAACATGACCCGTTGCTGGGACAGCTCCTCTACGATGGGCGCGGCGCCAACCGCATCCTGGTGGATGTGGCTACCGCCAGCCGGGACGTGACGAGCCGTCTGTTTTTCCTTAACCCGACGGTTCTGGTGCCCATCCTCCCGGACATAAGTTCGGTGGCCAGCCTGGGATCGCTCGAGGCGTTCCTGGCTAGCCTGGCCAGCCCGGATGCCAGGCTGGTCGAGCCGCTTTACCTACTGAACCAGTTCGATGCCTCCTTGCCGCTGCATCTGGATGTGCGCGAAATGCTGCGGCGCCAACTGGGCGACCGCCTCCTGCCCTTCGTGCTGCGCCGCAGCTCGGCGGTAAGCGAGGCACTGGCCGAAGGCATGACGGTGATCGATTACGCGCCCGATTCGCCGGCTGCGGGAGACTATTGGAATCTGGCCGGTTGGCTGCGTAGTGTCCCCGCGCCCCCCGCAGCCGGCTACGGTGGGGGCCGCTGGAGCGAACGATGAGCGTCTCCGGGCCGGGAAACGGCGGCAAACGATCGCCTGACTCAGCGGGCAACAAGTCCCGAGGCGCTGGCCGGTCTGGCCGGCGCCCTGCTCCGCGGCCGTCAAGCCACCGAGGCCGCGCTGGTGTATGCCCGTTGGGTTAAGGTGCAGCCAAACTCCGCCCCCGGCGTGGCGCGGTCTCTTCATGGCGCAGGCACAAGGCGGGCAGCCGCAGCAGGCTTTGGCCGTGACCAAGCGCTTTCCCAGCGCGGTGCAGGCGACGCTGCTGGCCGATCCGGAATACCTGATGAATCTGGCCACGGCATACCGGGCCGCCGGCGACGACGCCAAGGCCAGCCAGGCCCTTAAGCTCGCCCTGAATTTACCGTTTCCCGATGGCGGCAAAAGCATGGCAGCCGGTCTGCGGCTGCAATACGCCGCGGTGCTCGCGGCCAGCGGGCGCCAGCAGCAGGCTGCCGGCCTCTATCGCCAGGTGATCGTCGAGCAGCCGGATAATTCAGGCGCCTGGCAAGGTTTAATTCTTGCCCAGCACCTCATGCACGACGATGCGGCTCGCCGCGATCCGGGCTTTCTTAGCCTGATCGCCAGCGCCTACCAGCAGCAAGGCCGTCTGGACGAGGCGGAAAGGTTGCTTGAAGAGGCGGAGGCGGTTCTGGCGCAGCAGGGGAGCAAAACCTCCGTCGATATGGAACTGCAAATGGCCGCCATCGAGCTGCAGCGCAACCATCCCGAACGCGCGGCGACCCTCTCGAGCCGGTGACTGCCAGCGTAGGGGTTAACTACGATCTGCAATCGGAGATTGCCTATCGCATCCAGGATCACGGGTACGTCGGCGGCTTTCTCGGCTTCAACAACACGCGCGATTACGCAACCCAGTCGGTCGGATTCTTTGTCCGCTACCTCTTCCGGCCGCAGCCCGATTCCGAAACCGGTCCCATCGGAGCCTTTCCCCGCGAAGGCTTCCGCCCCGTCGTAATCCCGTAACCTCCTACTGCTGTTCGTATTGGCCGCGATACCTGCGGCATCAATGGAACCTTGTTGTGGGGTTGGTGTGCTTAAATTGGTCCCTACGTATGGCAATGACCTCATACCTTCTGAAAAGTACGATCGTCGGGGCACTCGGTGGCCTTTTGTTTGGCTTTGACACGGCTGTCATTGCCGGCACAACCCAGCAATTGACGGTGGTCTATCACCTCACTCCCTTCACTCTCGGTCTGACTGTCTTTATCGGGCTCGTCGGCACCGTGATCGGAGCAATGAGCGCTGGGGTGCTTGGCCAGCGCATCGGCGGCCGTGAGGCGCTACGCGTCATGGCCATCCTGTACACCATCTCAGCCCTGGGCTGTGCCTTCGCCTGGAACTGGCCCGCGCTGATGGTCTTCCGCTTGATTGGCGGCCTGGGAATCGGCGGCTCTTCGGTGCTGGGGCCTGTCTACATTGCTGAAATTGCCCCGGCAAAGTGGCGGGGCAGAATGGTGGGCCTGTTTCAAATTAATGTTGTCGGCGGCATCCTGCTGGCATACCTCTCCAACTACCTCATCTCTCTGCTCGATCTAGGCCCGCTGCAATGGCGCTGGCAACTGGGTGTCGCGGGGATCCCTTCCTTTCTCTTTTTGATTATGTTGTACGGGATCCCGCGCAGCTCACGGTGGCTGGTCACTAAGAACAGGACCGGTGAGGCGCTCGCCATTCTCAAGATGATGGGCTCTCCAGACTCTGAAGCCGAGCTGCGCGAGATTGTCGATTCCATCCACCTGGAGCGCGGTATGGCGGCCGAGCCTCTCTTCAAACGTAGCTACCGGCTACCCATCTTTCTCGCCGTCACCATCGGACTTTTTAATCAACTCGCGGGCATCAACGCCATCCTCTACTACTCGAACTACATCTTCGCATCGGCCGGATTCAGCCAACTGTCCAGTTCCAAACAGACGGTGCTGATTGGGCTCATGAATCTACTCGCGACTCTACTGGGTATGTCGCTCATCGACAAACTCGGGCGAAAGACACTGCTTCTGATCGGAAGCGTGGGAATGACGATTTGCCTCGTTGGCGTCGCGGCTGTCTTCTTCACGCATACTCACGCTGCCGCTCTGGTTTGGCTGCTGGTTGCCTATATTGGCTTCTTCTCCGTCTCGCAAGGCGCAGTGATCTGGGTCTACATTGCGGAGGTGTTTCCAAACCGCGTCCGCTCCAAGGGCCAGAGCCTCGGGTCATCCTCACACTGGATTATGAATGCACTCATCTCGCTTTTTTTTCCGGTCCTCGCAAAATATTCGGGCGGACTGCCTTTCGCATTCTTCGCGGCTATGACGACGCTGCAGTTCTTTGTTGTGCTGTTCATTTATCCCGAGACGAAAGGGATCTCGCTCGAGCAGCTGCAACGCAAACTTGGCATGGCTTAGGCTCGCGTAACGGAAGCGTGTCCCACGTTCGCACCGGCGTACCCGGATTCCTGTTACGCAGCACCAGACGGGACCGCGTGTGCGGCCTTCTGAGAAGAAACAAGTTCTCGATTAAGCCGCGGTTGGTGTTTGGCATGGCAGGAAGCACCACGAAAAGGCGGGTGCCCCATCCTTTGCGTTCTTTGCAAAGGGTGGGATACGCGACGGTCGGTATCGAGATTCGTGGTCTCCCACCCTTCGCAAAAAGCGCGAAGGACCCCGGATTTCCTACTGCGCGGCCCCAGCCATAGCAGCGTGTGCGGCTTTCGTTTAAGGAAAGCCGCATGAGGTTCGTTGACCCCACCAAGCCTTACAGGAAATCCGGGGGGATG
>Ga0182015_10006635_pt1 | contig 11551 bp, 14 predicted proteins | sample 712P3MmetaG_FD_120478 | JGI IMG/M metagenome (GOLD analysis project Ga0182015, IMG submission 120478) | Permafrost microbial communities from Stordalen Mire, Sweden - 712P3M metaG | ecosystem: Environmental > Terrestrial > Soil > Wetlands > Permafrost | place: Sweden: Stordalen | collected...
ATCCCGCCGAACTCGCTGCCGTCACGGCTGGACGTCAGCACGACGGCGGGTCCATCGTCCTGGGCGGTGAGCCGGGCGGCTACGTCGAAGCCATCGATGTCTGGGAGTTGAACGTCGAGCAGCACGACGGCCGGGCGCATCGCGCTCGCCGCGGCCAGCCCCGAAGCGCCGTCCTGCGCCTCGCCGATCACGACGAATCCGCCGTCCTCGAGAACGTGTCGAGCGCTGGCACGAAAGCTGGGGTGGTCATCGATGATCAAGACGGTCCTCGCCATGCAGGGATTGTCTCGGCAATCACGGCCAAAAGGCAGTACGGCTAACCGTACCCCCTGTGCGGGCGACCCGAACGCCAAGACGCCTGGCCGCCCCACCGAAACGCCTCCGCCCAGATGGAACCCTGCGGCTGTGCTTCACCGCACTCTCAGCCGAGGAAACGCCATGCAGCCCGCCGACCAGACAGCCGCGTCCGACAGCGTCCGGAGGGCGGATCGCAAGGTCGCTCTTCACAGCAAGGTCGCAATCGTGGTTTACCCCGCACACCCGAATCACAACCAGGAGGCAACACCATGTCGCAGAAGGAAATGGTAATCGCAAGCCTCATCGCGGGAATCCGCATCAAGGGCGAGGTAGACCCCGGAGGGAGCAGGTCATGATCGAGGTAAAGCATCTGACGAAGCGTTACGGACAGACGGTTGCGGTCGACGAGGTCTCCTTCGTCGTCGAGCCGGGACGCGTGACCGGCTTCCTGCGCCCCAACGGGGCGGGCAAGTCGACGACGATGCGGATCCTGGGCCTGGACGCGCCGAGCTCCGGCTCAGTGCAGGTGTCGATCATGGCCGTGGCCGTCGGATTGGAGGGCTGAGCGATGGCTTCTGTCGAGATCCGCGATCTCTCCAAGCACTTGGGCGGTGTCGCCGCCGTCAGGAACCTCAGCTTCGACGTCGAGGCCGGGCTGGGAGCGGCTCAGCTCCAGCGGCCTGCAAGTCGTCGGGCGCATACACCCCTGAAGGGGAGGACATGCGCCTGTTTTCGCGTCCTGAGCCTGCCGAGCTTTGCCCCAGTCGCGGGCGGGACCATCTCCGCGATGAACCAACGGAGACTGAAGGACCGCCTATTGGCCGGCCGGCGCGCTGTAGCTCTTGGTCGAGCTAGCTACTGAGAGAAGCCGGTGCCAGTAGCGCACATCGAGCAGATCGACGAGCGATGCGAGATCGTTGTGCATCTCCGGCAGCGTCGCCTCGACGGTGATCGCCTCCTGCGCGCCCTTCTCTCGCGGCGGTCCCCACCCGAACAGACGCCCTCCCGGCTGAGCCGGCCAGAGGTTGTGGACATAGTGGTTCCGCCGCTCAATGATCGCCTCAGCCTTCGACAAGAAGACCTCCACGAGCTGACGGTCACTTGGACGGCCGTCGAGCCGGTGAAGCTCCTTACGACAGCGTTCGAGCAGCTTCCCGACCGGGACGTTTGTGTACTCGTTCTGCGCGGCTCCGACGAGCGACTGGTAAATGATCAAGACGTGGTTTTCGAGGGTTGCCGACAAGGCAACGATGCGCCCTAGGAGCGGGAAGAAATCCTTGTGGTGCGTGCCCATGAGGTTCGACGGGACTCCGTAGTCGTCCATGACCACCGCGTGGATCATGGGATCGGTCTCAGCTAACGCGTCGTCCCAGTGCTCGGTCATAGCTGCAGCCCAGAGATCCCTTGAGGACCCCGCGAGAGGCCCTGTCGAGAGTGGGTCGACCAGCTAAGCGCCGGAATCGAGCCTGACGCCGTCTAGTGGTCCGATGCCGCTCGCGCCCGTGATGATGGTCTCGCCGGCGACCTCCGCGGGCGAGAGCGAGACGATGACGTCCGCGTGAAGGTGTCCGAGGATCTGCTCGGACTTTTTGGTGGCGTCGCCCATTAGCTCGTTGAGCCTTCCCTGCGCTCTCCCGCGCTTGGCTTCGATCTCGGCCTTCGCGTGCTCCTCGTAGGAGCGGCGGAAGTCGTCGGCGAGGACGATGCAGTTGAACATGAGCGCGCCGCCAATCTCGCGAAGATGCTGCTCGGGTTTGTCGCGGCGTACGCCGATTCCGGGCTTCGTGAGGTAGATGTGCATCAGCCCATTCCGCAGTAGGTCTTGCGCGACGCGGCCGAGCTCGCCGCACTTCGGCTCCACCTTCGACAGCCAGTGCTTCCAGTAGTGCTCGACCTCGTGGTCTTTGCGTCCGCCGGTCAGGGCGCCCAGTAGTTCGGACCCGGCGAGGACGGCCATCATCATCGGGTAGCACACGGCGCCCATTTCCTTCATCGTGATCTCGTTCTTCATCGAGTCGATGTCGCCGAACAGGTAACCGTCGACGACCACTCGGAGACACTCCTCGAGATCGAGCTGCGGAGCGCCTGGGCCGATCGCGCCGGATGCCCCTCTCGCGAACGTCATCCCGGCTCCCTGCGGCCCCGTTGGCCCGTCGGTGTGCATCACTCGATGGTGACAGGTAGTGCGGGCGCTCCGATCGTCCATCCGCGGCCGCTGCGCGCGCTACCGGATTCGCCCCAAGAGCACGCGTAGGACCTGGACCCGGCGACACGAGCGCAAGGGACGACAAGAACTACTTTGGCGAGTGAGCCGCGGCGCGCCCGCTTTCGCAGGCCGAGCGGGAGCGATGACAGCGACTCGGCTGAGTATCGGAAATCGTCCCATGCATGCGTCTCGTCTCGGGTGGAGCGACATCCTCCTCTTGGCGAAGGGCGGGGAAGCGAGCGGCCGGCCGGCAAGACGCGCAATGCCGTCGACTCGGCAATCACCGAGAGTCCCGAGGGCATCGCGGCCGCGCCGCCGTCGCGCCGCGTTTCGATGATCACTGCCGACCCGCTCCTAATCATGTACTGGTCGGCAGACATGGTGCGACGATCCACACTTGTGGCGGTCACCGACGCCGACCCGCCAGCTTTTGCCGCGTTTGACGACCTGCTTGTCCTTCGCGAGTCCAGGCAGGACCCTGTAGAGGGAGTTCTGCTTGATTCCCATCGCGGGGGCGAGCTCCGCGACCGTGATGCCGGGTTGGGCGTTGACCAGCTCGATCGCTTGGAGCGCTCGCGTGCCGCTGCCGCGGGGTCGCGCGCGACCCCTCGAAGACCTGGCCCGCGCTTTCGTTGTGCTGCGTCTCGGGCTGGAAGCGGCCGTACCAAGCGGGCGCCCCGCGACGCCATCACGTTGCTCCAATGCGCGACGAGCAGAGGAGTGGCGAAGCGGACCAGCCTCCCCACTGGAGCCGGGTGCTACCGCCTCGGCGCTGGAGCCGACGGCGTTAGCAGGCGGCGGTCCGGGACCGGCTGGGCGACTCCTCCCTCTCGCGCCGGCGGCAAGCGATCCGGCAGCGCGAAACGCGAGAAGATCTCGGGAGCGCGAAACGCGGCCACGGCCACGACCAAGGTGCCTCTGAGCGACACGACGTCGAGCGCGAGGGGAAGATATTGGCCGCTTCGCTCCTCGACTCGGTAGACGCCAAACGCAAGCTGCCCGTTCGCTCGTGTCTGGATGTAGCGCAAGGATCTTGGAGGCCCGCTCGGCATGAGCCACGAGCGGGATACGGCGTCGCGCCCACGGCACCAGGTTCTTTCCTCCGGCATCGAGAAGGCGACATCCTCGGCGAGGACAGCCAGGATCGTTTGCACGTCGCCGCTCTCGAACGCGTCCATGAACTGCCGTGCGATCTCCCGCAGTCGCTCGTCGCCTAGTGACCGGATCGTCTCGAGTTGGCTCGGTACCGGCAGCCGCTTCTCGACGGTCTGGCGCGCGCGCCGAACCGCACTATTGACTGACGCTGGCGAGGTGTCGACTAGCTCGGCTGTCTCGTTGGCTGAGAAGCCGAGCACGTCGCGGAGGATCAGTACTGCACGTTGTCGAGGCGTGACGTGTTGCAGGGCGGCGACGAACGCCAGCTCGACTGCCTCTCGCTGCTCGTAGCGCGCGTCCGGCGACGCGTAGCCGTCCGGGAGCCCGAGTCGCTGGTCGGCGTAGGGCTCAATCCACGCCGGCTCCGGCCCTCCGTGGGTCTCTCCAGGCCCTGACGGAAGCTTGCGCCGTGATCGCTTGGCGATCGCGTCCAGGCAAGCGTTGGTGGCGACCTTGTACAGCCAGGGCTGAAGCGCGCGGCTGGCATCGAACCCGTGGAACCCACGCCACGCCCGCAGCAGAGCGTCCTGCAGCGCGTCATCGGCATCGTGCGAGGAGCCCAGCATCCTGTAGCAGTGCGCGCCCAAGCCGGCGAGGTACGGCTGGACCAGCCGCGTGAAATCGTCCCCCTCGCGCGTAGGGCCGAACGCCGACCGCACCACACCGATCGATCCAGCCGCGGCTGCATCCACCGCGGAGACACTACCGATGCCTCGTCGGCGATACCGATGTTTGCCGGACGACTTCACAAGAAGGCGACTTCTACCCGACGAATCCGCCAGGCGGCAACGGTAATACCGATTGACGCCATCTCTGGGCAACCAGCCTCTGACAGGAGACCCGCGGTGTTGAAACCAGCGATAGACCGAGAAGCCTCCGAGATGACCACAATCACGGGCCAGCCGTCGTTCCTGGCGACCCGCCGCGGCAAGCTCACGCTGGCGCTGCTGTGCGCGGTCGCCTTCCTTGACTTCGTCGACGGTTCTATCGTCAACATCGCGCTTCCCTCGATCCGTCGCGAGCTGCACTTCTCAGTGGCGAGCTTAGTCTGGGTGGTTGGCGCCTACCTGTTGACCTACGGCGGATTCATGCTGCTGGGCGGCCGCGCCGCGGACCTGCTCGGTCGCCGGCGCGTGCTCGTCGCCGGCACGATGCTGCTCGGGGTCTCGTCGCTAATCGGCGGATTCGCGGGCAGCGAGGCCGTCCTGATCGGCGCCCGCCTGCTGCAGGGCGTCGGCGCCGCGATGATGCTCCCTGCCGCGCTCTCGATCCTCACGACCTCGTTCAAAGAGGGCAAGGATCGGCTCACGGCGATCGGACTCTGGGGCGGGGTTGCAGGGCTCGCCTCCGCCGCCGGGGTTCTGCTCGGCGGTCTTTTGACCGAGGGCCCCGGCTGGCGCTGGGTCATGTTCGTCAACCCAATCGCCTCCGTGCTCGTGCTCGTCGGGATCTTCCGGCTGATCGACGGGGGCGAACGGCGCCGGGCTCAGCTCAAGAACTTCGATCTGCTCGGAGCGATCCTCGTCACCAGCGGGATGCTGCTGCTGGTCTACTCGCTCGTGAAGGCCTCCTGCGTCGGCTGGAGTAATGCTCGCACGTTCCGTGAGATCGCCGTCGCGCTGGCGCTTCTGGTCGCGTTCGTGGTCAACGAGCTGCGCCACCGCAACCCGCTCGCACCGCTGTCGATCTTCCGCATCAACGGGCTCGGGTTCTCCGACCTCACCCAGCTGACGGCGATCGCCGGGTTCTTGGCGATGTTCTTCTTCCTCACCCTCTACATGCAGAACGTCCTTCACTACTCCCCGATCCGTACCGGCTTGGCGTACCTCCCGCTGTGCTTCGCGATCGGGATCTCCGCCGCGATCGCCTCCCAGCTCCTGTCGCGCCTGGGGACCAGGCCGGTGATGGTCGTCGGCGCGCTGGTCTCCGCCGGCGGCATGTACTGGCTCTCAAGGATCTCCGTCCACGGCACCTACCTGCATGATCTGCTCCCGGGCATGCTCGTGCTCTCGTTCGGGTTCGGCCCGGTGTTCATCGCCGTGACGACCGCCGCCAACGCCGGCGTACCCGCCGACAAAGCGGGGCTGGCCGCGTCACTGCTGAACGCGTCCCAGCAGCTCGGCGGCGCGCTCGGACTGGCGATCTTCATAGCCGTCGCCACCAGCCACACCCACAGCCTGCTCGTCGCTCACACTCCGCCCGCACAGGCGCTCACCGCGGGCTTCGGGCGGGCGCTGCTGCTCGGCAGCGTCTTCCTCGCCGCCGCTGCGATCGTCGCGCTGAAGGCCACCAACACGCACGGCGAAGCGCAGGCGGACGAACCCCTCCCCGCTGTCGTGCCATCGAAGCCGGTCCTGCCCTCGGCGGCGCGCTCGGTATCGCTGTGACAGCAGCGGCGGTGAGGGGCTGGGCGAGGAGATGGCCTCGCCCGCCGTCGCACGCCTCTCGCTGTGGCTGCGCCGACTGGCCGCTCTCCTCGATGGCGTGATCGGAGGTGTCACAGCCGAGGGCGCATCCCGGTCTATAGGTGTAAACGCAAGCCCGATTGAAGGAGTTTGATGATGAGAGTCTTTGTCGCAGGTGCGACGGGAGCGATTGGCAGGCAACTAGTGCCGCGTCTGGTGACCGCCGGTCACGAGGTCACGGGCATGACACGTAGCGAGTCAAAGCAGGCGATGCTGCGTGAGCTGGGCGCTGTGCCGGTGGTCGCGGATGCGCTTGACGCCGATCAGGTCGCGGACGCTGTAGCCCGTGCGAAGCCTGAGGTGATCGTCCATCAGCTGACAGCGATCGGTGCGGTGGATATGCGCCACTTCGAGCGCTCGTTCGCTGCCACCAGTCGGCTGCGGACCGAGGGCACGGATTACCTGCTTTCGGCCGGTCACGCGGTCGGGGTGCGGCAGTTTGTGGCGCAGAGCAACGGTGCGTTCGCGTACGCCCGAACTGGCGGTCCCGTGAAGGGCGAGGAGGACCCGCTCGACGCGTCGCCCCCGCGCCAGATGCGTACGACAGCGGCCGCGCTCCGCCATCTCGAGCAGGCGGTGCTCGGTGCGGAGTGGACGCAGGGGATCGTGCTGCGATACGGCGCGTTCTATGGGCCGGGAACATCGATGGCTCCGGGCGAGGTGCAGCTAGAACTAGTCCGCCAGCGCAAGTTCCCGCTGGTCGGTGACGGAGGCGGCGTGTGGTCGTTCATCCACGTCGGCGACGCTGCCGACGCCACAGTCGCGGCGATCGAGCACGGCAGCCGAGGTGTCTACAACATCGTCGATGATGACCCCGCCCCGGTCGCCGAGTGGCTGCCGGCGCTGGCGCAGGAGCTCGGCGCAAAGAAGCCGATGCGCGTGCCGCGGTTCATCGGGCGGCTGTTCGCTGGCGAGGTCGGTGTCGTCCTGATGACCGAGCTTCGCGGCGTCTCCAATGCGAAGGCCAAGCGCGAGCTTGCCTGGCGCCCGGCGCACGCGAGTTGGCGGGAGGGGTTCACGGCGGCATGACCGCTCGCGAGCAGCTACTGGCAGAGCTGCGACCGACGGCCTTCGCGATCGCCTACCGGATGCTCGGCAGCGTGTCCGAGGCCGAGGACGTGGTGCAGGAGGCGCTGCTGCGGGTCCATCAGACACTTGAGGGCGGCGAGCAGATCACCTCGCCGCGTGCGTTCCTCGCCACGGTGACGACCCGGCTTGCGATCAACGAGCTGCGCTCCGCGCGCGCCCGCCGCGAGCGCTACGTCGGCGACTGGCTGCCCGAGCCGATCATCACCGACAGCAGCGATGACCCCGCGCAGCACGCCCAGATGGCCGATTCGCTGTCGCTGGCGATGCTGGTTCTGTTGGAGAGTCTCTCACCGGAGCAGCGCGCGGTGCTGCTGCTGCACGACGTGTTCGACTACGACTACCCGCAAGTCGCCGAGATCATCGGCGAGAGCCAGGACAACGTCCGCCAGCTCGCGACACGAGCGCGACGCCACGTCGCGCAGCGCCGCCCGCGCTTCCAAACGACGCGCGAGCAGCGCGAGGAGCTGTCAGCCCGGTTCTTTCAGGCCACAGACCAAGGCGACCTGTCGGGGCTCGAGGCACTCCTCGCTCACGACGTGGCGTTCACAGGCGACGGCGGCGGCAAGGCGCCCGCCCTTGCTCGCACGCTGCGCGGCCGCAACCGCGTCGCGCGGGCACTCGTCGACTACTCGGTCCACCAAGCCGCCTTGTTCGAGCGAATGCAGATACGGCTCACGGAGATCAACGGCGGTCCCGGAGCGCTGTATCTCGACGCACAGCATCGCCTGCTCGCCGTGGTGGCGCTCGAGATCACCGGCGGTCAGATCACAAGCATCAACGCGATCGTCAACCCCGACAAGCTGACGCACCTCGGACCAGTCGGCGACCTCACATCTCTACCGCCAGCGACATGAACTCCGGCGCCGCTGCCGCGCAGCCCAGTCTGTTCGCGAGCCGCGGTCCGGCCGCACTCGTCTTCGCATCCGAAAGACCGCTCCCCCGGGCCGACACGCGGTCACCTCGCGTATCGGTGTCACAACCAGAGGCGCTGTCTTGTCTGTCGATGCAAGGGAGAACCGACCACACGCGCTGATCCGCGCGTGTGGTCGGTCGACTCCGTGTTCTTAGTCAACCCAACGGCTACCTAGTCCAGAGGACAAGCAAGTGTCAACGGCCCAGCAAACAAGCAATAAGGCGACCATCAGGCGCCTCGAAGACGCCAACAACTCCGGCGATCTGGAGCGCATCACAAAGACGATCGACGAGGTGTTCGCGCCAGACGCGCTGATCAGCACACCATTGCCGATTGAAGCGACCGGAGCCCAAGTATTGAAGGAGGTGTTCGCGCGGCTCCTCCGGGGACTCCCCGACCTTCACATCACGATCGAGGATCTGATCGCGGAGGGCGACAAGGTCGTCAGCCGCAACACAGTTACTGGGACCCACCTGGGCGAATACATGGGCCTCCCACCAACCGGTAAATCCGTCACCTACAACGAGATCTTCATCGTCCGCTTCGACGGCGACCGGATCGCCCAGACCTGGGGAGTCGTGGACGTCTTCTCGATAATGAAACAGCTCGGCGCGATTCCCGCCTAGCGACACTCCGCCCAAGCGCGTGTTCGCCACCGTGCACGTCGACGCCGCCAACTACAACTTCAGCATCGCCACCGAGCAGTGACCGAAACGCGAGCCCAGCTCGCGCCAGGGCGCTGTCGGAGAAGCCTGAGACGCGACCCCGCGTCCCCCAAGGCTGTAGGCGCGAGCTGACGTAGCTGCTCGATACACCGCCGGATCTGCCAGCTCCCTGAAAGGAAACCGATCATGCCAATAAAAGTGTCCATCGACGTTCCCGAGTCGCGTGAGGCCGTCTACGACTTCCTCGACATCCTGGCCAACCACGAAGTGTTCACCGACCACATGATGCGCGACTGGCACTACGAAGGTCCGGAACGCGGCATCGGCTCCAAGGCGCGCGTCAACGCAGTGCTCGGCGGACGCACCGAGCCGGTCGAGATCGAAGTGATCGACGCCCAACCACCGTTCAAGAGCGTCGAGCGCAACACCGGCGCCGGTGGCAAGCGCGTCGCAACCGGCACCTACACACTCACCGAGCTCCCCGACGGCGGCACGCACATTGTCTTCGACTACGCCTGGCAGAAGATCCCGCTCAGCGAACGGCTCGCCTCACCAATCATCCGATCCGTCATGCGACGTGCCATCCAGCGCGCGATGCAACGCCTCGCCGAGCAGCTCCAAACTCGCGATGTCGCCGACTCCTGAGCACGGCCAGACCGACTTGAGAGCACCGACCCTCGTGAGGCGGCGCGGCATCGGACGGGCGCGGGCATCCAATCGAAACCCGAGCCCACCTCGCGCCAGTGCGCTGCTCGAGGAGCCTGGAGAGACGCGACCGACGTCCACCAAGGCTCTCGTCCGCGAGCTGACGTAGCTGCTCGATACGCCGCTGCATCCGCCAGCTCCCTGAAAGGAAACCGATCATGCCCGACCTGTCCGTACTCGACTCGACCATCCACTACCAAGACTCCGGAACCGGCGCTCCGCTTGTGTTCCTGCACGGCAACCCAACTTCCTCACATCTGTGGAGCTACGTGCTGCCCCACATCGGAGCATCAGGCCGCCTTCTTGCGCCCGACCTGATCGGTATGGGCAGCTCCGGAAAGCCGGACATCGCCTACAGCTTCGCTGACCACGCCCGCTACCTGGACGCATGGTTCGAGGCGCTCGAACTCGACAGCGTCGTGCTGGTAGGGCACGACTGGGGCGGCGCACTCGCGTTCGACTGGGCGGCGCGCCACCCTGAACGTACACGCGGAGTGGCTTTCATGGAGGCGATCATCCGCCCGTTGTCATGGGAGGAGTTCCCTGCACCCGCGCGAGCGCGCTACGAAGCGCTGCGAACCCCGGGCGTCGGCGAGCAACTGGCTCTCGAGGAGAACGTCGTCCTCGCGTCGATGAACACGCTGACCCCGCTGAGCGACGCAGACATGGAAACCTATCGCCGTCCTTACCCAACCGCCGAGAGCCGCCGGCCGCTGCTCGCGTGGACGCGCTCGATACCGTTCGACGGCGAGCCAGCCGACGTCGCGCGCCGACTCGAGGCATACGGCGAATGGCTCGCGAGCAGCGAGGACGTGCCGAAGCTGCTGCTGACCTTCGAGGGCGCCGTTTCGGTCGGTCCCGAGATGATCGCATGGTGCGTTCAACACATCGCCAATATCGAGATCGAGAACTGCGGACCGGCGGGCCATCAAGCGCCCCACGATCAACCCGAGGCGATCGCCGCAGCGATCACGGCCTGGGCGCTCCGTCACCGACTGCTCTCAAGCTGAGCTCGTTGTGGGTAGCCGACCGGTGGATAGCGTCGCGCACCGCTCCTTTGCTGCGTTTGTTGCAGCGATGGTGGTCTTCGGACCCGCCTCCCTGCGACTGCTCGACCCGGTACTCCCGCTCGGCATCGCCGCCAGTGCCCTGCGCAACACTGTGTACCTCGGTGGCCATGACACGAGTGGACAGCTGCGGGTGCTCGCTGCCTGGGCAGCCGCCGGCGTCGCGTTCCTCACCTTCTTGACGCCAGCCCGCCAGTCCCGGAGCCCAACGCCGTGATGGTTGCTGCCGATTCGCGCGGTGTCGGTGCGCGGCGGTGGTGGGCACTCGGTGCTGTGTTCTTGACGATCTTGTGCGTTGGGATCGACAGCACGGTTCTTAGCGTGGCCCTGCCGACGCTGGCGAGAGTCCTGCATGCGTCCGAGCCGGACCTGCAGTGGTTCTCCTCGGGGTACTTCCTCGTGCTGGCAGCAGGGATGCTGCCGGCGGGCCTGTTGGGTGACCGCTACGGGCACAAGCGTGTCTACGTGATCTCGTTGGCGCTGTTCGCGGTTGGCTCGGCAGCATGCGCGTTGTCGACGACGGTCGCAGAGTTCATGGCTGCCCGGGTAGTGCTCGGGCTTGCCGGCGCGGGTGTGATTGTGATGTCCATCTCTTCGCTCACGGTTCTGTTCAGCAAGGAGGAGCGACCGAAGGCAGTAGGGATCCTGGGTGCCGGGAACTTCCTCGCGATGCCGATCGGTCCGATCCTTGGGGGCTGGCTGCTGACCAACTTCTGGTGGGGTTGGGTCTTCCTGATCAACGTGCCGGTCGCGTTGATCGGCCTGGCGGCTGCGACCGCTCTGCTACCGGAGTTTCGCGCGCCGCAGCGGCCAGCTTTCGATTTAGCCGGAGTGGCCGCCTCGATCCTCGGGCTGGTCGCGGTGACCTACGGACTGATCAGGGCCGGCGAGGACGGTTGGACCAACCCTGGCGCGCTGCTGATGGTCGTCGCCGGTATTGCGATCCTCGTCGGCTTCCTTGCCTGGGAGCGACGGTTGACACGCCTTCC
>Ga0182015_10006637_pt1 | contig 11551 bp, 9 predicted proteins | sample 712P3MmetaG_FD_120478 | JGI IMG/M metagenome (GOLD analysis project Ga0182015, IMG submission 120478) | Permafrost microbial communities from Stordalen Mire, Sweden - 712P3M metaG | ecosystem: Environmental > Terrestrial > Soil > Wetlands > Permafrost | place: Sweden: Stordalen | collected...
GGGCAAGATATTTCCATCGGTTATCTCAGTCACACAGACACGACGGTTCGGCTCTATCTTCAGGAGTCCTTCACGTTTCGCCTGCTCACAAGCGAGGCTTCGGTCGTGATTGCGTCTTCGTGAGGGCGCGCGATGATCGAGCGGGAGAACGGCGATGGAGGCATCGAGCCGGTCCCAGTTTTACTTTTCAGATAAAGGCCGAGGCCTATCGCGGCGGCTAATAACAGAACTCCGGTCCAAGCCATCCAGGGAAGACTCACACGCCTACTTCTGACGACGCCAGAGGAAACGCCGGTGGTCGCGGCTGCTTCCAGAACGAGACGAAGTTCGGTCGCACTCTGGAAACGATCACCCTCCCCCTTGAAGCAACATTCAAATCCCTGTGCAGAAATGTGCGAACTAAGCGAACTAAGCGAACTAAGTCCCCAGGGCGCCCGGGGTTGTTGGTAGGAAAAGCTCCTACGAGTCAAACGGGACGGTATCTCTGCTGCGCGCTACGGATTGGCGACCGCCCCGTCTGTCATCCAGCCGTCGTCATCCAGCCGTCCATCGGGGGGCCCTGGGGTGGTGGTGGTCTAAGTTGTCAAAGAATCAATCAAGAGTGCGCCTGGGCGCACCCTGCTACGCAATTTTTTCTGCTCTCTACAATGAATGCCGCGGAGAGAAGTGGAGTTAGAAGACCTTTGTGGTAACCGCCATAAATCGATTACCTATCCAGTCAATTTTGTGTATTTCCTCCGTCAGGTGTGTAGCCGGTTGCGAATAAGTCCTTTGTTTCATGAAGGTGTCCAATTTTTTTAATTAATTAATTTGGCCATCTTGCTTCTTCATGGCTGTTACGGCGCAGGGGCGGCGACCGGCGAAAGAATACAGACTGGCCGGGAAGATGATTCGACTTTTGTTGCCAATGAGTGCTCCCGAAGACACGGAGCGTTGCATCGGAGCCGATGAAACGCATTCGTCGTAGTTAAGGTGTTAATCACACCGTAACGATGCGAGTGGACGCTGTTTTGTCGCGCTCCAAGTTGACTTTATTTTCGATGGGTGGATCTGTGGGACCCGCAGCAGGCTTCAGGGGAAGGCCTGCGGTATCCCACCCTTCGCAAAGAACGCGAAGGATGGGGCACACGGCTCCTGCCATTGCGCTGTCCTCTCCCCTGTTGAACCGCCCGTCCCAGGACCACGGTGCGGACGTCTATTTAGGATCGATAAATTCTACCGGACCGCGGTCAGTTCTCTCTCCTGATCGTAACTAGCTTCATTAGGGGTTAAAGGACGCGGCGTGGAGATGCTGCCGCGGCTGTATTGTTTCGGGGAACAGCCCATGACCCTCTTGAAGGCTTTACCGAAGGCGCTTTCAGATTCGTAGCCGAGCGATAAGGCGATTTCGGAAAGAGTGTCGCCGGCAGTCTTCAACCTGTCGCCGGCCAGCAGCATCCGCCAACGTGTCAAATACTCCATCGGCGTCTCGCCAACCGTTTCTCTGAACTTCAGTGCGAAGATGGATCGCGACATCCCAACCCGCTCCGCCAGCTCCTGCAATGTCCAGCGATGCCCCGGATTGTCGTGCATACAGGCGATCGCCTCGCGCATCTGTTTATCGGCCAGGGCAAAGAGCCAACCGACGCCGCTTCTCGTCCCATCTGCCAAATGCAGTCGAAGAGCCTGAATGAGCATCATGTAGGCGAGTTGCTGTGCAATCAGAGCGCCGCCCGGCTGCGGATCGCGCAGCTCCTCCCTCATCCGCTCCAGTGACCAGCGCATCGCCGCCTTATCCGACTCTTTCCGGATATGCACGATGGGCGGCAGAGACTCCAGCAGCATGCCGGCATGACTGCCGGGAAGAAGGAAGTGGCCGCCGGCAATGTAGCGCCCCCCACCTTCATGAATGGAGACCGCATCACCCGGCTTCCGCGCTGCGAGAAGCGTATTGAAGTCGACAGGCGTGAGTGACAGATCGGTTGCGAGCGAGAAAGGCAGCCCACGCGGCAAAAGGAAACAGTCCCCCGCCGTGAGGAGTACCGGTTCGGAAACGCCTTCCACTGTCAGCCAGCACTGGCCCGAGAACATGGCATAGCACTTGATGCCTTGATGTTTTGGAAACTGAATGGCCAAGTCGGCGCCCAGATCGAAGCCGCCCGATACATAACTGCGCGGTTTGAGCAACGACAGGACATCTGAAAGCGGGTCCATGCAACCTCCGGACGATCAAGCCAATAATGTGGAATCTCAGTATAGATAGTATCGAACCGGTACTCCATCTGGCCTAAATCGGAAAGCAGAGAGTTAATGCTTGCGGGCCGGCTCGTCGAGCCATGTCGCAATGTTCTGGACGGTATCACTGTAATAACCTTCGTACTGCTCCCGGGATACGTAGCCGAGGTGCGGCGTTGCCAAAACATTATCGAGTGTTCTGAATGGGTGATCCTCTGGAAGCGGTTCGACATTAAAGACGTCGAGAGCCGCGCCTGCCAGCCTCTTCTCTTTGAGCGCCTGGATAAGAGCAACTTCGTCGACGATTGGCCCGCGCGAGGTGTTGACCAGCCAGGATGTCGGCTTCATCTGCGCCAGTTCATTGGCGCCAACCAGGCCTCGGGTGGCATCGACAAGAACGAGATGAATGGTGAGAATATCCGCCTGGGCGAAGAACTGTTCCTTGGGGACAAGCGTGGCTCCGACCTCGGCGGCCTGCTGCTCGGTTGTGCGATCACTCCACGTAATTACCTTCATCTCGAAGGCTTGAGCAATTCGCGCGATTTTACCGCCAATCCGTCCAAGACCTAACACGCCCAGCGTCTTCCCCTTAAGCTCATGACCCAACCCTTGCTGCCAGCCGCCGGCGCGCAGAGAAGCTGCTTCCAATGTGAGATTCCGAGCGCTCGCCATGATGAGCGCCCACGTCAGTTCAATCGGGGCAGTCAAACTGCCGCGGGTGTTCTTCACCACGATGCCGCGCTCTTCGGCTGCATCGATGGCAATGGACGAGTTCTTGGGGCCTGTCGATACGATCAGCTTCAACTGCGGCAGACGCTCGATAATGCCGCGCGGCAGTGGGGTCCTCTCGCGCATGACGCAGATGACGTCGAACGGAAGCAGACGCGCAACCAGGTCGTCGGGATTCGAAATGCTATCGGAAAAGACTTCAATGGAAGCCCGGCTCCGCAGCGCGGACCAGTCCGCCATCTTCAGAGCAACGTTCTGGTAATCGTCCAGGATGGCTATCTTAATGAGCGCTGCTGTACCGGCCATGGCAGTTATCCCGTGAGTCTTGTTGTTTCGGTTGAGGGTGTATCGGCGTTTAGCGCCAACTGAGAGCTGGGGCGACCGTAGTCAGGATTGCCTCCAGGACATGTGCGTTGTAGGCAACGCCTAGTTGGTTTGGGACGGTTAACAAGAGCGTGTCCGCCTCCGCGATCGCCTCATCTTTCCTGAGCTGTTCGATCAGGATATCCGGCTCAGCAGTGTAGCCACGGCCAAAGATCGCCCGTGTGGATTCGTCAAGGAAGCCGATCTTATCCTCTTCCTGACCTCCTCGTCCGAAATAGGCACGATCACGGTCGTCGATCAACGCGAAGATACTGCGGCTGACGGAAACGCGGGGAGTGCGAGCGTGGCCAGCCTCCTTCCAGGCTGCGCGAAACGTGCGAATCTGTGCGGCTTGTTGGATGTGGAACGGCTCACCGGTCTCGTCAAATTTGAGGGTCGAGGATTGCAGGTTCATTCCGAGCCTGGCGGCCCACGCAGCCGTCGCATTGGAAGCTGCCCCCCACCAGATGCGATCACGCAATCCTTCGGAGTATGGCTCAAGACGCAGCAGCCCTGGCGGATTGGCGAACATCGGGCGCGGATTAGGCTGAGCGAAGCCCTTGCCGCGCAGCAGCTCGAAAAACTCTTCGCCGTGCCGCCGGCCCATCCCTTCATCGTCCTCGCCCTGCTTCGGGCGATGGCCGAAATAGCGCCAACCATCGATCACCTGCTCGGGGGAGCCGCGGCTGATTCCCAACTGCAGGCGCCCGCCAGCGATGAGGTCCGCAGCGCCGGCGTCCTCCGCCATGTAGTGAGGGTTCTCATACCGCATGTCGATGACTGCGGTGCCAATTTCGATCTTTCGTGTCTTGGCGCCGACCGCCGCAAGGAGCGGGAAGGGCGATGAAAGTTGCCGCGCAAAGTGATGAACACGGAAGTAGGCTCCGTCCATTCCCAGGCGCTCGGCCTCTACGGCGAGGTCAATCGACTGCAGGAGCGTGTCAGCGGCCGACTGCGTTTGTGACTGCGGTGAAGGTGTCCAATGGCCGAAGGAAAGGAAACCAATTTTCTTCATGCAAGACAAGTCTACTGGTTCAGCTCGTGCTTCATTTTTTCTCGGGCCCAGGGATGAGCTCCTCACTGACGAGGGGCACCCGTACAGAGTGTGTGAGGGTGGAAGAGTGAATTAGCCTGGCGCTTCGCATCATGTCGACGGAACAATACGCCGATAACCATTGCTGAAGCGGTATGTCTCAATTGGCGGCAATTTTGAACCTCACGCTGAGGTCACAAACGGGTGCATCTCGCACTCTCCTGATGACGGCCACGATCCTGGTGGGCGCTCATGCGACTGTCCTCGCTATTCATCCGGAGGCGACCCTGCTCTCCAACATATTTATTCTCTGCCTGCTCCTTCTGGCGACTGCACTGTGCCTGGTGGGCGCTCATACCGAATGCAACGAAGCCAGGCCATTGTGGCTCCTGCTGGGAGCCGGTTTTCTTCTGGCAACGGTTGGTCAGTTGGCATGGACGTACGATGCCTACGCCGCGCACTTACGCACCCACCCCCAGGCCTTCAACGGCGACTTCTTCTTTTTTGTCTATGGAATCCCAATCCTGCTGGCCATCTGCTCCAGGGATAAGGATGCCGGACTAAGGACGTTCGTATGGCTGGATGGAACCCAGGCGCTCATCGCTGCCATGCTCGCCTACGTGCTGCTCTTTTCGGTATTACCCTCGCATGCCCGGCCGCGGCCCATCCCGGCGAGTACACTCAATTATTTTACCGATGCGGAAAATTGGATTTTGGTCGCAGCGGTGAGCCTGCGCTTCTTCTCCAACCCGACCTCGGCAAGAAGACGCTTCTATCGCACTCTCTCCATTTACCTGTGGGTCAATGCGGTTGTGGTCCTGATCCTGGGATACCTCGAACTGGAGCTTGGTTGGCGTGACGGAGTACAAGACGCCGCGTGGGGGCTCCCTGAACTGGCTCTTTGCGCTGCTTTTGCCTTTCAACGCGGGGACCTGGCGGACGGCGGTGAACCCCGCAGCGGCCATCGCGGGTTTCCAAGCCAATCAGCTCCAAAGCCATCGAGCCAATGACATTGTCGCGTTCACTGCGGCTTTACCTAATTGGCCCGCTTGCCGCTCGCGGGCCGGGGCTTCGGCTTGCTCTTAGACTCTAGATTGAGCGCCACTGCTGCGCGGATGAGATTCTTCAAGGCCCCCTCATCGACCTCGTCGCGTTCGTGGATGTCGATGGCGCGCCTGACATTCCCGTCGAGGCTGGAGTTGAACAGACCTGAAGGGTCCTTCAACGCAGCTCCCTTGGCAAATGTCATCTTGACGACGTTCTTGTACGTCTCTCCCGTGCAGACGATTCCGGCGTGAGACCATACCGGAGTTCCCATCCACTTCCACTCTTCGACGATCTCAGGATCTGCCCGATGTATGATCTCGCGCACCCTCGCGAGGGTCTTCCCGCGCCAATCCCCAAGTTGCTTGATTTTCTCGTCTATGAAGGCAGAAGCAGATTCCACCGGACGGCCTTTCCATGTATAGATGCAACTCTCGCACCTATTTTCGCTGCACTCCGCGGAACCTGCAACCCATCCCATTCTCCGGCCCCATAGGTCAGATCTGCCGGCTCTTCCACTCTCATACACGCGCTTGATGCGGCCAGCTAGCCCTGGCGCTATATGACGTGCGAGCCTTCTGTCCGCTCAACTTATTATCGGAACAGTCTAGCGACCAGTTACAGTAATTCCGTTTCCGGGAGCATGACCATTTACTCCGGCGAGGTAGAACTCTTGGCGGCGGGGATCGGTCTAGTACTTCGTACAATTCGACAGCAATGGCAACTCTCTTTGCGAGAGGTTGAGGAACGCAGTCTTCGCTTTGCTCGGGAACGAGGCAATCAGTCCTACCAGGTCTCTGCTAGCTGGCTGGACCGGCTGGAACGAGAAGAACACGAATTAACTGTCAACAAACTCCTGGTCCTGGCTCACATCTATGGTGTCTCCCCGGAGCAGCTCTTGCGCCCCCTATCCCCGGCAGATATCCGGCCGGTGCTCCTCAGACAACTGCCCGGCCCGGATCCGGCCGTGATGTTCATGGAAGGGCCACTCCAAGAACAGGCAATAGATCTGCTGCAGGATGAGCTTGATCAGGGTCAGCCGCCGGACGAGACCGCGCTGCTTTCCCTAAAGAAAGGTTCGTTGCCGACGCCCTATAGGCGGGGCATCATCGGAAAGCGCGACCGCACCCTGGATCCTATGATTCCGGCAGGCTCAATTGTTCATATCGATACGCAGAAACGCGCAATCTCTTCCGAGAAAGACTGTACGCATGAATGTCAGCGACCCATTTATTTCCTTATGACCCGGGACACCTACGTGTGTGGCTGGTGCGAATTGGACAGGAAATCGGAATGGTTGACCGTAATTCCCCACCCTCTGTCGCCCGCGCCCAGCCGCCGATGGAAGTACCAAACGGAAATTCAAAGCTTGGGACGCGTTGTCGTGGTGGCGATTCGATTGTCAGAATGAGTTTGCTGGTCGAACAGATCCGCTGGAGCGAGCGCAACCTATGTTGAGATATCGTTCAGACTAGACCCGGCAATTAGTAATGGGAGTCTCACCTGGGGTCACCTTCGGTTTATTACCGGAGTGTTGTCAAAGCGGCCTTTTCCCTTCTTGCTGTGACCTTGGCAGGCTAACGTTTCCTCCAGATGAGGGAACTAAACCTTCAAATCTCGCGGGATGAAGAGGCCGGAGACTGGTCCATCGTTATCAACGGTCTGTGTTACGAACACGTCTCCAGTCATATTTTGGAAGATCTCGTCGAATGCGCGGTCCTGGTTGCGGAGAACTCTTTGTTGGGACCGACACTTGTGGGTTCTGGCGACGAGCCGCCACCCGCTGTTCCACAAGAGGTCCATCAAGGACCCACCGAAGACCGGATTCAGGGACTTGTGCAGAGCAACGATGACCTGGCGACCGCGCTGGAGCGCCTGTGGGAGTCTTATAGCCAGCTCCAAGCCGGAAAACCTGTAAAGAATGTCGATGAGATTTGGGCACAAGGCAAGGCCGCTCTGAGGAAGGCAGCAAGAGCGAAGAACATAAGCTAAATGAGCGGTGACGACCTGCCTCCGTATCGATCTCGAAATAGGCATTCGGAGGTGATCCCATGAAGTGGACTACTTGTGTGCTGCTCGGCGCGCTGCCGTTGACCACGGCGCTGGCAGACGGACCCACAGCGCCGAACGGCCGGCATTATCTGTCACAGCCCCTGGTCACCTCCATCTATACTGCTGATCCGTCTGCGCACGTGTTTCATGGCAAGATCTACGTCTATCCGTCTCATGACGTCCCAACGAACATTCCGGACGATGATCTTGGCAGCGAGTATGCGATGCATGATTATCGAGTGCTCACCATGGACCGTATCGGAGGCCCGGTGAGCGTGGGTCCGGTCGCGCTCGACGTAAAGGACGTGCCCTGGGCATCCAAACAGCTGTGGGCGCCCGACGCAGCCTACCGTAACAACCTCTATTACCTTTACTTCCCGGGCCGCGATAAGCAGGGAGTGTTCCGTATCGGGGTGGCGACGTCGAGCAATCCTCTCGGGCCCTTCAAAGCGGAGCCCGAACCGATCAAAGGCAGCTTCAGTATTGATCCTGCTGTATTCACCGATACGGATGGCCAGAGCTACATGTATTTCGGCGGCATCTGGGGAGGGCAACTCGAGAACTGGACAACGGGACATTTTGTTGCGGGATCTACTACGGATCGGCACCAGGATGACAAACCCGCTTTGATGGCGAAGGTGGCAAGGTTGGCTCCCGGCATGAAGCAGTTTGCGGGACCACCTGGCGACGTGGTCATCCTGGGGGAAGACGGCAAACCGTTGCTGGGTGGCGACCATGAACGCCGTTTCTTCGAGGCTTCCTGGATGTTCAAACGCAACGGCCTTTACTACTTCACCTATTCGACGGGCGACACTCATTTTCTCGCCTATGCGACGGGAAAGACGCCGACGGGACCCTTCCAGTACAGGGGACATTTTCTGCTCCCGGTGCAGGGTTGGACCACACATCACTCCATCATGGAATGGGGAGGGAAGTGGTGGCTCTTCTATGCGGACACGCAGCTCTCCAACAAGAACCACCTGCGCAACGTGAAGGTAACGGAGCTCCATTTCAATGCGGACGGTTCGATCCAAATGGTTGACCCCTTTACGTCCTGAACCTCCCTTTGGTTTGGTACAAGAGGCGCACGCGTGGCAGTCCAGAAATGCTGCGCACTAAGCGCACTATGCGCACTAAGGGTCCCCAAGGGGTCGGATTCGGGGGGAAATAGTGCGCCTTATGCGCCATAAGCGCCCTAAGTGTCCGGTGAGTGGGTGTTCCGGCTGACTTCTCGGGGGATTCCCTGTCTGAGGGCCGTCCGGAAAACATGCGTGATAAGCGCGGTATGCGTGGTAAGGGTCTTTGTTCCTTCCTCGGTCGTCTAATGCGGAAGAAGGCTGGGGGAATCGGTAACCCACCACGATTACCGCAAATTGGGCATTCCTGGCCTCCAATAGGTATTATGTTTATCGACAGATATCTCCCCCAACTTTGAGGCCAGAGGCGCTTTTTGATGAAGTTTAGGACCCTTCTTCTCTCCCTCTGCCTTATCGCACCCACCCTGGCCGACGCCGGCACCCCCGCCGCACCCCCGATAGACCAGCAATTCGACCAAACCGTCAAACCCTTCGTCACCAAATATTGCGTGGCCTGCCATAGCGGCAAGATGGCCCCCGCGCAGTTCGATCTGAAGTCCTACACCAACGTGGACATGGTGACCGACGACTTCGCCCGTTGGGCCCTCCTGGCAGAGCGGCTAAAAGCCAAAGAAATGCCGCCCAAGCCGATGCCGCCCCCGCCCGCGGCTGAAACCCAGCAGATTATCGACTGGGTATCCGCCGTCCGCACCGAAGAAATAAAGAAGGCCGCCGGAGACCCAGGAGTAGTCCTGGACCGCCGGCTTAGCAATGCCGAATACGACTACACCATCCGCGACCTCACCGGCCAGGACATGCACGTCGCCAAACAATTTCCCGTGGATCCCGCCAACCAGGCGGGGTTCGACAATTCAGGCGAATCCTTGACCATGTCGCCGGCCCTGCTCAACAAGTACCTGAAAGCCGCTCGCGAGGTGGCCGATCACGCCGTCCTGAAGCCCGATGGAATCGACTTCGCGCCCTATCCCATGCTGGTAGAGACCGACCGCGAAAAGTACGCCATCCAGCGCATTGTGGGCTTTTACACCGCGCAGCCCACCGACTATGCGGATTATTTCGAGGCCGCCTGGCGCTACAAATATCGAGCGGCGCTGAAAAAACGGCACGCCACCCTGGCCACCACAGCGGTCGACGCGAAGCTGAGCCCCAAATACCTCCCAATGGTCTGGCAGATCCTGCACGATCAGAACGCAGTTGGCCCGGTTCTCAAGCTTCAGCAAATGTGGTTGGCCCTGCCCCCTCCCAAGGAGGCCAAGCCCGCCAGCCTCCGCACCAAATGCACCGAAATGCGTGATTTCGTGGTGAAAATCCGCACCCACACAGCCATGCAGTTTGCCGCGCCGGTCGTGGCCGGTCTACCTGCGCAATCCGAGCCTCTTCTGAACTGGAAGCTGAAGCAATACGCTGAGCATCGCCGTGACAGCGATGCCAAAGATCTGCTGAACGACACTGATCCCGCACCAGCGATCCCGGAAATTCCCAAGTACCCCGACCTTCACGAGGAAGCCGCTCCCCGGTGGGCCGCTCTTTCGGCAAAGGCGCGCGCCAACGATGCGGATCTGATCGTTCCCGCCGCCCAGCGCGCCCAGTATGAGGCTGCCTTTTCGCGCTTCGCTTCGGTGTTTCCCGATGCCTTTTACATCAGCGAACGCGGCCGTTATTTCCCTGACGACTCTGAGGACAAGGGCCGGCTCCTCAGCGCCGGATATCACAACATCATGGGCTATTACCGCGACGATCTTCCCCTTATCCAGCTCATCCTCGATGACAACGGAAAAAGGGAACTGGATCGTCTGTGGAACGAGTTCGACTACATTGCAGATTTTTCCGCGCGTACCTGGACGCAGTACTACTTCAACCAGAGCGGAGAAGTTTTTGGCAAAGGCGACGAATCCGGCTCAGAGCGCCCTACCGACCACGCCGTGACCGATGAGGAAGTCATCTTCAAAATGCGAGACGTCTACCTGGCGAAGGCAGCCGCGGACCCAACCAACGACCCCGTAGCTGCTGAAGCCATCCGCGCTCATTTCGACCAAATGAATGCCACCCTCCGCAGCCTGGAAAAGGAGCGGACAGAGGCGGAAGGGAGGCAATTAGAGGCACTCCTGCAGTTTGCCGCGCGTGCCTACCGCCGGCCCCTCACCCCTGCGGAACGAGCTGAGTTGCTCGAGGATTACCACAAGGACCGAACGCAAAATCAGTTATCCCACGAAGATGCCCTGCGTGGTGCAATCACTGAAGTGCTCATGGAGCCGGATTTCCTCTACCGCCTCGACATGACAGACCCTCAAACGGGCTCCCATGCAGTTGTCCTCAGAACCTCGATCGCTGTGCCTGCGGAGCCCTTATCCAGCTACGCCCTGGCGAGCCGCTTGAGCTACTTCCTCTGGGCCAGCATGCCCGATGAAGAGTTGTTGCGCCACGCAGCGACGAACGACCTGCAAAAACCGGCAGTCCTGCTGGCCCAGGCTCGACGCATGATGAAAGATTCCCGCGTGCGCGGCCTGGCTACGGAGTTCACCGGCAACTGGCTCGCCTTCCGTCTCTTTGAAACCAACAACGCGGTCGATCGTCAGCGCTTCCCCCAGTTCAACAACGATCTGCGCGAAGCCATGTTCCAGGAACCCATCCGCTACGTTGAAGACACCATTCAGAACAATCGTTCCGTGCTCGACCTTATCTATGGCAATTACACCTTCGTGAACCCGGTGCTGGCCAAGCACTACGGCATCCCCGCGGTCGAGGGCGATCCCAACAACTGGGTGCGCGTCGACAATGCCGGGCAATATGGAAGGGGTGGTCTGCTGCCCATGTCGGTATTCATGACGCAGAACTCACCCGGACTCCGCACCAGCCCGGTGAAGCGCGGAAATTGGGTGGTGCAAAAGGTGTTAGGCATCCGCGTTCCTCCGCCCCCGCCGGTGGTTCCCGAGTTGCAGAGCGATGAGTCGAAGTCCGATCTTCCCGTGCGCGATATGCTCGCCAGGCATCGATCGAATCCTTTCTGCGCCGCATGCCA
>Ga0182015_10006638_pt1 | contig 11549 bp, 8 predicted proteins | sample 712P3MmetaG_FD_120478 | JGI IMG/M metagenome (GOLD analysis project Ga0182015, IMG submission 120478) | Permafrost microbial communities from Stordalen Mire, Sweden - 712P3M metaG | ecosystem: Environmental > Terrestrial > Soil > Wetlands > Permafrost | place: Sweden: Stordalen | collected...
GGGGAGATTGTGCTTCTGAACCTGCAGGCGGAGAAACAGTTCGGCTACCGTCGCGACGAGCTTCTGGGCCAGCAGGTGAAGAACATCATTCCGGAGGGCTTTGCCGAACGGCTGCTCTCTGATCGCCTGCGGTCCGCGGAAGACGCGCTGGCACAGCAGATCGGTACCGGGATCGAGCTCCAAGGACGACGCAAGGATGACAGCGAGTTCCCGATCGAGATCATGTTGAGCCCGTTGGAGAGTGCTGAAGGAATCCTCGTGACGGCGGCCATCCGCGACATCAGCACACGCAAAAAAGCCGAAGCGGCTCTCCTGCGCAACGTGCAGGACCTCAACCGTTCCAATGAGGAACTCGAGCAGTTTGCCAACATCGCCTCACACGACTTGCAGGAGCCGTTGCGCATGGTAGCCAGTTACACGCAGCTCTTAGCCAAGCGCTATAAAGGGCGCCTAGACGCCGATGCCGACGAATTCATCGCTTATGCAGTCGACGGGTCCAACCGCATGCAGGGGCTAATCCAGGATCTGTTGGCGTATTCGCGCGCGGGGACAAATGGCCGCGAGCACCGCAAGACTTCGACTGAAAGCGTATTGAAAGTGGCCCTTATAAACTTACGAGCGACGATTGAAGAGAGCGGCGCACTTGTGACTCACGATCCGCTGCCTGCCATCATGACGGATGACACCCAACTGGCTCAGGTCTTTCAGAACCTCGTCGGAAACGCGATCAAGTACCGCCGTGCCGCAATCCCCCACGTACACGTCTCTGCCTCGAAAAGTGCCGACAAGGAATGGATCTTTTCCGTGCGAGACAATGGCCTTGGAATTGACCCCCAGTATTTTGAAAAGATTTTCGTCATTTTCCAGAGGTTGCACGGGCGAGACGAGTTCAAGGGCACTGGGATCGGACTCGCCATTTGCAAGAAGATGCTCGAGCGGCTTGGCGGGCGCATTTGGGTCGAGTCAACACCCGGGAAAGGGTCAACTTTCTTCTTCGCTCTGCCCGAAATAGAGGAGAAGTCATGAAGACGATTGGAACGGATGACGCACCCATTGAAGTGCTTTTGGTTGAAGATAGCGCGGGTGATGTCAGGCTCACGCGGGAAGCGTTTAAAGACGCTAAGGTTCATATCAACCTACGCGTCGCCTCTGATGGCGCAGAGGCAATGGCTTATTTGAAGTGCGAGCGGGAATATGCCAATGCTCCTCGCCCGGATCTCATCTTGCTCGATCTGAACTTACCCAAGAAGGATGGGCGGGAAGTTCTGGCGGAAATCAAGGCGAGCCCAACACTGGGAACCATCCCCGTGGTCATCTTGACTACCTCCGAATCTGAGACAGACATTCTGCGAAGCTATCGGCTCCATGCGAACTGTTACATTGCCAAACCCGTGGATCTCGAGGGGTTCCTAAAAGTCGTGAAGAGCATCGATAATTTCTGGCTGTCCGTGGTCAAGTTGCCACCAGAGTCGCACTAAGTGGAACATTGATATGCCAAGATTTTTCGAATTAACCATAACAGTTGGCCGGTGAATCCGCTCTTCGCACGGATCCTCGTTGCGACGAGCTCTTCATGAAAGCGTGGCTGCAATCTGCGTGGACAGCGACCTGCCCAGCGTCTCCATCGCGGGGCCCATCCATCGAAGATGCATGGTGGCGAAAGCATCCGCACCGGTGTGACCTAAGAAGGGCTGTTGCACGAGTGGACGGCAGCATAGCAGTAAGCTAATGGAACCCGACCTCGGCGCCACTACTCAAGTACTGAAACTCGAACTTGGAGTCTCGCCACGAGTGTTGCTCGTCGACGACGACGAGTTGGTACTGGCGCGGCTGGAGGGAGTGTTGGGCCCTGCAGGGTTCGACGTTTGCACAGCGGCGAGCGGTTCGGGTGCACTCGCGTCTCTGGAGAAAACCTTCGCGCCAGTAGTCATCATGGACTTGAAGATGCCAGACATGGACGGGCTGGAAGTTTGCCGCACCATCCGCGAGCGGACTTGGCCCGGGTACGTCTATATTCTGCTGCTAACGGCCCAGGACGCTGAAGAGGATATTCTTGCCGGCCTGGACGCTGGCGCTGACGACTACCTGAGCAAGCGCATGTCTTCTGCACAGCTGCTGGCGCGCTTGCGGACCGCTCAGCGTATCCTGACACTGGAGCGCTCACTGAAAGGCGCCTTGGCAGAAAAGCGCCGTCTGGCGCTGACAGATGCATTAACCGGTGCGCCCAATCGACGCTACTTTTTGCGCCGCCTGGGCCGGGAACTCAAGCGCGTGCACCGCTTCGGCGGCGACCTATGCGTGATGTCGCTCGATATCGACCACTTCAAACAGGTCAACGACCGTTACGGTCACGCCTCGGGCGATGCGGTGCTGCAGGAATTCGTCCGGCGGATCGGCCATTGTTTGCCACGCAAAACCGACTGGTGCGCGCGTATGGGCGGCGAGGAATTTGCCGTGGTACTTGAGGAGACCAATCTGGAAGGCGCCCGCATCGTCGCTGAACGGCTGCGCCACACCATGGCGGTTTCGCCGATGCGCACACGTGCGGGTGCCATCAAAGTGACCGTAAGTATCGGAGTCAGCGGGCTTGAAGTTGGTGCAAATCGCAACGCGGTCTGCATAGACTCGCTGATGCATCAGGCGGATCAGTATCTTTACGCCAGCAAGAAAAACGGTCGTAACCGCGTAACTTTGCCCTGAATTGTGGAGCGGCTGCGTGTTTCGAGCTCATGTAGTGGCGGCTTCCAGTCCTAGCATCTGCAAAACGCGCTGAGTCTGGCTGAGCGTGCCGACGATGGTTTGGATAGGAGCCGGTGCAAGCTTGACCAGAGTCGGAGTCAAGCGGATGCCGTCTGCGAGTGCGCGCTGCGGCTCGCGAAACACATCGACAACTTCAATCTCATGCCGATCCGCCAAATATGTGCGGCAAAGCGCGGTTATGTTGGCAAGCGCCTGCGCGGAGTTTTGCGTGTCATCCGCGGTATATAGCCGGAACTTGAACACGGCGGGCCGTCTCATCTCAGGCTCCCTTGCGCCGCGTAAACGCCCGGTCGGCGCCGCGCAATTCCCGCATCCGGGAGCGACCTCGGGCTAACTCCAGCTCCTGACTTTCCGTGGTACGTGTCAATAAGATCTTTTCGGCCTGCTTCGCCACAAGCTCCGTTTGCAGCGACTTCGCTCGCACCTCAAGGACGGCCGCCTCCGCGTCGAGTGTCACACGCTTGAGCTTGGCGGCAACTTCGGCGATCTCATTCGCGACGCGCTCAGCACTTTCTTTTTCGAAGCGCAGTGTGCCCATCAACACTTCACCGCCGGCCGTGTAGATGTCGGCTAGAGTCACACCGGCATCGCTCAAGATTAGCTCGCGCACCTGGTTAGAATGCGCGGTGCCGCGGGACTTCATGATCGACATACCGCGGTTGCGCTCACCCGCTTGCACCAGGTAGTTGAGGTGAATCCAGGTATCCGCTAGCGACGAAATCTGCAGCTGCGTGCCCACGTGCTTGTTGCCGGACATCTCATCGACCAGGCTGGTGCAAAGCAAAGTGATGCCGTCGGCTTTCGACCAGTCGATCAGCCGTTCCGCCACGCCGTGCGCCGTCAACTCGTTGCCGGCTCTGAATAAGCTTGAAACCGGGTCAATCACCAGGCAACGGGCCCTATGCTGCTTCGCGAGCGCCTTAATGCGCACCAGCAGGCTTTCTGCGCTGCCGGTAATGGTGCGCGCCGAGAGTATGCGCAAGCACCCGCTTTTTACGTGACGAGCGAGCCGAATTCCCACCGAGCCCAGGTTGCGGATCACCTCGGCGCCGTCCGAATCCAAACTGACGATTACGGTGTGCTCGCCGCGTCGACAGGCCGCCTCTGCGAACGCACCGCTCAAAGTCGTCTTGGCCGTGCCGGGGAAGCCGGTGATCAGTACGCTCGCGCCGCGGTAGTAGCCGCCACCCAGCATGGTATCGAGCCGCTTCACGCCGCTCGAAACCCGTTCGTTGGTCACATCAATGTCCAAGGGACCCAGCATGCGTGCGATGGCGACATCAAATCCGCTGCTGCCGATCACGAATGGCGACTCATTCTCATCGAAGCTCGAGCCACGATACTTCTGCACGCGCAGATTGCGCTGCGAGACGCCCAGCGCTACGCGGTGGTTCAGGATCACGGCGCAATCCACCATAAATTGCATGAAGCCGAACGGATTCTGATCGAGGGAACTCACCTCATCCCCTGAAGCCTTCGAGGTAATGAGCCCCGTCAGACCCTGCGACAATAGCCACTCATGCAGCCGGTAGACTTCCCGCCTTTTCGCCGCCGGGTCTGGCAGCAGCGCTAGTACGATATCCAGAGCATCGAACACAATGCGGCGGGCCTTCATTTCCTTGGCCTGCGCCCCCAGTCCCGCCAACATTCCGCTGAGATCGAAATCCCCCGACTGCGCTATTTCGGGGACCGGCTTGGCGTCCATGAAAAACAGTTTTTTTCGCCGCAACTGCGCGAGATTCCAGCCGAAACCCTCAAAATTGGCTACCAGTCGCGCCGAAGTCTCCTCAAAAGCGACAAAGATGCCCGGCTCATCGCAATCTTTCGCGCCATGCACCACAAATTGCAGCGCAAATATGGTCTTGCCCGAACCCGGTCCGCCCAGCAACAACGTCGTGCGTCCACGTGGCAAACCTCCGCCGGTGATTGCATCGAAACCGCTGATGCCGGTCGGCACTTTGGTGGGCGCCTTCGCGAGCGCGGATCGGGCGGATCTCATGTTGTTACCATTCCCAGGGAACGCAAAAGAGCTGAGCACAATCGGCGCTGTCAACAAATGACCATAGATCGTCTGGCACTGCCAGCATTCGCCTTATTTATACGTGAATATGTACGGTAGACCGCATACGATGCCAGCGTTGCTAGGTGATTACCGCCAATGTGACTTAGGTCCGCGCCTTAACTACGGTTTACTCGATATCGCGATCGAGAATCCGCATGACGTCTTTTGGAGCTTGCATGGCAGGAAAGCTCACATGGCTATTCTTAAGGCAACGCCAGCCATGGCCCGATGATGACACTGGGCGCGCGGGAACAACGTCGAACACGATGGCGCACTGGCGGCTCGAACGATCTCGCCTATTCACCTGCCCACGTTGACATCAGCACCGTGGCTTCGGTGCGCTTGATCAAACGCCTCGCGATAGGGTCGCCGCGACCCTCCCGTCAACCTACCCGAGTCCAGCGGTTCGACATCGTGTGCAGTGGGAGTTCAGTGCGCAACGAACTCAGGAGATCATTGAGACACCAAAGTCACGAGTAAGTCACAGTCCCTGTGTCTGCTACCGCACTGTCAGATGCGCAGAAGCCTGGTCAAATGAGTCGGCGAGCATTTTGATGCGCCGTAGGGCCCTACGGCCAAAGCATAAACCCGCTTAACGATCATCCATCGGAAGCGAGCGCCACTCGCGGTCATCTTGCCCGCCACCGAAGTATCGTGTGAATCGCAGCGGCAGCCTTTGCCGTCCTTGTGAAGTCGCGGGTGTCAGATGCGCTTTCTCCACACAACGCTCAGCCTTCTGCGTCAGCAGGCAGCCCGAATTAGACACGCCCATTTTGATGAGGCGACCCAGATGTATCAACAGCTATCGATGAAGGCCGTCGCCGGCGGCCCGTTATCGGACGGCATGCTTAGGTCTGGGGGCGCTGCCGTTGTCCTGTTGGGAATCCTAGTCCTCATCGGGTGGTACGCGCATTGGACGGCGCTCTTGGAAATGTACTCCGGTACGGCCGCGATGAAATTCAACACCGCGCTCTGCTTTATTCTGTGCGGTGTCGGCGCAATCCTATTGACAACCCGATTCAACAGACCCGCAAGCGCACTCGGAGCTCTTGTGACGCTCGTGGGTCTAATGAGCATCCTCGAATATTTGACAGGGTCCAATTTCGGAGTCGATGAGTATTTCGTTAGCGACTTCATTCTTGGAGCTGCCATCGCTCCCGGTCCTGCGTCCATTCTGGTCCCAGGTCAAATGGCGCCCCTGACTGCGAGTTGTTTTATGTTTCTGGGTGGGGCGTTACTCGTTGCAGGGGTCGGCGTCAATCGTAACTGGCAACTCATGCTGGTCGGCTCGCTCGCATTTATCGTTGCAGTGATCGCAGCGGTTGCACTGTTTGGCTACATAACCGGCATCCAGGCGGCCTACGGTTGGGGTGCTTCCTCGCGAATCGCTACGCACACTGCGGCAGCATTTCTGCTGCTGAGTCTGACTTTGCTCGGATGGGCGCGGCAAGCCGCACGAAAGCAAGACGTAAATTTTATGGGCTGGCTGCCAATCGTCAGCGCCGTGACACTGATGGCGGTGATCGCGTCCGTTTCGATTGCCAGCCTGACCCAACTTGAGAGTGCATATGAGTGGCGCATTCATACCGACGACGTGCTTCTCGGCGCGCAGACGCTGCTTGGTGATCTCGCCGAATCGCAAAGCGGCATGCGCAACTATGCGCTGACCGGCGAGCCCGGCGCCCTCGAGAGCTACAGGCGCGCAGTCGTAGATGCCCCGCAGCAACTTTCCGTGCTCCGGGTTCTGACGCGCGACAACCCTTCGCAGCTGCTGCGGCTAGATAAGCTTGCTGGCGATAGCAGCGCAGTCTTGGTCAACGCCAAACGGTTGCTCAACTCCCGCGATTCCCAGGAGATCAAGCCGCTAATCAGAGCCAGCGTCGAGGGACGGATCCTGATGGATCGCGCCGCTGCGGATTTGCAGGGATTCACAGATGCTGAGCACCAGTTGCTCGCCAACCGAACTGCGACTGTGCAAAAAACCCTTTCCAACACCGTGCACTTTCTTGTTCTGAGCAGCTTCTTGGCTGCGGTACTGCTGATATCGGCTCATCTGCTGGCCGCCGTGGAAATGCGACGGCGGCGGCGCACGGAAGCGAAGCTGCTCGCAGTCTCCACGCTGCAGACAGCGATTCTGAATGCTGCCAACTACGCCATCATCGCAACCTCAGTAGATGGCATCGTCACCAGCTTCAACTCGACTGCGGAGCGTTGGCTCGGTTACGTCGCCGCCGACATTATTGGCAAGAAGGCACTGGATGCTTGGCACGATGCCGGCGAAGTGCGTGCGCGAGCGGCAGTTCTTTCCGCGGAACTTGGCTACACAGTGTCAGCCGGATTCGAAACGTTTACTGCGAAGGCGCGAGTTGCACACCGTGATGAAAACGAATGGATCCTCATCCGCAAGGACGGCAGCCGCTTTCCCGCGTGGCTTTCTGTAACTGCAGTACTCGATGTCCTTGGCAACACCGTCGGATACGTACGCGTGATCGCCGACATTAGCAAACGTAAGAAACACGACGCCGAACTTCGATTGAGTGAGGAGCGCTTCCGCCGCGCTTTCGACGATGCGCCTATTGGCATGGCCCTAATCGGTCTAGCGGGTCGCTGGCTCAGAGTCAATCGGGCTCTGTGCGACATGATTGGCTATACCGACGCCGAGCTCGTCGAAACGGATTTTCAGGTCGTCACGCATCCCGACGATCTGCACACCGAGTTGGCGCTCCTTCGCCAGGTGCTCGCTGGGGAACTTCCGTCGTATCAGATGGAGAAACGCTATTTTCACAAGAATGGTAGTTTGGTCTTTGTGATGTTGAGTGTATCCCTCGTACGGGACGCGAGCGGCAACCCTGTCTATTTCGTAAAACAGATCGAAAACATCACCCAACGCAGAGAGATCGATCGCATGAAGGGCGAGTTCATTTCCACGGTAAGTCACGAGCTGAGGACGCCGCTTACCTCAATTCGCGGATCTTTGGGTCTGATCGAGGCGGGTGTGCTGGGAGAGCTGCCGGAAAAGGCGGGTGCGCTGGTAAAGATCGCGTACCAGAACTGCGAACGACTCGTGCGCATCATCAACGACATTCTCGATGTCGAGAAGATCAAATCCGGCGGCATGGAGCTGCATATCGCAAATGTACCGGTTGCGGCGTTCCTGCAGCAGGCTCTAGAAGTCAATCAGGGCTTTGGCCTGAAGTACCTGGTGCGTTTTGTCCTCGAAGCGGCACCCGCGCGCACAGTACTCCTGGCAGACTCGGACCGGTTGATGCAAGTGATGGCGAATCTCTTGTCGAACGCCGCGAAGTTTTCTCCGCGAGGCGCCGATGTAAAAGTGCGCGCGAGCGAACGTGGCGCGCAGGTGCGCATTGAGGTGGAAGATCGCGGCATTGGTATTCCGGAGGAGTTTCGGACGCGCGTCTTTGAAAAATTCGCGCAGGCGGATTCTTCGACTTCGCGCCACTTCGAGGGCACAGGGCTCGGGTTGAGCATCACACGCCAACTGGTGGAAGCGATGGGCGGTACGATTGGGTTCAACACCGTCACCGGCCAAGGCACTACCTTCTATTTCGAGTTGCCGCAGGCAGGTCAAGCGCCGCCACTGCCCCTGATTCCGACGCCCGCAGATACGGTCCGCAATCTGGTGCCGCCCTTTGCGAGCCATCCGCCGGCGGCCCCGCTCCGCACGGCCCTTCCGCGAATACTGCATGTGGAAGACGACAGCGATCTGAGCAGTGTCATTGGGACGGCACTCGCCGGTAAGGCCGAAGTCGTAACTGCCCGTACCTTGCAGGAAGCAGAGAGGCTGCTGAACGAAACGTCCTTCTCAGTGCTGGTGATGGATATGGGATTGCCGGACGGCCACGGACTCATCTTGCTCGAGCTGCCGGCACTTGCCGCCCGTTCGATGCCGGTGGTCATTCTTTCCAGCACTGAAGTCTCGCGTCACGTGCAACAGCGGGTCGCAGCCACGATCGTCAAGTCGCGCGTTTCGGAGGCGCACATCGTGCAGACGATTCTGTCACTTCTGCCCAAGGCGCCAGCGTAAGAATTCCATGTCCTGCGGGCGCAGACTTCTAGCGCGCCGCTGCTGCTTCGACTTCTTGTGCGAGCCGCTGGGTGCATTGCATTAGACGTTGCAGACATTGAGGCTCAATGGCCGCGTCGGCCGAAACGTCGCGTGCTTTAAGCCCCTCGACAAGACGTTCGATTTCCGCACCGCACTCGCTTACTGCAGCGAAGCCAAATGTTGCCCCGGTGCCATGAATCCTATGCGCCAAGTGCTCTAGTTGATCCATCACGGTTGGACCCCCAAGATGCGCCCGCTCGAGCAGCTCGCGCAGGACTACGGCCTCACCTCTCGTACGCTCCAAAAACTTCGCGCCAAGTTCCGCTACGAGTGGCCGCAAGGAATCTTTGTCGCGCTCACCCATGAGTTAGTAGCTCGGCAGCATGATCCTTCCAAAGGGATAGCACTTGCTTGCCAAGCTGCATTGGATCAAAGGGCTTGGCGATGACCCCGACGGCCCCCATTTTGCGAAAGAGTGCAATTTCCCGCGCCATGGCCTTGGCGGTCATAAATATCACCGGTATATGCGCAATCGCGGAATCGGCGCGCAGTCGCTGCAGAGTACCGGGCCCATCAAGGCCAGGCATCATCACGTCGAGCAGCAGCAGATCAGGTTGCAGTTCGCGCGCAAGCGCCAGCGCCTGTTCGCCCGACTCGCCCGTGTGCACCGTCAGGCCCGCAGTCAGGCCCAGCGCCAATTGCACGATCTGACGAATGTCCGGTTCATCATCCACATACAAGATTGAACGTAGTTCCGTCGTATCCATCAGCATTTGTATTGACCAGTGCAGTTCGGGTGTTTTAGGGTTCTGTGTTGAGATCAGAGCAAACTCGCGCCCAACGGCCTTTCTTCTTGGGCTCCTCGCGCCATGCGGGCGCAGCAGATTTGAAGTCAAAGCCTGTGGCGCGCGATCTCCGCCGGGACCAGCCTGCACGGAGTTTCCGCGGGAGTCAGTACGTTTGCACACATAGACATAGGCGAGTGCATCACACTTTGCCTATTTCGGACCGAGCATCAGCACGCCGTTCGTACGAGTAAAGCTCACTGCGCGGACATGAAATCCAATGCCATTTCAGAACGACGCGGCCGGCATCGACGAATGCTCAGAAACGATTCAGATCAAACGCGCTGATGGATTGTCGTGGTTGACGTTGCGCCACCAAGTCGGCCATGAGCTCCGCCGTCACCGCCGCAATCGTCAAACCGATGTGTTGGTGTCCGATCGCATAGAAGATGCCCGCGCTGGGCGCGCGCCCGATACCGGGCAGGTAATCGGCTAGGACGGGGCGCGCGCCGACCCAGCTCGGTCCATCAGATTCGCAGCCATAGCCGAGCGCGCGCAGACTCTTGCGCAGCCGCGCGGGCTTGCGCCCATCAGCGGGCGCGCCGGGAGGCCGGAACTCCATGTAGCTCGATGCGCGCAGACGCCCCGCCATGGGAGTCACGATGATATGCTCGTTGGCATACAGAACCGGTGCGTCGATGAGCGGCGGTTGTTGCGGCAGCTCCACGTGGTAGCCGCGAACCGATTCGAGCGGCACTGACAGTCCATGGCGCGCAAGCAGCCGCGCCGACCACGCGCCGGCACAAACCACTGCAGCATCCACCATGATGCTCTGCCCGCCTGCAATCACTTCGATCCCCGATGCACGCGGTTCTAGGGCACTGACCTCCGCACGCCGAAACTGCGCGCCGCGCTCGACCGCGCCGGCGGCAAATGTGCGCACGACTTCAAGCGGATCAATTACGTGCGCCGATTCGGGGAACCAGAGGCCGCTCGCGATGGCAGCGCCGGCGGCGACCCGCGCCGCCTCAACCAGCTCTGCGGGCGCGGGCTTCGTGGGTACATCAAGCCGCTGCATCGCCTGCGCCTGGGCGCGCGCCTGTCGCGGTGCGTGTGCGTGCAACCAAATCTCATAGTGGCCATTGCGCCGCAGGAGCTGCGGGGCGCCCAATTCCCCAAGCCACTTCTCGAGCGTTGCAGGCGCCGGTTTGACGAGCCCCGCCAAGTGCCCGGTGTTCTCACGACGCCGCAAGGCCGCGGCCGCAAAACGAGCGGCCCACGGCATGAACTTCGGCACGTGCCGCAGGGGGATATCGAGCGACCCGCCCCAGGCAAACAATTCTCGCCAAAAGCTGAAGAGCAGCGACAGGGAAGGCATCGGTACATCGAGCTCGGCGGCGATATGTCCCGCATTGCCGTAACTCGCACCGCCCGTCCCGGGCTCGGCGCGATCGAAGAACACCACGGGCCGACCTTCGCGCGCGAGAGCGTACGCCACCGCGGTGCCAATGACGCCTGCACCAATGACCGCTACTGAGCCTTGCTCACGCATTCGCCTACCGTATACGATCTATTGTCCCTGCAACAACCGCGATCCGTGGGAGTACGTCATGTCCCCAGCGCCAGCATACCCATGGTCCGGTGTGTATCCCGCCGCCACCACGCAATTTGATGCCGCCGGTCAGGTTGATCTCGCGGCGACCGCGGCCGTGCAGGAGGCGCTGGTGCGCGACGGGGTTCATGGCCTCGTGCTCCTCGGCACCGTGGGAGAGAATAACTCGCTCAGCGCCGAAGAAAAACGCGCCGTACTGTCAGGCGCGGTCAAAGCGCTGCGCGGCAGGGTGCCATTGATCAGCGGCGTGTCCGAGTACACAAC
>Ga0182015_10006639_pt1 | contig 11549 bp, 8 predicted proteins | sample 712P3MmetaG_FD_120478 | JGI IMG/M metagenome (GOLD analysis project Ga0182015, IMG submission 120478) | Permafrost microbial communities from Stordalen Mire, Sweden - 712P3M metaG | ecosystem: Environmental > Terrestrial > Soil > Wetlands > Permafrost | place: Sweden: Stordalen | collected...
ATACCGTACGGGGTCAGTCATTACTCAGAGGCGTGCGTGCCGTCGGTTTTTACGAAGCTGAATCTGAAAGCGCAGCGCGAGATCCTGGTGATCAACGCGCCAGCATCGTTTGAGGCTGAGATTGCAGCACTCAAGAATGTCGCCGTCCTCCGCGATCCTAAAAAGGCGAAGACCGTGCAGTTTGCGCTGGCCTTTGCAGTCACGCAGGCCGAACTTGACAGGCTGTCGATGCTGCTCGCAGCCAGGGCGACAGGCGATGCGCTCCTGTGGTTCGCCTATCCGAAGGGAACATCGAAGCGCTACCGATGTGAATTCAATCGCGATTCGGGCTGGAACGTCATGCGCGAAGCGGGCTTCGATACGGTTCGCGCAGTTGCGATCGATGAAGACTGGTCGGCGCTGCGCTTCCGTCGCGTCGAACATATAAAGGGATCGACAGGCGCTTCTCCGGCAGCGCCTGCTGTGCACCGACAGCGTGCTGCACGAAAATGACGCCCCTTTCATTGCCGAATCTCGAGTTACTTGGGTTTTTCGCTCGGCGCGAGATCGCCCAACCCATGGTGGCGCAACTTGGCATAAAGACTCTGTCGCGATAGACCGAGCAGCTCCGCCGCGGTCGCGCGGTTATCGGCGGTCAGTTTGAGGGCCGCTTCGATGCACAGGCGTTCAATGGCTTCCGTGGTCTCGCGTACCAGCTCCTTTAGCGGAGTTCGGCCGATAAGTTCCGTCAGCTCCTGGGCGGAGTACGGCAGCTCACGCGATGTCCTTGAATCCGTTGGCGCGCACTTCTCAACGGTGCGGATCGAGAATCCCAGCGAGGGCTCTGCGGCGTTGAATGCGGCGACTGCGGCGACTTCTACATTGCAGCTCGCGCCGTGCTCGCCACGCAGCGTCGTGGCAAACCTGCGCACCGCGCCACGGCGGCGAAGGTTCCCGACGAGCACTCGCATGTCGATGCCCGGGCGCCCCAGCCAGCGATCGAGCGGTCGTCCGCGCACCTGCTCTACCGTGCCAAGCTGTGCAAGTTCGAGAAAAGCCCGGTTGGCGGTGAGAATGTCGCCGCGCGGGCTTGTAACAACCAATCCGTCTGGGAAGGCCTCGAGCACTTCGAGCAGTCGCGACTGCGCCTGTGGCGGCGTGTCCCTCCCGGCTGCTGCGCGCATGAGGCTTTGTTGCAGCGTTTCGACGACCCGCAAATCTCGCCCCACAACAATGACGCCACCGCTCTTTCCGACTTGAATGGCGCTGTAAAGAATCGGCACATCGGCACCGCCCTCAGCCGGGTGGTCGAGCGGGCGCCAGCGTCGTTCGGATTTCGACGCCGCGTCCTGCAATATCGTTGCGACTTTCGAACGGCTCTTGGCCGTGACCGTATCGGCCCAGCGCTTGCCGATCCAATTATCGTGGATTACCCCGGAAAGATCGGCGCGGTTGAATATGACGTCGCAAATGACTCCTCTTTTGTCAACCTGTAGAAGGATATCGGCGACTGCAGCGATCAGCTCTCGTGCGGCTTTAGCATCAAGGCTTTCAGTTATTTTTTTGCGCGCCTTGGACTTCTTCACCAATAGCCCGCACTTCTACTGCCATGCGATATCCACATTGCCGGGATTATCCCGGTTTCCGCACCAATGTCACATGTGCTTCTGCGGCGATGAGGGCCTCGCCACACGCTATCAAGGCCGCGAGGTTGCTAAGAAGGGTGCATCCGATCTAACCCTTCATCTCCATCAAGTTGAATAGAGGACTTTCACCTCCAAGCTGTCGTTCATGCTCGCCACACAAAAAAAGGCGGGACCATGTTACGCATGGACCCGCCGAGCATCGGGGCACTTGATCCGGTTTCAGAAGAGCTCTATACCTACGTTAGTATTGTTACTTGACGCCATTGGGGCCGTTGGGGGATCCCGGCAGCGGAGTATTCAGATACGGGAAGGAATCCAAATAGGTGTCCCCCGGATTGACCGCGCCGCCGAGGGTCAGATGACTCGCATCAGGACCGGCTGCTTCGGCACCGTCCGTATACGGCTTGCCGCCATTCGGATCCATCGTCTCCGATCCACAGTTGCCGATGGCTCCGCAGAGCGCGCCCATCGCAACGCGCAACTCGATATCGACGACGTCATCGTAGGGACGGCGACCGTTCGGAAAGCCCGCAAGGTCACCCCCCAGTACGCCGAGATCGTTCTGCGACGCTGGCGGCGTCGGTGCGATCGACGTGTTGAGGCGCAGGAGCTCCGCAGGCCGCACAGAAGCCGGCTGATTAAGCCCCTTCACGCCGGTCAGAAAGGCCGCGACGAGATCGCTACGCGGAGTCGCTGGCGGTACCGCCGCACTGCCGAACAATGAATTGAGGATCGCCGGCAAGGTGGGATTGGTCACATAGGCCAGAAACCGGGCATCGTCCTGCGGACTGCTGCCGTTGAACTTGTCCTTATCAGGCAGGCCGATGATCACCTCGTTGATTAGAGGAGCACCCAAGCGTGACATCTGCTGCCAAACCGCGCTGGCACTTCCTGCAGTGGCAGGGGTCGGAAGACTTGCAGTTGTCCAGGCGCCGAGTATCGGGCTGCCGCCGTTGGTGAGGCAGCTGATGGGTATCTCCAGCGCGAGGGAAGTCACGTTCTTATGAGATAGATTATTGGGTTGGCCATTGCGCGGGCCGACGGGATTGGTATTCACCAAGTCGAAAATCTCGCCCAGATTGGCGACGAATCCCTCTTTGCGCTGACCGACGAAAACACGTCCGGTATCGTGGCATCCGGGGATCGCGATCGAGTAGATAAACTCGCTCGCGTACTCGGCATAGTTCGGCACTGATTTCTCACCGATATTGTCCACAGGCTTGTAGAACCCGACATTTCCGAGCGTTTCATTCAGCACGTCCTGTGTGGCTCCGCCATTGACTGAGAGGGAAAGCGTGTAGCTTTCCACCGTATTAAGGTGAGCCCCCGTTTTATCAACCACGCCGGCGTTAATCAGGGGAATCGCTACGGGCGTGTCTGGGGTTGGGAGCGCCAAGCCCTTGTCTGAGTTCGAAAATCTAAACTGAAACGAGAAGTTCGCCTGGGCTTGACCTTGGTTATCGATATTGATCGCGTATAACGCATTCGGGTCGAGCTTATAGAAGTTTGGCCCGCCGCCCGGGTCCTGCAGTGGGATATAGTTTGCGATGATCGTCACGTAACCCTGTCGTGTGGCTTCGTAACTCCTGAACATGTAGAGGTCAGTGCCGTCGACCTTGGGTAACCCGGCTATCGTGGGAGCCTCGCGGTGACTCGAGGCGAGACTAAGAAGAGGTATGCTGGCCGCGGCGAGCGCGACGGCAACTTTAGTAGAGCGATTCATGAGACCAGTGCTCCTTTGACGGGGGTGTAAACCCATCACTACGGCAGGAGCGCGCTTTTGGATGCATGCCTTGGACGTGCGCAACGTTGCGATCGGCGCGCGCGGCGGCCCATCGAAGGGTGGCTGCCACGGGCTACAGCCCGAGATCGAGTTTGGTATTGGCCGGAGACAGTACGGCAGTTGCGACTTTTTCGCCGGAGCGCAGCACGAGAATCCCGCGGTGCGACGGGTCAATGCTGAAGAATAGACTGTAGTCGAGTGTGAGCCGTTTTGTTGCACCGCTGCAAGCGAGTTCGAAGAACAAGGCCGCATAGGCGCCATCAGCGTGGTTGTCCACGGCTTGGCGAGTCGGCTCGATGCGGCAGGCTCTGCCATCGCCCATGAAGAGAATATGGGCGTAGGCGTAGTCAGAGACCGCCTGCTGACGCCGGCGCAGTTCGCCCCAGCTAATCTTGCCGTCGCCGTTCGCATCGAGCTTGAGGACGAAATCAAGATCGCGTAGCGCGATATCCCATTGGCCGTGCACGACGGTGCGCGCAACGGGGTCGGACGCGGATGGACTTTCCACAGTGAGGGTCAGATAGGCGTCGCTTGCCGAATGCGCCTGCGCGACATTCGCAAGTCCCATGGCCAGAGCGATGAGCAGCCCATCGAACCAAAGACCGCGGCGATGTATCACGGGGCGACCGCAGGGCTTCCGAGCTCAGCCTCGATTCGCTGGGCAAGGGTCTCGATGATGGGGTCTTGAAGCTTGGTCTTGTGCAAAAAAGCGAGTGCTGGAGCCGCCGCCTGGGGTTGGCGGGCTGCTTGCGCGGCCTCTAGGAACACGCGCGCATCCCAGGGTGCGCGCTGCACCTCCCAATTGCGCTCAGCCATATTGAGCGCTGCCTGGGCATCGTGCTGCAGATAGAGGGCAAAACGCACCTGCTCACGGCCAAAATAGTCGCTGCCGCGCTGCGTTAGAGCTGCAAAACGGGCGCCCATAATCCAGGTGTAGAGAGGCAGGTCCGGGCTGCCTAGCGCCGCTTTGGCCAGCGCCAGGCGCAAGAACGCAGTATCCGATTGACTGGCATTGCTCAATAGTGTCAGCACTTCCGCGGGGCGATGGCGGTCGAGGAGGAAATCTGCGTACGCAACCAGGAGAAAATTATCCTCTGGCGTGAGGCTGAGTGCCTTGCGGTAGTACGTTTCGGCTTGCGCCCAATCACCCAGCCGTTCAGAGGTTTCTGCAAGCAGTCCCTGCAGCCAGGACCTGAAAGCCGGCGGCAAGGTCTGGGCTTGGCCATCGATCTGCCTAAGCAGGCTCAGGCTCTGCTGCGCTTGACCGACATAGGAGCGCAGATTCGCTGTGCAGGCAACGACGAGCAGGTAGCCGCCATTGGCCGCGACTTGCGAGCAGTCATGGCTGGCGGCGTCGTAGTCGCCCTGAACCATGTCCACCGTTGCGAGCGTGAGCCACGCTTGCGCATTGTGCGGATCAGAATTCAGCGCTCTCTTGAGTTCCCGTCGGGCTTCGACGAATTGATGGCGGTATTGCAGAATGGTCGCGTACTCCACCAAAACCGCCGCTGGTGGGGAGGGCCGCAGAAGCCAGGGAGCAAGTACCGCTTCAGCGTAACCGGCGTAGTGGGCATCGCCGATTTGCCGTCCAAAGTCGATATAGGCTTGTGCCAGCTGCTCCGCAATCACCAGGCTGCTGTCATCGGCGTCGAGTTCGCCGCGCAGCCGCCGCATCTGCCGGACAGCCGGATCCGACGCACTCGGAACTTCCTGCAGCAGCGCGTCGTCATCCGTGGGCGTATAGGGAGCTTTGTACGGCGGCGGCGGCGCGATGCCCATTGCGCCGGAGGGCGCAGCAACGCCGTCCGGCATCGCCACGATGGCTAGCCATACGGCCCCGGCGCGGCAGAAACGCACTAACGCGGAATGCAATCTCATGCCATATACGCACCGCCGCTGACCTTGTACGACATACGCTCGAATGCGGCGACTGGATGCGCGCCTGTGTTAGTGTTTCTGAAGCGTGCTATCCGATATTTTCGTGTTGGCGGCGGGGGTTCTGTGTTGCGTTGTTCGGGGTAAGGCATTTGCGAGCCCCTCCAATCTCTTACAGCAAGGAATTTACTCATCATGTCACGTCGGATGATCGCCGCATCGTTCCTGCTCATAGCGCTTAACCTCGCAACAGCCACTGTGCGCGCCCAGAGCGTCGCGGATGTCGATCACGCGATGCACGCGATGGACCTGCGAATGAGAGCCCTGAATGCGGCCCGCAAGAACCTGCAGCAAATTGAGCTGCACCGTGACGGCCACGAAGCGGACGCGGCGCGCGAAGTAACAGACGCCGATACGATCGTCTTTACGGCTGCAGTTAAAGTATTCACAGTCGCCTTCATCGTTACAGGCATGAAGTGTCCCGAGGACCTGCACTTCACACTGAAGCAGTTCGGCTTGGTAGCGGATTCCTTTGTCGCGACGGCGGATGCAGAACTCCCCCAAGTCAACGATGCCATCCGCAATATTGCGACACCGGCTGCTCGTGCCGAAGCGACCAGTATTCGCGATCTCATCGTCGATCTGCGCGACTTCTTGAAGCCATTCGCCGTCACAGGATAAGGACCACAATTCTCGCCCGAAACTGATGCTCGATATCAGTCGTGGCGAATACTGCGTGCGTGACGAGTGATTTCGGTTCCAGGGATTCTGATTCTCAGTTTGACGGTTTCAGCATTCACGTTACGCCGACTTGCCCGTGTGGTCGCAGCTCAAGAACCTCGCAGCTAGATCCGCCGGTGCGCAAGGCGCCTCGAGCGGCATGCATATAATGCTACCGTGTTGCAGGTACTCGCGAAGCGCGGCTTGGTGTCAAGCGGCGTGCTTGTTAGAGTTCCTTGATGACCGTAACCAAGCGCATGGCTTCCTCGGCCGTGTTGTACATCGAAAACCCGACGCGTATGAGCGCGCTGCCCGGAACTTTCAATACCTCGACCGGGCGCGGGGCATAGAAGTCTCCATCCCACACACAAATCCCGACTGCGCCGAGCCGCCGCGCAAGCGCAGCGGAATCATGTCCCGCCACCGTGAACGACACGGTCGGTGCGCGCTCGGCCTGGGTGAACGGCAAACCCCACAGGCGCACGCCCGGCAGCTTCTCAAGTTCCGACCAGAGCAATTTCCCCAATGCGTGTTCGTACACGGAGATGGCGGCGACGGCAGCGTGTACCGCTTCGCGGCGCGAAGCGCCGCGACCAAATCCCGCGAGGTAGTCGACCGCGGCGCCCACGCCTTCGATGGCAGCGTGGTTCAAGGTGCCGGTCTCGATCCTGTAGGGTGCCGCGTTGTCCTGCACGATGAGCCGGTCGGGGTTCAGGGCTTCGAGTGCCCCCGCGCGCGAATAGAGGATGCCGACATGCGGACCATAAAATTTATAGGCGGAGCACAGCAGGAAATCCGGATCCCATCTGTGCACGTCGACGGGAAAATGCGGAGCATAGTGGACCGCATCAAGGATCAGTAAAGCGCCGGCCGCGCGCGTCAGCTTGCGCGCCGTCGCAATGTCGTTGACGGTACCGATTGCGTTCGACGAGCAGCCGAGTGCAACGATCCGCGTTCGCTGTGTAATGAGACTCTTCATGGCAACGTAGTCGAGTGCGCCGGTCGCCAGCAGCGGTACCTCACGGATGATCGCCCCGTTCTCCTGCAGGAGCCGCCAGGGGCCGCGGTTCGCCTCGTGATCCAACTGCGTGATCAGCACTTCATCGCCCTTCTTGATAGTGCGACCGAGCGCGCGCGACAGGGCAAATGCGAGCGAGGTCATGTTTTGGCCAATCGAGATGCGCTCCGGGCCCGAAGCGCCCAGAAAATCCGCGATGGCCGCGCGCGCGGCCAGATGCCGCGCATCCAATTCCACGGACGGGGGAAAGTTGCCGTGCGTATTGACATTGCGGTTGCGATAACAATCCGCAATGGCGTCAATGACGGCGTTCGGGACCTGCGTGCCGCCCGGGCCATCAAGGAAGGCCACGGGATGGCCGCAGAAGCTGCGGCCAAGGGATGGGAAGTCTGCTCTGCAGCGCAGCGACTCCGCCGCGCCAAAAAATGTCTCGGAAACGGCTGCACGCATCACTCGCTCTCCAATAAATCGTTGGGTCCGACCGGCCGCAGCAGGCGACTTTGCGTGCGCCGGACGTTCACGCGGCGGTCACGTACGTCAAGGTGCGGCCATCTCAGCCACGACGACCGCTTTTCCGAGCTTGCCGCGAATCTGCGCGCGCGCCTGCGCAACGCCTTCGGTCCAACTCACGCTGAGTGGGCCGCTGAACTCGTCCGCGCCGGCGAGCGTGAACCTTCCTTCCACTCTGCCACTGCGCTCCGGGCGGCGCAGCGTGCCCGAAACCGCCAGATCCTCGCTCCAGCGCACTTGGCGCAGCGTCAGCACGTATCCATCGCGTGGCGCTTTGATGCTGAAGGTACCCCCACGAAGTCCGACTCCTTCCCCGGTCGTGTTGGTTTCCATGCGTGCGATGACATCTCCTGCGCTCAGGACCGCAGCGGCGGCGGCTCGCAGCTGCTCGGGTGCGGCTGCATTGCCCGGCAGTGCGTGCGCCGGCGTAAGCTCGCTCACTTTTCGGGCAAACTGCGGCAGCAGGCGCACTTCGGGCACATTCTGCGTGCAGCTCGTGTCGCCTGGCTCCAATGTCGCCACAAATCTCCTGACAATTTCGGCTGCACAGCCGCTGCGCGCGTGCGGCAGAGCGTTGACATGGAAGCTATTCGTGACGATGAGCTGGCGAGCGTGGGCGAAGCGCTTGGCGGCCGCCGCACCGTCGGCCGTTGTCGTCATGTTATCAAGCTCGCCCGAGATGATGAGCGCGGGGATGTCGGGATACACCGCAGCCGCAGGCACGGCGTGTCCTGCAGGATACGCGGCAGGTGCGACGGGCCATAGAACGCATTCATCTATAAAGGTGTAGTCGAGCGGCATGCCCCGATATTCATCGATCGTAAAAGGCGCATATGTGTCGGCGGCGACGCGCTTGCGATGTGCGATCACTTTATCCCGGTCGGCCATGCGCTCCTCGGGCGCGAGGCGCATGTCAAAGATCTGCGGCGGGTCGTGGCACATCACGGCCGCTGCAAGGCCGGCGCTGAACTTCGCAGGTGCCTGACTCGCATCGCGCGAGTCCACGCCGACGATCGTCTCGGCCATGAGGCGCAACAGGGGCGCTCGGTCACCCGCGGCGAAAGCGCGCGCCGCCGCATCGAGCTCCCGAACGCTCGCATACGCAGGAGAACTGCCGTACATGACCGTCGCAAGGTGCGTCGCATCCGCTGTGAAACTGCGCAGCCTGCCATCCGCGTCGCGGCCTTGCGCTTTAAACGCGGCGCTGCGCAGCTGCGCCAGTGCGGGGGCGATGTGATCCAGCGACGTGCCCGGAAGCTGCGCGCACGCCGCATCGCGCCTGCAAGCGATATTGAATTTGTCGCGCATCGCCGGCGCGTAGCTCGGGTACCACGCATAATCCGGCCCGTCGAGCGCGTAGGCGCCGTCGAGTACGATCGAGCGCACCCTTGTCGGATGACGCAGTGTAAATACCTGCGCGAAATACGTTCCGTACGAGTCCCCATACAGATCGATTGGACCGGCGGCGAGCGCATCGAGGATCGCCGCAAGATCGTCGGCGGCGAAGGCCGTGGTATAGAGAGCCGCTTTCGGACCCAGCAACCGGCCGCACGCGCCGACGTTTTCGACTGTGATGGTGGCAGCAGTCTGCAAGGCGGGGCAATCAATGGCTCCCGACTGACCGGTCCCGCGATTGTCCATGATTACAAGATCGCGCTGCCCGAGCAGTGGTCGAAAGAGCGCCAGGTACTCATCACGGGAGTCTGTGGCGGGATATCCCGGACCCCCTTCGGTTGCGACCAGCATTCCAAGTGACTTCCCCGGAGCGACGTGCGGGTAGTACTCGAAATGGATGGCGACGCTCCCGGCGCCGGCTTCGGCCGGGTCAAGCGCACGCAGGAGAGTGCCGCACCAGGCTGGCGCCGCGCGGCAGCGCTGTAGATTCAATGTGCCCACTCGGAGCGTTGAACCGGCAGGGGTTACGACCTTCCCGGCATCTGGGTGCGCGGCGCTGCCCGCCGCGTTCACCAACAGCAGCGCGCCGAGCGCGAGCGCCCAAGTGTGCCGCTTAACGGCCACGCACGCCGAGCAGCGCGGCCTGCGCGCTATGCGATCCATCGAATCTGGCTGCAGAACTTCGTATCGGCACGCGGCGCTCCTTCCCGGTCAGAGCCAAGCGACCCGCAAGACCCTCGCGGTCGCACTTATTAAACGGTTGTACAACAAGCTAAATCGGCTCGTCAAGGGTCCGCCGGGTATCGGCACCCGGTGTCTTGCGGAAAATCCTGTTCCGTCCCGCCTGCGGCGTGATTGGCCTTCGGGCGCTCTCCCCTGCAGACTGTGCGTAGCTCGACTGTCTCGTCCAGGAGCCGCCATGCGCCGATTCGCCACCGCCCTGTTCAGTGTTGCCCTGATTCTGTGCCTGCTGCCGGCAGCATTTGCCCAGAAAACCAAGACCGTCGTGCTGATCGTGAGCGACGGCCTGCGCTGGCAGGAGGTGTTCACGGGCGCGGACCCTTTACTCCTCGACCCGAAGAACGGCGGCAGCTGGATGGAAGAGGACGCACTGAAGGCCAAATTCTGGCGCGACGACGCTGAAGAACGCCGTCGAATCCTGTTTCCCTTCATCTGGGGAACCGTGGCCAAACACGGACAGATCTTCGGCAATCAACATAAGGGCAGCATCGCGCACGTCACCAACGGACTCGCTTTTTCCTATCCCGGCTACAACGAGATGTCGGTGGGTTTTCCCGATCCCAGGATCGACCGCAATGAATTCGGGCCGAATCCCAACGTAACCGTGTTCGAGTGGCTGAATAAGCTGCCGGAATTCTCCGGACACGTTGCCGTCTACGGCACCTGGGCCATCTACGACGATATTTTCAACAAGGCGCGTAGCCACCTCGTGATGCAGACCGGATGGAGCGCACCGCCCCCCACGGGCGATGCATCGAGGGATGCCCTACTCGCCAAACTCATCAACACCACGACGCGCTTCGACGAGGAGGACGTCTTCAATGCATTTATTCAGGTCCCCCTCCTCGACTACGTGCGCACGGGCGCGCCACGAGTGTTGTTCGTCGGCTATGGCGAGACCGACAATTGGGCGCACCAGGGGCGCTACGACCTAGTGCTCGATAGCGCCCAGCGCATGGACGGGTTCGTCGCCGAACTGTGGAACACGATGCAGGCCATGCCGCAATACCGCGATAGCACGACGTTCATCATTACGGCGGACCACGGACGCGGCAGCGGTCCTGAGGAATGGAAAGAGCATGGCGTCGAGGAGAAAGGCTCGGAGAATGTCTGGATTGCGGTCATCGGCCCCGATACGGCGCCTCTGGGCGAGCGGGCCCACATCGCCCCGGTAACGCAGTCACAGATCGCGGCCACTGTTGCCGCCCTCGTGGGCAAGGATTACCGCCGTTCCGTGCCGGCAGCCGCCCCGGCGATCGCGGATGTCTTGCCTAAACATTAGCGGCGAGTCCAATCAGCGCCCGAACGCCGGCGCCGGTGCGTCCGCGGCAAACGGGCGCGTGGCATCGATACCCAACCAGCAGGCGGCGCCGACGAGCGCGAACAGCGTTCCGATCACAAACGCGGCCGTCCACGCACCATGTCCGGAAAGATACGCAACGATCGGGATGCCGATCAGACCTCCGATATTGCCTCCGGTATTGAGCACACCGGTGGCCGACATGGTGTCCGCGCGGGCGACAAACATGGTTCCGGCCCAGTACGACCCTTCGGTGAGCTCGATGACGCCATAGCACAGGGCAAGTGCGACTACGGCGCCATAGGGATTCCCCAAGTGCACTGTCGCCAAGAGCAGCGCACCTGCCGCAGGCAATGCCACCAGCGGCGTAAGCCTGAATCCCCAACGGAAGCCAAAACGCGCGCACAGCTCGGTCGCGAGCTTGCCGCCCACCCCGGCGCCTGCCGCCGCCGCGAGCGGCGGTGTCGCGGCCAACCAACCGCCCTCGAGAATATTGAAGTGACGCTCCTGCACGAGATAGAGGAAACACCAATTGGCAATCAGGTAGAAGACGTAGTTCATGCAGATGTAGGAAAGAGTCAG
>Ga0182015_10006640_pt1 | contig 11545 bp, 14 predicted proteins | sample 712P3MmetaG_FD_120478 | JGI IMG/M metagenome (GOLD analysis project Ga0182015, IMG submission 120478) | Permafrost microbial communities from Stordalen Mire, Sweden - 712P3M metaG | ecosystem: Environmental > Terrestrial > Soil > Wetlands > Permafrost | place: Sweden: Stordalen | collected...
GCTAGAAACGATCATATTGCCGTTGGGCGCGATTGCGAGATCGAGCGGACTCAGTTCGGGATCCGCGACCAGCCGAGCAACCTGCATAGGTATGCCCGGAGTAAAAGCAAGTATCGTGTTATCACCCTGACCGTTGGGACCGATTCCTGATGCAAGGAACAAGCGGCCATCATGACCGAAAGCAAATCCGCGAGGAAACGGTACGACCCGAGGCGGCAACACATGCTCTACGGCAGCATCGAGACTGGGCGATAAGGCTACGATTGTGCGTGTGCCGCGCAAGCCAACGTAATACCGGCCATCCGGACCGAAAGTGCCACCGCCTGGATTCAGGCCTTCAATCTGCCCGGTGTCGCGAACAACGCTCCCCTGCGAGGAGATCGCTAACACCCGATCGGACCCGCTGTTTTAGAAACAGCAGTTTTTCCTTTGGATCCATGGCAAGGCCACGCGGATCGACAATGCGATCATCATCAATAAAGGTTCCGCACAGCCGCCGTCCGATTCAAAGGCGAGCAGGGCGCCAAATCCGTTCCCATTGGCGCCCGACGCACTTGTGACGAGAAGGGGCATTGCTTCCTTCACCACAACTCACGCCGCAGGAATTACCGTCGCGTCGTTGACTCTCCCCGTGGTCGTCATGCGACTTTTTCTCTCCGAGCGACAGATTCACTCTTGGCTCGCATTGATTTGACGAGGTCGGCCGACGACGCTCCTTCGAGCGACAATCCGTAGCCAACTTCTCGCACGATGCGCTCCTTCAGCGGTTGAATGAAATGGATGCGAGTGTTGCGGCGCGTAACCTCCGGAGCCTTCAAGTATAGTTCGGCTAATTCCCGGGCACGGCTGAGCGCCTTGCCGTTCGGCACGACCTCGGCAACTACTCCCCATTCGCGTGCAGTAGCCGCGGGCAGCGGCTGCGGATTCAGCAGGAACGCTTCCGCTCGCCCCGCTCCCGCTCGATAACTCCAGGTGGTAAAGATTCCGTCGCCCGGTGCAACGCCCGCGGAGAAGTGGGCCACATCCTGGAAGGTCGCACCGTCCGCCGCCACAATTACACTCGCCAGCAGCGCGTAGTCTGAGTGCACATGGGCACGTCCCTCGATGGCCGCGATGACCGGCACGCGTATGTTGGCTATGTTTTCCAAAGCCTGAACGCCCTCGTCGTGAACCTGGCTCCAGACCCCGGGATCGGCGACATCACCGAAAGAGGACCAATCGACATCAGTAATGAACTCCCCACCTGCCCCCGTGAGGATTACGATCTTGTTCGTCCGATCTTGCGAAATCCGGTAGAAGGCATCGACAAGTCCCGTGTGCGCTTGCGCGGACATAATGAACGGCCCGCCGTTGTTGTGGAACTCAGCAACCAGCACACCTTTGTCGTCTCGTGTCAGCTTGAGGTTGGGATAAGCGGTGAAGTAGTCAGCTTGAAGTTGCATCGTATTCTCCTCTCTTCTGTTTTGTGCCATGGCCGTGAATCGTTCTTGCTAGTCTGCCGCGGCCGCACTCAGCGTCCGCAATTGCCTTAGCGTTTCAGAAGGCTCTGGACGGATCGTGTAATCCGCGTTTACATCGGCTGCGCGGATCGTGCCAGCTTTATCGATGATGTAACGTGCAGGCATCGGCAACCGATATTCCGGTTCATCATTGAATCTGTCCAGAGTGCTTCCAAAGGACTTGTAAAGGTCGCGCAAATAATCGGGCAGTGTGAAAACGAGCCGAAACTGCTCCGCGACCTTCAGGTGAAGATCCGTCAGAATATCGAACGATAGGTTCAGCTTTTTGTGCAGAGCCCGCGTATACCGTTCGAGCTCAGGAGTGATTACAACAATCCGTGCACCCAGCGCTCGCACCTCGGAATGGATCCGCTGTAGAGCCTCCAGCTCCATATTGCAGTAGGGTCACCAGTGCCCTCGGAAGAAGCTGACGACCAGCGGCCCCTGGCGGAGGAGATCGGTCGAGTCCACCTGTACGTGATCCTGATTGAATAAGGCGAAATTGGGAGCACCGTCCCCAACCTTCAACGCTCGCCCTTCAATCCCCGTAGTCTTGAGCTCGGCCGTGGCGCGATGCATGGTTTCGATCACTTCGTGCGGCGCGTTGTATGGCGGAGCTCCGGATTCAAATGATTTCTTAAATTCATCCAGTCGTTCCTGAAGACTTGCCATTGCGTTCCCCTTTCTGCGGCTCGGAACTGAGGATTGAAGAAGTTAGAGAAGTGGATCTGGCAATTTTACTTCAGATCGCGGTGCGCCCTCCATCCATGGCGAGCTTCGCGCCGTACACGAAACCGGCGCTGTAGCCGGGTGGCCCGTCGGTCCTTGTTGCCTCCTCAAGGTTTCGACTATCCAGGTCTGGTCGAAGGCTGACTATCAATCAGTCGAAAATCGCAATGTTACTGGGCTTTTTTGGCAATCATGGACTGAACCATCGAAGGCAAAATCAAACTGGAAATCGAAGCTTCATTGCTCGGTACAACTTCGGTACAACTGAGCGAGAGAAATGGTGGCTTGCTGATCCCTAAGCGACACCAGATAAAGCACTTGGAGTTTGTACTGCGATAGTTCGGGACCAGGGGGTCGGAGGTTCAAATCCTCTCTCCCCGACCAATCTTTCTCTCGCTCCTTCAATCGTTTACGCTGCTTGTGCTGCTTCAGTGTTTTCGGTACATTTCGGTACACTCGGTACAACTGAGGGTAATTCGAAGCCGAAACCACACTGTTCTGCCCACGTCTTGCGGAACTGAGCGTCCTCTTTGATCTTGTCGTAGCGGTCGCTCATTTCATCCCCTTAAAACCCAGCCAGTATTTCCGAAGCCCATCTGTGCACAGGGTCTTGTTCCGCAGGTAGGTGTTCCTGAAGCGACGGAACGCATGGGGGCCAGCCCCACTCCGTAAAGCGTCGCTTTGCCTTTAGTAGAGTAGATAACTTGGCGGATGCGCAGCACGGGAGCGCTTTCGGGTACTCCTAACCATTGGGCAATATGGGAATCGGCCGTCGACGCGTCAACTTCTTCATCGGCGTAGGCCAATTCCACTCCGTAGTCGTGCTCCAGAGTCGCGAATAGAGAGATTCTGCCCAGGGCGCTGCCCAGGGCGGCCCTCACACAGCCGGAGAAATCGGCGGCCGGGAGATAGCAAGTTTCCAGAGCAAAAGGCTCCTCGGCCGCCAGCCGAAGGCGTTCAATCTTCACGAGAGGGCTGCTGGTGCTTAAACCAAGCCGGGCCGCGGCCTCTTGTTCGTGTTCAATGACCTTGGCAACAAGCACCCGGGAGCGCGACACGAGCCCACGGCTCGCCAAGAGCTCCGAATAGCTCATCAGGTTGTTGAAATGAATTTTGGGCAGGGCGACAAATGTGCCCGCGCCCTGCCGACGTTCGACGAGCCCTTCCTGCTCCAGACCAGCCAGAACATGGCGGGCGGTCATCAGACTGACTTTGTGCGTCTTGGCGAGCTCCCGCTCGGATGGTACGGCATCCCCGGGCATGACCTCCTTTGCCTCTATGCGCTTGCGGATTGCGTTCTGGATTGTCTTGTAGACGGGGATCGCTTTGCAAAGTCTTGTGCTGACTCGTTTGTGTGTATTCGGTGTCCGAGTGGTCTGCGATGGGCTATTCATGGACTTCCTCGGCCTCCAGAGCGGATATGATCTCGACCCCAGCATGCACATTCTCCCAAGCCGTGACTCGTTCATGACCGTGCCCTATTTGGGCTGGGGTCATTGTGTGCTCGAGCGCTTTCAGTTCTCCTCGGCTTTCTGCTCTGCCATGTGTTGCAGCCACAGAAAACCATTTGTAAGCCTCCACGTAATCGAGGCTCACTCCCAAGCCTCTCTCATACAAGGATCCGAGATTGTGCTGCGCCACGGTATCTCCGTGTTCTGCGGCTTTTAGAAACCACGCTGCGGCTTGCCGATAATCTCGCTTGATCCCCTGACCGGATGCATAGCAATGACCAAGACCAGTTTCAGCCGTTACCTCGCCTTGTTCCGCAGACTTGCGGAGCCACTGGAGAGCACGATGGTAATCCCGAGGCACACCTTCTCCACTCAGATAGAGAAATCCCAAATCTGCTTGTGCAACTGCTAGACCGCGTTGAGCCGCCTCGGTGAACATCTCCGCAGCCTTCGCAGGGTCCCGACGAGTTCCCTTACCCCATAGGTAAAGAGAACCGAGGCCATGGTAGGCCGTGCTTAATCCGTGGTTGGCGGCTCGACGAAACCACTGGAACGCGAGACCATAGTCTGGAGCTACCCCTCTGCCTTCGGTATAAATAACTCCTAATTTATTTTCGGCCAGTGCGTAGTTCTGCTCAGCCGCTTGCCGATACCAATGAATCGCTTGGGTAGGATCCTTCGTGATACCGTCCCCGTTCTGATGCATGAGTCCAAGTTTGTACTCTGCCGCTGGCCAGCCCCGTTCCGCGGATCTGAGATACCATTTAACCGCTTCGGGGTAATTCCTCTCTAAACCACGCCCTTTCTCGTAGGCGATTGCTAGCCTGTATTGCGCTTCCTTATCGCCCCCTTCAGCTTTTTGGGAGAGGACAGTTAAAGCTCTGCCAGCGGTAATCTCCTCAACCATCCCCTGTGTTGATGAACGACCATCCGTCCTCTGTATCTGCAACATGCCCGGCTTCATCACGCTGACCTTATATTCTCCCGCCGCGAGGGTGGTGTTCCCCACGGCGAACTTGAACGGCACGTCCACTCGGATACCGGCTGATTGCCCGAATACCGGGGGGAGCATAACCAACAATGCGAAAGCTGCCGTGACTGCGAATCTTGTGTTTTTCATAACCGCCTCCAGGAGCTGTGCTCCGTAAATTTTCTTGCTGTCCCGACTCTGCTGCGGCCGGGCAAAACCTTCAATGCACGCGACATGATTCGTAAATGGATTGCCGCAGGAGCGGGTGAATCGCGGGTGAGCCGGAGGTGATTGGCATGGTAAACACTTGAAAACAAGGCGGAATCGATTTGGGAATAATCCGCGAGAAGACTGGGACGAATCCAATGCCCTTTGGTCAAGGCTGCATTCCAGACGCCTCGCCAGGTTTTTATGACGCGCTCGGCCCATTTCTGCTGCTGGCTGCCAGAAAGCCGTCCTCGCATCGCTCCCTGATTGCCTTCGCGGCATGGTCGAGCCTGACTCATGCCTCGGTGATGACCATTCAAACCGTGGAAGCGTGGAACCACGGGATTCACCGTGATTTTACGGATGGGGTGCTTTTTGGCGTCATCGGAGGCGTTTTGCTGGCGCTCTCGCCGGCAAAACAAGAGGCAGCGGCGACCGTCGTACGCTGAACGCGAGACAAAGCCGCGCGGCCTGTGAGCGACTCCCAAAGAATCGAGCTGTGACCAGACAGGTCAAAGTGGTTATTCAGACGATTTCGAAAGGCCTTTGGAGGAGAGATGAACTGGATGACGATACTATTTGTCGTAGGGGCCCTAGTGATCGCCGGAGCCCAATCTGAATTGTCGCGGGAGAAGGCAACTGAACAGGTCGTTCGCGAAGGATCGTTTGAACTTGATACCAGTGCCGACAAAGCGCTGCTGTTCTTCACTCCAGAAGGGGAACGGGCCTGGGTGAAGGGCTGGGATCCGAAGCCGTTGTACCCGCCGCAAGCGAACGTGGCATTCAAGACGAATGCCGTCTTTCGCGTCGACCAGGACCAAGAACGCTCCCTATGGACCATCGTTGACGCCGATTTGCAGGAACACATCGCGGAGTATATATATGTGGTCGAAGGCGAGCGGTTGTCGCGGGTGCGGGTACAGATCCAGCCTCTCGGCGAAAAGCACTGCCGGGTGCGGGTGCGCTACGTGCACACGGCGACTTCGGAAAAGGGTCTGCTGTTTGTAGCAAGTGTGACCGAAGAGGCCTACGCGCAGAAGATGCGGGACTGGCACGTATGGTTAGCGCTGCGATCGGTAAGTAAGCGATGAAACAACCGGCTCGTTGTCCTATCTGAGGCGCTGCCCGAAAAGAAGAGGACATCGCCAGCGGGCCGAAGGGGGTCGCATCGCACGGTTCCGGGCGAATTGGAGGGTACTCTCACCTTGGCATTCTTTCATTGGCCGCGATCCAGACATTGAAATCACCCGGCAGAGACTCTCCGAAATGCTAGCTGGAACCGGCGCGGAAAGCTATCGGCTACTTCGATGTGTAACAAACCAGTGGGAGTTTCAAAATCGCAAAGGAGAACCGTGTTGAGAAAACTCTTAATGGCCATTTCGTTGCTCTCCATCGTGCCGCTGGCGTGTGCGCAAACGTCGACAACTCCCCCAAAGCCCGCACTGATCAAAGCCGGCCGTATTCTCGACGTGCGCACCGGAAAATACCTCACCGGCCAAGGCATTCTCGTGGAGGACGGCAAGATAAAGGAGGTCGCTGCATTCACGGACTTACAGACTCATCTACCGAAGGACGCGATCACCGTCGATCTCAGCAATGGTACTGTGCTCCCCGGGCTGATCGATTCCCACGCTCATCTGCTCATGGCCGCCTCAGCGGCTGTCAATCCGAGCAACAACATTTTGGACGCTGTCGCTGGCGAGAGCGCTTCCCAACGTGCTCTGCTCGGCGCGCGTATGGCGCGCGAGGATCTGGAGGGCGGCTTCACGACCGTTCGTAACGTGGGCCATTCCGGCGAGGATGGCGATGCGGCGCTTCGCGACGCCATCAACGCGGGCTGGGTGCCGGGACCGCGGATCCAGGCCTCCTGCCGCAAGCTCACTCCCCCGGGCGGTCAGGCCGTCCGACTTAACCCCGCAATCGCCCAAAAGATCGTCGATCTTGAGTTCCTTTCGGTTGGCAGTCCGGATGAGGGCCGCTGGGCCGTCCGCGAGAATCTGTTATACGGCGCTGATTTCATCAAGGTGGTCGCCGATGATGAGCCCCGATTCATAACTACGGAAGAGATGAAAGCTATCGTGGAGGAGGCGCATCGTTCGAAGGTGAAGGTTGCAGTGCATGCCACGACCGAGACCGGCATTCAAACGTCGATAGATGCAGGCGCGGACTCCATTGAGCACGGCGATGCCGTCACCGACCAAATGCTCAAACAGATGAAGGACAAGGGAATCTTTTTCGATCTAACTGAGACTTTCGCGGGCGGCCGGTTGCGGGCGCTTGTGCAGAAATCGGTTGTTCTTTCGCCAGAGTACGAGCGAGGGTTTGCGCAATATGAGGAACTTTCGAATAGAGAAGCTCCGCTTCGCGTACAGAGAGTTTTCAAGTCCGGAGTGAAGTTCGCCATCGGGTCAGACATGTGGTTCGACTATCCGGGCAAGACTCGCGGCCAGGCAACGGCGACCATGTTCGCGTCGCTGCGCGAGCTGGGAATGCCTCCGCTGGATATTATCCGTGCCGCCACATCGGACGCGGCAGAACTATTGGGCTGGCAGGATAGAATCGGTGCTATTGAAGCAGGTAAGCTCGCCGATCTTGTGGCGCTCTCCGGCGATCCTCTACAGGACATCACAGAGCTTGAGCGGGTGAAGTTCGTTATGAAGGGCGGGATCGTGGTCAAGAACGAGATCCAGTGAACTTGGTTCGTCATCTCCCCGTAGGGCCGTGCGATCGCAAGCTTCGCCCTGGCACATCGGTCTCCTGAAATCCGCGTCCGTCGTCGCCGTGTTGCTACCTGCGGCGCAACGTACTTTTAGATTTCCAGTCCATGCAATGATGTCTCCGGTAGCTGATCCGGGGTCGCTAGTACTTGAGCCCGGTATCGCAGCTTCGTCCAGGCCCCTGATACATGCGTTCGAGAGCCAGTAGGCGCGTGTTTCCAATCAGGTCGAGTGCGTTTTCGCGGGGGGAAGCTGTTCCCATACTGCTGCACTGGGAACCCGGATTTAGGGTGCTCAAACTTCACCAGCCTGCATGTCTATATTGACTGGCTTGGTTGGTCCAGGTATGGAGGGACCGCTTCGTCGGAGCCTCGATATCGCAAAAAGCACCATGACAAGCGAGATCGCGACTGCGGCGCACGCGATGAGGAATGGCTGATCCACGCCCGTTGTAGCGATCGGCCGTTTGGTGAAATCCCCAGCGATACCGCTCCACCAATAGGCGAACAGTCCAATGTCCATCAGCGTGTGGCCGAGTATGCAGGGAATGAGCGATCCGGACGACCAGGCGATAAGCCCCAGCAGTATGCCTGCGCCAAATATGATCGGGACCATCCCTGCCGTCGCCCAGTCTTTCGTGAGATGCAGCGCCGTGAAGAAAAGTGAAGAAATCAGGATCGCAGCTGGCGCGCCGTGCCGTTGTTCGATCGGACGCTGCATGTAGCCACGAAAGCCAGTCTCTTCGCAGATCCCCGCAGAGGCCGCGGAGACCACGACCGCGAGCCACTTCAAGGGCAACGTGGGAATGAAAGAGAGATCGTAGCCGTGCCGGAACGCCGCTGTCGGATAAGGTACGAGGCGGAACAGCAAGACAATGGAAGCGTGGATGGTCGCGGCGAAAAAGATCGCGGCGACAATGCCCCAAAACATTTGGGCGCGTGGCAGCTTGCCCCGACGGAAAGCCGTGGTGCGGGCGGCTTGGGTTGTCTGCGGGGGACCTCCACCGCTCGCCCACCACAGATAAAGCGCGAGAAATATCGCCTCCGCCGTGGCAGCGACCGGCACGCCAAGCTTCCGAAGCAACAGCGGCCACACGTTGGCGGCGGGCATCGCAATAAGAAAGCCGGAGATGATAGCCCACAGCGTAATCGGCAACTTCGCCCACCAACTGAGCGCTCGGTCCGGCGTTTCGTCTTTGACCTGTCTCGTCACTGGGGGGCCTCGCCTTCGACGATAAACAGGCGGCTCTTCGTTGAGCTTTGCCGGAACGGCCTGATCGCCGCATAGGCTGGCGAATCGTACCACTCCCGCGCTTTCCGCACGCTGTCGAAACCGATTACCACGATGTAGCCCTTTGGCGGTTCGCCCTCGAGAGCCTGGACATCGCCGCCACGAACGACATAGTGTCCATTGAAAGACGCCACTATTTGCGGCGCCTTCGCACCATATTTCTGTAAGGTAGTGGGGTCCGTTACCTCGACTTCCGCGATGACGTAGCCAGGTGGCGTCTTCGCTTGCTGCGCGTGAGTCGCCGCGGCGCCAGCAACACCGATCGAGACGCCAGCCAGCACTGCCAGTCCCAGTTTGAGGTGGGTCTTCATAGGTTCATTCTCCCCAGTGTTTTTCTGCGAACCAGCATTGTCAATCTCAGTGGCTAGCGTGCACCGGAATGTATTTCGGCGATATCCGTTTCTTGCTCTCGAATTCTGCATGCGAAAGGCGTTGAACTGCGCCGTCCAGTAGTGGAAGTCATATCAAGCCGCCCGTGAACATTGTGTGTTCGGCAACGAAACAAAGTTTGTTCTCAAAGGGGTCCGCGCAATAAAAACTGCGTTCGCCCCAGGGTTGTGTTTCGATCGGCCGGAGGATGGTACCGTTGGGTCGTTCGCTCACGCGCCGATAGTACTCATCGAGATTGTCCACCGCGAAGTAGATATGGTCTGGATTCGGCCTCGGGTCCCAGGGGTCCCCATCAGCCCTCGGATCGAAGCATGCGAGGATGGTGCCGCCACACCCGAAGTAATGGCGCCCGGGCGAAATTCGAACTCCTGGCTGCCCCAACACAGCAGAGTAAAAGACTGCGGCGTCTTCGATACTTGAGACGGGGAGGATCACGCGGAACAAGCGAACGGATGCCATATTTCTGGAGTGTAGGTTTGTTCGAGCAGGTTTCACAAGTCGGCACTTTAAAGTACCCTGTTGTTTGGGCGCTAAACATGAGCAAACACGGTGCAATCTATGTCGAGCGGGACCGGTGTCCCGTTTACACGGCAATCCGGGTCATTGATGGTCGCTGGAAGCCAATGATTGTTCGCCGCCTCGGCGATGGCGCTCTCGGATTTGGCCAGCTTCGGCGCACCATGCCAGGAGTAACCATCAAAGTGCTCCGGCAACACTTGCGGCAGCTCGAAGCTGAAGGTGTCGTGACACGGTCGGCAGAGCCGAGACCGACGCTAAGAGTGCGCTATCAGTTGACGCCGCACGGCCGTACTCTCGGCCCTGTGTTCGAAGCGTTGTGGGCCTGGGGCGTGGTCCATCTGGCGCACCTAGAAGATGCGAGAGCTAAGCCCAGCAAATCACAAGATTGTTAACGGACAACTTTATCGCCGTTCTATTCACAATCGAAGGGCAAGATCGAACGCTGGCACAAGTCGCTCAAACGGGAGGGCATCCGGCAGCTCACCCCGCTGACGCTGGAAGATGCGCGACGCCGGATTCAAAGCTACGTTGGATCCCTACAACACTGCAAGGCTGCAACAGTACCATCGGCTATATAGCGCGGCAGGATGTGCTGGCCGGCCGACAGGCTGAGATCCACGGGGGCCGCGATCACAAGTTATCGAATTCACCTTCGGCGATCGCTGGGCGGGAATGTTGCTGGCCACAAGAGCATAGTCCCTCCTCAGCGAAGCGAATTGAATGCCCCACGCCGGTCGCGTTGCGCGACAAAGCAGCCGTCTTCGCGCAGTGTGGTTGGCATACATCGACACTTAGCAAATAGTCGATGTAAGTCGATGTAAATGGCTGGTCACCGCGATTCACGTTTGATTCATCGGAAATAAGTCTGCAACGGACCGCTTCTCCAGAAGGACTGCCAGCGACAATACCCACATGGGATGACATTGTTAGCTTCGCTCCAGTGCGGGATCCACTTCGGTCACAGCAGAACGGCTGCAAACTTGCGCGCGAAATTCCTGCAATACATCGACGAATGCCTTCACAGTACGCTCTACATCATCCTCCGATGTGCTCCAGTTGCAAACGGTTCGTCGACGTCAACGGCCTGTTCCTGTACTACACCGAGAAAAAGCTCCTTCCTCTTTTTCCGCGGGACGTTTTACCGGTGGGCTCAACTTTGGCCGGAGGTATGCGCCAACCTGCGTGATGCTCCCAAAGTATTGGCGGTAGGAGATCTGCATGTCGGCAGTTTTGGAACTTGGCGCGACACCGAGGGTCGGCTGTCCTGGGGTATCGATGACTTCGACGAATCGTATCCTTTGCCTTATATAAATGATTTGGTGCGCCTAGCGGCGAGCGTAAAGATTGTTATCGACTCGGAAAACCTGACAATCAGATTCAAAGAAGGCTGCAGTGCCATTTTGGAGGGATATCAGAAGGCGCTGAAAGCCGGAGGTTGTCCATTTGTTCTTGCTGAGCATGAAAAAAACCTGGAGCGACTTGGGGTTGAGGCATTCGAGGCCCCTGATGGTTTTGGGAGAAGCTAGATCATCTCCCGGTTGTGAATCACGGCCTGCCTCGCGACGCGAAGAAGGTCTTCCGGAAAACGCTTCCAAGTCAGAATCTGGATTACAAAGTGGTGCGCCGGCAAGCCGGCATGGGAAGCCTAGGGCAACAACGATTCGTCACTGTTGCTAGTTGGGAAGGAGGCCACATCGCGCGAGAGGCGAAAGCCATCTTGCCCTCGGCATGCGTCTGGCTGGATGGTCACATCGGAAGTAGCCAGTCCTGCTA
>Ga0182015_10006641_pt1 | contig 11543 bp, 10 predicted proteins | sample 712P3MmetaG_FD_120478 | JGI IMG/M metagenome (GOLD analysis project Ga0182015, IMG submission 120478) | Permafrost microbial communities from Stordalen Mire, Sweden - 712P3M metaG | ecosystem: Environmental > Terrestrial > Soil > Wetlands > Permafrost | place: Sweden: Stordalen | collected...
CCTGAACTCACGAAGGCTGAGGCGTTGATCCAAAAACGGGACTATGCCGCTGCCGAGCCGTTGCTGCGCAAGGTAGTGGATGAAGATGCAGCGAACTATGTGGCGTGGTTCGATCTCGGCTTTACGGAAAACGGCCTCGGCGAGATGGATGAGTCGATTGCCGCCTATCGGAAATCAATAGCGGCGAAGCCGGATGTTTTTGAGTCGAGCCTGAATCTGGGGTTGCAACTCGCCAAGGCGGGCCGAGCGGAGGCGGAGCAATTTCTGCGGGCGGCCACGCAACTCAAGCCTACTGACCACGTTGCGGAGGGACAGGCGCGAGCCTGGCTCTCGCTGGCACATGTGCTGGAAGCGACGAAGCCGCAGGACGCCATTGCGGCGTACCGGCAAGCTGCCCTGTTGCAAGCGAAGGATCCAGAACCGCATTTGGCCGCTGGACTTCTGCTGGAAAAACAGGGGCACTTTTCCGATGCGGAGCAGGAATACAGGCAGGCCCTGGCGCTCGATCCCGCTTCCTCCGATGCAGCAACAGGGCTGGCCAACATTTACATGCGGGGGCGTCGCTTTCCCCAGGCCGAGACGGAGCTGCGTACACTGGTGGCGGCGCATCCCGACCAGGCTGCGGCGCGCATTCAGCTAGGGCGAGTGCTGGCGGCAGAGGGCAAGAACGACGATGCGATTGCCGAACTGCAAGCTGCGGAGACACTGTCTCCGGCGGATGTTTCGCTGCAGCACGATCTCGCCGATCTGTTCGTCCTCGCTAAAAAGAACGACCAGGCCGAGGCGGCGTATCGGGCACTTCTGGCCGCTCATCCGAACGACGCCGCGCTTCATGAGAATCTGGGCAAGGCGCTGCTCGAACAAAGAAAATCCGTTGACGCGGAGAAGGAATTTCTGGTGGCGGTGAAACTCAAACCTGATCTGGGTGCGGCTTACGGCGATTTGGCCTTCGCCGCCAGCGAGAATAAAGACTATCCCTTAACGATCAAGGCTTTGGACACGCGTGCGAAATTCCTCCCCGAAGAGCCTATCACGTACTTCCTGCGGGCTTCGGCCTACGACCATCTCAAGGACTACAAGCGAGCGGCGGTGAATTTTCACCTCTTCCTCAATACGGCCAACGGGAAGTATCCTGAACAGGAGTGGCAGGCGAAGCACCGGCTCATTGCCATCGAGCCGAAAAAATGATTCGCCGCGGGACTGGGATCATGCTTGGGGTGCGGTACCTATTCCGGTTGTCGGGAACAGTCACACTGTTTGCGCTGCTTGCGGCGGTGGCGACGGACGCGGCATCCAGCAACAAACCTACGGTTGAAGAGTTGAAGGCCCGGCTTTCGTCGACGAGCGTCGGAGACCGGCCCCACCTTTGTGTGCAGATTGCGGAAAAGCAACTGTCCGAGGCCGACACTCTTTACGCAGCTGCAGAAATCGAGAAGGGCCAGGCCGCGTTGACCGACGTTGTGGCTTTCTCGGAGCTGGCGAGGGACTATGCGATTCAATCGCACAAATATCAGAAACAAACCGAGATCGCAGCTCGGACCATGACTCGCAAGCTCACCGACCTGCTGCACACTCTCGCTCATGACGATCAGGCGCCGGTGCGGGATGCCATTAACCGTCTGCAGCGAGTGCGCGACGATCTGCTCCGAACCATGTTTCCGAAAGGAGCGAAATGACCGCTTCTCCGAGAGGATGGGTTTTCAGCATATTGCTCTTATTGGCTGGCGGCTGCCCAGTGCAGGCGCAACGGCATCGCGAACCGCTTACGCAACCGGAGATCGACCAGATTCGCGACGCGAGTTGGGAGCCGAAACAGCGCTTGACTCTGTATATCCAGTTCGCGCGCGTGCGACTGGTGAAACTGGAGCAGATGCGGAGCGATCCCAAAATCAAGGACCGGCCGCGGCAGACGCACGACCTGCTTGACGATTTCCAGTTGCTCTATGACGAACTCAACGACAATATCGACACTTACGTCGCTCGCAAGGACGACATTCGCAAGCCGCTGAAGGTCATCCTCGAGGCGGACACGGAGTTCCAGGCGAAGTTGCGCGCGCTGAAGGATGCCGCCGACATTCCGGCGGAGGAATTCCACCAATATGAGTTCGTGCTGACCAATGCGCTTGAGACGGTGGACACCTCGGCCGAAGACCACCGCACGCTTCTGGCCGATCAGGAAGACGCGGCCAAACACAAGCGACTGAATTCCAATTCAAACGCGAAATATGGGGGAAAGCCGGAGTGAGGGACCATGTTAGGTTGTCGGTATTCGGGGTTGGATGTTGCATCACGAGGCCCCGACTGCAGCTTCGCGCTCCGCTCCAAACCCTAAAACCTAAGATTCATCCGTGCTAACCTAGTCTCACTGTGCGCGAAAGGCTGCTCGAAGTCTTCCAGGAAACTTATCAGGAATTACGGCCGGATTCTTCCATGCCCGAGCTGAAAATAGAATTTTTTGCCTTCGCCAATGTCAACAATACGATCCGGCTGCGGGGTGGAAAGCTGCTGGTTCGGCTTTCGGACTTGCTGGAAGGAGCTCCGGAGGCAGTTCTACGCGCGATCGCCCATATTCTACTGGCGAAGATGTATGGCCGGCCAATTGATCGCGGGCAAGCGGGCCGCTATCGGAAATATGTCGCCAGCCACGACATTGTGCGGAAAGCTCACCTGGTTCGGCAGATGCGCGGCCGCAAGCGCCTGCGCTCTGCGCGTGGGCATTTTTATGACCTGGACGTAATCTTCGACGATCTGAATACGCGCTTCTTTTACGGATTGCTGGGCCGCCCGCGAATGAGCTGGAGCCAGACTAAGACTCGGAGTATTCTCGGCCACTACGACCCGGCGCACAATGCCATCGTCATCAGCCGCATTTTCGATCACTTTGCCGTGCCGGCGTACGTGCTGGAATACATCGTTTACCACGAGATGCTTCATCTGAAGCATCCCGTCCGGCTGCGAGGAAGCCGCCGATGCGTGCACTCGGTCGAGTTTCAGGCGGAGGAGAAGCTGTTTCCACGCAGGGCAGAGGCCAACGCTTTTCTGAAGCGATTGTGAGCGTGCTGGCCCGGTTGGTCTCGGCAAGGTCCGGACACCGCCCCGGGGCCGGAGGCAAGATGAGAGTCAGTGTGCTTGGGAATTGCACTCTGAGGTAGGGGATGATTAGAATCATGGTCACTCCTATGCCCCCCTTCGAGGAGGCCTCATGCGACTCTCGGTTTGGCCTTTTGCATGGTTCGCCGGTTTCTTATTTTGCATTCCGGGAATCTTCGCTCAGACAAATCCCCCACCCCCCGACCCGCATGAGATGGTGACGCGCGAGCCGCGCACTGTTTCCAAACCGGCCGATCGTTCCGTCGCCATTGATCTTCTGGATCGCGCTCGAAAAAACTTCGACCTGCACCGTATCTCCACTCCTTACGCCCTTAAAGTTTCTTTCCAAACCAACGGCGCCGCCCAGATGGAGGGCGGAGGCACGATGGAGGAGTTATACGACGGACAATCACGCTGGCGCTGGACGGGGCAGCTGCAGGATTCAAACCTCATTCGCATCGGCGCTGAGGACCGCATCTACGGCTCCAATCCTTCCCAAGCGGTTCCCTTGCGCGTTCAGTTGGTTCATTCTGTCCTGCTGCGTCCGATCGTGCACGACACCGCCGCGTTCCTGATTCGCGCCGCCAATGTCGAGCGTGACGGCAAAACGTTATCGTGTTTACTGCTCAGCCATTCGCTCCCGCCGAACCCCGCGCCTCGCTCCTGGGTCGAGAGAGAAGACTGCATCGATCCCGCCACCGGCCTTCTGGTGATGTGGTCCGAAGCGCCGGGAATTTACGCCGTTTACGATTACACGGGTGCCGCGGACTTTCACGGCCACATTCTCCCCCGCCAAATTTCCATATTCGAAGAAGGTCGCCTCGCGATTCAAGTGCGGGTGGAAAGCCTCGAAGACGCGCCTAACCTGGATCCAAATCTCTTCCAGCCAACGCCGGAAATGGTGGAGGCGGGCGAATCGTTTGGGCTGGCATCCCCGCAGCGTTTGCCCCTGCGCGTCGATCCATCCGATGCTCCCACTTCTCGTTTTTTCCAGCCAGTGATCGTTCACGCGACTCTGGATGCGCAAGACGGCCGCGTGCTGGATGCCGAAGCGCTGCAGAACGCCGACCTGGACCTGACTCGCGCCGCGCTCGATATCGTGAGAAGCACTTCAGTTGATCCGACGGGATTTCAACAAGAGGTTTTCTTCAATGTACAGTTTCACTTCCCTGCCGTGCGCCGGGGCGGCCCGCCGATCTTCCACCCTGCTGTCCGCTGGGTACTTTTGGATCATCGACGCCAAGGTCCTCCAGTGAGAAAGCCCCCGCATCCGGGAAACTAGGCCACCGTCACCTCAAGCCGCTTGACGATTTGCTCATTCACGGTTCCCGGGCGTGAGGCTGCCTAGGGGGCATTCCCTGCGCTCCTTCGCATTTCAAGGGCATATTCCGACCGTGTGATCCTGACCACATGCGGTTGTGCGGCGGCGGATTGACGGCCCCACCGCGCCCGGCATATCCTTTAAGTTGAAATTGAAATTCATTTTCAAAATCAAAGGCATCCGCATCAATGCTTCAGGCTTTCATTATTACGCTGCGCGAAGGAGTTGAAGCTGCGCTGATCGTGGGTATCACCCTAGCGTATCTGACCAAGATCGGGCGAGCGGAGCTGCGCAAGACCGTGTACGCGGCCCTGATCGCGGCCTTCCTGGGCAGCATCGGCGTGGCTGTAGTCATCTCCCGCACGCACCTGAACGAAGACATCTTTGAAGGTTGGATCATGCTGGTGGCCGCCTTCTTCGTCGTCACCATGGTTATTTTCATGATGAAGACGGGGCGCAAGCTAAAGGGGGAGATCGAGGGCAAGGTCGGGCTACTGGCTGGCAACGACGCCTGGTTCGGACTGTTCGTCTTCATCTTCTTAATGGTGCTGAGGGAAGGGGCGGAGACGGTGCTGATCCTTTCCGCCGTGTCGCTGAATTCCACCGAGCTGATGAGCTTTCTGGGGACACTGCTCGGCGTGCTGGCCGCCATTGCCTTTGGCGTGATGTTCGTCAAGGGTAGTGTTCGCATCAATTTGCAGAAGTTTTTCCGCATCACGACTGCCATCCTGTTTCTGGTAGCAGCGCAGTTGGTGATCTCCGGGCTGCACGAGCTTTCAGAAAGCGGAGTGATTGCTTCCTCGAAGCGTGAGATGGCGATCATTGGCCCGATTGTCAGTAACGACTGGTTTTTCTTTGTGACCATATTTGCGTTGGCGGCGTTGATGATTTTGTTTGAGGCCAAGCGGCGCGAACCTGTGTCCGCCGCCGCCTCGCCCGCGCAGCGCCGCAAGGCCGCATGGAGCGCCCGCCGCGAACGTATGTGGATGATTGCAGTACTCACGTTCTCGTTCGTCTTCATCGCGCTGATCACGGCGGAGTTCGTTTATGCCAAGAGCGTCGGCAATCCTTCCCCGGCGACCGAGGTCACTTTTACCAATGGCCGGTTGAGTATCCCGCTGGCGCAGATTTCGGATGGCGACCTGCACCGTTTTCAGGTGGCGGAGAATGGGACTGCGATCCGCTTCTGGCTGTATCAAAAGCCGGACGGCAAGATAGCCACTGTTTTTGACGCCTGCGAAATCTGCGGATCGGTCGGCTTTTACAAGACTGCCAACGGAGTGGCCTGCAAGAATTGCGGAGCGCCAATCAATCCAGCGTCGGTGGGAACGACCGGAGGCTGCAATCCGGTGCCGCTCAAGGCCACCCAGACGGCAGATGCGGTCATCCTTCAGGAGACGGACGTTGCGGCCGGCGGTCGCATGTTCGCACAACAGTAAGCGATGTTCGTTCGGCTGGTTTACGAATCCTTCCGGCGGCAGAAGCGGCGCAAGTTGCTGGCAGGTGCGGCCATCACGCTTGGCGTAACCGTCGCCACGGCGATGATTGGCGTGGCCACCGATATCGGCGACAAGATCAATCGCGAACTTCGCACCCTTGGCGCCAACCTTGTGGTTACCCCCCAGGAAGACTCGCTCGACGTTGAAATTGGAGGCGTCAACCTCAAGCCTCCGACCGACGGCGCGTTTCTGAACGAAGCTGATCTGCCCAAAATCAAAGGAATCTTCTGGCACAACAACATTACGGGCTTCGCGCCGATGCTCCCGCTCAACGTTGCGGTTGAAGGGGAACGTAAGAGTCAGGAGGTCAGGCTGCTGGGGACTTATTTTGCCAAGCAGCTTTCCTTTGGCACAGACAAGTTCAGCACTGGTGTGCGCAGTACGCATCCGTGGTGGAGAGTTTTTGGCGCCTGGCCCGAGGATTCGTCCCGGGATGTTTTGCTCGGAGAAAGATTGGCGGCCCGTTTGCGCAAGAGTTCAGGAGACGACATCACCCTCGCTGGACGCCGGCTGCGGGTGAGCGGAATTCTCTCCACGGGTGGGGCGGAAGACGATGAAGTCGTAGCTCCTCTGGTTTTGGCACAAGAGATCCTGGGTAGACCCGGCGCGGTGCGGCGGGTGTATGTCAGCGCGCTGACCAAACCGGAAGATGCGTTCGCCCGGCGTGACCCCAAGAGCTTGTCGGGGCCGATCTACGATCGTTGGTATTGTTCCCCTTATCCGCAATCGATTGCGTTCCAGTTGGCGGAAGCGATTCCGCATTCGCATGCCGAGCAAATTCGGCAGGTCTCGCAGAATGAAGGAGCGGTGCTCAGCCGGATTGAAGGGCTAATTTTTCTGATCACCTTGGCGGCGCTTTTGGCGTCGGCGCTCGCGGTGTCGGCGGCTCTGGCTACCGCGATGTTTGAACGCCGGGCTGAGGTTGGACTCATGAAGGCTCTGGGCGCGGGAAAGCTCGCCGTAGCCTCGATTTTTTTCGCAGAGGCTACGCTGCTGGCTTTGATCGGCGGCTTGGCTGGATTTGTGGTGGGCGCTGTGCTCGCGCACCAGATTGGTCATTCCATCTTCAATTCGGATATTTCGATTCCACCGGTGCTGCTGCCGGTCATTCTGGCGATCGCCGTGGTCGTGACGTTCGCCGGGAGCGCAGCCGCCATCCGGCGAGCGGTTGGTTTGGATCCGGTGTTTGCGTTGCGAGGAGAGCTGTGAGGGCGCCCCTGTCTCATTTCGGGCGGGAACGAGCGGCCCGCCGCGCGCATGCTCCGCACACTTCGATGTTCCTGCGCATGCTGGTGCGGGCGGCAGTGCTGCGACGAGGACGCGCTGTTTCGGCATTGTTCGCAATGGCGGTGGCGGCGGCAGTCGCCACCGCCATGCTGAATCTCTATGTGGATGTGCAGGCGAAGCTGCGGCGGGAATTCCGTAACTATGGCGCGAATATTATTGTCGTCGGAACAGACGGCGCTTCCCTGCCTCCGGATGCACTCGCGCGCGTGGAGTCGGTTCTCGCGGGACGAGGCATTGCGGCGCCATTTGGGCTGGTGGTGGCTCGCACCGTTGATGGGCAGCCAATTGTGGTGGCGGGCACGGATTTCGATCGGGCGCGTCAACTCGATAAGTGGTGGTCCGTCAGCAACTGGCCTTCGGCTCCGCGGCAGGCCCTGATTGGCGTGCGCGCATTACCGGCGGTGGCATTGAAAAATCAGAACTTCGATCTGAGTTTCCACGGACAGACTCTCCCCTTGAGTTCTGCGGGCACGTTACAAACCGGAGCTGCGGAGGACAGCCGCATCTATATTTCGCTGGCCGATTTTGTGGCGTGGACTGGAATTCCGCCCTCGACGATTGAAATTGCGGCCAGCGGCTCTCCTGAAGAAGTGGCCAGCATCCTGAACCAGGTAGCGCAGGCGCTTCCGGCTGGGGAGGTTCGCCCGGTGCGCCAGATTATGGAGGGCGAGGCCCGCGTGCTGGGCAAGACTCGCGCTACGGTGCTGGCGGCAGCAGTGCTGATCATTCTGACCTCGGGGTTGTGCGTGCTCTCCACGCTGATGGGCTGGGTGTTCGACCGGCGGCGCGACTTCGCCATCATGAAAGCTCTGGGCGCATCGGGACGGTTGCTCAACGGATTTTTCGCCGCGGAAGCTGCAGTCCTGGGAGCCACGGGGGCTTTGCTCGGATTCGTTGTCGGCATCGGTCTTGCGGCCTGGATCGGCCGAGTTAACTTTCACGCTTCGGTGACGCCGCGTTTCAGCGTGCTGCCGGTAGTTCTGACTGGTAGCATGGCGGTAACGCTCGTGTCGGCGATCCTCCCGATCTCGCTGCTGCGCCGGTTGCAGCCCGCGGCGATTCTGAGGGGAGAGTGAAATGATTCAGATCAAAGATGTCACTAAGCTCTACCCCGCCAAGGAATCCGGGAACGCGCCGGCCAAGGACGTGGCCAGTTCTATTCACGCTCTCGATCACATTTCTCTGCACGTTACGCCCGGAGAATGGCTTTCCATCATGGGACCGTCGGGATCGGGAAAATCAACCCTGGTGAATTTGATTGGCTGCCTCGATCGGCCTTCATCGGGCGAGATCTGGCTCGATGGGGAGAATGTGGCTGGGATTTCTGCGACCGGGCTGAACCGCGTGCGCGCGGAAAAAATCGGATTTATCTTTCAGCAGTTCCACCTGATTCCTTTTCTCACTGCCGTGGAGAACGTCATGCTCGCGCAATACTTTCACAGCATGACCGACGAAAAGGAAGCGGTCGAGGCCCTGACTCGTGTGGGGCTGGACGACCGAGCCCATCATCTGCCGTCGCAGTTGTCCGGCGGAGAGCAGCAACGAGTCTGTATCGCCCGCGCTCTGATTAATGATCCGCGAATTATTTTGGCCGACGAGCCTACGGGGAACCTGGATGCGGTGAACGAAGAGATCGTGCTGCGGCTGCTGCGGGAGTTTCACCAGCAAGGACGCACCATCGTGATGGTGACGCACGATCCGGTCGTGGCGCGGCTGGCTGACCGGCGCATCGAGTTGCATCACGGCAAGATTGCGTCGCAGGAAGTCTTTTCCATGGCCGACGAGGAACAGCTCGATGAAGTGCTGGAAGAACTGTGGGTGCTGGCCGAGCATGGAGAGATCGCCGAAGTCGAGCGCATGGAAGTTCACGGCGCCCTGCCCGTCAGCCTGGCGATTGAAAAACTGATTGAGATGGGACTGGTCATTTCAGCTCCGCATCCGCCGCAGCCGCATGATCACAAGCCGTTCGTGAATCCCTGTCACGACGCGCTGAAGCCAGTGGCGGCTTCTTCAGGAGACGGAACGCTGATTGTCGAACTCACGCCGCGCGGACGGGAACGCGCGGGCAGCATTATCCGCCGCCATCGGCTGGCCGAGCGGCTCTTTACCGACAGTCTGGCGATGGACAGCGAATCGGAAATCGAGCAGCAGGCCTGCAAGTTTGAGCACATCCTGTCGCCGGAAGCGACCGATAAGATCTGCACGTTCCTCGGACATCCGCGGACGTGCCCGCACGGGGCGCCGATTCCACCAGGACCATGCTGCGGGCGGGCCGGGGACTACGCTGGGCTCATGAACAAGCTCGAAGGAGTTCAGCCCGGCGGCCCGTCCACACGCGGATGAGATAAATTAAGAGATAACGCATGGCTGTCCAATTTGCATCCACAAAAAATCTGCCATCGATCGGCTGCCTCGCCGGCGATCAGAGGATGGGGACCGGAACCAATCTGTCAGCCGAATGACGCCCCGTCGTCCCACCATCGGCGTATTCGATTCCGGCTTTGGCGGGCTGACCGTTCTTAAAGTGTTACTTGAGCTAATTCCGGGAGCGGATTATGCCTATTTCGGCGACACCGCGCGCCTGCCCTACGGATCGAAGTCGGTCGAAACCGTCGCCCGATATGCCCTAGAAGCGGCGCACGATCTCGAAGCCCATGGCGCGCAGATGCTCGTCATCGCCTGCAACACGGCGACCGCGCTGGCGCTGGACCGCATCGTGGCGGCTGCCCACGTCCCGGTGGTGGGAGTGATTGAACCGGGCGCCGAAGCCGCTCGCGCTGCCACCCGGAATCAGAAAATTGTGGTGATCGGAACCGAAGCCACGGTCCGCAGTCACGCTTACCGCAAGGCTCTTGAGGCTCGTGGCCTGAGCGCGCGGGAAAAGGCGTGTCCTTTGCTGGTGCCATTGGTCGAAGAGGGATGGGTTGAGCACTCTGTTACGGAGCAGGTCGCGCGAATCTATTTAGGGGATGCGTTTGCCGACGGATTTCGCGACGCTGATACGCTGGTTTTAGGCTGCACGCATTATCCATTGCTCAAGCCGTTGCTGCAGCGGGTGGCGCCAGAGCGTGTGAGCATCGTGGACTCGGCTGAATCTACCGCTCGCTCCGTGGCTGCGCACCTGCAGCAGTTAGTGCCGGCGACGGGAGACGCCAAAGAACGGCGCGTGCTTCCGCGGCTACAGTTCTTCGCCACCGATTCGGTGGAGAAGTTTTGCCGGCTAGGGGAGCAGTTCTTGGGACGTGCGATTGAGGACGTGCAGCACGTCGATTTGAAGGAATAAGTTGCCCAAGGCGCCATCAGGTTACTGCCCAATCTTGTCTTTAAAACTCGGATGAGATTGTAAGATCAAAGAACGGACTCGCCGACCTTGGGGTCGATCGCTTGACCGGACCGCGCCTCCGGCAAAAGTATTCAGCGCAGGCTTTGCCCCTGTACACTTTGAGTCAGAAAGTACCAAGCGATGTCCACGATCTCCAAACGCTCCTTCCTGGAAATGGCAGCTGCCGACGAAGTTGAACGTCGAGGTCGCCGAAGATGAGTTATTCAGTCGCGTTGTGGCGAATGCCGTGGCTCCGGTCTCCGCGGCATCCGACTGGACCTGCCGTGTCGTGGTCGGCGGGCTAAAACCCAGCCGCGTGTATTGGTACCGCTTCGCCGATTCCGAGGGCTTTGGCAGCCGTGTCGGCAGGACCATCACCGCGCCGGAGATTAATGACGCCAGACCCGTTCGTTTTGTTTTTGTGAGTTGCCAGAACGCGAACCAGGGAGCGCAGAACGCCTATCGAAGGATGATCTTCGAGGATGCGCGCGCTCCCGAAGCGGAGCGGATTGGCTTCGTGTTGCACCTCGGCGACTTCATCTATGAAATTGTCTGGTACCCGGAGGACCGTCCGCAGGGCATGTACGATCGTCGCCTACGGGACATCGTCCGCTATCCTCATGGCGAGAAGATCCGCGACTTTCACATCCCCACAACGGTGGAGGATTATCGCGCCGTTTATCGGGGGTATTTGAGCGATCCCGATCTTCAGGACGCCCGCGCGCGCTGGCCGTTCGTCAACGTGTGGGACAATCATGAGTTTAGCTGGCTGGGCTGGCAATCCTTGCAAAGACTTGGAGGAAAAAACCTGCCCGCGCAGACTCGCAAAGTGGCGGCCAACCAGGCGTTCTTCGAATACCAGCCGGCGCGGATCACCAAGCCCAGCGGGCCGTCCCTGGATCGCTTGCGCTCCTCGAAAGCGACCTAGAAGATATGGGGCAATACCACGGCCACGCTCGACATGCGTGCCGATCTGCAAAACCTGCCGCAAGGTCTGACGAAGGCCTGGCCGGGAAGGGATTAC
>Ga0182015_10006642_pt1 | contig 11542 bp, 9 predicted proteins | sample 712P3MmetaG_FD_120478 | JGI IMG/M metagenome (GOLD analysis project Ga0182015, IMG submission 120478) | Permafrost microbial communities from Stordalen Mire, Sweden - 712P3M metaG | ecosystem: Environmental > Terrestrial > Soil > Wetlands > Permafrost | place: Sweden: Stordalen | collected...
ATTGGCGACCGAGGAGGAAGCTCTCGAAGAGGCCTGGAATTTGGCGCAGGGTGACAATGAGGTGGTAGGCATCGACGGGCCGGAGGATGAGTCCGTTGCAATGGTGGAGATAGAGGCGTGGTTCGAGGAGCGCTCCGCCGCCGGCGAAAAGGGGCCTACGACGTGACGGGGCCAGCGGGCGGGCAGGGCGCCTTTACCTGGGCGTGTACCTGGGTCTGAAACATGGCCCGCGTTTGACTCCGCGACGCTCAGGCCGCTTTTTTCTTCGGCGCGATCAATTTGCGATTGACAAGCACCTCGGCGATCTGAACCGCATTCAGCGCCGCGCCCTTGCGCAGATTATCGGCGACGCACCAAAACGAAAGACCGTTCGCGACCGTCGCGTCCTCGCGGATGCGGGAGATATAGGTCGCGTCCTCGCCCGCCGCTTCGTGCGGCGTGATATAACCGCCGGGCTCGCGCTTATCGATCACCAGACAGCCGGGGGCCTCCCGCAATATGTCCCGCGCCTCATCGGCGCTGATTGGATGGACGAACTCGATGTTGACCGCTTCCGCGTGGCCGATGAAGACCGGCACGCGTACGCAGGTCGCGGTGAGCTTGATCTTGGGGTCGAGGATCTTCTTCGTCTCCGCCATCATCTTCCATTCCTCCTTGGTGTATCCATCCTCCATGAACACGTCGATCTCGGGGATCACGTTGAAGGCGATACGCTTGGGGAATTTCTTGGTCGTGACGGAATCGGCCACGAAGATCGCGCGGGTCTGGGAAAAAAGCTCGTCCATGGCCTCCTTGCCGGCGCCGGACACCGATTGATAGGTCGCAACGACGACGCGACGGATCTTGGCCTTGTCATGAAGCGGCTTCAAGGCGACCACGAGCTGGGCCGTCGAACAATTCGGATTTGCAATAATGTTCCTCTTGGAAAACCCTACGATGGCGTCGGCGTTTACCTCCGGCACGATCAGAGGCACGTCGGAATCGTAGCGCCAGGCGGAGGAATTATCGATGACGACGCAGCCTTGGCCGGCGATTTTTGGCGCCCATTCCTTCGAGACATTGCCGCCCGCCGACATCAGGCAGATATCGGTCCCGCTGAAATCGAAGTTTTCGAGCGATTTGCATTTCAAAATCTTGTCGCCGAAAGAGACCTCCGTGCCGATCGAACGGGACGAGGCAAGTGCCACAACCTCATCGGCAGGAAACCGGCGCTCGGCAAGAATATCGAGCATTTCACGCCCGACGTTTCCGGTTGCGCCAACAACGGCAAGCTTGAAACCCATCTTCCGCTCCATTCACAAATCGCGTTGTATTTCCGGCAAGCGGCTCATTGCATAGGCGATGTTGGAGCACGCCGCAACGGGTAGGGCGTCTTAAGCCGCATTCCCTGGACGAGGCGCAGGGGCGCGCCGCTGCCGTCGCCTTTGACCTCTACGGCAAGGACATTCATGCCAACGTGGCACTTCGGGCGCGCCACGATCATGGCGCGCCCGAAGGCAGTCAATATTGTTAGGTGCTGAAACGCGGGTGCGTCCTAGACGACACAACTTTTGGCGGCGTGTGCAAACGCATACGCCGGAACAATTTGCCTTTGAAATCTCGCGCCGGCGACAAGCATTTTATTCGTGGTGCTGCTAATATGCGACCTGATTCGACGCGTCGACGCTCATCACATGCGCCCCACCCTGGCACTTGAACTCCAGCGTCTTGCCCGCGGCCGTATCAAGTTGCGCAGCCTTGCCGGCTTCGATGGCGACCGTCACGCGGGTGGGCAGACCGCTCACCTCGTCGCCGTGGACTACTTCGGCTAACATCAGAGTGAGCTTGCATGAGTTGCCATCGCTCAAGAAGTAGCTCACGGCGCGTTTCGTTCCGATATCGAAGCTGACGCCCTGCAGGGGCTTCATGGTCAGAGGTAATGCGGGGTCTGCAGCCCGCGCCATGCCGAGACTGGCCGTAGCCGATATGCCACCAAATGCTATTACAAAGACCGCTCTTTTTATCCGTCTCATGATTGGCCTCCTATTCATGAATTGGCGCCGAGGCGGGCGGGATGTGGATCAATTGGACCCAAATGAAGCCGCCTTCGCAAAGAGGCGCCTAACCGAACATAGGGTTGGTTGCATTGCGGTGCAACATAATTATATTGCAGTGCAAGAATGGTCCCTGACTTCGGTTCATAACTTTAACTTGAAGACGGCTTCGAGCGCCGCCCCGGCGAGATCGCCCTGACCGACATCGTCGGTGACGTGGCTCGGCGCGCCGATGTCACCGGCTTGGGTGGACGATCGTCTTTGAATTTCGGTCAATTTTGGGCCATTTTCAGCGATCACAGACCCCGCTGAGCCCGGAAATCCCCTCCGGACGAGGCGTTTTCAGGCAAAATCCGAGTTTCACACAATCTGCAAGAATAATGCACCGCTCCAAAGCGCGACTGTCATGGCTACGCGATGGCTGAGCTGTGCAACTATGTTAACTTGCAACGATAGTTCGGTAGAGGTAGGTCATGAAAATGCGTCTCCCGATGATCGCGCCCTTGCTCGCATTCCTCGTGACTGGTCCCGTTCTGGCCGCCGATCCTCTCCGCGACCAAGTGAAGGGCCTGTTCGAGGCGATTCCGGAGACGCCACCTGCTCTGCTCGGAGAACCGGCAACGCCCGAGAAGTTGGCGCTCGGCAAGATGCTGTACTTTGATCCGCGGATCTCCAAAAACCACGACACCAGCTGCAGCACATGTCACAACATTGGAATGGCCGGCGCAGACGGTCGCTCGTCGTCGATTGGTCACAATGGGCAGCTCGGCGGCCGCAAGGTGCCGACGGTATTGAACGCCGTCTTCAACAAGATGCAATTCTGGGATGGCCGCGCCTCCGATCTCAAGGAGCAAGTGGTAAACTCGGTTATGGCCTTCCCCGCGGCTCTACTCAAGACACGGGCTGGACCGTCTATCGTCAACCCTGAGGTGATGAACATCACGAAGCAGAATGCCGTCGAGCAGCTCAAAAGCATCCCCGGCTATGTTGACGCCTTCAAAAAGGCGTTCCCCGCTGAAGCCGATCCGATTGTGTATGACAATATCGGAAGGGCAATCGCTGTCTTCGAGGCGACACTGATCACGCCCGACGCTCCCTTCGACCGCTGGCTCAAGGGCGACGACAAGGCGCTCTCGGAAGATCAAAAGCGCGGCTTGAAGATTTTCGTCGACAAAGGATGCTCTAATTGCCACAACGGCATCAATATCGGCGGTGGAATGTACGCGCGTTTTGGAGTGGTCCAGAACCCAGGTTCGGAGTTCCTGCCGCCGGATGATTGGGGCCGCTTCGCGATCACCAAAACCGTCAGCGATAAGTACGTGTTTAAGGTTCCGGCCTTGCGCAATGTCGAATTGACCGCTCCCTATTTTCATAGCGGACATACCTGGGACCTGAAACAAGCTGTGGCGGTAATGGGCGAGTCTCAGCTTGGCCAGACGCTGAGTGAAGGCGACATCGACAAGGTCGTAGGGTTTCTCAAATCGCTAACGGGCCGCCAGCCTGAGGTCGTCATTCCAATTCTACCTCCCAGGGTGGCTGCCACTCCCCGTCCCGAACCTTAAGTGGGGGCATATGGCGAGGACGATGGCAATTGGATCGTCTGGGGGAGCGGGCGAGGTGGCGGCGGCCACCGCCGATTATTAATCAGTTCTTTTTACAAAGGACTCAATCGTGGAGCTCTTTTAAAGGGGCAATCCTTTGGCGCCATTAAACAGGGGAAAATCCGTGGCCAAAAACATTTTGCACATGCTCAGTTCGTTGAAGCACATGAGTCCTTTCGACGTGAATATGGCGCTCGACGCCGGTTTCGATTCAGTCACATCGTACGGGAACGTCACGCTCGACGAAATCAGGCCATTGATTCAGGATGCCATGTTTTCGCGTTCCCCGCGAGACGCGGCTCGTACATGCATTTTCATCGGTGGAAAGGATGCCGGCCTCGCTCTCGACATGATGGAGCAGCTAAAGACGACCCTTTTGAAGCCGTTCGAGATTTCCTCGTTCGCCGATCCAGCCGGGTCTTTCACGTCAGCCGCCGCGATGGTGGCCTGTGTCGAGAAAATACTGAAAGAAAAAAAGGGCCGGGCACTTGCCAATATGAAGATCGTGATCTTCGGAGCGACCGGTGTCGTTGGTTACGCCTCCGGTGTCATCGCCGCGCTGGAAGGCGCCGATGTGACGCTCGCCGGCCATGATGGACGCGAACGCGTCCAGGCCAAGGCGAACGACATCAAGAAGAGGTTTGGCGTTGAGGTGCACGCCGTTGATGCAAGCACGCCAGTGAAGCTTTTGGAGGTGCTGGTTGGCGGCGAGATCGTGTTTTGCGCGGCGGCCGCAGGCGTGCAAGTCTTGTCGGCGCCGGCGCTTGCTTCGGCTAAATCGCTCATCATCGCGGGGGACGTCAATGCGGTACCACCGGCCGGAATTGAGGGTCTCCAGCTCATGGACAATGGTGTCGAACTGCCGGGGAGCATTCTCGGAATCGGGCCACTTGCTATCGGCGACGTGAAATACAAGACGGAATCGGGATTATTCCGGCGCTTAGCGACTTCATCCACCCACCTCGCACTCGATTTCCGTGACGCCTTCGCTCTCGCCCGTGAAATCGTCTAAGAGCCAGTCTCAAAAGCTTCCACCTCATCCTGAGGAGCGCCCACAGGGCGCGTCTCGAAGGATGGGCCGCGCGGCTCCCGAGGCGCCCTCGTGCTTCGAGACGGGTCCTTCGGACTCTCCTCAGCATGAGGGCTTGGGTTCCGTGCAGCTTTTGAGACAGGCTCTAAGTCTGGAGCCGCGATTCCTCTCTCGGCGCCATCCGAGCGAGCGCCTGCGGCTCCCGTGCGATGTGCCGGCCTCCGGTTCCCGATCTGGCCGAAAACGGCGATATCTACGGTTGCTGCTGCTTCGAGTATTCCGGTTTAAGATAAACTCAACTTAATCGCGACAACGTCGCGCGGGATGGAACCAAACCGGCGGCACTGCGTTTAGGCAGAGGAAGCCTTGGAGTTTCGAAATGTTTCAAAATAAAGTACCGGTCATTCTGGCCACCGCCGCCCTGGCCACGCTTACGGCCTCCGCCAACGCGCAAACCACGCGGCACCGACCTCGCCCGCAGGTTGCGGCGACGTACCATGACGAACGTCCGCCGCTCACCGTCAACCGGCGCAGTTTCCTCGATCCCGGCCCGATGGTTCCCGTTGGCAGTCTGTCGAATTACGTGACGGCGAATACGATCTTCAACCAGACCTTTGACCACTATGAAGGGTCGCAGTTCGGCAACTTCCGGCTGCCCCAGCCGCTCGAAGTTTCCGGCCGCCCACAGCCCGTCCTCGAGTTCGAAACGCCCGCCTATCCATAGTGAGGGCTTCGCTTAGGCAGTTGATTCGAAATGACATTCACGAGGCCGCCGCCTGCTTCGCCGATCGCGGCTGCAGACCGTCCAGCCATTCTTCGAACATTTTACGCGCCATAGCGGATAATGAGGGTCCGGCGGCCTTGGCGCCGTCACGCAGTTGGCGCGGATCGATGCCGGCCGCGCCAAGTTCTGCTGCGTGGCCGACCAGCCATGGCTCGATTCCGGCGGTTGGGTCGACCTCGGGATGGAATTGTACGCAAAGAGTGTTGGAGCCAAAGGAAAAGGCCTGATTGCGGCACAACGCGGTCGAGGCGAGATGGATGGCGCCTTGCGGCAGATCGAAAGTGTCGCCGTGCCAATGCAGCACCATTTCGCCCGCCAGATGCCGAAGCGGCGTGGTGCGGGCAGCATTCGTAAGAGCGACCGGCCCCCAGCCGATCTCCTTGATACCGGACGGATAGACTTTTGCGCCGAGCGCGCGGGCGACGAGCTGGGCGCCAAGGCAAATGCCTAATGTTGGCAGTCCGGCCCCCAGGCGGGTCGCGAGAAGTGCGATTTCGTCGCGAAGAAACGGATATTTGTCGTCCTCGTAAACGCCGATGGGCGCACCGAGCACGATGAGAAGATCGGGTTTGGCCGGATCGCGTGGGGGCAGGCCGCGAAGGCCGATATCGAAATATTGGAATTCGTAGCCCGCGCGCACGAGGGGTTCCGCGAATGTGCCGAGATCCTCGAAATGAACATGCCGTATGACGGCCGCGGTTTTCATCGGCTCTGCGTTTCTCGTTAACGGAGCTATCCTTCAGCCATCTTCTCATTTCCTGGCTGCGCGGATTCGCATTCCGCGGCGCGTCTCGGCTCCGTGTCGCTCATGACCGTTGCCTTCAAGCTTCATCTCGACCTTTATCATCGACGGCGAGCGTTCTTTTGACGGATTTGCGACACGGAGCCTCGCCACCTACTCTCGGCGGCGTTTTGCCCTCGCGAACGGCCGGGAGCGAATAGGTATAGCACGAACGCCTTGAATCCGCCGGGCACAAAGGCAATATCCGCGCAGGGAAGGGGTGGCGGCGCGTTCGACTCGATCCGCGAGGGGCCGCCAAATTCGTGAAATTCAGTTAATGTCGGAAAGGGGGCCACGTGACAATGCCGGACGCCGCGGGCCAAAGCCAAGCTTTTCAAGCGGATGTCGCCAAATTGCTGCACCTGATGGTGCATTCGGTCTATTCCGATCGGGACATCTTTCTGCGCGAACTCCTTTCCAATGCCGCCGACGCCTGCGAGCAATTGCGTTACGAGGCGCTCGCCGATCCTTCCCTTGCCTCTTCGCCGTTCGCGATCAAAATTTCGATTGACAAGGACGCCCAAACCCTCGCCATCGAGGACAATGGGATCGGCATGTCGCAGCAAGACCTCACCGATCATCTTGGCACCATCGCGCGCTCCGGAACCCGCGCCTTTCTGGACCGCCTCGGCAACGGCGGCGAAGAGGCGGGAGGCGCGGATGCCCGCGAAAAGCTTGAGCTGATCGGCCAGTTCGGGATCGGATTTTATTCGGCCTTCATGGTCGCCGACCGCGTCGATGTTTTTACACGCCGCGCGGGTGCGACGGAAGCCTACCACTGGAGTTCGGATGGCGAAGGCACGTTTTCGATCCTACCGGTGGCCCAGGGCGAGGCCCCGGTCCAGGGCACGCGGGTCGTTCTCCACTTGCACGAAGAGTCCAAGAATTACCTTGAGCCAGGCCGGATCGAGCGCATCGTGCGCGAACATTCGAGCGCGCTCGCGGTGCCCATCGAGCTTGTCGAAGAGAAGGGCGCACGCCGCTTGACCAGCGGCGCGGCGCTTTGGACAAAGCCGAAGGCGGCGATCGAACATAAAGATTATATCGATTTTTATCAAAGCGTAGGCGGTGTCTTTGACGAGCCTGCATTAACAATGCATTGGCACGCGGAAGGGCGCCACGACTACACGGTTTTGGCGTTTGTGCCGGGATCGCGGCCGTTCGATCTGTTCGATCCCTCGCGTCCGGGCCTAGCCAAGCTCTATGTCCGCCATGTGCTGATCAAGGAGAACGCCGAGGCCGTGCCACGATGGCTGCGTTTTGTCCGTCTGGTGATCGATTCGGCCGACCTTCCGCTGAACGTTTCACGTGAAACAATTCAGGAAAGCCCGGTCTTCGCCGCCATCAAGAATGCCGTGACGAACCGCATCCTTCAGGAACTGACCAAAGTCGCCGAAACCGACACCGAAAAATTCACCAAGATTTGGGAGCACTTTGGCAGCGTCCTAAAGGAAGGACTTTATGAGGACCCCGAAAGGCGCGGCGCCTTGTTCGGCTTGGCGCGCTTTGCGACCTCGGCGCATCCGGCTGGCGGCCGGAGCCTCAAGGACTACATGGAAAGCCTGCAAACGAACCAGGCGGCGATCTATTATCTTCTCGGCGAGGATCTGGCCCAGCTGTCCGCCAGTCCGCAGCTTGAAGGTTTCCGGGCGAGAGGCATCGAAGTTTTGCTTTTGCCGGATCCGGTCGATGCCTTCTGGGTGGCGACAGCGGTCGGCTTCGATGGCAAGCCTTTTAAGTCGGTGACCCAGGGCGCGGCCGATATAAACGCAATCCCGCTCAAGGAGAAACTTGAGGCTGGCGCGGCTGAAGAGGCACTTCCGGCGGCCGGCCTCGCGACTCTTTACGCGCTCATGCAACAGGTTTTGGGCGAGGCGGTCGAGGCTGTCCGCGCTTCCGACAGGCTTTCGTTTAGCCCCGCTTGTCTCGTCGCCTCCGATCGCGGGCCGGACCGCCGTCTCGAACGGATGCTCGCTGAAAGCGGCCGCCTCCGCCCGACATCTAAGCCGGTGCTCGAAATCAATCCCGCGCATCCGCTGATTCGCGCCTTGGCCGCGCGAGTTGGCGCCCCTGACAAGGGAAAATTCGAGGATATCGTCTGGCTCCTTTTCGACGGGGCGCGGCTGATGGAAGGTGAAAAACCGGCCGACGCGCCGCATTTCGCCGCGCGGCTGACCAGGATTCTGCTCGATGCCGCCAGTCAGCCCGCGACGTGAGGGAAGAGTTCGCGATAACGCATCCGCCCGATTTTGCACCAGCGATGGCGCGCGGCACGGCGCGGCGCTTGCTTGCGCGGGCCTTGGCGAAGGGCGGCATAGAGCCGGCGCGAATCGATGCCCGCGTGCTTCTCTGCGCGGCGCTCGGCATCGATCACGCGGATCTCGTTTCCAACCCCGGTTATCCGCTTGGTCTTGGCGCCGAATTGGTCGCTTCTTTCGCGGCGCGGCGATTGAAGCGCGAGCCGGTGTCGCGAATCATCGGCCATCGCGATTTTTGGCGGGCGCGTTTCAAGATCGACCCCGCCGTTCTCGACCCGCGTCACGCCACTGAGACGCTAATCGAAGCGGTACTCGACCATGCGGCCCGGTCGCCGCGCGAAAACTGGCGGATTCTCGACCTTGGGACGGGGTCCGGGGCAATCCTTTGCTCGCTGTTGCAGAGCCTGCCAGGATCTGTTGGCGCCGGCATCGATATTTCGCGTGGCGCCTGCGCGATCGCGCGCGACAATCTCGCCGCCTTGGGGCTTGCGCGGCGAGGGCTTATCGTTTGCGGCGATTGGGCCGATGCCTTGCGCGGTCCTTTCGATGCGATCGTTTCCAATCCGCCGTACGTCGTGCGCGGCGAAATCGGCCGCCTAGCACCGGAGGTTCGCGATCACGATCCGCGTTTGGCACTAGATGGCGGCGACGACGGTTTGGCGGCCTATCGCGAAATCATCCCGGCGTCGCGGGATATGCTCGCGCACGGCGGTTTGATCGCAATGGAAATGGGGGCAGGCCAGCATAGGGCTGTCGAGTCGCTCTTGACCGGCGCATTTGGCGCGCCGGTCGAGGTTAGACTTGACCTCGACGGATGCCGGCGCGTGGTATTGGCGTATCCTGGACAGTGAGCCCTGGCGTGACAAATTGGTCACGCTAATCATCGCAAGAGATATATTTTCGCAAAAGCTCTTGGCGTTTGCCGCGAAAGCGATTAGGTTCTGTTTCCAAGGATGGGTTTTCGCTTATATTGCATGGTTGCGATTGGCGTTGAGGTCCTCGGTCCGCGCGAACGTCCGAACGAAATAGAGGGCGCGTGCTGAAAACAAGACGGTCTCCGCTTCGAGTTATGCCGTGATTTCCGGCGCAACCGGGATCAAAGTCCCCAGACTCTGAGACTCTATCATCAAGGGTCGAAGATCGGTGCCGCGGCGGTTCCGCGAGCACAGCCGTCACCGGCTGGAGAGCCTTATAACCGCTCGCGCCTACGTGCTGTGAAAATAAGGGATTCGGGAAGGCATGTGAACGCATGCCTGTCCGGCTGCGCGCGAAGCGCAAATACGATGCCACCCAAGGATCATCGATGAGACCAGGACAGAATAACAAACGTATGCGTGGCCGCCCCAACAATCGCAAGGGACCGAATCCTTTGACGAGATCCTATGAATCGAGCGGCCCCGATGTGAAAATTCGTGGAACGGCCCACCACATCGGCGAAAAATACGTCCAGTTGGCGCGTGACGCGCAAACTTCTGGCGATCCTGTCATGGCGGAGAGCTATCTCCAGCATGCCGAACATTATTTCCGGCTGATCGCGGCGGCGCAGCAAGTGCAACAACTAGGACCCGGCGCCTATCAGGGTCAACCCATTGAAGCCAATGTGGAAGAGTCCGACGACGACAGCGATTTCGGTGGCATGCCTGACAGATTCGCCTCCCCTGCCGAGCGCTTCCCTCCACCGCCTCAGCCAAGTTTCCTACCACAATCCCCGTCCGGCCCGGCGCAGTCCGTTCCGGAGCAGTCTTTCCATGGCAATGGGGACAATCAGGATTTCACGCGGCCGGAGCGTGCTCCGCGGCCGGAGCGCCCATTTCAGGACAGGAATTACCGGGACAGGAAATTTCAAAACTATCAGGAAAAACCGTATCAGGAGCAGCGGCCCTATCAAGAACGCAATGGCCGCGGTCGCGATCAGGAGAGTCGCGGCAGCCGCGGACGGAGTCCGCGCGATTTTCGCAATGAAGGCTCGATCAACGTCGACCCGCGCGCCGAACCCCAAATGGCCGAGGCCGTCGAAGGCAATGTCCTTCCGGCGTTCATCACTGCCCCGGTTCGGGTCCCAGCCGAACCCCATGACGCCGCGCCGCCAGTTGCGGCGCTTTCTCCCCTTCTCGCCGGTCCGCCAGAGGGCAACGATGCGGCCGAAGGCTTTCATCCGCGTCCCAGCCGTAGACGCAGCGGCAAGGCGGAGACGGGGGCCGCCGGGCCGCACGGCGGCGAAGCGGCGAACGCCGATGACCCGGTCCGGGATTAAGCCACGGGCCGTTGTTCGTTTGGTGTTTGCCTTGATTTGCCGGGCGGGACAGATGATAGTTGCGCCAGATGCGGCCAAATCGAGGTGCATCTTCCATGATTTTAAAAGCATCCGCTTTCGCGGCGGGTTTGATGGCCGCCGCCGTTTCGTTCGACGCCGGGGCGGTCCCGGCCTCGCTTTTTCCGTTGGAGCCCCAATCGTTCATCACGCAAGTGGCTGGCGGTTGCGGACTTGGCTGGCATCGCGGTCCATGGGGCGGCTGCCGGCGCAATTGGGGTGCATGGCGCCGCTGCTATTTCCGGCGAACGCCTTGGGGTCCCAGGCATTTGCCGTTGGTGACATCGGCTCGAATTTGGAAAGCCCCGAGTCGCGGGGTTTTCTTTTATCCGGTCAATGCGAGAACGAGGATTTTCCTTGCGCGGCACCTTGCGGCCTCTCCGCATCGTGCTTCCGCCTAAAGGCCCGCGAATCTTTTCGCTTCATCAGACCCTACCGCGCACGCATTTCTGTCCTACATTTCTAGCAAAGGGCGGCCGCGAGATTTGGTGCGAACTGCAATACCAGAGCCGTGAGACCGCGCGTCGCCGCCTTGGTGTCCGACCTGCCTTCGTCCGTTCGCAGTCGGCATAAGCGGTTGCCGCGCGAACGGGAGATATCCGTCATGAATATGGAAAAATATACCGAGAGGGCGCGCGGTTTCATTCAAAGCGCCCAATCGCTCGCCATCCGCGAGGGTCACCAGCAATTTGCGCCCGAACACATTTTGAAGGTTCTTCTCGACGACGAGGAGGGGCTTAGCGC
>Ga0182015_10006644_pt1 | contig 11542 bp, 6 predicted proteins | sample 712P3MmetaG_FD_120478 | JGI IMG/M metagenome (GOLD analysis project Ga0182015, IMG submission 120478) | Permafrost microbial communities from Stordalen Mire, Sweden - 712P3M metaG | ecosystem: Environmental > Terrestrial > Soil > Wetlands > Permafrost | place: Sweden: Stordalen | collected...
CTAGGCCTGGCAGAAATTGGTGTGATCCAGTGGATGGAGGAGAACCACATTCCCGTGGACCGCATTGCGGGCACCAGCATGGGTAGCATCATCGGGGCGATGTATGCCACGGGCATGTCGCCCGCCGAGATCCAAGAGTTTGCCGAAAAAATTGACTGGGACGAAGCCTTCCTTCCCGAGCCGATCTATAGCCAACTCTCCTACCGCCGAAAACAAGACCGGCGTGACTTTCTGATCAATGCTCCCCTCGGCCTGAAACATGGTCTGAACGGGCCCAACGGTTACAACTCCGGCCAGGGCGTGGGATTGTTGCTGGATCGCATCGCTTTCCCGGAATCCGGTGTCGCCAGCTTTGATGATCTGCCAATTCCATTTCGTTGCGTCGCGACCGACATGCTCAGCGGCGAAGGCGTCGTGCTGCGCGACGGCTCATTAGCTCAAGCAGTGCGCGCCTCCATGGCTATCCCTGGCGTATTTACTCCGGTGGAGATTAATGGCCGCGTGCTGGCGGATGGCGGCATGATACAAAACATTCCGGTCGAAACCGTTCTCGCCATGAATGCGGATGCCGTGGTCGCAGTCGAACTGCAGCTTCCACCGGGCGACCGCGAAGAACTGGACACACTCACGGGAGTGCTCTCCCGCGCCGTCGACGTGATGATCACACAGAACGAGCACCGCTCTCTGGCTCTGGCGAAGGTTACGGTACGCATCGGAATGAATGGTTTCTCGGCGACGGATTATTCGCGGGTTGCAGAACTCGTCGCGCTGGGGCGCAAAAGCGCCGCTGCGCAGTCTTCCGCTCTTCTTCCTTATGCGATTCAGGATCCCGCGGAGTGGCAGGAATATTTGGCTGCCCGCGCGGCACGCATACGGGGTCCGGCAGACAAAATAGAAACCATCGAAGTCATAGGCGCCGATTCTGACACGGATCGCAGACTCCAGCATCGGCTCAGCAAGGCGCTTCAAGGCTCGCTCGATCTCCCCAAACTCGACACCCAACTGACCCGTATTGCTGGGGAAGGCCAGTTCGATCGGCTGGGCTACGAGGGCTTTACCCAGAATGGAGTTCCCGGGCTGCGCATTACCACGCACGAGAAATCATTTGGGCCGCCATTTGTTGACCTGGCCGTCAACGTAGACGGTTCGGGCGTCGCTGCCTTCGATTTCTCTGCTGGTGCGCGAGTCACTTTCATGGACATCGCCCACCGCGGCGGCGAGTGGCGCAACGATCTTCTCTTCGGCTCAAGTAACCTGGCCGCCAGCGAGTTCTATCAGCCTCTGTGGCAGTCGCGATTTTTTGTGGCGCCTTACGCTTTTGCATCCAAGTACGCCCGCAACTCATTCACGGGTTTGACCCGGGTTGCCGTCTTCGGCGATGAGCGCGCCGGGGGCGGCTTCGATATCGGCTATGACTCCGGACGCCGCAGCGAATTCCGTATCGGCTATGAGATCTTCGATGGCAAGCTGAGTCCGCTGATTGGCGATGCCGGGCTGCCCATCGTCGGCGGCAGCACTGGCGAATTCCGCGCGCGTTACGTGTGGGACGGCCAAGACAGTCCCGCGGTTCCGCGCGCCGGAACGCGTTTGGTGGTCACCGCGTCGCGCGTGCTGAAAAGTCCGGGATTGGCGCATCCCATTGGGCAACTCGATGTGCAGACTTCCAATTTCGTTCCGGTCGGGCCGAAGACTTCGCTCTTCTTCGGTATTTCCGGCGGCACCACATTCCGAGGCTCAGCCGGACCGTTTCAGGATTTTTCGCTCGGAGGACCGTTCCGCTTAGGTGCGTACCTCCCTTACGAGTTTCTGGGAAACCACTACGCCTACTCGTCGCTCGGATTTCACCGCGAACTTTACCGCCTGCCGGAACTGGTGGGAGGAAAAATCTATTGGGCTGGATGGTACGAAGCTGGCACAGCCTTCGGCACGGCAACCAGCGATCCCGGACCGATTGCTGTGCGCGGCACATTCAATATCGGAGTGATCGCAGACACCATCGTGGGCCCAATCGCGCTGGCGGGCAGCGTCAGTCCCACCGGTCTGAGCCGGGTAAATTTTTCGGTGGGGCGAATCTTTTGAGCCTGCCGATGTTTTTCGCTCGTCAATCTTTTGCGAGCGATGCCATGTCGATCACGAACCTGTAGCGCACATCGCTTTTCAGAGCTCGTTCATAAGCTTCATTGACTTTTTGAATGGGCACGACTTCAACGTCGCACGCCACGCCGTGTCGGCTACAGAAGTCCGGGATCTCCTGAATTTCGTGGATGCCGCCGATCTGCGAGCCCGCCAGACCGCGTTGACGAGCCGTAAGAGAAAATGCTCCGATTCGGACATCCTTCTCAGCAAGTCCCACGACGACCATGGTTCCGTGGACTTTCAATAACAGCCCCGGCAGTTTCCCCAGTCTAACGCGGATTGATATACTTCGCCCCTCGGTCCATCTTAAGAAAACTGCATGGAGGAAAACTGGTGCGCTGGTACATTCTGAATTTAATTCTGCCTTTGTTAATTGCTGTCCCGGGCGCAGCACAACAGACCTCGCCACCGCCCGCCGCGAAGCCTCTATTTAAACTTCAGGAAGTGATGATTCCGGTGCGCGACGGAGTTCATTTGCAGACCGCGATCCTTACCCCTATCGACCAGCAAGGTCCGCTGCCGATTTTGTTTCGTCGTACGCCGTACGGCGTTCCCGAGAAACCGCCGGAGCCGATACCTTCGTCGCTCAAGGAACTTGCGCAAGACGGCTACATCTTCGTCTTCCAGAATCTGCGCGGACGATTCAAGTCTGAGGGAGTGTTCAATCTGTCTTCCTGGGTCGATCTGAATGATCCCAAGGCCACCAATGAGACGACCGACGCATACGATTCGATCGACTGGCTGCTGAAGAACGTCCCCAACAACAACGGAAAAGTAGGAATGTTCGGCGTGTCTTACGACGGATTGACCACCGCGCTCACGCTGCTTCATCCGCATCCCGCGCTGATGGCCATCAGCGAGCAAGCCTCGCCGGTGGATCAGTGGATGAACGATGACGACCACCGTTATGGCGCGCTACGCGAGAGCTATGACTTCGAATATGCGGTCATGGAGCAGGCCGACAAGAACAAAAACACCCACTTCGATTTTGAAACCTACGACACATACGAATGGTATCTCGACTTGGGTCCGCTTTCGAACATCAACGCGAAGTATCTTCACGGCTCCATTCCTTACTGGAACTCCAGCGTCGAACATCCCGACTACGACGAGTTCTGGAAGAAAGAAGCGTGGGTCAGCCAGCTTCACGCCTCCACCGTCCCCAATCTGAATGTTGCAGGATTTTGGGATCAGGAAGATCCTTGGGGGCCGTGGCAGATTTTTCGTCACGCCGAAGAGAACGATCCGCAGCACACGAATTTTATGGTTGCCGGTCCCTGGTTTCACGGGCAATGGTCGGGGGGCAAGGGTGACACGATTGGCATCATTCCGTTCGCCGGACACGAGACTGCGCGGGAATTTCGCGAGAATATCGAAGCACCTTTCTTCCGCTATTATCTCCACGGTCAGGGCGAGAAGCCGCAATGGCAGGCCAGCACCTTTCAAAGCGGATCGAATACCTGGCACACTTACGCGGTTTGGCCTCCGAAAGAAGCGAAGCCCACAGACCTGTATCTGCACGCAGACGGAACTCTATCGTTCACCGCGCCGAACCGGGCTAAGACCGGGCTAACTTATCGTGAGTACGTCTCCGATCCCGCGAATCCCGTGCCTTATCGCCAGCGTCCCATCTCGCCCACCTATCCCGCGGGGGATTGGCGCACCTGGGAAGTTGCTGACCAGCGCTTTGTCGACCATCGGCCCGATGTCCTTTCCTTCGTCAGCGAACCGCTCGACCACGATCTCACCGTTACTGGCCCACTCGCCGCGAATCTGTTCGCCTCGACTTCCGGCACCGACAGCGATTTCGTCGTCAAGCTGATCGATGTGTACCCGCAGGACGCGCAGAAGAATGCGTGGGCCCCCGAAGACGGACCGAAGCCCGGCCAGTATGCTCAGTCTTTAAACGGCTATGAACTACCGATTGCGATGGAAGTGCGGCGGGGCCGCTATCTAACCAGTTATGAGAATCCGTCTCCCTTGACCGCGAACAAGCCGACGAAGTGGAACATCCCTCTTCGGGATCACGATCACGTTTTTCTAAAGGGACACCGCATCCTGGTGCAGATCCAATCGACGTGGTTTCCGGTGATCGACCGCAATCCGCAGAAATTTGTGCCCAGCATCTACAAAGCCGCCGCCTCGGATTTCGTTTCCGCGACGCAGCGAATCTATTGCTCGTCGGATATGCCTTCACATCTGGTACTGCCAGTCGTGCCTTAAGACCAAAAAAGGCCCGGAAGAATTTTGTCACGCCAAGCGGAGCAGGATTCTTGGCGAAGCGAAAGATACTACGCTGTCGAGAGACCTGTTGTCCCGGGCCTGATTCCTATCACGCTATTTATTTCCCGCCGGCAGCTCCGTGCTGCCCCAGCCACGACGCTAGTTGCGGCTCCTGCTGGGACTTCAAATCGACGCAGTTGTTGATGCGCTCGATCGACTGTTTGTAGGTACGTTCCGCGGCCGCGATCTTGTGCGCGGAAAAGAATTCGGTCACTTGATCGCGTAATCCCGCATCGCAGAAAATGCTGGTCGCTCCCACGACTGCGGCGCTGGCAAAGGGACCTCCAGCCTTCGCCACCGCGTCCCAGTGCGACTGAATGAAGTTCCAAGCCAGTTCTCGGCCGGCCGGATTTCTCATCACGCTGGTAATCACCTGCAACGCATCCTGCGATCGCACGTCTGGGGAGACGGCAAGATCCAGCGTGCGCTGCAGCAACGTCGGATCGCTAAATCGTGGCAGCGTGTAGAGATACGTATAGTACTGTTCCGGCGATTTGGGATTCTTCGTGGCAGCCATCACCCGATCGTAAAACGCAGAGTCCCCATTCAAAGCGGCCAGTGCGAAGGCGCCGCCGGCTAGTTCAGAGTCGACGGACGCCGGATCGGCCAAAGCTTTATCCGCAAGTTTGCTCGCTTCCTCCATAGTTTCTGGATCGCGTGCGTCGTAGCCCAGCGCCCGGAAGAGCCGCGACCGTAGAGTCCTTTGTTCGTCGCTTTCTCCAGGTTTGGGCTCATATCCAAGATCCTTCATGGCCGGCGCCAGATATTGGCGCAGCCACATGCGATACGAATCACGATCGCTGTCGCTTACCAGGTACTGGCCGATGTAACTGAGACCGCCCAGCAGGTCTTCCACCACAGCGCGGTTGCGATCCGGCTGCAGACCTTGCGCGAAGGCGAGGTAGTCGCCCACCGGTTCACGACCGACTCGCACCGAGGCCCAGATGTCGTTCTCAGTTGCGATCCGCTCGGCGGGAGTCAGCTTAGGTTCCGCATCGCTCGCCAGGGCCCGAACCGTGTCCGCCTGGAAAGCTGTTCTGTAGTAACCCGTCGCGCCTGCGTTGGTCAGAACCCAGGTTGAGCACCCGGGCAGCGTAACGGTTTCTGCTTTCTTGGTCATCAGCTCGCACTTCTCACCCTTACCACTGGCCGAACCTCGCAAGCACAACGGGATTTGCCACAGTTGATCGTTGCCCGCTTCGAACTTGGACCGATCAAAGTAATAGCGCTGCTGAGTCAGTGTGACGCTCGTGGAATTTCCCGAGCACTGTGCCTTGACATTAATAATAGGAGCGCCCGCTTGCTTCACCCACGTGGGCATGATCTTGTCGACGGGCTTCTTTGAAGTTTTAGCCTGCGCATCCCAGAAATCATCAGCTGTCGCGTTCGCGTACTGATGCTGTTGCAGATACGCGTTTACCCCCGCGCGAAAGGTCTGTTCACCGAGATAGGATTCCAGCATGCGCAGCACCGATGCCGCCTTGCCGTACGCGATTCCGTCGAACAATTCCTGAATCTGCGCCGGCGTGTCAGCCGCTTGATGGATGGGACGCGTATTTTCCAGCGAGTCCACGTTCAGGGTGCTGCCGGTGTCACTGACGTCATCCAAGTTGAAATTCCATTCCGGTTTCCATGCCTCGATGGGCTTGCTCGACATCCATGTGGCAAAGCCTTCGTTGAGCCAGATGTCATCCCACCACTTCATGGTTACGAGATCCCCAAACCATTGGTGCGCCATCTCGTGCGCAATCACGCTGGCAATCTCTTTTTTTAGGCCGACGGAACCTTGCTTCTCGTCGATGAGGAGAATCACTTCGCGGAAAGTAATGCACCCGGTATTTTCCATCGCGCCTGCAGAAAAGTCCGGAATGCCGATCAGGTCGAGCTTTCCATAGGGATATTTAATCCCGAAGTAGTTGTCGTAGTACTTCAGAACGTTCTGGGCAACTTCGAGCGCGAATGTGCCCATGTCTTTTTTCCCCGGGGTGGCATACACGCGAATGGGAATGCCATCCGCTTCGCCCTCGACATACTCGAAGTTACCCACCACTAACGCAGCGAGGTAGGACGACATCTTGGCGGTCGTGGCGAAACGCACGGTGTGTTTGTCACCGGGTCCCGCCGTATCCGATACGATTTTCTGGTTCGAGATCGCTACCAGACCTTTATCGGCGACCGCGGTTATGTCGAAGGTGGCTTTATAGTCGGGCTCGTCGAACGAGGGAAATGCGCGCCGCGCGTCGGTCGCTTCAAACTGCGAGGCGGCGTACTTGCGTCCATGGTCGTCCTTGCCCAGATACAAGCCGCGCATTTCGTCATTGAGAATGCCGATGTAAGTGATGTGTACGGTGGCCGGACCGGTGGCCAGCGGCTTCTCTACGCTGATCACGACCATCTCTTTCTCTTTTTCGACTGTGACTTTGGCTTTTTGCGTGGTGCCGCCGCTTGTGACCGTGACCTCGTGGAAATCGATATCGACAGCATTCAGAGTGATCTCTGAACTCGGCTTCAGCAATCGAATGGCAATGGTTTCGTTGCCTTCAAATTTCGCCTGGTCGAGATCTGGCGTGAACATGAGTTTGTAATTCTCTGGTCTTGCACCCTCGGGCAGCCGTTGTGCTGTAGCCAGCGACAGTGAGAGCACGAAAAACGTCATAACTGCGAAAATGCACTTCATATTTCTCCTCAGGAGATTGAGTCGGATTACTCTCTTAAATGGCTGCGTTACGTATAGATCTTGTGTTTCTAAGTGCTGCGGACGCAGTCGTACCAGTCCATTCCAGACGAATACGAATATTGTCTTGCGAAAGCTCACTCGCGCGATGCGACCACCCCATTCAACAATGTTACCGCACAATGATTGGCGCCGAACCAGTATGGAATTTCGCGATAGTCCTTGACGCCAAATACCGCGAGATCCGCGTCCTTACCCGCCTCGATGCTGCCCTTCCGCCGGGCCACGCGCAAAGCCCACGCGCCGTTGATTGTGGCCGCCGCGATTGCTTCCGCCGGTGACATCTTCATGTGGGTGCAAGCCAGCGACATTGCCATCGGCATGCTCAGGGTCGGCGAGGTGCCGGGATTATAGTCGGTCGCCAGGGCGACCGGTACCCCGGCATCGATTAGCCGGCGCGCATTGGGATATTCATTCAAGCCCAGGAAATAGTTTGCTCCCGGCACCAACGTGGCCACCGTATCGTTTTTGGCCAACTGCGGAATGTCGTCTTCGCTTACGTGGTCCATGTGGTCGAACGACGCTGGATTGAAACGCAAGAACGGCCGCAAGACCGTTTCCGAAAGCTGGCCCATGTGCGCGCGGGTACCCAATCCGTGTTCTTCTGCGGCTGCAAAAATCTGCCCAACCTCTTCCGCGGTAAACGCCCCCTTGTCGCAGAAGACGTCCACAAACTGGGCGAGCTTCCGCCTTGCTACTCGCGGAATCATCTCCTTACAGACGATCTCAATATATTTTTGTGAGCAGCCTTGAAATTCTTTTGGGACGACATGAGCTCCGAGCAGCGTGGCCACGACTGTGCCTGACCAGCCGGAAGCCGCTTCTCGGATTGCTTCCAACGATTTCAGTTCCGAGTCGACCGTGAGTCCGTACCCTGATTTGGCCTCTACGGTGGTCGTGCCGTGCGCGGCCATCTGCTCCAACGAAGACGCGACTTTCATCGCCAGCGCGGCTTTAGAGGCCCTGCGAACAGCCTCCAGACTGGATCGGATCCCGCCGCCCGCCGCGGCAATCTCTTCATAGGAAGCGCCTGCGCTGCGCTTCTCGAAATCCACGAGGCGGGGGCTCACGAAAACGAGATGCGTGTGCGAATCTACGAGGCCGGGCAGAACCAGTTTGCCAGAGCAGTCGATCTCGGTGATCTTTCTGCGATTTCGCTTGATCCACGCGTCGCCTAGAGCATCTTTAGTGGTCCCAACGGAGACGATCTGTCCGTTCAGGCACAGCACCGCGCCATCCTGGATGATGCCGAGATGTCTCAGGTCAGATCCGCGCCGCGGACCAGGTTTCGCCAATGCGGAACGTAACGTAAGAAGCTGGCCAATGTTGACCAACAGCAGAGCGTCTGGTGATGGAGATCTTCGTTTTGCGGTAGCCACGCGCGCTTTAGTCTAGCAGCAGATTCGGTGCTGAGGGCGACACTCAAGAATTCGTTTTGATCGTTGATGAAGTCCTGCAATCAGCCTAACATCGAAAGGGAAGATTCATCATGCTCAACCACTGGTCTTACCTTCAACCTTCGACTCACCGACTTCGGCGTGTCTGCCATCGCGCGGCTACTGCAAGTCTCTTCTTTGGTCTGGCTTTTCAACCCGGTTTAGCTTCGCCGAAGCCTAAGCCGCAGACGCATTCTACTTCGCTCTCCGCCGGCACGCTGCGCCAAGCCGGCGAGGTTCGGCACATTACGATCGGTGCTGCGGCCGCTTCCGCGTATCTCGCCGAGGCGGAATATTCTGCCGTCCTGGGCTCGGAGTTCAGTCAACTACAGCCTGAGAACGAAACCAAGTTCGGCCCCATTCATCCTCGGCCCGACAGCGATCCCAATCCGTACGAGTTCAACGGCGCCGACAAGCTGGTTGCGTTTGCTCAAAGTCATAATATGCTCGTCCGTGGCCACACGCTGGTCTGGCACAACCAGATACCGGATTGGGTGAAGAAAGGCGGATATACCGCACCTCAGCTCGCAGCAATTCTCGAGAGCCACATTCACGCCGTGATGGGCCATTACGCCTCCAAGGTTTACGCTTGGGACGTGGTCAACGAAGCATTCAATGACGACGGTACCATGCGCCATACAATTTGGTACGACCAGCCGGGAATTGGTGCGGGTGCGGGCACGAACTATATCGAGCAGGCGTTACGCTGGGCGCGTGAAGCCGACCCGCAGGCGAAGCTGTTTTATAACGATTACGATGCGGAAGGGCTGAACAGGAAATCCGACGCGATCTATGCCATGGCCAAAGATTTTAAAAAGCGCGGCGTGCCGCTCGACGGCATCGGCTTCCAGACCCATATCGGCCTGAAGTTCGACGACCCGGCGAAATTGGCCTCCTACGCGAAAAACCTGGAGAGGTTCGCCACCCTTGGCCTCGAGCTGCACATTACCGAACTCGACATTCGTCTCGGCGATTCGAGTCCAGCGTCGTTGAGTGCCCAAGCCAAACTGTATGGCGAAATCACCGCTCTCTGCGTTCAGCAACCCGCCTGCAAGCTGCTGCAAACCTGGGGATTCACCGACAAGCACTCCTGGATTCCGAACTTCTACAAAGGGCAAGGATGGGCACTGCTCTGGGATGATAAGTACCAGAAGAAACCAGGGTATTCGCCGGTACACGACGCGCTGTCGCAGTAGCAATACTCATGTGGGGACGGCCTCCCTCGGCTGTCCAGCCGGGTACGGTTCTCAACGACTCACCGGCACTATCGGAACCTTCACTCCTTTTTCCTTCGCGAAGTGAATGGCCTCCTCATATCCCGCATCCGCGTGGCGGATGATCCCCATGCCCGGGTCGGTGGTTAGCACTCGCTCGATGCGCTTTGCCATCTCGTCGGTGCCATCAGCCACAGTGACTTGGCCGGCGTGGAGGGAGTAGCCGATGCCTACTCCGCCGCCGTTGTGGATGGAAACCCAGGACGCTCCCGCGGCCGTATTCAGCAGGGCGTTGAGCAGTGGCCAGTCTGCGACCGCATCGGAGCCGTCTTTCATGCTCTCGGTTTCGCGAAATGGAGACGCCACCGAACCGCAGTCGAGATGATCGCGGCCGATCACGATCGGGGCCTTGATCTTGCCCTTCTTTACGAGATCGTTGATGGCGAGGCCGAACTGCGCGCGTTCGCCGTAGCCTAGCCAGCAGATGCGCGCAGGCAAGCCCTGAAACTTGATGCGCTTTCGCGCCAGGTCGATCCAACGACGGAGAATGCGATTTTCGGGAAACAACTCAAGGACAAGCTCGTCGGTTATGTGAATGTCAGACGGTTCGCCCGAGAGCGCGACCCAGCGGAACGGTCCGCGGCCTTCGCAGAACAGCGGACGGATGTAGGCGGGAACGAATCCGGGGAAGTCGTAGGCATTCTTGACGCCGCGCTGGAAGGCGAAGGTGCGGATGTTGTTTCCGTAGTCGAACGTGACCGAGCCCATTTTCTGCAGGCGCAGCATTCCTTCTACGTGGCGCGCGATGGCGTCGAGCGTCTTTTCCTGATACGCGTGGGAATCGCGCTGGCGGAGCTCGAGCGCCTGTTCGAGGGTCATTCCGTTGGGCACATATCCGTTCAGCGGATCGTGCGCGGAAGTCTGGTCGGTCAAAATGTCGGGAACGACGCCGCGCTCGGCGAGTTCCGGAATGACATCCGCGCAATTTCCGACCAATCCGACGGAAACATTTTCTCTCTTCCGCACGGCATTCTTCAGAATGCGTAGCGCCTCATCCAGCGTCGTCACCATGAAGTCGCAATATCCGGTCTTCAGACGCTTCTTGATGCGCTCCGGATCGACATCGATTCCCAGAAACGCCGCGCCAGTCATGGTCGCGGCCATGGGCTGCGCTCCGCCCATGCCACCCATGCCGCCGCTGACAATCAGCTTGCCCGCAAGATCGCCGTCAAAATGTTTCTCTCCTGCTGCGGAGAACGTCTCGAACGTTCCCTGCACAATTCCTTGCGAGCCGATGTAAATCCAGGAACCTGCGGTCATCTGTCCGTACATCATGAGACCGGCGCGTTCCAGTTCGTTGAACTTTTCCCAGTTGGACCAATGGCCTACGAGATTCGAATTGGCGATTAGAACCCGAGGAGCGTGATCGTGAGTCTTGAATACGCCCACCGGCTTGCCCGATTGCACCAGCAGAGTTTCATCGTTGGCAAGATTCTTTAGCGTCGCGACGATGGCGCGATACGCTTCCCAACTGCGCGCGGCGCGTCCCGTTCCGCCGTAAACCACCAAGTCCCGGGGACGCTCGGCAACCTCTTTGTCGAGGTTGTTCATGAGCATCCGCATGGCGGCTTCCTGCTGCCAGCCTTTGCAGGTGATGGCGTTGCCTCGCGGCGCGCGAATGGAAGTTGGGATCTGGATTTCCGTGTCAACGGGCATAGTTAGATGTTACTTGGTGGGCC
>Ga0182015_10006646_pt1 | contig 11537 bp, 15 predicted proteins | sample 712P3MmetaG_FD_120478 | JGI IMG/M metagenome (GOLD analysis project Ga0182015, IMG submission 120478) | Permafrost microbial communities from Stordalen Mire, Sweden - 712P3M metaG | ecosystem: Environmental > Terrestrial > Soil > Wetlands > Permafrost | place: Sweden: Stordalen | collected...
CCTGTGTCATGCGGTGAAGAGCGGGGTAGAGCGAACCTTCCTCAAGACGCAAAACGTTCTCGGAGATCTGTTCGATCCGGAGAGTAATCCCGTAGCCATGCATCCGGCCGTGCGAAGCCAGGATCTTTAGCACCAGCAGATCGAGTGTTCCCTTGAGACGATCATTGGCGTGTGTGCGCATCTGTCTTCCCGTAGCCAGCTATATAAGATGAAGTTGCGTCCTGTCAAGAGCCGGGCTTTGTACACGCCCATGGTTCCAGAGCGGATCGTCGCCAGACTGGACAATCAGGGGCAATTCTGTCTGGATTTACCATCAACTGACGAAGAACGTGTGGGAACGTGTGGGGGACAGAGAGCGCCGGGATAAACCGGCACATTGTAGGGGATGCGAGAGCCCTACGGAAAAGGAGAAGCGACTCCATTCTGGCCTCGAGTCTTGCCTGTGATCTCGCGAGGGATCATAGCGAAGCGTAGACAGAGGGCTGGCGGGCGGGATAATTGAGCTCCGAAAACATGCAACCGAGTGCCGACCCTTTTCTGTCAGTGGGAAGGCAACATCAGCGAGCCGCGTTAGGTCGCGAGTGGCCGCTGGGCTCGGCGTAGTCGAAGAGTCCATGCACGTCAGCAAACAGTGTGCACGAGAACCGGGAGACCTCCAGAGCGTCTGCGCGAGCAGACCGGTCCGGGAAGGTGAAAGATCCATCATCCGGACATGTACGTTTTGGAGGAGTCGGACTGCGCCATAGTACCGATGAAGCTGACGAACAACGAAGATAAGACTTCCGCGGAGCCAGCGGAGGGAAGGGCGCAGACCAAGGAGAACGACGCCCAGCCACACACGCATCCGACACAGGGCGGAGCGCGCGTGTCCCAGGGGTTAGGCGGCGTGCGCCAGAAGGCGCAGGCAAGTAAGCAGGAACGGTTCACCGCTTTGCTGCACCATCTCACGATCGACTTACTGCGGGAGAGCTACTACGCCTTACAGCGGAGCGCATCGCCTGGAGTAGACGGAGTGAGTTGGCAACAGTATGAACAAGGCCTGGAGGCTCGGCTTGCCGAGTTACACGGCCGAGTTCACCGTGGAGCTTACCGGGCGCAAGCCTCGCGAAGAGTGTACATACCGAAGGCTGATGGCCGGCAACGGCCATTGGGCATCGCTTCGCTGGAAGATAAGATTGTCCAGCAGGCGATGGTCACGATCCTCAACCAGATATACGAGGTGGACTTTCGGGGCTTTTCGTATGGGTTTCGACCGGGACGCAGCCCCCATCAGGCGCTGGATGCGCTCAACGTGGGCCTGCAACGGAAGCGAGTGAACTGGATACTCGATGCGGATATTCGTGGTTTCTTTGATCATTTGAGCCACGAGTGGATGATGAAGTTTGTCGAGCATCGAGTGGCCGACAGGCGCATACTTCGGCTGATTAGTAAGTGGCTGAAGGCTGGCGTGTCGGAAGAAGGTAAGTGGTCAGAGACGACGGCAGGCACGCCGCAGGGAGCGGTCATTTCACCGCTTTTGGCGAACGTGTATCTGCACTATGTGTTCGACCTGTGGATCGAGGCATGGCGCCGGAAGGTAGCGAGCGGAGAGATGGTGTTTGTCCGCTACGCTGACGATCTGGTGGTCGGCTTTGAGCGGCGTGAAGACGCTGAGCGGTTCCTGAGAGAGTTTCAGGAACGGCTGGCGAACTTCGCGTTGGCACTCCATCCGGAGAAGACGCGACTGATCGAGTTTGGTCGGTTCGCGCAGGTCAATCGGCAACAGCGTGGCGAGAGAAAACCGGAGACGTTCACGTTTCTTGGGTTCACGCACTACTGTGCGACGAACTCCAAAGGCCATTTCGTTATACGCCGTAGGACTGTGTCCCAGCGGATGCGGGCGACGCTTCACGCTATCAAGGCGAAGTTGCGTCAGCAGATGCATGAGCCGGTCAACGCGGTGGGCGCATGGCTGAAGCGTGTGGTCAATGGCTATTACCGATACCATGCGGTTCCCGAAAACCAGCGGGCGTTATGGCGTTTCCGTGATCGGTTGTGCGATCTGTGGCGGTCGATGCTTGGCCGTCGCAGTCAGCGCAGCCGTCCCAGTTGGACGCGCATACGCCCGACCTTCGCACGATGGATACCACGTCCTCAAATCCTGCATCCTTACCCTGACGTGCGCTTCGACGCCACCCATCCAAGGTAGGAGCCGTGTGCGGTAGTTCCGCTCGCACGGATCTGTACGGGGGGCAGCTAGCGATAGCTGTCCCTACCGTGACCGAAACAACCACCATCGCCCAGGCGGTGGCCGCGCTCCAAAATGGTTTCAGGCTGAAATGACTCTGGCTACAAAGCGAAAGCGAGCGAAGACCGGCCGATGAGGGACAGACGAAAAGTACCCCAACGCTTGATACTCCGCGCCCGTTTATCATTGGGGTTTCGTATGGATGTCCCCGAGACCCAAAAAGTCCCGCAACGGGCCAAGTGCTGTATGAGTAAACGAACATCGAACCGATCCCCGAATCAGACGGAATCTGACAAGCTGGTTCAGGCCGCTAGAGGTGACCTTGGTGTTCGTAGCAAGTTAAAACGTCCGGTTTTCTTAGCACATGAAATGTCCGGTAGTGAGTTTAACCAGCAGCCGTGGCGGCTGTGGCGAAGTGGGAATCCCGCCGAGTTTGCGGGATTTCCAAGCGAGGGGAGAAAGTCCGCTTTTGGACTTTTCCACGGAGCGTCTTTTCCACGGCCTTTGCCGGCTGCATAGGAATTGGCATCAAGGACGTTCCTTGAGCCGTGTAGTGTCCGAGTCGGTGTGGTCCGTGGGTCAGTGTGAGGGTCGCATCCAGATGCTGGTGCACGGTCACCGTGCAGCCGGACAGGGTGCCGCGCCAGCCGACAGGCTCGATCTGCAAGGCCTGCGTTGGTCAGTGCGGAAACGGCATTTCGCTGGTGCCGGAAACAGCAAGGAAGCTTCATTTTGAAGGAGCCGTGCTACGGGAGTTGGCTGGCCCACCGATATTCGCGCAGCTGTTTCTAGTGTGGCTGAGCGAGAACGATAACCCGGCCTTACCGGCCTTCCGCGATTTGCTACTGCAGCATTTCGCGATTCCATCGTCACTGGGAGCGTAGAGGGTCTTCCGGGTCCAGTCAAACTCGGGCATTTTCCGGGCGCCAGCCTCTATAGCGGCGTCTTGACGCAGCATTTTGCCCTGCGGCTCCAAGACGGTTTGTGAGCCAGGCGCTTACTTCCTGAGCACTTATTTTGGAAAGGGATAGTTGCTCACCGCTCCAACCACTACTCGAATCATACCGTCGCTTTTACTCAAGATGTAGAGCTCGCCTTCGTTGTCCATGCAGAAGTGGATATCGGAGCGGCCTCCGGAGATGACGGCACGGCCCGGTAGACCAGGCTCCTTACCGCCGCGAGCATGGTACGCAATTTCGGTGATGGGAGCCATCGCCGAGTAACGTTCCTTCCCTGCTTCCGGGCTGTCCCAAACAATTTGTACCTCATGCATTTCAGCCATGGTATGGGGATTCCCGTCGTCAGCCGCTACCATCTCGTCATAGTTTACGTACCAGATATGGCCTGTAGTTATATCGCCGAAGATATACTTCCCGTGCAGCGCGGCTATCTTTCCGCGATAGACATAACCGCTTGTAATGGCATCCCCGCCGTTGCTGACGTGGCCATACTCCACTACGGGGTAGGTGGGAGTAACCATTCCCACTGTTGTTGTGCCGACCAGCATTGGGATCTTATCGATAGCAGGCAGTTTACTCGTCTCGTTGTCGGCCTTGAGCAACTCGTTTCCTTCGCGCAGGGAATAGCCGTAGTTAGCACCCTTATGAATGATGTCGATCATTTCCCAGGTATGCAGTCCCACCACGGTAACGAATAGGGTGTTCCTGCCGGGATGCGCAGGATCGAAGTACCAGCTCATTCGATTCGGATTGCGCAGTCCGTAGGCCCAAATCTCTTTGCGCGCCCCGGGCAAGGAAACAAAAGGATTATTGTTGGGAATACGGTACCGCCCGTTATCGCTGACAGTGCTTGTGTCTTTGTGTTCGTTGAGGTCCGGGATGATCCGCAGGATCTTCCCGACCATCGTATCGAGCCGCTGCGGATTCTGCCTTATGGCGGCGTTCATGGATTCACCCGATCTTCCATCTCCACACGCGATATACAGAACTCGCCAATCCGGCGTGCCCGGCTTCGCCGACGGATCGAAGATGAGGCCCCCCATAGGATGCGATTCGGTGTTGAGCTGTACCCGCATCACTTCGCGGGCCGTGCCTTCGAAGGTCGCGTTCGCTATGTTTTTATCCGTCCATTCAATGACTACGGCTTCGCGGTTTGTCGTACCTGGGGTTTTTATGGGCGGCGTTACGGTGTATCCTTCCGTATTCAACCCCGGAAAATTCGCATTATCCGGAAGAGAAGACCCCGGTAATGCCGGGTCCTCGATGTGAATCGTATAGAACTTGCCGTTGTGCGCGTAGTCCGGGTCGAAGATAAAATTGACCAACCCGTCTGCGTAGCCTCGCTCAGTGGTGAGTTTATGAAAGAGTCCACGTTGGCCGTTGTTTCCGTTGAAATTCAGATAAGTAGTGAAGCTCTTAGTTCTTTTGTCGAGGATGTACAAGGGTCCGTTCAAGTCGTTGACGAAAAGCCTTCGCTTCTTTCCTCCGGGCTCTTCGCGGAGGAAATTCACTCGTGAAAGATAAGGAGCGTTCATGCTTTTGATGTCTTTTAGGCCGGTTACCGGCATGGCGGCATAGTCCTGTATCTGAATGGTAAGCTGAGGCGTGGCGGCAAATAGGAAAGCATGAATCGCGACGAACAGATAGACGAACTGCCATCTAAAAAACACAATCTTCGTAACGGGTTGATTGACAACTCCCCGAGGATGCTCCATGCGTGCTCCTTTGGTCCTGAAGATTTGGCCAGACTAACACTAAATCACAATCGTGAGAGCTGGCGAAGAACGATCCGGTGGGCAATAGATTGCCAGCCGGCATTTCGATTGAAATTCTGATAAGGTTTTTCGCATGGTCTCGCGACGAGAGTGGATGCTGGGTGCGCTGGCGGTTGCCCATTCCTGGGCAGCTCAATCCAAGCGTCTGGAGCCGATGATGGACACGTTCGCAGATGCACCCGTCTGGAAGGGGCGGCCCGAGGGGCTTTTGATCGAGTCCCATATCCACCTGTTTGCCAACGACCCTCGATTTCCGTATAACAGCGCATCATACAAGCCCCCGCCGGAGCCTTTGGAGGTGTATCTGAAGCTGGTGCGGGAGGTCAGGATCGATCGCGCCGTGATCGTTCATCCCGCGCCATATCAGGACGATCATCGCTATCTGGAGTACTGTTTCGCACACGAGCCTTCGCCGGGTTTCTTTAAAGGTACCTGTCTCTTCGATCCGATTGATCCGCGAACACCGCAACGAATGAAGGAGCTCATGGAGAGAAATCCCGGGCGGATCGTGGCGTTGAGAATACACGAGGTCCACCCCGCCGGAACCCCCTCGACAAGAACCGGCCTGATCCAGGACCGGGATTTGAAAGACCCGCAAATGACGGTAACCTGGCGTGCCGTGCACGAACTAGGGCTGGCGATTCAGCTACATTTCATCCCGCACTACGCTCCGCAGATTGCTGAATTAGCGGGGAAATTTCGGCAGACACCCATTATTCTGGATCATCTCGGTCGTCCTGGGCAGGGTACATCGGAGGAATACCGGCAAGTTTTGAAACTGGCCGATTTCCCGCTTGTCTACATGAAATACTCCAGCACCGGTGTGGAGTCAGCGTCCAAACAGCCGTATCCTCATCAGGATGCGAAACCGCTCGTGGCGGATGTTTATGACGCATTTGGCGCCGACAGAATCATATGGGGAGAATTGGGTGGGAACCTGGCGGAGTTTGAGCGCGAGGTGCGGTTATTTGACCTGATGTTCGACTTCGCGCCGGAGACTGCACGGGCCAAGATACGCGGCCTCAACTCGAAAAAGCTTTTTGCCTTCTCATAGGTAGGCTGTCAGCGGCTGCCCCGCTTCACATTTGCAGGCAAACCTGGAGCTGGCTCAATCTTAATTCTGAGGAGTGAATGGGACCTGGCCCTCTTTCCTCAGGCGCAAAGGAAAATTCACTTCGCCAGCTCCTTCAGGTGGAACTGTACGCTCTCATCGACCGTGACGACCATTTTTCCCAGCTTAAAGTACTTGCCGTACTCTACGGGGTCAATCGCAGCTACCACCAGCTCCCTCGTAAATTGATCCGGAATTCCTGAGTTCGGATCGGTGAGGGCTCTACGCACCGAGAACGTTTCGGCCTCCCGTGTTTCAAGAACTGCGGAGCATCTTTGAAGTAGATCATGGAGCGGGGCGGGTTCCACCGTCCCTAGACTTCGTCGAGCAGACTGGCATCTAAGCCGAGATCCTGGGCTGCGCCATGAAGGGAAGTGAGCACGAATTCGGGCAAGGCGATCCCGTTCTTGAGCGCATCGTCTCTCCGTTCCCATTCGATCTCGCCGGGCAGGTAGACGCGCGACGAATCCTTCGACTTGGGCGACCCGCGGATCTTGCGAATCATCGTGTCCACCCGGCGCTTGAAGTCTTCCATGCGCAGGATTATCCCTGGGTTGATGACGATGAAGGCCTGCCCAAGACAGCCCTTTGCCGTGGGATCCAGAATCCAGCTCTTCGCCTCATCGAGCACCCCGGCGCCGGGCAGAAGGCCGGCCATCGCCTCGATCAACAATGCGATGCCATAACCCTTGTGGCCAGCCATCGGCACCATCGATCCCGCCGCAGGCCAATCGCCCACCTCGGCCGTCGGCATCCCGTCCGCATCGGTGAGCCAGTTGGGCGGGATCGGTTGTCCGAGCGCTTTCATGGATAGGATCTTGCTGGCTGCAACGGTGCTGAGCGCGATATCCAGCAGAATGGGATACTCCTCGCCAGCAGGGACCGCATACGCCAGTGGATTGTTGCCGATGATATGTCCGCAGGCGCCCGGGACTACCATGTTTGGATCCGCATTGCTCATGGCGATGCCAACCATGTCATGGCGCACCGCCATGTTGGCATAGTATCCTGCGGCGCCAAAATGACTGCTGTTCCGGACGCCTGTCCAGGCGATCATATTGGTGCGCGCCTTCTCGATCGCGATGTTCATTGCCATGTGGCAACTCAGCATACCCATTCCGGAGTGCCCGTCGACCACGGCCCACGAGTCGCCTTCTGCTACCACTTCAGCTCTGCTGTGTGGATCCATGCCACCAACGCGCAGAGAGATCAAGTAGTTTCGCAGTGCGCCCGTGCCGTGGGAAAACGTCCCCCAGGTATCTGTCATGACCAGCACGTCGGCCACGATCGCTGCGTCGTCAGGCCTCAGGCCGGCTTTCTCAAGCGCTTCGGCACAGAATCTTCGCAACTTCTCCACCGGCAAACGTTTCAGCATGCTTCGTTCTTCCTCTCAGGCTGGATCGGGGATTCGACTCCGGCTTCCATCGATCGTCCGCCAGGGCCGACCCGCGCGATCTGTCTGGTCACGGACCACGGGTCCCTGGTGGCCGCCGAGCCGAAGTTGAATGGTACTCTTCGCGAAGTAAAAAAAGTCTGTGCGTTCCTTTCACTGAACACGTCGCTTAGCCGGGCTTGGTCGATCGCCACTGCACGTCGCATTCTCTTGCGAGGTAAGCCAGCGGCAATCGCCGTTCAATAGACTGAAATGCGTTGACACTTCCCGTCGCCTCCCTTACAAGGGAAGGCGTTCACCGATTTAAGATCAGAAGCACCTGGGGCCGAGAACTTATCGGTCTTTCTCCTTGGGCGCGGCCCTCCGGGCGTCGCCTACCGAACGAAAGATGAGATCGCCCCAATCCTTGCCGTGAATCCGCAAACTCATTTTGCAGGTCCGGTTGAATGCATGAAGGAATTCGAGAAGCTGCAGATTCCCGCAGACCGCTGCCACCTTCTTGAGGAAGGGAAGAGCGTCACACTGGGCGCTATCAAGGTCAACGGCGTATATGCCGATCATGGAGAGCTCGCGCCGGACGCGCTGGGAGTTGTCGTCGAGCTGGCTGGCTTCGTGGTCTATCACACTGGGGACACCGCCTATCGGCCCGCGCAGTTCCAGTGCGCTATCGACATGAAGCCCGACATCCTGCTCCCCTGCATCAACGGAGCATACGGCAACATGGACTGGCGTGAGGCCGCTCAGTTGACGCAGCTGGTTGCACCACGCGTTGTGATTCCGACGCATTTCTGGATGTTTGTGGAGCAGAACGGCGATCCAAGACAATTTCTCCAACACTGTGCCCAACTCGCCCCAGCCGTGCAAGCGATATTGATGAAGCCGGGTGAAGAGTTCCTACTTCGGCAAACAGCATGAAGCGCAAACTGGCTGACACGTTGGCGCGCATCGATAAGCCCACCGAGACGTGGACCAGTCCCGATGCCAGCGCTGCGCTGGTGTTGCCTATGGTGGACGCATCCCGGGCTTGTTCGGGGTCGGAGCGGAACTTCTTTTGGACGCATCCTGCGCTCGATTCGGCAGAAACCGCTCGTGCCTTCTATCAGGGCGCACCGGCAATCGGCGGACCAGGGCGCGAGTTCGCTTGCGAGGATGCATCCCAGCTTTGGGCCTTTCGTGGCCCGAGGAAAGACATCCTGGAGGCGGCCTGCATTGATTTCTTCAGAGGTCTAAAGCATTTTCGCTATTGGTGTAGAGGAGAAAACGAGTTCCGGCGCAGCCAGCTGTCAAGAGCTGGGGTCCCGGGCACGCGGTCTTTTGCGTGTTGGAGTGGAAGAGCTGGCTGCAAATAGCCAACTCCACTCAGGCCAAGTAATTGTGAAATGCTATGCGTCCGCTGGCCCGATTTTGGGTGTGTTTTTTTAGCAACAATTCTCTTGAGAAGGCAGGCTCATGCGTATGTTGAAGGCCATCGTGAGCGACCATACTTTCCCGTCGCTTGATTTGCAAAGGAGCGTAATTGAGCCGGCCGGGTTCGAGCTCATCGAGATCCATCCCCTGTGCGTTACGGAGGAAGATGTGATTGCGCGATGTGGCGAGGCCGACGCTTTGCTGGTGCAGTGGGCTCCGATCACGCGGCGCGTCCTGAAATCCCTGCCCAAACTGAAAGGCATCGTTCGCTATGGCGTCGGGGTTAATAACATCGATTTGGATGCTGCTCGGGAACTGCGCATTGGGGTCGCCAACGTGCCGACATATTGTTTGGAAGAAGTCTCCAACCATGCCATGGCGATGATGCTGAGTCTTGCGCGGCGCATCCCTCAGGATCATTCCGGAATCGCGCGCGGGGGCTGGGGCGTTGGTCCATTCCTGCCCATCCCGGCCTTCCTCGATATGACGCTCGGCCTGGTGGGCTTCGGAGCGATTGCGCGGTGTGTGGCGAAGAAGGCTCAGGCCTTTGGCTTCCGCATCATGGCCGCGGATCCATATTTGGATGACTCCCTCTTTGCCCAAAACGGAGTCGAGCGGGCCGACATGGAAACCCTGTTGAAGTCGGCAGATATCCTTTCGCTCCATTGCCCGCTCGTTCCCGCAACCACTCACCTCATCCGCCGGGAGACAATTGCAATCATGAAGGCCGGCGTGCTGATCATCAACACCGCGCGCGGCGCCGTTATCCTTGAGTCCGATCTGGTGGAGGCCCTCGCCGACGGCCGGGTGCTAGGCGCCGGACTCGATGTCTTCGAACAAGAGCCCTTGCCAGCGGATTCCCCGCTGCGTGGGATGCCCAATGTGCTCTTGACGAGTCACGCCGCCTCCGTCTCTACACGTGCCGTGAAAGCGCTGCAGATCAAGGCGGGCGAGTCGGCACGCGATTTTCTGCAGGGCAGGCGTCCGGACGGTGCCTTGGTTTGGCCGTCACCCGCCTGATGAAGGTTGAGGCGAGCAGATAGGCCGATGTCGCTATGAAGGAGCCATATGAAGGTCGACTTGAAAGATCGGATCGCTCTGGTGACGGGGGCAGCCGGCGCGATTGGCCGTTCCACGGCGCTGGCGCTGGCGGCAAACGGGGCGACGGTTGCAGTTAATGATTTGCATGACCTTGAAGCGACCTGCGACGAGATTCGCGAGCGTGGTGGGAAAGCCAGTGGATATCGGGCAGACATCTCGGATGTCTCCGCAGTCAACGCCATGATTTCAGAGATCGAGTCGGGTCTGGGCTCCATCGACATCCTGGTGAACAACGCCGGGGTCAACGTGGGCAAGAACAGAGTTCCCATCCATGAATTCCCTGACGCAGACTGGCATCACATCATTCGTGTCGACCTCGATGGCGTATTCTTCTGCTCCCGCGCAGTCTCGGCCAGGATGGTCGGCCGGCGGAAGGGCTCCATCATCAACATCACGTCCGTCTTCGGGATCGTGCCGGTGCGGCTGCAGTGTGCCTACACCGCGGCCAAGGCCGGCGTCGCGAATTTTACCCGCTCGCATGCTCTTGAATTGGGCCAGTACGGCATACGCGTGAATGGGATCGCTCCTGGCTCCATCCTCACAGAAGGCACTAAGTCCGTTTTTTACAGCCCCGAGAACAAGCAGAGAGCGAACAGCCTGGTAAGCCATATTCCACTTGGGGCGCCCGGCGAAACCGACGACATCGCAGCTGCGGTGCTCTACCTCGCCTCCGACGATGCCAAGTATGTCACCGGCCACATCCTGGTCGTCGATGGCGGTTGGACCGCGGGTTTCTCGCGGGATTGGTGAGGTGTTTTCCATCGTTTTTTAGCTCGTCTTTGCATCTCTCTTTAGGAGGCCACGAGTCAGTATGAGCGAAACAGGGAAACTGGCGGGCAAACGGGCTCTGGTGACCGGCGCCGGACATATAAATCCTTGCATGTAAATCCTTGCATGTCGTGATGAGGACAATCAGTTTTCGTTAACCGTATGTATCCCGTTTTCTGGAAACGGGGCCAACGTCAGATTAATCTTACTGCGCCGACTTACATTAATCCCTAAAACGACGAGCACAGTCTTGATCGCTCTGGCGCCCCACCCTCCCTTCAGTTCTCGTTCTATATGCAGAACATCGATTGACGCGCGATACAACACTCTCGCAAACTTCTTGTGGATTCTACGACGATAGGTTTCCGAATCAATCGGGCGGCCATTTCCCTTGAAAAGATCAACATGAATCGGGACGACCGGAGTATGTATAACGACTCCGACGCGAGCAAGGCTGCGTTCGCGGAGATTTTTCAAACAAATGGCGACATCGACCTTTGGCGGCCCGATTGCCACGCCCAGCTTTGACCAACTGGCCAAACAGGGACTTCGTTACAACGAGTTTCAAGTGAATGCGATTTGCTCTCCCACGCGTGCCGCGCTGCTTTCGTGTTACAAGTTATTCCCGATCCTGTCCCTGCAGGCGCCGATCTTGGCGGAGTACGACCGGGCGAGGTTTTGCTAAACGTGAATGGCAAGCAGCAAGAAGCACACTTCGCGAATGTGCTTGGCACTATGGGATGGGAGACGCTCGATGTGGGCAGCGATCTTGGATCCGCGGTAAGCTCCGAGTATA
>Ga0182015_10006647_pt1 | contig 11537 bp, 17 predicted proteins | sample 712P3MmetaG_FD_120478 | JGI IMG/M metagenome (GOLD analysis project Ga0182015, IMG submission 120478) | Permafrost microbial communities from Stordalen Mire, Sweden - 712P3M metaG | ecosystem: Environmental > Terrestrial > Soil > Wetlands > Permafrost | place: Sweden: Stordalen | collected...
AAAAGCCGGTCAGACCCACAAGTCGACAGGGCGAAAGAGAGTCAGCCCGCCGCCGCCCGAGAACCCAACCCAGCCAGTCGGACATCACCGACCGCCAACCCAGCTTCTCACTGAGGGCGAAAGCGGGAATGAGGAGACCGCGGCGTGGTTTGCCTGGCCCATACACTCCGACGCCGTTACATCCGACGGGTTCTGTCTGAATGAGGGGAGGAGATTCGATGCCCACACTGCTCATATTCCACGAGGTCGATGGCGGAAGAAGTGCTGGCTCGCACCGTGGCAACCAGCAAACGTCCAGCCAGTTGAGCTGGCGCGCAACCGCTGGCTCGACGCCCCGGCGGTTGACGCGGGAGTCCGTATCGATTAGGTTTGGCGGACTGACGTTTGGGTCGGGAACGACCCGCTGACAGCAGAAGCGACCGCTCGTCGCCACGACGGGCCGCTGGTTCGCTTCGGCCCCCCGGGTCCTACCGGTACCTCACCCGAGGGAGGATTCCAATGGCGGTTGCAGAGCACACAGATCACACTGTGGAGCGCGTCGAGGCGCTCCTCTCGACTCCCGGGAAACTGCTGATCGATGGGGCGTGGGTGGAGGCCGCGTCCGGCCGCACCTTCGAGACGATCAATCCCGCGACCGAGCAGAGGCTCGCCGAGGTTGCCCACGGTGAGAAGGAGGACATCGAGCGCGCCGTGCGTGCTGCGCGCCGCGCGTTCATGTACGACTCGCCCTGGCGGCGGATGTCGCCATCGGAACGCGGCAAGCTGATCTGGCGGATCGGCGATCTGATCGAGCAGCACATCGAAGAGCTGGCGATGCTCGAGTCTTTGGACAACGGAAAGCCGGTGGGCGTCGCCCGCGTGGCTGACGTGCCGCTCTCGGCCGACCTCTTTCACTACATGGCCGGGTGGCCGACGAAGATCCTCGGCGACACGACCCCGATCTCGGCGCCCGGGGAGTACCTCTCCTACACGCTGCGTGAGCCGGTCGGGGTGGTCGGTCAGATCATCCCGTGGAACTTCCCGCTGCTGATGGCGGCGTGGAAGCTCGGGCCGGCGCTGGCCTGCGGCTGTACGGTGGTGCTGAAGCCCGCCGAGCAGACCCCGCTCTCGGCGCTCTTCCTGGGCGAGCTGCTGCTGGAGGCGGGGCTCCCCGCGGGCGTCGTGAACATCGTCACCGGCTTCGGCGACGCCGGCGCCGCGCTCTCGGGCCACGACGACGTCGACAAGGTTGCGTTCACGGGCTCGACCGAGGTGGGCAAGCTGATCGTCGGTGCGGCGGCCGGCAACCTCAAGAAGGTGTCGCTCGAGCTCGGCGGCAAGTCACCGAACGTCGTGTTCGCCGACGCCGACATCGACGCCGCAATCGTCGGCGCCGCCAACGGCATCTTCTTCAACCACGGGCAGTGCTGCAACGCCGGGTCGCGCCTGTACATCCAGAAGGGCGCCTTTGACGACGTCGTCGCCGGCGTGGCCGAGCAGGCGAAGCAGATCAAGGTCGGACCGGGCCTCGAGCCCAACACCCAGATGGGCCCGCTCATCTCTGACGAGCAGTTCGAGAAGGTGCTCGGCTACCTGCAGTCCGGCGCCGACGCGGGCGCCGAGGCTGTGGTCGGCGGGGCTCGTATCGGGGACCGCGGCTACTTCGTCGCACCGACGGTGCTCACGAACACGTCCAACGACATGAAGGTCGTGCGCGAGGAGATCTTCGGTCCGGTCGTCTGCGCGATCCCGTTCGACGACCCCGACGAGATCGTCCCGATCGCCAACGACACCAACTACGGACTAGCAGCCGGGGTCTTCACTCGCGACATCTCAAAGGCGCACCGCACAGCGGCACGCCTGCGCGCCGGCACGGTCTGGATCAACACCTACCATGTGTTCGACGCTGCACAGCCGTTCGGCGGTTACAAGGAATCGGGCTGGGGTCGCGAGATGGGTCACCAGGTGCTCGAGAACTACCTGGAAACGAAGGCCATCTGCGTCGCGCTGTAGGAGTGTGAGGGTGGGACGCGGTCCGCCGCGCGGACTGCGTCCCATTCACACTGGCATAAAGGAACGCGGCCGCGCTTGATGTCTGGACAGTACTCAAACCCCGCGGGATCCCTGAAGGCCCTGCTGGAGGCTGTGTCTCGGATTCGGCAGGGTCCGTCAAGGCCTCCCGCGAGCGTAGGCCAGTCAGCTCCGTTGCGGCTCCGGATGGGCGCGATTCAGGCCGCCGCGCTTGACGTGCTCGGCAAGGCGAGTGGCCCGATGCGCCGAGTAGAAGGCCGAGCTGCTCGCAAGGATGTAGGAGCCGCTGAGAGCTGCGACCCCGGCTGCTCGTGTCGGCCGTCCCGGTTTGGCTCTCGCATTCACGCTCGACGGCGGTCAGACCGAGACGGCGACTGTGGAACTAAACGGCACCGGTCAAAGACTGCTCAAGAGTCGTCATACGCTCCCCGTGAAGTTCATCGCGAGAAGCGGAGACTCGGTGCTGTCGAGCCAGACCGTTACGTTCAAGCAGCCGCGCAAGTAAACGCAGACAGGCTCGGCCCGGCAACGGACGCCGAGGAGATGACCGCCGCCAGGCCGAGCGACGCCGCGGTGATCCGCGCGGCGATTACGGGCAGGAAAGGGCACCCCCTCACACGCCTGAGGGAAATCTCCCCGGATCTGCCTTGCCGTCGAGCGGTATCGTCGCGTGCGTGATGCGGGGTCTGGATCGAGCGGGTGCCGGGCCGGTTCGCGGGCCGCTAGTTCTGGCGGGCTTGCTAACTGCTGGGGTGATTGCGTTCGCCGGGTTCTCCGCTGGGACGGCGGTTGCGAGCGGTTGCATGACCAGCGGGCAGGCGGTCACGTTCGGCTATACGGGCGCTGAGCAGTGCTACGTGGTCCCTGCGGGGGTGACGGAGGTGGCTGTGGTTGCCGTTGGCGCGCCGGGGGGCGCCGGTTACGGGCGCTATCCGGACGTGCTTAGCAATGGTCAGTGTTGCAACGATGCGGCCGCAGGTGCGCGTGCCAGCGGCGATGTCGAAGTCACACCAGGCCAGGTGCTGTATGTGGAGGTGGGCGGCGTCGGCGGCACGGGTACGGTCGCCGGTGGTGGCGGCGCAGGCGGCTTCAATGGCGGCGACGGCGACGGCACGGTGTACGCGCTGACGGGAGGGGGTGGCGGAGGAGCTTCGGATGTCCGCACCGTTTCCTCGTGCCAGGTGGTTGAGGACTACTGTGTTGAAACGCCCGCCTCGCTGGCCTCCCGGCTTCTCGTCGCCGGTGGCGGCGGTGGGGGCGGCGCTGGCGACGGCGGCTGGGACTGGGGGAGGTGACGGCGGCGGTGTCAACGGCTCCGTTGGTGTTGCGGGGACGAACTCCTTCGACGGGGGACCCCCGCCGGGCGATCCGGTGGACAACGGTTTCGGCGGTGGTGGCGGCACCATGATCGGTGGCGGAAGTGCGGGCAACTCAGGAACGGGCTGCGCGCCTGGCGAAGCTTCGACTGGCGGCACCCTCGGCGGTGGGGGTAGTGGCGGCGGGATGCCGTCCACGAGTGGTGGCACGGGTGGTGGCGGCGGTGGCGGCTACTACGGTGGTGGCGGCGGCGGCACAGGCTGCAGGTCGGCTGATCCGTTGGGGGCAGGCGCGGGCGGCGGTGGCGGTTCGAGCTACGGGCCGCCGGGCACGATCTTTACGCAGGACACGACGGGGGCACCGTCAGTGACGATCACGCCGCTGTTCGCGCCGATCGCCTCAATTGGGTCGCCCGCGTCGGGCGGGCTGTATACGGCCGGTCAGGCAGTGCAGACGAGCTTTGCTTGCGCTGATGGGACAAACGGCCCCGGGATTACATCGTGCACTGACTCGACCGGCGATTCGGGCACCATCGGCGAGCTGGATACCGCAACCACGGGCGCGCATACCTATACGGTTACGGCGGTCAGCGCGGATGGGCAGACCGCGACGGCGAGCATCAACTACACGGTCGTACCGGCGTCTACGTCTCCATCGCCCGCGCCGTCTTTACCCGCGCCGAGCATCGGCAAGTTGACCACGAGCGGGACCTCGATAAGCGCGGTCCTGAACTGTGCCGGCGCGGATTCGTGCCAGTTCACTCTCGCGCTAGACGTAACCGAGACGTTCAAGGACGGCAAGCTGGTCGCGGTCACGGCCGCGTCTAAGCCGAAGACCACGAAGCGCACGGTGACGGTCGGCAAGACGACGATCACGCTCGACGGCGGTCAGACCGAGACGGTGACCGTAGAACTAAACGGCACCGGTCAAAGGCTGCTCAAGGGTCGTCTTACGCTCCCCGTGAAGTTGATCGCGAGGAGCGGGACCTCGGTGCTGTCGAGCCAGACCGTTACGTTCAAACGGCCGCGCAAGTAGACGCAGACGGCTCGGACCCGGCGACGGACGAGCAGGGGCGCCGCCTAGATACGAAAAACCCCCGCCGGGCGGGGTTTCCGGCGGATCGGGGCGCCCGGATTTGAACCGGGTGTTTGGACGAATGTACGACGATCTAGCCGCATTTTGCGGGCGTTTCGGTGCTCTCAGGCACCCTCAGTGACGGCAGATTGTGTCGCGGATTGTGACCTGTGAGGGCTCCCGGACTTGCCGGAGGTGCCTCCGAACGCAGCCTCAGCCATCGCCGCCTCGGAGCCGCTCGGCGAGTAGTCGCTGTAGCGCAACGTCGTCGCGTGGTCGCGGTGGCCCATAAAATGCTGGAGCGTGCGCATCGGGACGCCGGCACCGGCCATCGCCGTGCCGTAGCTGTGCCGGAGGTCGTGGAAGCGCCGCGGTGGCAGTCCAGCGGCCACGAGCGCGACGCTGAACCTGCGCGAGACGTTCGCGCGCGGCTGAGGCTCGCCGCTCAGCGGGTGGCCGAACACGAGCGCGTCGCCGTCGGCACCGTCGCGGAGCGTGCCGAGCATCTCCGCCAGCTCGGCGGTCAGCGGGACGGAGCGAACGCTCCGCGCCGACTTCGGCGTGTCGATCTTGCCGAGCACGATCGAGCGACGCACCCGCACCCTGCCGGCGTCGAGGTCCACGTCCTGCCAGCGGAGCGCGCGCAGCTCGCCTTGGCGGAGCCCGGTCCACGCCGCCGCTGCGAACATCACGCGGTCGGACGCCTGGTAGATGCCTGCCGGGACGTGGCCGAGCAGCTTGCGGATCTCGGCTGCGGTCAGGTAGTGGATCTCGGTGGAGGTGGTCGGAGTCGGCAGGGACACGCTCTCCGTAGGGTTGACGACCGCCCAGCGGCGATCAGGATGGAGCGCGAAGCGGTAGACGGCGCTCACCGTCGCGATGATGTTGCGGATCGTCTTTGGAGCGAGCCCTTTGCGTTCAAGCGCTGCGATCAGGTCGGCTATGTCCTGCCGTGTGATCGACTGCATCGACCGATCAGCAAAGAACGGCTCGACGTGGACGCGGATCTCACTGTCGAGGTTCGAGAGCGTGGACGCCTTGCGGCCCTTCCGGCGCGCGTCGGCGATGTACGTCGCGCCGGCCTCCGCGATCGTCAGCCGGTCCCCGAGCGAGTGCGTGACGGAGGTCGAGGCGATTAGGTGGCGGAGCTGAGCCTCAGCTTGAGCCTTGGTGAGTCCGGTCCTACTGTTCGCCGCACGTTTAGGGCCGATCTTCCGATTGACCTGTTGAGGCCCGATCCAGTAGCGGCCGAACCACGCCTCGCTACCGTCGGTGTAGGTGCGGACGGCGAGGCTACCTGTGCCGTAGGGTCTCCTGCTCATCCCGCGATGATGCCACGGGGCCGACAGTGCGAGCGTCCGCCCAGGCGAGCAGCCTGTCGCGGTCGAAGCGCGTATAGCGCCCGAGCTTGATGTGCGGCACTTGCCCCCGGCGCGCGGCGCGCATCAGCCACGACGGCGGCACCGCGAGTAACTCGCCGGCCGCGTCGGCGTCGATCAGGGCGGCGCTCACGCCGGCACCTTCGCCCGCTGCGCGTGGGAGTCGATACAGCCATAGACCTGCTCGGGATCGCCGTGCTCCGCTCCGCAGTACACGCACCAGTAGGACGATGCCTGGTGAACGTCGGTCTGCTCCCATTCCTCGCGGTCAACCGTCGGCTTGCCTCCGGGCACGATCTCGGACACATCGGCGACGGGGGAAAAGGTGACCACAGAGCGCACGCTCTCGCCATCCCTTAGCCCTACCCTTCCCGCAGGCCACGAACGTCGAGCGCTGGCGGGAGGCGGGGCGTTGACCGGCGTATCCGGCGACATTTGGAGCGCCACCGTGGCTACCTTGTCGCCAGTGTCTAGCGCCATCACGCGAGCACCGCGCGAGACGGCACCCGTTGACGGGTTCGAGCGGCGGCGAAGCGGTATCGAGGAGACGGCTACGCGCTGCACGACTCCGCCGGCCGACGCGATCACAACGTCGCCAACGTCGGCGCTCACAACGACCGCGGCGGCGATCTCGGATTTGGACACATTCACGCCGATCGTGTCCCGAGCGGTGCGGCGAACCTCATCGACGGCCACGCGCTTGCCGTAGCCGTCTTCCGTAACGATCAGGAGATGTTGGGCCATCTCTAGGCCTCCTACTCGTGCGGCGCCACTAGCGGGCGCCGGTACGCATGCGCGTTACCTCCTCTCGATCGTGGTCGGATCTGCGATCAGCGCCGGATCGAACCCGACGATCCTCGACGTAGCGCCGAGCGGAATCGCCTCGTCGAGCCACACGAGGGGCGCGCAGTCCCGGGCTGTCGGCTTGCGCTGCTCCGCTGGCGGGCGAGATGGTTCCGAACTCGGGAGGCCGAGCGCGGCGCGGTCCTCAGCGACCCGCCGCTCGATGGCGCGGCTTTGCTTTCTAGCGACGGATGCGGGCATCACTCTGGGAGGTAGCGCAGGATGCCGTCCGGGCCGATCTGGCCGTTTCGCCCACGCGGCTCGCTGCTCGGGCGTACCGCGCACCCTGCTGGCATCGCTCGCCAGCTTCGCGACCGCGGCGTCGAGGTCGGCGAGATCGGCGTCGCATGCTGCCGTCGCCTCATCGACGAGCGCGACGATCTCCTCGCGGCGGTCTGAGATCAGACGGTCACGCTCGAAGATGATCCGCTCGAGGATGTGCTCGAACGCGCTCGAGTCGCCGCGCTTCAAGATCGCCGCGGCGCGCTTGGTGATCGGACCGTCGAAGTGCGCCGGCTCGAACGTCTCGCCGGATCTCGCCGCGGCGATCTGCGCCTCGCGGCGGTCCGCGGTCAGCGAGTCGATCACTTCCTGATCGGCCCTATTAGCCGCACTGAGCGCAGCTCTGGCGCGTGTGGCGTTGCCGACCTCGGCGTTCAGCACGCCGATCTCGGCCATGATGTCCCGCACTCCGGGCTCGCGTGGTTTGTCAGCTACGGCCGGCATCAGACGTGAGCCTTCGCAAGCTCGCCGAGCGCCCTGAGCGAGCGCTTGTACGTCTCCCAACCTTCGGGCGTCGATCGCAACTCCGCGAGCTGATCGCGCTTCCAATGCCGGAACTCCTCCGGCGGGATGACCGTGCCGGTACTCGCAGCCGCGCCGGCCGTGAGTTCGGTCGCAGCCGTGGTCGCAGACGCATCCGGATCGGCTGCGGGTGCTTCACGGATGGCGGTAAGCAGCACTTCGTTCGCCGCTTCGTGGTGACCGGCTTCGATCAGCTTCGCCGCGACGACTTCAACATCGACTAGAGCGGACATCGCTCACCTTCCTTTCATGTAGCGGTTGGCTGCGGCGACGGCCGCATCGTTGTCGGGGTCCGGAGTCGGCGACGGAGCGCCCGTCATGCCGGTGTGTGCGTCGAGCGCAGTCGTCGGGTGTTCGGTGATGACCGGCGCCACCGTCTCGGGCGCGCTCGTGCTGGCGTTGAGCCGACTTTCGGTGTCGCTCTTCCGTGCGACGCCTCCGGTGCGGCCAGTCGCGGGCATCGCGAAGCTGGGTTTTTGAGCCATAGAGATCAGCTCCCTACGGAGCTGGCGAGACTCGCGGTGTAGGCGGCGATGACGGCTTTGACGAAGGCGCTCGCGTTGGGATCGGTAAGCGAGTCGCTGATCTGGTCGGCGAGTTCGTCGGCTGCGATCTCCGCAGCGGTGAGCATGGGTGCTGTGATGGCGTTGGACACGGCTACTCCTTGGTTGGGTGAGCGCCGCCGCTGGATCGCGGTCGGCGGGGTGGAGAGGTGCGAGGACGCTCGGCGGCGTCTTCGCGTGCCTGCTTGGCGGCGAGGTCGTCGATGATCTTCTGCTCGGCTGCGCTAGGCTCGGTGCGAGCCTTGGCCTTGCGCTTCGCCTGGTAATCGTCATTCCAGCTCTGTTTATGCCCGCGCGCCTGGTCGCTTGCCCAGCCGGCAATGCGGGCCGAGAACTGAACTTCATTAGCCTCGGTGAACTCGTCGAGCAGTCCGAGCGACACAGCAGACGCGATGACTTTGCGCGCCTTGGCGGTCGTCGCGAAGATGCCGCGAGCAACCGCGGCGTAGCCGCTGTGCACGAGTCCTCCATCGTTGGCAGCCTTCGCCTCGCCTTGCAGGTAGACGAGCGCCAGCGGGCCGGCCGGACCGTGCTCAGCGCCCAGCTCGACGATCAGCCCACGACGCAACCAAGCGGCATCGAGCATGAACCAGTAAGTGCGCGCGTCAGGACTCATTACGTCGCCCGCGTTTTCGAGCGCGCGCGTCTATCTGTTGTAAGAGGGAGAGGTAGAGATAGAGGTAGAGATAGAGAGGACTGCTTAGTAAGGAGTTTCGACTGCTTAGTAAGGAGTTTCGACTGCTTAGTAAGTAGTCGGGACTGCTCATGCTCGACGACGACAGCAGAGCGCCCAAGCTGCGAGCGCGCGCCGGCCTCGAGGTAGCTGCGCAGGCGCTCCTGCGCTTCGGGCGGAAGTGCAGCGAAGGTCAACTCGGGTGGGCGCCGAGCGTCGATCGAAGGCGCCGAGGTCATGGCCGGTCGGGACGGTGTGTGATGAACTCGTCGGTGTGGATCTCGTCGAGATGCTGGTTGACGTAGTCGCCCATGACGCCCCGCACGAGCGCCGAGGTGGTCGTCCGACGGTGTAGCGCCAGCGCCCGGATCGCGTCGGCGAGGCCGACTGGGAAGATGGCCGCGATCTGACAGTCATTCCAAGGCTGGCGCGGCGCACCAGGTCCGCGGGGTTTCGAGTTCGGGTTCGGCTTGCGCACGATGCCTCCCTGAGTGGATATAGACGCGCCTTCGTAGGCTGGCAACGTGACCGGTAGCTGCGGGCAATTCGGCGCGCGCGAAGCACGCAGGGCAGCGAGGGAGAGCGCGGCTCGGGCGCGAATTAGCCCGTAAACACTGGGCGAATCAGCCCGCCGTTACTGGGCCTGCACCTCGAAGACAATGTCGATGTTCAGCGGCTACGGCGGCGCGGGCGGCGTCTCGGCTGCCCGGAGATCAGCCGGCGCTCGACCCTACGACGGACGTGGCGGGTGATGTGCCGACGAGCGTGGCGGATCGGGTGTAGCAGGAACACCTCAGGCGTCCTCGGAAGGCTTCGCGATCTCCTCGCGGATCTTCGCGAGGTCGCGGCGCGTGCCCTTGCGCAACTCCTCGATCTGGTAGGCGAGCTTGTCGATCGCCTCCTCGAGCGCGGCGATCCGCTGCTCGTGCGTGGGCTCAGACATGGTCCCTCCGATGGTCGTGGTCGAGGTCGTTATCGGCAGGTGGGCCAAGCTGGTCGAGCTGCTCGCGGAGATCCCCGATCGCCTCGGCGGTCGCGATCATGTGCTCGCGCAGGTCGGCTACCACGTCGGCAAGGTTCAGCACCAGGTCGTCGATGCGAAGGACATCCCTAACAGGCAGTTTTTAGCTCAGGGCCGATCGGCGCTTATGCTGGTGGCATGACCACACGTCGCGTGAAGTCGTGTGCCGGCTCACACGACCCGGCAGGAGAGCACCCGCGCCTCGAGAACGATCCACCATTTTCCCATCGCTGTCCCATGTGCGGGTACGCCGTCGAGGTTCGCCTCTTTGACCCAAGTGGAGACGACTGGCGCTTTGTGTATTCACGATTCCGACGGCAAAAGTCTCGTGACTTACTCGCGCGGGCTTGTGCCATGGCGCGAGCACGTGATCGGCGTGGACGACCTCGCGTGAAGTTCCTGGCCATGGGCTTACTCCTGCTCGCCTACCTTCTCGCGGTGGTGGATGGCGTCATGCAGGATAAGGGCCTCTACGGTAGCCCTCCGGGCCGTACCGGAATCCGGCGCTTCACTCGCCAGCATCCGTGGATCGTCGCCGGGGCCGCCTGTGGTGTGGCTGGCACCGTCGTCGGGATACTCTGACCGGCGCAAGGCCGTTGCGTGCGATTCGCGCTACGTTTCCGACGAGATGAAGTCCACGATCGTTGGCGAGGACGGGTCGGTCCGCTGCCCAGTGTGCGGCGCGGTCAACTCGTTTACGTCGAAGCGGACCGCCAAAGCGAAGGTCATCGGCGTAGCTACCGTCGGCGTAGGCGTTTTAGCGATGCCTAAGCGACTGAAGTGCAACGGCTGCGGCACGAACCTCAAACATGGGCTTAGCGGTAACGCGCGAGCGCTAGCGCAGATACGAGAAGCAAAACAGGCAAAGCAGGCTCGCGCCGATCAATCTGATGATGCCGGTAGCCGCTACCTAGCAGCGCTCAAGGCGTCTCAGGAAGCCGAGGATGAGGGGCGGTAGCGCGCTCCTCTGTGGTTTGGCGCCGTGCCTCCTGATCGCCGGATGCGGGACGACTAAGCCGATTCCCCACCGCGTCAACGCCAGTCGTCCAAGCGTTCACGTGAGCGTGAAGCCGGACGCTACTCCCCAAGCGCCTACGGACCCCTCTACGGGGGCGACGCTAACCGACTGCGGCCGAGATGTCTACGCGACCTCCTGTCGGTTCGCCGAGGCAGCAGTAGGGGTCTATACGGCTGGCGCGTCGCAGATCACCGTCGAAGACAGCTCTGGCCAGCAGTACACCGCGCAATGCAGCTCCGCTTCGGCGAGCACCGCCGCGTGTTACGTCGGGACAGGTGTATATGGCGGCTACGGCGGTGCGTACGCGATCTTCCCGGCGAATGAGGACCAGGCAGCGACGACGCAGCCGACAACAGAAGAAACCAGCCCTCCGCCTGCCGCTGAGTGTTCTGCGCTTTACGCCCAATGGCAGGCGGACGGAGAGCAGGAAGATCAGGCGATCCAGGAGTACGGCCGGATTGGCTGCGGTCAATCGAACCCAGATCCCACCGACGACTGGTGCAAGACGGTTACGGCGGACAACGGCTCAATCGAAGCAGTCTGCGATTTCCCGCCGAATACTCCTGGCGCGTTTGCGCCGAATAGCTAAGGCCCGCGAAGCCACGCCGAGCAGCGCCTCGGCCCACAACGTCGGCAGGAGATAAGTCCTAGATCGGGTTGCGAGCGTCCCCTAGAAACGCGAAAACCCCGCGATTTGCAGGGCTTTCACTACATCGGGGCGCCCGGATTTGAACCGGGGACCTCTCGCTCCCAAAGCGAGTGCGCTACCAGACTGCGCTACGCCCCGTGGCTGACGGACCCCAAGAGTAGGGACTCGGAGCGCTCGGAACCGTGC
>Ga0182015_10006648_pt1 | contig 11535 bp, 12 predicted proteins | sample 712P3MmetaG_FD_120478 | JGI IMG/M metagenome (GOLD analysis project Ga0182015, IMG submission 120478) | Permafrost microbial communities from Stordalen Mire, Sweden - 712P3M metaG | ecosystem: Environmental > Terrestrial > Soil > Wetlands > Permafrost | place: Sweden: Stordalen | collected...
CGCCGAAAGCCGTCCCGCCCAAGGCCGCGCCCGCACCGAAGGCGCCGGCCGAAGCCAAGCCGCCCGCCGCCCCGGCCAAGCCCGCGAAAGCCGAGCCCGTTAAAGCCGCTCCAGCCAAGGCTGCCCCGGCCAAGGCTGCTCCGGTCAAGGCTGCCCCGGCCAAAGCTATGCCGGCCAAAGCTATGCCGGCCAAAGCTGCCCCCTCTAAAGCTGCCCCGCCGAAGGCCGCCGCGATGAAGGCCGCTGCGCCGAAGGCCCCGGCCAAGCCCGTACCGGCAAAGAAAGCTCCGCCGGCGCCCAAAGGGGTGCCGGTCAAGAAAGCTGCCCCGAAAAAAGCCGCGCCGGCCAAAAAAGCCGCGGTGAAAAAAGCGCCCGCAAAGAAAGCCGCGCCGCTCAAGAAGGCCACGCCGGCAAAGAAGGTTCCCCCGAAAAAGGCGCCGGCCAAAAAAGCCGCGCCCAAGAAGCCCGCCCGCATCCCCGCGAAGCATACGCCGCCGAAGAAGGCGTCGAAATCAAAGGGGCCGGTGAAAAAATCCTCGGCCAAAAAACCCGCACCGAAGCGGCGCTGACGGCCCTGCGCTTCGGCGCGCTGCTGTTCGCGTTTGCACTGGCCGCCTGCACGCGGGTCGGCGATACCGCCGCCCTGACCGACGCCGGCACGTTGCGGATTGCAACGCAGCGGTCGCCCAACACGCTCAACCCGCTCCTCTCGGCCAACACCACCGAGGGAATGCTCAACCGGCTGTCGTTCGACACGCTCTTGTCGGTCGATGCGTCGGGCAAGCAGTTGCTGCCGATCCTCGCCGCCGCAGTGCCGACGCTCGCGAACGGCGGCATCAGTCGGGGCGGAACGACGATCACCTACCATCTACGCCCCGGCGTCCGCTGGCAAGACGGCGCGCCCTTCACGAGCCGCGACGTCAAGTTCACCTGGCAAGCGATCATGAACGACGCCAACAACGTGAACAGCCGCAACGGCTACGAACGCGTGGCCTCGGTCGACACGCCCGACCCGCTCACCGTCATCTTTCACCTCAAAGCGAAGTTCGCGCCGTTCGTCAACACGGTGTTCGCCGAAAGCGACAATCCGTATTGCATTCTCCCGGCGCACCTGTTGGCCGCCTATCACGACATCAACCGGGTGCCGTTCAACCAAATGCCGATCGGCACCGGTCCGTTCAAAGTCGTGAAGTGGATTCACGGCGATCGCGTCGAGTTGGTTGCCAACGACGCATACTTCCGCGGCAAACCGAAGCTCCGCCGGATCGTCGTGCGCGACATTCCCGATGAGAACACCTCGGTGAACTTACTGCGCACCCACGAAATCGACTGGATCTTCGAAGCCTCACCCGAATTGGTCAATCAGCTGCGCCCGCTCCAAGCGGCGGGGACGATCAAACTCGATTACGTCGATGCGCCCTCGACGTACCGCCTCTACATGAACACGAGCCGCCCGGCACTGCGCGACGTGCGCGTACGGCAAGCGATTGCCTATGCGATCGACAAGAAACTCCTCGTCGATCGGCTCACCGGAGGCACGGCCGTGGTCGGAACCGCCGACCAGCCACCGTTCTCACCCTATTACGAGCCGAACGTCCAGATCTATACGCCCGACCCGCAGAAGGCCAAAGCGCTCCTCCGCGCCGCCGGCTACACGTTCGGCCCCGACGGCAGTGCGCTCAAAAACGGCCGGCCGCTCTCGCTGCAGGTCTCCTACAACGTCGAAAACGCGACCCGTCGCGCGATCGCGGTCCAGGTTCAGTCCGAGCTGAAGGCGATCGGGATCGATGCCCCCCTCAAGGGGTATCCGGCCAATCTGATGTTCGGCACGTTTGGACAAGGCGGGATTTTGACCAACGCGAAATACGATCTGAATGTTTCCGGCTGGACCGCAGGTTTCGATCCGGACGACTACTCGCTCTACGGCTGCGACCAGTTTCCGCCGGCCGGTACGAACTATACGCGGTATTGCTCGCCGGAAATGCAGCGTCTGCAACGCGCCGCATTGAGTTCGTACGACGAGGAAACCCGCAAAAAAGCCTACTCGGGGATTCAGAAACTGCTCGCTCGCGACGTACCCGACATCGACTTGTTCTACTTCCGGTTTCTCCAGCCGATCAATCCCGCGTTCCGGAACTTCGCTCCGAACCCGATGAGTGAAGCCTGGAACGCCTTTCTCTGGGAGGTGTAAGCCGATGTCCGACGAGCATTCGCCGATCGCGCGCATCCCGGAGTTGCGCTGGCTCCACAAGATCATCGTCGAGCGCGCGATCACGCGCGGCGAGTACCTGCTCTCGGGCGGAGCGCGCAGCGACTACTACATCGATAAGTTCCGCCTCTTCGCCGACCCGCACGTTCTGCGCCGGATCGCGCGCTTGTTCGCACCGATCGTCTCGGAGATCAGCCCGGACCTGATCGGCGGCACCGAGCTTGGCGGCGTGATCATCGCCACCGCCGTCTCGCAGATGTCCGGCATCCCGATGATCGTGGTGCGCAAGAAGCCCAAACAGTACGGCGCGTTCGCGGACGAATACGTCGAGGGCCCGTTCGAAGGCGGCCAACACGTGCTGCTGCTCGAGGACGTGGTCACGAGCGGACGCGAAGTACTGGCCGCGCGCGCGCGCTTGGAAGAGCTGAACCTCAAAGTGACGCTCTACGCGATCGTCTCGCGCGGTCTCGCGCCGATCAACTCACTCATCCAGTTCTCGCTCCCCCGCGGAGAAGCCAAGACCGACAACTAGCCGACCGTTATGATCGAGTGATCGTCGGCGACCATGATGTCGCCCTTGTAGATACTGCGCGCGCCCTCTTCCAAATCGATCGAGGTCGCGTCTTGGGAGTAGTGCGTGAGGACGAGCCGGGCGACGCCGGCGTCGAGCGCCATCTGCGCGGCGTCCTGCGCTGAAGAGTGGCCGCGGATGCCGCCGTGTTCCTTTTCACCCACGAGCAGCGTCGCTTCGCACAAGAAGAGGTCGGTGCCCCGTGCCAACTCGACGACGCGCGAATCGGGCGCGGTATCGGCGGAATAGGTGATGCTGGTGCCGTTGCTTTCGTAGCGTATCGCGTACGCCGTGATGTAATGCGTCGTCGGCGCAAAGCGCAACCGGCCGTGCCCGATCGGCAGCGGCTGCGTTGGATCGAATTCGTTCAAGTCGAAAGCCTCATCGAGAAAATCCCCGTTGCCTTCGTTCGCAAACGCGTTCGTTACCGAGCGCAACATCGCGATGCCGTCCGGCGGCATCCACACGGGCAACCGCTTCGAGCGCCGCTTCGAACCGTAGCGTATGGCATAGCGCAGCGGGATCAGGTCGAGGAAGTGGTCGGCGTGCATGTGGCTGATCACGACCGCATCGAGCTCGTCATAATCGACGTAGCGGCGCATGTTGGCAAACGCGCCCGTCCCAAAGTCAAGCGAAAACGCGAAATCGCCATCCTCGATGAGATAGGCCGAACAGGCACGATCGACGCGCGGCACCGAGCAACTCGACCCGGCAACCGTTACTCGCAATGCGCTTAGAGCGATGAGAGAACCTCGGCAGCGTGGCCCTCGACCTTAACCTTCGGCCACACCTTCGTCACGGCGCCGTTCCGGATGAGGAAGGTGGAGCGTTGGATCCCGAGCGACTTCTTGCCGTACATGTTTTTTTCGACGATCACCCCGAACGCGTCGCACAGTGCCGATTCGACATCTGCCAGCAGTGCGAACGGGACATCGTACTTCGTTTTGAACTTCGCCTGAGCCGCGACGGTGTCCCGGCTGACCCCGACGACCGTCACGCCCTTCTTCCCGAAAGACGCGTTGAGATCGCGAAACTGGATCGTCTCGCTCGTGCAGCCCGGCGTATCGGCGCGCGGATAGAAGTAAACGACGAGCGCTTTCTTTCCAAGGTCGCGCAGGCGAACGGGCGAACCGGCGTCGTCTGCGACGACAACATCCGGCACGGGTGCTCCGGCTTGTAGCATATACGGCTCTCCTACGTTGACGAACACAGAGTCATTCGCTCAGGGCGCCGCGCGAGTCTCCCTGCGCGGCGCGCCCGCACGAAACTGTGACAAAGGCACGATAAAAAGTAGCCGGTCAAAGGGCTCCATTTCATCGAACGTGTCGATGTGGAGAAATCGCTTGTTCCGCCACACCGCAAGCGCAACGCAATGCTCCGCCGGAGGAGGCATTGGGACCTCTCCCTGAATCCGCTCGCCGACATTGTAATCCTCGTCACCAAATTCAATTTTCGACCGCGTACCCGGGAAGCGGGACAGCCCGGCAAACGCCGGCGCTGCAAGCGACGAGGTCGAGAACGTCTGGATAGCCTCGAACTGGCGCCCGACCGAACCGGCGAACGCGTCGTCCTGGACGCGCATCACGACCGCCAGGTGCGGATTGCGGCCGCGAGCGCCGAGCGCGACCTCGAGGTTCGCCGTGTCGCTGGAGGTGAGGGCGATCAGCGCGCGGGCCATCGGCAAGTTGCACAGGTCGAGCGTCCCGTCGCGGGTCGCATCGCCGGTGAGGAGTTCGATCATCCGGACCCGCGACTGCTCGACGATCTCGGCATCCGGAACGGGGTCGACCACGACGACCGGCATGCGGAGCATCCGCATAAATTCGATGACGCGCGTACCGACGTTCCCCGAGCCGCAAACGACGACGTGGCCGCGAGTGCGGATCTGACGTAACCCTTGCAGCGCGGTGAACTGCGCACGGGTCAGCGCGGTGGTCACGAAAGCGATCGAGATCCCGGAGAACGCAACGCCCAGAATCTCGAGTATCATGGTCGCCACTTGGCCGAGGTGCGTCGTCGGCGTGATATCGCCGTAACCCGTCGTGGTCATGGTCGTGACGACGAAGTACGCCGCGGTGATAACGTTTTTCTTGAAGAGGATCGCGAAGAAAACGGTCGAGACCACGAACACGAGGATCGCCGCGGCCAACATTCCGCGAATGACCGGATCGAGATGACGGAACTGGCGAAACGCGCTTACCGCCCGCTGGAAGAGGTTCGGATGTTCGATGACGTCGGAGGTGACCGGATTGACGACCGTCGCGATCAGGTAGCGTAATTGGCCGAAGACGACGACCTGGTCGCTCGCCGCGAAGCGGTGGGCCGGGTCGAATTCCGTGACGCCGCCGAGCGCGATCACGCGCATCTTCAAGTGCGCCTGCGCCTCGGCGCGGTTCTGGCCCGTGATGCCGAAGAGGGCCGCCGGCCGCTCCGAAAACCCGCACAGCACGCCGTCGAGATCGGGGAACTGCAGCGAGTAGAACGACGATTGGTCGAGCGCCGCGCCGACGATCGTTGCGGCAGCGTGCGAGGCGAGCGATAGCACCGAACAGTTCGGCAGGTTTTGCTCGATCTTCCGCGCGAGCGTACGGTTGAATTGCCGCAGGACGATGCGGATCTCCGGATTGATATCGCGGGCCTTCAGCGCGACCTGAAGGTTGACGCGGTCGTCCTCGGCGAGGGCCATGAGCGAGTTCGCGTCGGATACGCCGACGGAGCGGAGTGCCTCGTAGTCGTTGGGTGCAAACGGCAGGTACTCGCAGTGGATACGTTCGAGTTGCTTGGCGAGTTCGTGATCGTGCGGCCACACGAGGGCGACGCGGTGTCCCTGGGTGGAACACAGCTCCTCGCACACGCGAACGGCAAGAGCATCACCACCCACAACGAGAATTAGAGGGACGTCCGCCATATGCCCGACCCTTCCACGCAGGGGCCCCATCCGCTTGCGGCACGTCTCATCGAACGCTATCGGGTCGCCGGTTGGGACGCGCCGGTGCTCGAGGTCGCGGCCGGAGAGGGCCGCAACACGCAGGCCTTTAGCGCCGCCGGCGTCCCCGTCGTCGCCACGCGTGATGACGAACCGTACACCCAGCTGCCCGGCGAACGCGACGCCTATGCGGCCGCCTTTTCCTCGCACGGTTACCTGCACGGCGCGACCGCGAAAGTCCGCGCCGGATTCGCGGAACTACGCCGGGTGCTACGGCCGGGCGCTCCCGTCTACCTCACCCTCGGCTCCATCCACGACGAACGGTTCGGGTTTGGCGAAGCGCTCGACGAGTGGACGTTCGCCCCCGGCGACGGTCCCGAGATGGGTATCCCGCATGGCTTCTTCGATCGTGACACGATCGTCGAACTGCTGCGCGGCTTCACGATCGAAACGCTCGAGGAAGTCGATGCGACGAACATCGTCGGTGAATGGGCCCACGAACCCGCAGTCGAGCCGGAGCCCATTCAACACTGGTTCGTGGTGGCTACACGCGACTAAGGCCGCGGTTGCGAATTCTGCCTAGTAATCCGGCACCGACGGATCGATCGTCGCGCTCCAGTCGCGGATGCCGCCGGCGACGTTGACCGCGTCCGGGTAGCCGTTCTCGTTGAGGAACTTCGTGACGCGGCCGCTGCGCGTGCCGCCATGGCACATCACCGCGATCGGCTTGTCCTTCGGCAGCTCTTCCAGGCGCACCGGGATATCGCCCATTGGAATCGCCAGCGCCCACGGGATCGACGCGATTGCAAGTTCGTCGGGTTCGCGCACATCGAGCAACAAGAAGTCTTCACCCGCGGTGTGTCTTTTGGCCAGGTCGGAGACGCTGATTTCCTTCACGATAATCCTAACGGCGGCTAAGCGCGGCGAGTGGCGATGAGATCGGTGAGGGGGCTCGACGCGCTCGCGTACAGCCGCTTCGGCATGCGTCCGGCAAGAAACGCGTTGCGTCCGGCGTTGACCGCGTCGCGCATCGCGAGCGCCATGCGCTCGGGATCCTGCGCGGCGGCGATCCCGGTGTTCATCAGCAGGCCGTCGACGCCGAGTTCCATCGCGAGTGCGGCATCGCTCGCCGTGCCGACGCCGGCATCGACGATGACCGGCACCCTCGCGGCGGCCTTGATGATGGCAATGGAATAGGGATTGCACAGCCCGAGCCCGCTGCCGATCGGTGCGGCAAGCGGCATCACGGCGGCGCAACCGACATCCTCGAGCCGCTTGCATGCGACCGGATCGTCGACGATGTACGGCAGCACCGTGAAGCCGAGACGCACCAGCTCTTCACACGCGGCGATCGTTTCGGTCGTATCGGGATAGAGCGTGTCGGGGTCGCCGATCACTTCGACTTTGATCAGGTCGGTGCCGAGCGCTTCGCGCGCAAGTTTCGCGGTGAGCACGGCGTCCTTCGCCGTGAAGCAACCGGCAGTATTCGGCAAGAGCGTGTAGCGCGTTCGATCGAGGTGATCGATCAGCGTCTTGCCGCTCGGATCGTCGAGGTGGATCCGGCGGATCGCGACCGTCACGACTTCGGCGCCGCTGGCCGCGTGCGCCGCCGCCATGACGGGGAGCGAGGGGTACTTCCCCGTGCCGACAAACAGCCGGGAGCGAAACGTGTACTTGCCGATTTGGAGCGGAGCGTCTTCAAGCATCATGGAGTAGCGTTATCCTCCGGCAACGGCCACGATGATCTCGAGGCGGTCGCCGTCGTTCAAGGTGCGGGTAGCGTGTTCGGCGCGGGGGACGACATCGTCGTTGAGGGCGACGGCAACACCGTCGCGCCGCAGAGCAAGCGTTTGGAGCAGCGAGTCGACCGTGACGCCCGCCGCGACGTCCCGTTCCGTACCGTTGACCGTAAGCCGCATCGCTAGTCCGTCTTCGACCTTTTCAGGCTGCTTCCGGTGCGTCGCGTTGCGGATCGAAAGCGGCCAACTCCACCGGCGGCCGTTCGCCGCAGATCAGCGCTGCAATCGCTTGCGCGGTTACCGGTGCAAGCAAGATGCCGTTCCGGTAGTGCCCGGCGGCAACGAAGTAGCCGTCGATCGAGGTCCGGCCGAGATACGGCCGGCCGTCGTGCGAAGCGGGCCGCAACCCCGCCCACGTTTCCACCAGTGCGAATGTTCCGAGGACCGGCGCGATGCGCAGCGCCACATCGAGCAGCGCTTGCACGCCGCGCGCGGTGACGCGCACGTCGAAGTCGCGCTCGACGCTCGTCGCCCCGATCAGGAGCCGGCCATCGTCGCGCGGCACCAGGTACACGTGCTGCGACCACACGAGGCCGCGCGTGAAACCCTTGGGAACCGCGAGTGCGAGCATCTCTCCCGCGACGGGCCGGACCGCGACTCGCGCGCCGGCCGGAACGCCTTCAAGTTGACCCGCCCACGCACCGGCCGCGTTGACGACGGTGCCGGCCGCGGCGAAACCGTGCTCGGTCCGGATGCCGCGCACGCGCCGGGCGTCGGCTTCGAGCGCGACGCCGCCGGTGCGCTCGAACCGCACGCCGGCATCGGTGCACGCGGCGACGAGCGCCCGGCCGAGGCGCCGATTGTCGACGTGCGCTTCGTTGACGACGTAGACCGCGCCGCGTACGTTCCCGCCGAGCATCGGCTCGCGCGCGACGGTCGCATCGCGATCGAGGACCGACGCCGCGGCGCCGTTACGCCGAAACGCGTCGCACTGCGCGTCAAGGCCCTGCGCCGACGCGTCGTCGAATGCGACGTGCAGCGTCCCTTCGTGACGCAGGTGCGCATCGACGCCGGTGCGTTCGCGCAAGTCCTCGACGAACGCCGGATACGCGCGCAACGACGCAGCGCAGAGCGCGAGCAGTGCCGGGTCGACGACCTCTTCCGAATACGGCGCGAGCATCCCCGCGCCGGCCCACGACGCCGCGCGTGCCGGTTCCGCGCGATCGTAGACGGTCACTGCGGCACCGCGCTTGGCGAGTTCGTAGGCAATGCCGCACCCGATGAGCCCCGCACCGATGATCACGGCGTCTTGACTCATCGCCTACATTCCGGTGTAGACGGGGCCCTCGCCGCCTTGCGGCGGGACCCACGTGATGATCTGATAGGGATCCATGATGTCGCAGGTCTTGCAGTGCACGCAGTTGGCAAAGTTGATCTGCAGCCGGCCGTCGACGCGATCGCCGTTCACCGCGAACAGCGGCTCGTACACGGCGGCGGGGCAAAAGTACTGACAGGGATTACCGAATTCGACCGTGCAGCGCTCGGCGCAAATGGTCGTATCGGCGACGTGCAGATGCGCCGGTTGATTCTCGTCGTGCATCGTTCCGCTGTTGAAGACGTCGGTCACTTTATCGAACGTAAGCACGTTGTCGGGCGTCACGCGGCGCTCGCCGGCCGGCCGTGTAAATGCGTCGCGCTTGCGCATGCGCGCGTAGCCTTCTTCGCCCGAGAGTTTGTCGTGCAGGCCGAACCCCCGGCCGCCGGTCAGCGTTCCGAGCGCGGCGTTGAGCATGCCGCCGAAGAGTCCGCTCTTGAAGCCGGCGTGGAAATTACGGGCGGCGTGCAGTTCGGTGAACGCCCACGAAGCGCGGAACTTCTGCTCGTATACGGCCAGTGCGGCAGCATCGCTGCGGTCTTGCCCGAGCGCTTCGAAGATCGCTTCGGCAGCGAGCATCCCCGATTTGATCGCGAGGTGGATGCCCTTCAGCCGCAGCCCGTTGAGGAAGCCGGCGGTGTCACCGATCAAGCACAAGCCGTCGGCGTACAAGCGCGGCATCGCGTGCAAACCGCCCTCCGGGATCGCCTTCGCGCCGTATTTGATCATCTTGCCGCCCTCGAGCAGCGGCCGGATTGCGGGCAACAACTTCATCTGTTGGAATAGGTTGTGCGGATCGGTCGCCGGATCGGCGTAATCGAGTCCGGTCACGAGACCGATGTCGACGATGTCGCCGTTCATGCCGTAGATCCAGCCGCCGCCGAACGTGTCGTGGGGTAACGGCGCACCGAGCGTATGAATCACGTGCCCCGGGGCCAGCCGGCCGGCCGGCACATGCCACAGCTCTTTGATCCCCACCGCGTACACTTGCGGATCGCGGTCGCGGTCGAGACCCAATCGCGCAACCGCCGTTTTGGCCAGCGTCCCGCGCGGCCCCTCACCGAGCACGACGACCTTCGCCATCAAATCGGGGCCGGGTTCGTAGTTCGCCTTGTGGCTGCCGTCGGCGGCGATCCCCTTGTCGCCGACGCGCACGCCGACGACGCGGTCGCCCTCCCACAACAACTCCTGACCCGGAAACGCGGGGAACACATCGGCCCCGGCGGCCTCGGCTTTCGCGCCGAGCCACTTCGTGAGACGGTTGAGCGACGCGACATACTTCCCGTGGTTGTTGAGCACCGGTGGTGTGAACGGCGCCTTGATCTTACCGCTGCCGGTGAGGAACCACATCTCGTCCCCGCTGACGGGCGCATCGAGGCCGCCGGTGATGTCTTCGCCGGGGAAGAGTTCGAGCAACGCCCGCGGATCGACGACGGCGCCGGAGAATCCGTGGTTTCCGATCTCGCCGCCCTTCTCGATCACCATGATGGACAGCTCGCGGCCGGCAGCTTTGGCGAGCCCGGCCAGGCGTATCGCGCCGGCGAGACTGGCCGGGCCGCCCCCGACGAAGAGGACGTCGACCTCGAGGGAATCGCGCTCAGGCATATCGTTCGCTCCCTTCGCCGCCGAGCCGCCGCAGTGCCTCGACCACCGCGACGCGGAGCATGGCGATCCGCTCGCCCGGCTCCCGGCAACGAGGCGCTTCAAAGGTCAACGCACACGGCGCCGCGCGGCGCACGAGCACGATCCCCAGCGGCAGCGCACCACCGAAAAATGGGGCTTCCCGCGTTGCATCGACGACGACCGCGCCGGGCGAACGCACTTGCGCGACTTCCGCTCCCGGCGGGCCTAACTCGAATTCCGGCGCGAGTTCTTGCAACGGGAAGCCCGCCGCGCTGACCGCCGCCGTGATGGGACGCGAATACGAACTGCGCCACGTCGGCGGTGCGGTTTCGTAGAGGTAGAAGCCGGTCGCCTCATGGTCTTCGTGAAGGTCGATCGAAAGCTCGAACATCCGGTCGCGGTTCGCGGTGAGGATCGCCTTGGCTTCGGGCGAGTTGCCGCCGCGGCCGAAACTGCGGTTCACGTCGGTGCCTTCGGCGTTGTGGCGCGTCCCGGCCTCGAATCCGGTCGGGTTGAAGCACGGCCAGAGGCGATAGGAATAGCGCGGGTCGAGCAGCCCGTCACGCACGAGCGAGAGGAGCGCCCAGACGCCGCCCGGCTCGTCGCCATGAATTCCGGCGGAGATCGAGACGACCGGCAGCCGCGGATCGCCCAGCTCGGCGAGCAACAAGGTGCGCGGGGCGCCCACGCAAGCGATTTCGCGCAACCGGAGGCCCGTTCGGGTCCGCAGAGCCCGCCAGGCGGCAGCCACGTCCTCGTAACGGGTGAGTAATATGTCTCGAATCACGAATGGATCAAGGTGCCGCTTGCCAAAACCACCACCCATGCTGGTTCGACGGCTGGGCGCGGGAGCTTTGTGCTTCCTAGCTAGTGTTTCGCTCATTTGCGATCGCGTCTCTTCAGACACGGGTGACAAGCAATTGGCGCGCGTCAAAGGCGTCGTCGGGTATCAAGAGTTCGCGACCAGCGTGTTCAGGCCGATCTTTGGCCGGATCGACTTACCCGATAACGCGTTTGCCATAACGAAGCCGAACGGTTCGGCCGTGTTGCGCCTGAAAGATTCCTCGGAGATCGACATCGGCGAGAACACCA
>Ga0182015_10006649_pt1 | contig 11534 bp, 14 predicted proteins | sample 712P3MmetaG_FD_120478 | JGI IMG/M metagenome (GOLD analysis project Ga0182015, IMG submission 120478) | Permafrost microbial communities from Stordalen Mire, Sweden - 712P3M metaG | ecosystem: Environmental > Terrestrial > Soil > Wetlands > Permafrost | place: Sweden: Stordalen | collected...
GATGGCTGCGTAGACCGCAAGCGCGCCGTAGCTGTCCTCCTGATCCCACAGGCTGTGCACCAGCATGACCGGCACCTGCAGCGGCTGCGCGGCGAGCACCTTGTCGACCGCCTGCTCGCTCCAGAAAGCGTCGTACGCAGGATGCGCGAGCACTTTGTTCCAGAATCCCAGCTGCTGCATGCCGTGGCGGCGGGCGAGTTCGCCGGCGGAACCGGCTTGCATGAACAGGTCATATTCGTCGTGATAGCTTGACCACCATTTGATGGTGTTATCGCGCGTGGCGACCTGCTCGTAAATGTAGGATAGGTTTTGCTGGCGAAACGCTCCGTTGTGAAACCAGTCATCGCCCATCCAGCCATCCACCATTGGATTCATCGGCACTGACACCTTGAGAGCCGGGTGCGGATGCACCAGCGCCATGAGCGTCTCAAAACCGTCATATGAGATGCCGAGCGTGCCGACCTTGCCGTTGCTCTCAGGCACGTTTTTCACCAGCCAGTCAATGGTGTCATAGGTGTCAGTGGCGTTATCGACCGGCGTCGGATTCTGCGGGCCGTGGACGGGGCGGTTCATGACGTAATCGCCTTCTGAGCCATACTTGCCACGCACGTCCTGCACGACGCGGATGTAGCCATCCTCGACGATCACGTCGGTCGCGTTGTCGTAGCCTTCCAGCATGGAGCTCAGATGACCGCTAGGGCTGTGGCTGGTGAGCTCCTTCGCATTGTAGGGTGTGCGCGTGAGCAGCATGCCCGCGTGTTTGGCGCCGTTGGGGATGAGGATTATTGTGTGCAGCTTGACTCCGTCGCGCATCGCGATCATCACATCGCGCAACGTGTAGTCGTAGCTCTGCGTTGCCGGCGCGAACGTCGCCGGCGTCTCGCTGGGATAGTTGGGGTATGCCGCCTTCTGCGGGCCCGCCGCGAGCCCCGCACAGCTCATTGTAAGCACCGGGACGACGATCGCTGACCTCAGGCCGCGCCATGCGAAGGCATACCGTCTCGAATTCATAGTGTTTCCCCCTTGGATGAAGTACCTAATGTAACGGCAGTCGGCTGTACAGCGGCATCCCATTGCTCCTGCGGGAGCGTCGCCAAATCGTTATCCGCGGCCGCAGTGAATGGGTAGCCCCGTTCGGTGATCGTGCTGATGGTGCCCGTGCCCAGAATCTTCCTTATCGTACTGATCTGTACCTGCAAGTTGTTTTCCTCGAGCAGGAGGCCCGGCCGCACTGCCCGAAGCCACTCCTCTTTGCCGACTGCGCGCTCGCCGTGCGTGAGCAGATTCAACACGTCACAGGCTCGGGCACACCGATGACGATCGGCTGGCCATTACGTAGCAGCTGGCATTCTGCGGGGCGTATTTCGGCGCTACCGAAGCGAACTGGGTGCGTCATGGATCGGGACTTAGTCCGATGCTGTTTTTCGCAGGTGCGGTGAACTGCCGCGTTGCGCGTCCCGCATACAGCCCGGAGAGCGCCGGTTAAAGATTGCCACGACGCAGAAAGCGGGTATTTCAGAACGTTTAAGGTCTAATTCAGGCCGATTGAGGACTGAAACATGTGGTCGAACAGACCGTACGCCCATGGATTATCCGCTCTCTCAATTCGCTGACATCGCGCTACGGTCGCTAGTCTACGTCGACCGATACTCATCCGAGGACTCTGGCAGGAGACCGTACCGGCGCGGCTAGTATAGCGAAACACGACGCATGCCCCGAAAATGGCGTCTTGCATCGCGATCTGCGAAGAGGTTGACGGGCGCCTTTACGCTCCTCACAAATGTTTCAGCTTCTGCCCCGGCGCAGGCCCACATACGTCTAACGACCCGGTTGCTTCGGCCGAGGACGCCTTGGGTTTGACTCTGGGACTGCGGGTGGACGTCATGTTCGCGCCAATCGCAACGCGATTCCAGACGTATGGTGTCCGAGTCGATGGTCCGGCGAAGGATTATATGGACCGCCGTCTTCGACCTCCCCTGCTTGCCGAGTGGCTTCGCCTCGGCGAGGAGGAAACAGATTTCATATTGTCATTGGAAGTTGGAGTAGCGTCTATTTCGAATGCGAGCATCTAACTACGTAGAGATTCAGAAACGTCTCGGCAACTGGTTAGCCCACCTTTGTCGACAAATTCATCTCTACTTCGCGAGGTCATGAGCAACGCGGCGAACAAAACCCAACCACCGAACAATCGCGGGTAGCTCAGCAGGAACGCCCACGCAGGGTGCGGTACTTTGTAGTGGATTGGCCATCCGATTAGAAAAGTCGCCACAACGGCCGGGCCGAGCGCAAATTTTGACCTGTGCAGCCATGCGTCACGCCACAGGATCGCGAGCGGTAACAACAGGACCGTGTAGTGATACTGCTCGGCAGCCGGACTCAATAGTTCTATCAGGGCCACAGCCGCGCCAAAACGCGCGTAAGTCGGACACTTTCGCACCACGAGCGCAATACATGCGATGACGGTCGTCGCCAACGTCAGTAGGGTTGCGAGCCACGGGGCATCGATGATGGGGCTGGGATTTAATTGCGCGTCATAGCGGAACCAGTGCTGCCAGAAGCCGGTGGTATCCTGGTACGCTGTAAGCGTCGCGGCGGACGATCCCAGCACTTTGGGGATGCCGCTTAGGAATTCTGCTCGCCATGCGTCAACGCCTACCCATGGCAACGTGACGATTGCGACGCCCAGAGCTGCGATGACTGCCCATCCCACTGCGGCCCACCGGCGTTGCGCAATCATCAGCAGTCCAATGGGCCAACCCGAAACCTTTAGCACCATGGCCAAACCCAGTGCAGTTCCGGCCAGGACATCGCGACGTCCGGTGTAGGCTCGCCACCCGACGACATGCAGCAACAATAGTAGCGCATACAATTGGCCCAGAAAAAACTGATCGCGAGCAGGCGCTGCTAATGTAAATAGTGCCGTCAGTAGGGTGATCGTCAATAGTTGTGGTGGCCTTGAGAACTGAGTGGCGATCAGAGCGATCGCCAACCCCAGAAATAACACATTCATCCATATCCACAGATGGCGGGCGTTTGTCGGTTGCAGATATGCCAAGGGCAGACACGCAACGGCCAAGGGCGGCGGGTCGGGCGAGTAAACGTCGCGCGCCTGGCCGCCACTGACCTGTGCGGACCGTCCCAAGAATAAGTCCTCATCGTATAGATGATCGCCAGGCTCTCGGTTCTTGACCATCTGGCCGCCAACGTAGCACGCGAGAAATCCGCTGCTGAGCGTGCGGGTAGCCGGGATAACAGTACGCACAAGAAACAGTGCGACTACTGCGGCGAGCAGCGCCCATATCAGTGGCGTCCATGACATCAAGCCGCGCTGTGCCGAGGCGTTAATGAAGGTAAATCGACTCACGATGCCGTCCTATGCGCTGGGCTCGCGGCGCGTTGGCGGTGCAGTTTTGCGACAGCACGGCAACTGTACAGACTCTATTTGCGCGCCGGTCGCAAATTGGTTGAAGGGCTGCACGGATTCCACACGCGGATCGGGTTTGAGGCGGGCAATCATCTGCATCTGCCTTACGACGTCGGGCATGCGGACCACGCTGCAGTGGGCGCGCAATGCTGCAACGGGCCACGCAGAGACCTGGCGCAACTTGTACATTCGTGTGAGCTCACGCACCGCCAAGCGAGCGGCGCTCGAAATGCCGTACAGGCCTGCGCTGTCATACCCGCGCAGCGTGGCTCCAACACGGATGGCGAGCGGCCGCGGATGGTTGCACACGGTCACGACTACAATTTGACGGCTCAGGCTGCACGTCGGCCGATAGCGAAAGGCAGCGCAGGCATCGCGCTCGTCGATGCGCACACCGCGTGGGCGGTACAAAGCATGATCGACGGGATGCGCTTCACGGCGGTTCGGCTCGAGCGACAAAGTAGATCGGGCTACAACCTGATCTGCTGCAAACGCGCCTTAACCCGTGAGCACAATGGCAGGTGCCATCACTTCACGCTGTAACCACGTCCCTCAAGGCACGCCACCTGCGCCCGCAGATTTGCCTCACTATTCGCCGGCGCTACGGTCGCACTCGGAGGAGCCGCGCCTGGGGCAGCACCGGTAGTCATCGCGCTGGAGCCCATCTGCGACGCGGCCCAATCGCGGCATTCCTGCCGGTCGCGTGCCTGTTGCTCGGTGCCCTGACCATTCTTAGGATAGGCGAACAAGTCCGTGCCGCCCCGCTGCACGGCGGTCTGATTCATAACCTGTAGCGGAGGGACTACGGCCTGGTATCCGCCCATACTATTGTTCCAAACGTAGTAGTTGTCATCCGCGTAGTAGTAAGGCACGCCGTTCCACCACAAGGTCGAGTAATAAAACGGCAGTGTGCCGAGGAACAGGCCGTACCCCGGCCAGAAGCAGCAGCCAAAGCCGCCCCGAAATCCGAACCCTCCGCGAAACCCACCATGGAAGCCGCGTACGGCGCCGCCGTGAAACCCAACGCCGCCGACGTGGCCGACCGCACCAAAGTGTCCGCCGTGATCCGCATGAGCAGGAACGCAGATGATTAGCCCTGCAATCAGAGCGGCTCCCAGCGCTCGCAGGCCGTAGAGTGTGGCTTGGATGTTCATGAGTGCCTCGCGCCATGTTGGGGGGTTGCTGGCCGATGAATCTCGGTCCGAACAAGTGCCGTACAGCCGTGAGTTCCATCGAAGGCCCCAAAGGTTCTAAAGTGCCGGCCGTTCGGCGACTGTGTCGTCAGCTCGTTCCTCGCCATCGCGACCCCGACACGCGCGCAGTTCCTAATACGTCTGATTAGGTTCAACCGGCCACGGAATTCTTCTGCCATCCTTCAGCGCACCGCCGCCTTCAAACAGTCCCGTGCGCGTTTCCCGGAGCGGCACAACAATCTTTTTGTGGCAAGCCCTTGGGAACGGTAACGAGCAGCCGCTCAGGCGCAGGCCGAGCTGCCTTGCCGACCCTGCAGGCGACGATATCACTTCATCGGTCTGATTGCGGACCCAGCTTGCGACTATATGCAGCACGACCCGGCAAACAGTTTGGGCGGCGGGTTGCTCTTGTTCGCTCAAATCACGTCAGCCGAGCTCGCCGGTACTCGGCATCTATACTCGCGAGGGATCGCAGTATGTGCAAGACCGTACAGAACAGATTGATTATGAGCGCCACAGTTGGCAACTAGACCTGCCTGGCGGTCGGCGCTGGGCCGGCGCACCATTGCGGCCTGGGAGGTGGGGCTATTGCTTCTGATCCGTAGCTAAACACTATATGTACGAAATCAAAACAGAAATAGACATTGAGTCGACCTCAGAACAGGTGTGGTCGATTCTCACCGACTTCCCTGCGCAGTCCAGCTGGAATCCGTTCATCCGTTCAATCGAAGGTCCGCTCCAGAGGGGTGCGCGACTGACCGTGTCAATTCAGCCAGCGGGTGCAAAGCCGATGACATTTCGACCCACTGTACTCGTTGCAACCCCAAACGTTGAACTGCGATGGCTTGGGCACTTTCTATTCCGTGGAGTCTTCGATGGAGAGCACTACTTCCAGATTGCGCGGAGTACGCCCGGTAGGGTCCGCTTCGTACAGGGCGAGAAGTTTAGCGGCCTGCTGGTTAGCCTCGCGAAGGCAACTCTTGAAAGTGGAACCCGGGCCGGGTTCATTGCGATGAACCAGGCACTCAAGACTCGCGCCGAGCACGCTCTGAGTCAGTAAGCCGCGCAACACGCGAAGCGTGTCCGGCAAAAACCAACCAGAAGCCGTGACGACCGGTATGGCAACAAACTATCGCGCAGTGATGATCATGAGGCCGGGCGGCCCGGAAGCTCTGCAGTGCGCTTCTTCCTGACCGCTCAACCTCTCTCCTCCCAAATGACTTTGAACTGCGCAGCAAGGTAGTTGATAAAGACCCGCACGGCCGACGTTAGACCCCGCTTTGTCATGAATACCAAGTGGATCGTGACGCTCTCAGAATGCCATTCGGGCAGAATGCGCACGAGACGCCGCTCACTGAGTGCGCGTTCAACGACTTGAGCTGGCAGAAGAGCGACGCCGGTTCCGGAACAAGCAGCTTCCAGTAAAATGGTGAAATCGCTCGTCCAAAGCACTGGATCGAAAGTGACAATTTGAGTTTCCCCATCAGGACCGGTCACTTTCCAGCTTGGGCGAGCTGTCTCCTCTTGGAAGCTCAAGAACGGCAAATCAGCGAATTGGGCCGGGTCGGGTGGGGTCATATTGCTGGCCAAAAATTCAGGGCTGGCGACGAAGATTAGGCGGCTAGTGCCCAACTTGCGCATCGTGAGCGCTTCATCCTGCAATCGCGTGCGCGCACGAATTGCAACGTCGACCTTGTCCTCGATGAGGTCAATCAGCCGGTTGGTGGCGAGAATTTGGACACGGACAAGGGGATAGCGAGCCATAAAGCCGGGCACGATGAAGGCAAGTCCATATTGCGCAATGCCGGTCGGACAACTCACCCGAATGATGCCGGCTGGTTTGGACCGATGCTCACTGACATCCCGATCAGCCAGATCAAGATCGGCGAGGATCGCGCGGCACCGGGAGTAGTACTCCCGTCCCACCTCGCTCACACGCAGTTTACGCGTCGAGCGCTCCAGGAGCCGTACACCCAGGCGCGCCTCCAGCCGTGCGACATGACGGCTGACACTGGATTTCGGCAGATTCAAGACGCGCGCAGCAGCGGAAAATCCAGCCTGTTCAACGACGGCCGTAAAAAACAGCAGATCATTCAGATCATGCACCGTCCTGTCCCGTCCAGTTGGCGTCGCTCCGCCGTAACTGTAGCGCAAATCTGCACGCGGGTCGGCTCATTGTTCCTGCAGGGGAACGCCGTGTTGTCGCCCCGCTGGCTTCTGGTGCCTGCATTGCTCTCATAACATTCGGCCAATGCCGGTGTCCGCTATTCGGAGGCGCGGCAGAAGAGCTTTCGATGCAGTCCGAGTGGAACACTACCCGACTGCCTGCCACTTGCACGCAGATTCGAACGGAGGAAATCAATTATGAGCGACAACACCCGCTATTTGCCCTTTGTTGGCCGAGCGATCATCGGCGCAGTCTTCCTCATGAGCGGGCTGGGCAAGCTCGCCGCCTATAGCGCGACCACGGCGATGATCGCCGCAGTCGGACTTCCTGTTCCGCCAGCAGCATGGCTCGTCGCCGTCGCAGTTGAGGCGGGAGGCGGCCTCCTACTGCTTCTCGGTTATCGAGCCCGTCTGGTAGCGCTGATCCTTGCTGCCTTTGTTGTCGCGACTGCAGTGTTCTTCCATCGCGACTTCGCCGACCAAAACCAGATGATCCACTTCCTTAAAAACTTCATCATTGTCGGTGGCCTCCTGCAAATCGTGCATTTCGGTGCCGGCGCGGTGAGCTTCGACAATCGTAAGAATGCCCGGACAGGATCGAACATCGATCGGCATCTGAGCTTGGGCGCAAACACCTAGGCTGGCTCAAAGCTGTGCACCATTTTGCTTAGGCAGCCAATGGCAATCCGGCGCTTAAAGCGCTCGCAAACCGGATCCTGGGGCCGGTGGAAGGTGTCTACCAGCGACCCGATGAGGTTTGCAAGATGGCCCCGCCGGAGTTCTCCTCGGCGCGCAGGGCGGCGCCCCCAGTACGCTCAAGGCACCGGCACCGATGAACTATCTGGCGGTGCGCCTGCATGCCGGCGCATCTTGGCGCTCCCAACCGCCCGCCGATCGCACGGTCGCACGGGTGGCTCTAGGAAATGGCTGCATCGCCACTCCAAAGCGCATCGAGGGCAGGCGAGCTTGTGGTCTTCGATTCGGCGAACGCCGCAATCGACCTCTTCGCTGAATCAGAGACCGAATTTGTCCTCGGCAAAGCTGTCGCCTCTGCTTATGACCTCGTGGCCGGCCACCATTCTGTGCACACAATCCAAGGGTCACTCGAGGCGGGCGAACGTCGAATACAGGAGATCGAGGCGCGCTTGCAAGCCGCAGGACGCTTCAAGGCTAGCGCGCCTTGGGAGACGCAATGACTTGTGAGCAGAAACTCCAGAAGACGCCCTCCGACCGTGTCCGCGAGTGTTAATTGCATTGACAACTGTTGCCACGGCAACTATACTATGAGCGTGAAAAACCTCGACTCGAAAAACGTCTACGACCTGAAGTCCAATCGGTCGCATGAGGAATTCGTCCCTCTTGTGATGCGGGTTCGAATGGCGATTATCCAGGCCTTGGACCAAGAGTTCCTGCGCGACAAAGACGTGGCTCCGCTCGAGGTTACAAGCGCGCAGTTCGCCATTCTGAAGCATGTGCTAATGGGCAGGGCTACTGCGGCCTGCGAATTGTGCAAAGTCATGGATTACGATCGCGGCGCCATGAGCCGCATGATTGATCGGCTCGAGAAAAAGGGGCTGGTCCGGAGGGTGGCTCTCGCCCACACCCGACGCACCCGGTCGCTTGAAGCAACGCCCGCAGGTGATGCCGCATTTCCGAAAATGCAAGCGTGCCTCTCGCGAGTCGTCAATCGCATGTTGAAGGGCGTGACTCGGGCACAGATACGCGAAGTCGAAACGGTACTAAGGAGGATGCTGACAAACCAATGATTAATTGGTTCATACAGTTGCCCAGGCAAATGTTGTATGGGCAGCGCATTCCAATTAAGAATCTGGCAGGTCGGGTGCCGACATGAAAACTTGGCTTAACTGGTTCGCGGCTTGGATGGCAGCTGCAATCCAAACGCCGGGTCGGGAATTCGATCCGGAGCTGCTGCTACAACCAGGTGGCAGCGTCCTCGCAGTTGTTCTATGGCTCTGCACAAAGGCAACGATCGGCACGCGGTCCGCTACGAGACTGCGCGCCAAATCGAAAAAGTTACCCGCAACGAAGATGAGTTCCGTGGCAGGTGACGCGCTCGCGACGAACTTACCCAATCGGATTGATAACACGGGGTTGAAAGTCATCGCGAATTGGACCAACTGCGAAAAGTTGCGACCATGTGCCCGCGGTGGTGGAACTCGATCGTAAACGCAGTGCCGGGAGGCGCGCGTCCTACTTGGCAGCCACGGGTCCGCATCGAGCGCCAACGACTCCCCCTCGCCGATCAACTATCTCGTGGTACGCCTGAAGGTCGGAAAGCGCCGGCGTGACGAGCCCCCGTCGGGCCACACCGTCCTCTGGGTGGCTATCGCGTCGGGCGTCCTGTCGGCGCCTGACGAACTGCGGCGCGGGGAGCTCGCGGCTTTCGAGCCGTCGAACGAAGCGGTCGAATTCGAAGCGTTAGCCGATACCGAGTTCGTCCTCGGCTCGGCCGCCCCGCACGCTCTCATCCTCGGCTACTACTCGGTCCACACGTCGCCGGACGCGCTTCGCAATGGAGAAGCGCACATATTGTCAATCAAGGAGCGCCTAATTCAAGAAGGGCGTCTGGATTGAGTCAGCCGAAATTGACCTGCGGAGCCTTTGCGCGCGAGCGCGCAGCTGATTTATTTGGAGAAACATGGCGCTCGTTGTCCAATGTTTCTCAGAGGTACGCGGCTGTATCGGGTTTATTGATCCAAGATCGGGATACGTAACATCGGACGCATTTTCGCGCTGGAATCGCTTATGCGGTCGAATTGACCACTTCAATCGTGACATGAGACAGATTCTTAAGGTGGCCGAGCCGCGCGCGATAGTACCTACAGTCGCGCGGCTCGCCTGTAATAACAGACAGCACAGCTCCCAGATGGCCGGGACCGAGACGCCATAGATGCAGATCGGCGAGCTTATCGCCGTCGCCCTCGATCGCTGCACGCACCTTTGCACACATGTGCTGATCAGGGTTCATGTCGAGCAGAATCCGCCCCGTATCGCGTACCAGGCCGTACGACCAGTTCGCGATGACGAACGCACCGACAATACCCGCCAGCGGGTCCATCCACAGCCAGCCGAACGTGCGCGCTAGAACCAGGCCGGTAATGGCCATGACCGATACCACGGCGTCGGCCATCACGTGAATATAGGCCGAGCGAATGTTGTAATCACGATGCGCGCCGCTCGAGACGCCGTGGTCCGCAGGATGCTCGTGTGCGTGCTCCTCAAACGTTACATCGTGGGAGCCATCAGTAAGCTCAAGCGAAGCGGTGAATGCATGGGGTTCGGGAATCTCCTCCACGGATTCCCAGTAGGCGCCACGATCGATAAAGCTAAATCGTTGGCGCTGACCGCCAGGCCTGCAGGTTTCCAGACCCAGCACGGGCGCGTTGCCCCCATGCGCTAACGAATTCGCCGAAACCCGGAACCGGGGCGGAGCGTCTTGCTCAAAAATCGATAATTCGACGTTTCCGAGCTGGGTGGCAAGTTGATGCGATTCGCCATCGTGATTGTGGTCAACGTGATCGTGGTCATGGCCATGACTATGACCGTGGTGCTCGCCGCCGCTCAGCAGCCACGCGCTAACGATGTTCACCAGCAAGCCAACCACGGCGATCGGGATGGCTTCCATGAAGTAGATTGGAACCGGCGACAGGAATCGCAAGACCGCTTCATATCCGATCAGCAGCGCGATCATCGCCAGAATGATCGCACTGCTAAAGCCAGCCAGGTCTCCAAGCTTCCCAGTGCCGAAGACAAAGCGGCTGTCATGCCGGTGCCGACGCGCGTAGGTATAGGCCAATGCGGCAATCAACATGGCACCAGCATGGGTGGACATGTGCAGGCCGTCGGCGACGAGCGCGAGGGAGCCGAACACGCTGCCGCCGAAGATCTCCACCAGCATCATCACGCCGCACAAGACGATCACGGCCCAGGTCTTGCGCTCGTTCTGCTCGTGCCCGGTTCCAAGAAACACATGGCTGTGTTCGGTGATCACCTTGGCGCTCTTGGATTCGCTCACGATCGTTCTCCCATCAGCATGGGTTGCACGCGACTAGAGATATTTCGTGACGCCCTGAAACTCCCTGATCAAGTTTCGGACCTCGCGTGGCATGGTCTCGGAGGTCTTCTCCAGACAGTGGTGCAAGTGATCCTTAATTAGTTCCTTTTTGGCGTTGACGATGGCCTTCTCAACGGCCTGCAGCTGCTGCGCGATATCCATGCATTCGCGCCCTTGCTCCAACATCTCGATCACCCCGGCCAGATGCCCGTGGGCGCGTTTCAGTCGCGCTGCGATCTGAGGAAACGTGTGCATCAAGCAATACCTCGTAGTGATCGAATCCTATCCCCCTGGACAGGATATGGCAATCGGCCTAGGATTGCGAGCCGCCGTCGGTGGGCCTGTTCAAATCTCCGTCACATTGGTTGCATAGAATTGAAACATCCTGCCAACAATGCCCGGGGCGTTAAGGCCTACTCGCCGTTTCGGTTGCTGTCGTCGGTGTGCGGCGGTAGGAAAACCAAGCGACCGTCGAAGAGGAAAGTCTTGAGTTCGATATTGAAGCCGATGCCACCCGCGCTAATGCCAGTTTATGGAATTTCGCAATTGCCTTGGTAGAGTCGGGATGTGGCGCGGTGGCATTAGGCTCGGGTTGTCTGTTGCCGCCTCTTTCGTCTGGCGGTGCCCAAGTACCCGCACCTTCGCTCCGTTTCCACACCCCGCTCATCGAACCGGA
>Ga0182015_10006650_pt1 | contig 11533 bp, 4 predicted proteins | sample 712P3MmetaG_FD_120478 | JGI IMG/M metagenome (GOLD analysis project Ga0182015, IMG submission 120478) | Permafrost microbial communities from Stordalen Mire, Sweden - 712P3M metaG | ecosystem: Environmental > Terrestrial > Soil > Wetlands > Permafrost | place: Sweden: Stordalen | collected...
TATGCTATGGGCCGACCGAGTGAGCGATGGTGGTTCCTGGGCGATCCTGGCACGAGATTTTCGGCGAAAACCTAGTCGGGTAGGAAGAGCGAAAGAAGAAAGAGGACCTGTGGAAACTGACGCCCACAGGTCCAGCAACAGCAACAAGGGTCTTTACTATTTAAAATTTATTGAGGCGGTGGTCCACCTTAAGAAGGCGAAATTTCGGTCCGAAGAATGGGGAGCCCCTCAAGGGACCAAAGCACCGCGCCCACAGGAGGAAGGAAAGGTGAAGTTGTGCCTTAGGAGGCTGGAGCGGATGGCAACGGGCGTGACAGGAGAGTATTGTGCGACAGGCGCAGCCGTGTGCTAGCGCAAGCCTTCGGGGAAACCTATGGGAGTCACCGGCACTCTACGGTGTCACAATAAATGAAAACGCACGCAATGACTAAAGACCTTCGACAATCATGCAACTACCGCTACGGCTCACGCTCATGTTCGCGGGCAAGTGGCCTGGCGGCTCCCGTTCCAGTCGTCCCCCCTGGGCAGCGGGCCCTGGACCAGGTTCTCCATGCGGACGCTCCCGAATTATTGACTCAAGTAATTCTTGGTCGACTCCAGTAAATATTCTCAGATTCCGGACACCTAGATCAGGAAAGAGGGGCTGCTCCATTCCAAGGAAATCTCCAAAATTCGTTCTCTTTGTTTCTAGTGGTACGTTGGGCATAGCCAGTAACTCGGGCTGGATTCTTTCCAGCCGGCGGTCTCGAAGAGTAGCGGTCTGATACTGCCCGGCCCATTTCAGCAAGTTTGATTCTTCCGCGATCACCGTCCGCTCGCGGAACGCGTCAGGATTGCGGATTCGCCAGGCCCTCTTTCCCGTTCGCTCTGAAATTTTTTCCGACGACTCCTTGTCAGGATGATCGTCGTCGGGTCCATCAGGCGGCGGATCGAGGACGAATACGTCAGTGCCGTCATCTAGCAAACATGTGGCAACGACGATGGTCACAACCTGTCTTGGCCCGGCTCCGAACACTACGGAAGGAACCTGTTCGAGACCTCTCCTCAATTGGTCATAACTGGTGTTCTTGTTGCATTGGCTACCTTTGCATTCAACGACATAATACGGAGAGTTGTCTTGGTCGCCCCACATCAGATAGTCGGGCTGCGCGTCCCCGTCACGTTCTATGTCCTGGTACGCAGCCGGATCATCTAGCGCAATCGATATATCGACGAATGACCCGGCCTCGAAGAATGTCTCTATTAGAAGACCGGCCATCCCGATGCCGAACTCATCTGAAAGGAGCGTCTTTTGATGGAAATCCATCCTCCGGGCGTCGTCGCTAAGGCGGAAGTTCGCGCCTTGAGGCAAAGGCTCAGCGATTGCCCAGAAGTACCGGCGCGTGGCCCAACTCGCACTTAGGCGAGCCATATTCGTCCAACTAGGAGTGGTCAGAAATCCGATCTTGTGCAGAAGGTCGATGGCGCGAATATTCCAATCACGCCGCCCCTGGAGAGCGACGAGGACAGCAGGGTTCTTGAAAACCGGAGCGGGTGCTCCCTTCGCTTGCAGTTCTTGACTCCGCTTTGCCAGTTTGCGGTTAACTTTAGCAAGCAGATCGTTGCTGCTTTCAATCCGTACGCGATAATTTGCCTCCAAGACTCGCCTCAGTCTTTGAAGTGGCATCGAATTCCTCTGTCAACTACTTGATTAAGTCAGACTCACGCAGCGGCTCTAGGACGCCGTTCTGGAGCTTGCCTTTGTCGAACCCCGCAGCTGAATCAGCGCGAACTGTAACGTTTACCTTGCCTGCCAGGTCGGCGAGATTCGCGATGGCGTTCCATGCCGAGAATAACTGGTTTCGGTCGGCTGAGAAATTGATCTCGACAGAGTTCTGGGCACCCGATGCATCGGAGGTCGACGCCCCACTCGACACGTCAGCGGGCGGAGTGAGGATCAATGTGGGATCGGTCCCCGACCCACCTGGTCCACTCGCGGGAACTGCGCCCGCCGTGGCCGGTAGTGGTGCCGGGGCAGGGACGGCTTGCGGCATCATTAAGAAACCCGATTCCATGTCGATCTCGTCTTCACTGACCGCTGTGTTGATGCGCACGCGGGCCAGGGGCACCTGATATTTGCCATCGCCTCCAAATGCGGGTACCGAGCCGGAGCAGTAGCCAAAGAATCCTTCCTGGATGCCGCGCGCAATCCCCTTTTTTATAGCCGCACTATCGACCAACCTTGGAAAGCCGAGGAATGAATAGAAACCATCAACCACATCGACGGTCTTAATTCCCAACGTCGGGGGATTCCCTTCGCCAAGTTTGAATAACTCAACGATCTTGCTTGGGCTGACTGTCGGGAAAACGCGCCGCTGCACGTCTACCAGTAGTTCCATCACGCGGTCGTGTACCCGCGCTTGTTTCCTTTCGTTGAGCGTGGTCTGTAACGGGCGACCACCTATGGCAACGACGTCGATCACAATTCCATCAGCGGCAACTTTGGGCAGCCAGACTTCGGCGTAGAGTTTCAGCAGAGCAGATTCCGCTTCTGCGGTTCGAGTGGCCTCTTGCTCCTTGAGCTGAGACTTCTGTTCGTCCGTCAAGTTGAGCTGCTTCGACTTTTCGCGCACGAGCTCAATCGCGATGAGATAGCGAACGGATCGGCGAAGAGTTTCAATCTGTTCCGCTGCTGGAATCGCAAGTCCAAGTCCATTGCGGTACTTTCGCGGACCACCGCAATTTTCGAAGATTTCCTTTGCTGCCGCTTCGCGTCCATTGGGGGCTTGGGTACCGAAATCCAGAGGCATGTAGGCGATTAGGAAGTAGGGTTGCTTGTCGTCAATTTCACCGGACTTCGGCTTCCAGACGACTGTATTCCGACCGGTGATCCGGGCTTCCAGCATTTCCTTGACGCGCTCTTCTACTCGGCGTTCGTCTCGCGCAACTGCGTTGGATTCCTGCTCGACCAGTAGCGTGACGTTTGGGTCCTTCTTGAAGCAGTACCGTGCACCGTCAAAATGCAGGTAGAGGCACTGCTCTTTGAGTTCTTTAAGACAGGCGAGCGCCGTTGTGCTGTCGAGGTCTGGTCCAACACAAACCGAAAGCAGCTCGGCCTCCGTAATTCCTGGTGGGAGAAACTGAGTACCGTTTGCCCCGTCGCGCTTCAGACCGCCGAATGAATACATCAGGATTGCGGTAGCGAGTCGGAAAGCCGCCCGTTTTCCGGTCTCGGATGGGCTTTCTTTCGTCCGCCTGTCATCAACACGGCGAGCACGAGCATTCGCGCCGATCAGATCATGTTCCAAGACCGCTTGGAAATCCGCTTGCTGGCCAACTTCCTTGAAGAATGCAAGGCGAACCTCAGCATCATTGATCGGAACATCGCCCGGGCCGAGCACTGCTCGGCTCTTTTCCTCCCGTTTTGTCGCACGCAAGCAGGCTGCCAGAAAGCGGAGGGCTCCGCGCGTCCGTTGGAAATCGGGAATTGCAGCCCATTGTTCTCTCATCACGTCAATCAATGCAGGATGAAATGGATACGCGGTGCGTATGCGTTCCCGCAGAGCAAGTCCTTCTTCTTCCGCCTGCCGTTCCTCGGCAGCGCCCTTCGCATAGCCGCGCTTCATCTGGGTAATGATTTCCTGATAGGCGTTTGCGGCAGGGGTGGCTTCTTCAGTTGTGGGAACGCGCGCCAGCAGACGCCTTTGAATGACCGAGAGAACTTCGTTTCCCTCGACAGGCTCGCGAAGTTGATCCTTGCGTGCCGCGAGGTGATTTACTGTATCAAGGAGGTTTACGTACTCAAGTGATTCGCGTTTACTGGATTGGAGCGAGAAAACCAGCGCCGTATTTGCCGAGTTTCCAACTGCTCCAGTGAGCCGATGCAGAAAACTCATCGTTTCGTCTCGCAGCGTTGTCTGATGAACCTTGATGCCGCCCACGCTGATGAGATATTGCAAGACCTCGTCGAGCAGGATCAGGTTCGGGCCTTCTGCCAAGAGCGTCATAATCTCGTCAGCACCGGGCGCGACTCGCGCCTCATCCTGCTGGCGCATGATCTCGTAACCCTTCTTGCCCCCCAGAGACCATGCGATCCAGCCCCACGTCGTCTGGGCACGAAACTTCTCGCCGGGAATTTCTTTGCCCTTCGTGGCATCGAAAAACTGGCCATCAAACACTGCTGTGCGCACGTTGATTGGCCTGGCAAATCCCTGTGCCTCTGGTAGAACATCCAGTGCTTTCCGGTTGCGCGCGGCGTGAAATAGAGATGCCAGCGTGTGCGACTTGCCGCCACCGAACGGAGTGAGCAATTTAAGAATTCGATTGCCAGTGCCGCCGCTCAAGCGAGAAAGAACATCTTCCAATAGAGATCGCAATCCCTTTGTTGGATATGAAACACGGAAAAAGTGTTCAGCGTCACGGTAGACTGCGGGAACACTGTTGTTTCCGTCGGCGAGCGGACCGAGATCGAGCGCAAAGATGTCTTCAGAAAAGTTTGGAGAATCCACGTCTGGATGGACTTGTACTACTTGCACCCAGGCTTTGAGGTCCAGTGAAGCCTTGTCTGACTTTGCGTTCATCAGTTAATCGCCCCTCTATGGATCATTCCGACACTCGCTTCTTCTCGCGCGGGCCTCTGAATAGCGGCCCGACTGCTGCCTCTGCTACGTCCTCCACCACGCTGCGCCAGTTGGCAGTCAGCTTTGTCAAAGCCGCCAACTCGCTGCCGGACGCAACATCACCCATTTCGCCGCCTTTGAGTGCCGGACCTGTCAAGGCCTGCGCCACAAGACGCAATTGTTCTGTGTTCGGCTGAGCGAGTCTCAAGAACTCGGCAATGCCGGATGGGTGTCGCTCCATCAGCCAGAGCAGCCGATGCAGGGCGTCGATAAGCGGTGCCGGTTGGCCGTCCGCAGACGGCACACCCAGTCCAACAGCATCGCCCCGCTCGACGTAATCCAGTAGTCGATACTTACTTTTTTTCTTTTCTACTAGTGGGCGTGACCCGTTCGACAAGCCATTTAGGCCATCCAATTCGACATGCGTACCATTTGCAAAAATGATAGCTTCACCCGCGTCTAGTTCTGCTGCCTTGTACGTGTATCGCCAGAGAGTATAGAACCTGGTGGACGAATCTACACTTGCGAGGCCACTGCGCCCGCCGTTGCCGCCAACTTCCTTGGCGAGTCGTGCGAGAATCGTCTCTAAGACGACCGTCTCAACTTCAGTCAGGAATCGTTCTGAGGGAACCTCCTCGCCGTTGCCGTATTCGACTCTGGGGTAGCGGGTGAAAGTGCGCAGTCCTGCGCCTACGGACGCAATAACGAGATCCGCACCGGAAATTCCCATTTCCCAAAGTGTCTCCACGCGCTCACGTACGACTAACTCAAGTTCTGGTCGGACCTCACTTTCGTATCCACCAGTTCTAGTTTCTTCCCGTCTGCGGCCAACCAGAAGAATACTGCTAGCGAGCGCCGCCGAGTTCTGCGCGCGGAGTCTCCCTGGTTTCTCCGTGTCGAGCGGCCAAGCTTCGGTGACTGTGAAACCAGCTGACCGCAGCGCGTCCACGAGCGTCGACCACCCGAGGGTGGTTTTGTGAGCATAAACAACTGACATCTGGCCGTTTGGTTTCAGAACTCGGTGCGCCTCCTTGAACGAAGCAGCCATCATTTCCTCGTAGAAGAGCCTTGCCTTTTCGGCAGAGCCGCCGTGCCTCACGGGCTCTGCTACTGCCTCGTCCTTCTTTGGAGTTAAATTGCCTGCGAAATGTGAGGCGTAGTGACGGCCAACAGTGCGTTTCAGCCAAACATAGAAAAAGTCAGAAAGATCAGCGTATGGAACGTTGTCGTAGTAGGGAGGATCGGTGACCACAGCGTCCATATAGCCATCTTCCCAGGGAAGCTTCGTTGCAGATCCTCTCACCACAAACGCTGGCCGACCGACCTGTGCAGCACTTTCAATTGCGGCTGTTACACGCTCTATTCCAGTCGGCCATCCGGCGTTCTCCTCGTTAAAGGGTGCGACTTCCGCGAAATCCCAAACCATTGGGAGGGCGTGACGCCCAAAGGTATTAGCCGTCCGCTCGCCTTCGATACAAAGCCAAACGCACTGCGCCGACGAGAAGCTGGCCAGACGATCTATAAGCGCGGCCATGAACGCAATGATTGAGAGGGCGTGCTCTTCCTCGTACCCGAGTTGGGCCAGTTCGAGTTCGATTTGTGAGAGTGCAACCACAAAACTGAGCAGGCACAGAAGTTGTCGCGAAGTGAACAGCTGAGCCCAATTCTTAATTCCGTAGGGCTGGACCCGAAACCCCAATGTGCCAGGTTTCGGTAATGGTTCTTCGGGAACAGTGATCCCCTCTTTTTCGCAAATCGCGTGAATTCGGTCCTCAACATCCTGAGACGTTGGGAGCAACGGCTCGGCATCCGCACCCGATACATAAACCTTACCCGTTGCACCTTTCTTTGCACATGCAACGGCTATTAGCTGCACTCCCAGGTTGCCTGCAGTGCCTTGTGCACGTATGTAAGTCGAATCGGCGACGGTGCCACAGAAGGGGCAGACCGCGTTGCCCCGGCTTGAACCTGTATCTGGGTCGAATCCGAGTGCGCTGAGAGTCGAGGAGTGTACTATCTCAAATCGAGCACGGCGACTGTCACGTGGTGCAATTACTTTCGCAGCGACATATGCTCCGGCCTTCTTGCGAAGCCAGGTTTGCCTCACCAACGGCACTACAGCAGTGCATGTTGGATTTTTACAAGTGACAGTTCTTGTCCAGAGATACGCAACAGGTTTTAGACATCCTCTATGTTGTTCATCACCTCGCGCGCTTTCCCAAAGATGTCGATCAGTCTCGTGGCAAGATGGGTGTAGTTGGGGATCGGGGAGGTCTTGGTAAAGATCGCCGATACGTTCTTTGACTCTGCGCAGTGCGCACTCGCTCCAGTGACGGACCTCTTCCGGCAATCCGGCCCACGTTCCGTCCGATTCCACTCCCTTAGCCCCTTTGTCAGGTCGCCCGAATTTCTGCGGATAGACTAGCGAGCAAAGCTCCACGAAGTGAGCTACTGGATTAACGTCAAGAGCGTAGGCCTCGCAACCTAGCCTTGCTGCCTCCAGCGGGATTGCACCCCCACCTGCAAACATATCCAACACTTTCGGTCTTGGCGCGCGGCCGTCCACAATATCCTCGACGGTCACCCGCGCCCCAGTTTCTTGGGTTAGCCGCTCCGCATGCGCCTCTAGAATGTGCCGTTCCGCCTCTGCGATGACGCTGGGATTGCCCGGATATTGGCAAAGCCGCTCGACGAACTTCGCTGCATTGGCGCGACCGAGAGATTTTTTCTTTTCATCGCTTGCCCCATTTGGGACAAATCGCGAGGCAGGCACCAGCGCGCCGTAGACCGCAGCTCGACACGCCACCAAAGGACGCCGCGCCCACCACAAATGGAGCGTGGAAATATGGCCTTTGCGGACAGACTTCTCCCGCGACGCTTCCGCGCTGATCTTCTCAATCGGGAGGTAATCCTCGATTAATCGCTTGTCGTCTGTACTCACGTAGTTTCCCCAAATGCCTTCTATAGTGCCTGACCTGCAGCCGCAGCTACGGCAACGGGTTCCTGGCCAGCATAGTTCAAAGTGTCCAAATGCTGGCCGCGTCTCGCTTGCTCCCAAAGATTATCCAACCCATCTCGTTCGATCGCTTGTTTCAGTACCTGGCGAGCTTTTTCGCTGTAGCGTTGCACTTTCCCCGTTTTGCTGGTCCTTATGCTGGTGTGGAATTCGTCATTTTCTTTCATTTGAAACAGGCGGACAAGCCCAACAACGCGACTTACTGTGATCTTAAGCTTAACCGCGAGGTCCGTCGTCAAATATGGATACTTATCTTCTGGCTTCACATATCGGAAGGCAATGGCAGTAGCGGAAGTCGAGTCAATTCGCACGGGGAAGCCTTCGTGCTTCGTGAGATGGATGCTCACTGGGATCCCAGTGGCAGATGATTGGACCAACCCTGCAACCATTGGCATGACTGTTTTCCAATCACCCTTCTTAAGCGTCTTCATAACTTTAGAAACAGGAGCAGGCGCGTCGGCGATATTCTGGAGTTTTCGGACATTTGATTCGATCACGAGATAGGGCCGGAGCTTAGCTTCGGCTTCATCTTCCCGTCTTTTCTTCGCTCCCAGCAGACTCTTCACGGACTCCATATCTTGGGAAACAACCGTATTGATGTCAGTCGGAGCCACTGTTGAGAGCGGCAACACTCGACGTGGAAGTGTTTTGGAAAGGTCCCGACTGAAAGCTTTTTTGAGAATGGCCGCAAAAATCTGCACGCCAGACTGAGTATGACCGTAAAGAAGTCCTTCGCTCAGATCCAAAAGATCATGCATCGCTGCATCCCTGAAACCATTCAAATTTGCGAGTATCAGCGCCTCGTCTTCGTTGATGACATTCAGTTGAGACTGGCAAACGTTGAGGCACTTCTCAAAACCGTAGTTCTTCTTTTCACGCGGACTATGGATGCGGCCGGTTTTCTCGAAAATGACTGCTTTCAATAGCATTTCAAAAGCATGGTCGAACATGAGAAGTACGCCAGGTGACCGCGCCGCGTCAGTCGGGCGATTAAATAGTTCCACTCCGAGGACCAATGATTCTCTTGCTCGGTCGAGCAGTGAGCGGGTCTTTCGCTTCACTGATCGCTCGCATCTATCCCAGCCGCCTTCTCTATTGCGTCTGCCGGAATGTCATAGTAACGAGCGGCGATAACCTCGCGTTTTGCATGATCGAGATGCTTCGCCGGGTTTTGAATCCTCATTGGCTCAGCGGAGGGGTTGTCGAGCGGGTTCCAAACCACATAGAGCCAATAACTGTCCGCGAGCTGCGTTGCCTTATACCATTCGTTGGTTGTGAGGCGAATCGGCTGACCGCGGCGTCGGCCTTTGACCTCGATGCGCCGAATACCGGCGACCGGGTCACGGTACCCCGTCTGCGGGTCAGCCGGGCCTAGACTGCGCACGTCGAACCCAATTTTCAAGTGCCCTACACGCTCACACTCGAAGCCGCGACCCGATTCATACGCGATAACCACGTCCTCGGCGGCTATTTCGGACCTGCGGCGTATTTCTGGATCGAGGTCATCCAGTGCGGCGCCTATCTGCTCTTCAACAGAGCGCGTACTTGGGAGCACTAAAGCCGTGGCGACGTGACGGACAGGGCCGTGTTTGGCTATGGTAAGCCGCCCCAGTCCGGCAAGCCGTTCGATTCGTGTGCGGGTGAGATCAGCCAGATCATTTTCGGCACGCTGACGGGCAATGGCTACGTCCGGCTCGCGCATCTCGCGCGATTTCAAGTTCATCACGCGGTCCTGCGCTGCTCTCACTCGCGCGTCAAATGACCGCTGGAGGTAATCGCGGCACACTTGAACAAAGTGTTGACGCTCCTGCTGACATTGGGTCCGGCGTTCCGTCTGATAGGTGCTCTTTAGAAAGTCAGCAGCCGGTGAAGTGTCCTCGGGCACAAGGTTGTCTGGAGCGGCAGGGTGAGCAGGCAGATCAAGCAAAGTATCCGCCGGAATTACCGAGAAGCGCGTTTCGGCGCTCGACAGTTCCTCCCGTACCGCAACCAGTTCGCCAAGAAGTGTTTGGACTTCGCCCTTCGTGTTCTGGCCGCGAACCGCCATTTCGAAGAAGTGCAATTTGTAAGGTGCATCGCTGTTCGTATCCACGAACACGCCAACACCCGCTGTGATTGTGCCGAGCGTTTCATTGAGGCGCTCATCAACTGCCGCATACAGCGGATGCCCTGGCCCGACCAGCACCGCGTCAATATGCTGATCCATCTCCAGGTGTTCCTTGTGGAATGTAACTTTGCGATACGAGGACTCAGGCTTTCCAAGTCTTCGAATAGAGGCAAGCCGGTCGGAGCGCAGGTCGGCCAGCACATGCTCAACGCGGTATAGTCCGTCAGCACGCGCCTCAACCTTTAGACCGATATCGCGAGCAGCATTCACGAAGTGTTGCTCGACGTAGCGCGGCATGAGCCGGCGCTCTTCGGCTTCGGCGTTCGCCGCTTGAAAACCAGAAAAATCGACGTTTGCGCGAGCCAGAGCGATACCCGTTGCCTCCTCGTATTGAAGTAGCCGTTTGGGGTCAACACGCTCAATCTGGTCGAGGTATTCATCCAACCGCCGAGGGTCGTTCGCGGCCTCACGCAGGATTTCGGGCAAATTGATATCGTTAAGGGAAAGAACTTCACCGATCACATCGAAAACGCGGTCGGCCAGTGCGTTCCGCATCTGCTCCATTTTCTGAAGCAGCCGCTCAAGAATGCGGCCTTCGATGATTGGCTGGCCCTCTTCGGATTCGCTCGCGACGAAATTGAATGCGTGTACGTCGCGGTCCTGCCCGATGCGGTGAATACGACCGAGGCGCTGCTCCAGGCGCGTTGGGTTCCAGGGGAGGTCATAGTTAATCATCAGGCGGCAGAACTGGAGGTTAATTCCTTCACCTGCGGCCTCGGTCGCGACACAGACCTGGCGGGACGTACGGAAGTCTTCCTGCATTCGTTTCCGTTCGTGAGGATTCATTCCACCGTGAATTTGGCACGTCGAGTATCCCCAACGGTTCAGGTGGTCGAGGAGATGATTCAAGGTGTCGCGGTGCTCCGTAAAAATGAGCAGCCTGCCTCTGCCGTCTTTCAGTTCATTGAACTCGGCTTTCGCCAAGCAATCGCGAAGCGCGGTAAGTTTGGAATCGGTGGCGTTGTCGCGCACGCGGCGTGCCTGCGCCAGCAATTCCCGAAGCACAGCAATTTCGGCCCGGAGTTGGTCGAGTTCAATCGCCGTCGTGAATTCGTCGGTCAGGAGATCGCGCTGGGCATCGTCAAGATCGTCTTCATCTTGCTCAACGTCAGTGAGGCGGCCCTGAATTTGTGCAAGCCGCTTCGCTCGCTGTGCTGGTGATAGAGACTCCAACTCCTCCAGGAGTCCCTCTTGCTTCTCCAACCGCCGGCGGATCGACTCGGCAATGGCCTGTGTTGAACTAGCAAGGCGTCGCTGCAGAACAGTACGAGTGAGCGCAACGCTCTGCTTCTTGCGTCCACTGGCCTGCGGCAAGAATTCGTTTATGTAGGCCGTGACGGCCTTGTACAGGTCAAACTCGTCATGATTCAACCGGAACGTGACAGTGTGGGCGTGACGGTCGGGAAAAAGCCGTTGACCATCGATGTCGCGAAGGTCTTCCTTCAGCCGACGCAGTGCCCAGGGGCAGTTTTCTCCGAGGCTCAGAATGTCGCGCCGGATTTCGCCTGCGCGTTCACCCACCCGAGTAGGCTCTGGAAATAAGTCGGGATCGATCAGCCGGACGAAATGGCTGAAGCGGTCGTCATCGCCGTGGTGCGGTGTAGCTGTCAGAAGCAGCAGGTGGTCGGCGTCGGTGGCCAAGCGCTCTGCCAATTGGTAGCGGCGTGTCTTCTCAACCTCGTCACCACGACCGGAAGACCTCTTCGTGTAAGCGCTGCATTTGTGGGCTTCGTCTATGATGACCAGATCCCA
>Ga0182015_10006651_pt1 | contig 11533 bp, 11 predicted proteins | sample 712P3MmetaG_FD_120478 | JGI IMG/M metagenome (GOLD analysis project Ga0182015, IMG submission 120478) | Permafrost microbial communities from Stordalen Mire, Sweden - 712P3M metaG | ecosystem: Environmental > Terrestrial > Soil > Wetlands > Permafrost | place: Sweden: Stordalen | collected...
ACTTGATAGGTTTTCTTCGCGACTTTGTAGGCTGCCCACACCGGCAGAAACAGATAACGGGCCCTCCGACTCAAAGGCCCTATTGCTTCGACTTCTGCACCAGCGCGAACCATACGGGCAAGAATTGCAGAGGGAATCCCTGACCAGCTATGTGGATCGGTTGGATCCAGCATTGATACAAAAGCGATCTTCATAGGGATCATTTGGTAGCGAATCGGTCTGATCGGTTCGGGTTTACAGCTCCTGTGGTTAACACGGTGTTCATGTATCCGAGCGACTCGGAAGACCCCGTAGGTGCGGCGAGCACTTCAAGTTTTGAGAAGCTAACGGTCGGACCTTTTGAGTCAACTGGCCATCCGACGAGGGTAAGACCTGAGCCTGCCTTGGCTTTGGCCTTTAAGATGACGATACGAGTCCACTTCCCCGCTTCCAGTGGGACCATCGTTGCCGTGTATCCGTCCGCATATCCTGCCAGAACATAATTGCAATTAACCGATGCCTTCAACAGGATGCTCACAAGGACGTCGCTGGGAACAGTTGGCGGGGAAGAAACGACATTTCCGAAGTTGACCCGATTGCTCTCTTGGCTGCCTGGCGTCTCGGCATGCACCACTGTCGTGACTGGTCCCATTCGCCGGTCGTTTGTTGACGCTGAGGACAACGACCCGCGAGTATCCGCAACTGGGGGAGCGTTTGAATTGCCGGCGAAACTGTTGGGAATCTCTGGATTCGATGAGAATAGAGGCGGCCCAAATATCCGGACATAGCCGTCGGTTCTCAGCACGGAGGGATAACTGATGACATTTTGGATCATGCCCACTGTGTCAATGTGTCCCTGCAGCGAAGTGGTGCTAGTGGAGTCCGCGTTGACGAGTGTTCCCGCCCAGTTGCCGTATCCCGAGACGTTGTCCAAAATGGCTTCCGAAGAATTCTCCACCCTTATAAAAGGGCTCACGCTGGCCTCCGCGATGGACACCTCGGTCAGACTAATCCTAGCCAGATTGGCATAGATTGAGGCTTGCTTCACAATACGTCCATCGATCGTAACTACGCCTGTCCCTTTTCTCTCTCCCGTGTGTTCGGGGGCTCCGCCGTACCAGTGAATATCCGTCGGCCACTTGTTTCCGAATACGGCCATAGCGGCGGTGGAACTATCGAGCAAGCTGGAATTGATGAAATAGTCGCCCCCCATGCCGAACTCAGAATTCGCTACGATCAGTACTCCCACAGTGCTGCCTACCACTTTCAACCCATAAAACGTATTTGAGTTACCGCCGCCGCTCGCCGGAGTGCTATAGATCTTCAGGCCCACAAAGTTGTTGTATAGAGAAACGTTTGAGTACTCCCCGAACTGTGCTCCATCCAGTCTCAGACCGGTAGTAGTGCAGTTCACCACCGTCACGTTGCGCATGGAAGTCTGCGCATGTCCCCCACCCACGAGTATTCCAGTTGAATTCGGTTGATGGTTGCAGTCCACCCGGACGCCATCAAGAATAAATTTGTCGGTTTTCTGGAGAATCGTGCTGTTAGCCTGGTTGATTCCGGTGCAGTTGAGTCCCGTCATTTGCAATAGCGCATCGTTGTTGAAAATCTTGGTGAACTCTCCTACGTTGATCTGGCAAAAGCCGAAAGTCCCACTGCCGGTGAACTCCAGGGTGACGTTGCTGGGAATGGCGCCAGGTGTCATTGCCAGGCCAGCCAGGGAATCCGGCACTTCAACCGTACCCCCATTAATGAGGGTTGTAGCGGCGGCGTTGACTCTGGCTAACCAGTCCGACCCCGAAAACTGAGCGGCACTGACGACGCCAACCTCAGGCCGGCTTCGTCCGGGGGGCGAAGTGGTTTGCTGTGCGAATAGCACAGCAGCCACATCAAGCCCGGTTAACAGTACAAGAGTCGCTGCAATTTTCAGCAATACGCTGGAATCCAGCCTGTGTCGGTTGTGACGACGAGCGAGAGGCTGGGGACTATGTGCAAACTCCATGAGGATGGAATATTGTCAACCACGGCTCGCATGCTGAGAGGCCCTAGAACCAGCGTGAGTATCACGATGAACCGGTTTTTTCAACACCACGAGGTCCTGCAACCGGTCGATAATCCCTTCCAGAAGTCGTACGACAACGAACCCGGTTGAACCGAAGTATTCATCCACGCGTGCAGGGTGGTAGTAGGTCTCTCCGTACGGGCGAGTTATCCCCCGCGCCGACTGACCGAATCGCGGGTTTTCAATCCGTTCTTTGATCCGATTTTGGTTGTCATTGCTGTCAAAAATGTACCCTTCACATGCAAACTTCTCTTCAGTAAATTGTTGGCGGAGTCCTCTGGCGTGAGACATGCGAAGAGAGTGCAAACCATTGAATGTGATTAGGGCAAGGCCGCCTGGCTTCACAATCCTCAAGAGTTCCGCAAGCCACAGCCCTCGATCGCCGAGGGACATGTGCGAAAAGATCGAAACCGAATATACCATGTCAAAACTCTCGTTCCGATATCCTAGGGGAGGATCGAACGCATTCACGTACGCGGAGACTTGGGGGTAAGCCTCCTTGACATACCGGATCACGTCGGAGTCGACGTCGCAGGCGCTTAGACTAATCTTTGGATACCATTTCGACAGATGTAGCAACTGGCGGCCTACACCGCATCCAAAATCCAGAACGTTTTGACTTTTGCTGAAATCGAAGCCTTGGTCCATGGCTGCAACGATGATAGGCAACATCGTCGTTAGCCCTGACTCATAGTAGTGCCTTATAGTCGTCGACGATGTTGTACGGAGGTTATGGTTTGGGGGAACCTTGAAATCAACTGCGCCGACGAGACGCAGACCGCTGACCTTAGCGTTGAAAGCAACATCCAATGCACGCTTTGCTACACTCTTAAGGTTCTGTTTTACAGGCATTTTGGTTTAGCCTCTATTAACATAACACTGTGACATTGATCGTCGTTTTACCTCACTGGGCACTACTCAGCTTCTTGGAAACGGTCTCATACGCTTTTCGCACGTGTGCACCCACTTCCTGCTTAAATATGCTCGAACTCGGAGCCAGAGCACAGTTGGCCCGGAACGGGCCAAGAGAATGCCCTTTGGTCCCAGCAGCAATCTATACAGTCAGTCGCGGAACAAACTCAGTTGCTGCTGAGTGCAAGATTCACGGCTCGTTGCAGAGCATGCGAAAGAACTTCCTGACCCAACCGGTTTGGGTGTAGGGGGTCGCCAGAATAGAAAGGACTATGACCAGATTTTAATTCAGATCGAAGCTCGTCGGCGTCGTCGACGTAACGGACGTTTTCTTCTTTAGCTACCTGTTGGTTTGCAGCATAGCCGGCTTGATAGACCCCAGTGAGCTCGGGAAGGGAAAGATGTTGCACGAGAGCGACTTTGGCGTGATGCGCCCGCGCCAACCTGAACAAGTCACGCTCTGCAATGCGGCATTCCGCAATGTCGCGTTCAGATTGAGCAGTGTTGATCATAGTTCTATCAATTCCGGCTGGGGTGACACCAGAGTGGAAATAGCGTGGCAGTATATAAGTGTGGAACAGATCCGCCAATGCCAACCAAGGCTTCTTGTCAGGGTAGTCCGCTGAAATGCCCACAACTGGGACAAATGTCGGGGCGTCCGCGTAATCATGAGAAGAGAGTTCCAGGATAACCACGTCTGCGTCCAACGTTCCGTATCGCTGCAGATACGCGAGTTCATTCGGCGGCCCCCAACTCTTGGCAGAAGCGTTGCCTACCACGACAGGATGTCCAAGCTGGCGCCGCAGGTTGCGCTTGAGAAGTTCGGTATCAACATCGTCCTGATCAACTCTCACGCCTCCGTATACCACGCTGTCGCCGATCACCATCACTCGCAACTCGTTGCTGCTGGACTTCTGCGGGGGAAAGTCGTCAGCCCTCATGGAGTATCGATTTACGGAGAAACGATTGTGAAAACGATAGTAGGTTCTAGAAGGCTGCAACAAATACTCCATCACCGCGTCTGCCTGGTACAGAGGCGGATCCCCGAGCCCTACGACAAGACGGCAGAACAATTCGGTGGAAATAAGAGCGAGTGCCAGAAGCAAGAAAGCAAACTTGATTTTCGACAGCGTGCGGACCGCCGGAGAGGACCGTGCCGGCAGGGTCAATGCAGCGGAGCTTGGTCTGGAGGAGTTTAATGTTGGGGTGGGAACCGGGCACGGTCTTCCAGGACCCTCATAGGACTTGAGATTAGTTTTCATGCGTCTATCTCAAAACACTCGCTGGAGAGCTGAGAGAATGCTCGGTTTCAGCTTGAGCAGCAAAGGATTCCAGAAAATCTCGATATGCAAGTTCCAGGCCCTCACGGAGGGCCGTTCTCGGTTTCCACCCCAGAGAATTCAATCGAGAAACATCGAGAAGCTTCCGCGGCGTGCCATCGGGCTTGGTGGGATCGAATCGCAACACGCCGTCAAAACCCACAACTGCTGCTATGAGTTCTGCCAGTTCGCGAATCGTTAGATCTTCACCAGCACCAATATTGATCAATGGCGCGTTCGTTTCGCTGGCAACCAGGCAGTCAAACGCCTCCCGGTTGAGGTCCATTAAAAAGCGGCACGCGTCAGCCAGGTCATCGCTATACAGAAACTCACGCCGAGGCATACCACTCCCCCAGACCAGCACTTCTTTCTCGCTGCTGATTTTCGCTTCATGCATTTTGCGGATGAGCGCCGGGATCACATGAGACGTATGCAGATCGTAGTGTCGCCCGGACCGTAAAGATTGGTCGGCATCGCGGCGAGATAGCGCGTACCGTATTGCCGGTTGTAAGCCCAGCACATCTCGATGCCTGCGATCTTGGCGACGGCGTAAGGCCGATTTGTGGGTTCGAGCGCGCCCGACAGAAGAGAATCTTCTCCCATAGGCTGGGCTGCAAACTTCGGGTAGATGCAGCTCGATCCGAGGAAAAGCAGACGATCAATCCCGCTTCTATAAGCGCTTTCGACTACGTTCGCTTGTATTAGCAAATTCTGAAATATGAATTCAGCCGGACAGGTATTGTTCGCCAGAATGCCCCCGACTTTCGCAGCCGCGAGGAAAACATGTTGCGGCAGCTCTCGACTGAAGAAATTGCGCACGGCAATCTGGTCGGTGAGGTCCAACTCCCCACGGGTTCTAACCACCAGGTTTTTGTACCCAGAGCGGTTCAGAGCTCGAAGTACAGCTGATCCGACAAGCCCCCGGTGACCCGCCACGTAGATCTTTGCTTCAGGATTCATCATTTGTTTCTTTCCCCGTGATCGGTTCAGTCACCGAGTGCACTACCCGCGGCGGCCTCCAGACATCTCGAAACCGATCCTGTCCACTGGTGCCACTCTCCAAATTTCTCTTCCAAGATCGCGCGGCCTGCACCCTTGGGAGTTAATCCGATGGCTTCCAGATCGGCGTCGACCATGATGCGAACCAGTTCTCTAAACTTGATCCTAGGCTCCCATTCCAGTTCGCGATGCGCTCGGCCGGCATCCGCCAGAAGATATTCAACCTCCGCCGGACGCAAGTATCGAGGATCGAACTCGATGTACTTTCTCCAATCCAGGTCGAGATAGCTGGATGCCTCCTCCAAAAAGTCGCGAACCGTGTGTGTTTCTCCTGTCCCCAGCACATAGTCGGAGGGCGCGTCCTGTTGCAGGATGCGCCACATGCCCTCCACATACTCGGGAGCGTAGCCCCAGTCGCGGCGTGCGTCTAAATTTCCCAGGTATAGTTTGCTTTGCTCGCCGGCAAAAATACGAGCGACGGCCCGGGTAATCTTGCGCGTGACGAAGGTTTCGCCTCTTCGCGGGCTCTCGTGATTGAACAGGATCCCGTTCGCAGAAAACATTCCGTAAGCCTCACGATAGTTCACCGTCATCCAGTGACCGTACACTTTGGCTGCACCATAAGGGCTACGTGGATGAAACGGGGTCAACTCGCTTTGGGGAGGGGGTGTTGATCCGAACATCTCCGAAGAGCCCGCCTGGTAGAAGCGGCAGGTTATACCACTGTTGCGTACCGCCTCGAGGATCCGTGTCGTCCCCAATCCGGTGATGTCGCCGGTGAACTCCGGCACATCGAAGCTCACCCGTACATGGCTTTGCGCGCCCAAATGATAAATCTCATCCGGCTGCATGTTGTAGATGAGGTTGGTGAGCTGCTCCGAGGTTGATAGATCCCCGTAATGAAGATGAAGGCGCGCGTCGTTGGCGTGCGGATCTTCATAGATGTGGTCGATGCGGTCGGTATTGAAGGTGCTGGAGCGGCGGATAATTCCGTGAACTTCATAGTCCTTGCCCAGCAACAACTCCGTGAGATACGAACCATCCTGGCCGGTAATGCCTGTGATCAATGCGCGCTTGGACAAGAGTGCCTCCTTCTGAGAGTGCGAGATTGACGCTTATGCATGGTCCTTTTTGCTCTAGAGGTGCTAGCGCCGTGTGGTGGCTAGAGAGTCAAATGAAGACTTGGTCTCGGTGCTGATCAAGGGCTTGCTCTCTTGATGTTGGTGTCGCTTCCCGGTGGTCTGATTCTTGGACTTGAAGGGATCTCTCTTCGGAAATGGGCTGGCGCTCGCGGCGAATCCTAACGCTGTGCGGCCAAACGGAGCGACGAACGCCGGTGTTTGATCGGACCCAGAAACCAATGGAACAGTGGTTCTAGTACTCAAAGAGGGCCTTGCGCTAAGGGGTAGAGGATGACGAGGCGAAGCCTTCAAGAGCCGAAAATCATCTTGCCCTGAATCATGATTCGTCGCGCCGGTGGATGTAACAGATGCGCTGGGCTGTCCCGATCCTGCTTTTGTGCGGAACGACGACATCCCGACTCTGGGGAGACCACTTTTGTTGTCGCTATCTGTAATAGAGAGATCCGCACGGGCAGGCCAAACTACAGTTACCGGAGGCCGCTTCGTGTTATGCAACGGAGTGAGATGCTCGTTCGAAGCGTCGGCAGGATTCAGTTCGTGCGGGTGCGCATCGACCTCCGAATGGACAGAGGCGTCGACCGCATCGATGCCGCGATTGCTTTCTGCTGAGGCCCCTGTGTTTGACTGTGCTTGCGCCCTGAGGGCGCCACAAACCACAGCCAGGCAAAAGGTAGAGGACAAGAGCGTTGTCATCGTTATTCGAATCATGCCGCCGCCGAGTCCCCTGCCAGTTGGGCTGGTTCCAGTTCTCCGACGGTTCTCAGGAAGAGAGAGCCAAGCTCGGGCAAAACAAGATCTTCGTCCCAATGTTGCTGGGCGTAACGGCGGCCACACTCGCCCATTGCCGATCTTTTCTCCGGATCTTCGAATAGTTGCACGATGCTCGCCGCCAAGGCTTCCGCCTGGCCGGGTTCGATCACCAGTCCTCCATTCGAACGGGCGAGCACCCGCGCGACTTCGCTGTTGGCGCTCACCGAGGCAGCGACCGGCCGCGCCGCCGACAACAGGGTCACAGTTTTCGAGGGAAACGCTATATCCGAGACGCTAGATTGCTGGACGATGAGCGCCAGATCAGTCGCCGCCAGCATCTTCAGGAACTCCGGCTGTTCCTGTAGCGGCAGAAACTGCACATTGCCCAAGCGCAGCACCGCTGCGCGGTTTTCCAAACGAGATTTCATAGCTCCGTCGCCAGTTAGCAAGAATGCGATGTCGCGGCGCCCTTTTAGCTGAGCAGCGACGTCGAGTACGAGATCGAGGCCCTGCTTTACTCCCATGTTGCCGGAATGTGCGACCACAAACTTGCCCTCCAAGCCATGCTCGCGGCGAAAAGACTGCCCCTGCTCCGCGTTTCTCACGCTAAACAGCGCGCTATCTGCTGGAGGTGGAACCACCGCAACGCGATCCGCCGGGATTCCTTTGGCCATGATTTTTTGGCGCATACCTTCCGTCACGGTCGTGATGAGGGCGGCACGTCGATAGGCCATTGCTTCGAGCCAATAAAGCGGTGGAAGGACCGGGTGCGGAAGCATCCCGAGATCGGCTGCTGCGTCCGGCTGCAAATCTTGGACATCGAAAATGTATGGCGCTCCTGACCAACGTCCGAGAATCCTCGCCGAAACCGATAGTCCCAGAGGCGGCGAGACCGCCAGCAGCAGCTCTGGCTTGTGGCTTCCGAGCGCTCTCAGCAATGAGCTGGCCAGAAAAGATGCTTCAAACAGTACGCGCTTGGCGGTTGTGACCTTCTTCGGCACCCATATCCAGGAGCGTAGAATATTCACACCTTTGCGCTCTTCACGATGAAACAGCTTGCCCCTGTAATCCAGATCAACCCGCCACTCGGGGTAGTAAGGCATCCCCGTACAGACCGTAACTTCGTGACCCAGCGAGGCGAGATACTCGCAACGCCGGGTCACAACCGCGCCAATCCCGGTCTGCTCCGGCCAGTAATTAATCGTTAGAACCAGAATGCGCATGGATATCCTCGAGTGGCAAGCGGTTCGCTCCGCGTCTGATCTCAGCGCTCGAGCTCCCCGCCAGTTTCTGTTCGAACAGCTTTGCATCGATCAAGAACCGAAACCAGAAGGTTTGTAGCACATAAAAGACGAACCCTTCGGTGCCGTCCAGAAAGCCGAAACGAATTATGTATCGATAGAAGAATAGGACAAACGGCCGAAGGAACAGCGGGCAATGGTTGTACAGCCCTCGAAGGAAGCGTTTTTTCTCGACCGGATTTCCGAAGGCTTTGCCCTCAATCCTTCCAGTGCTATCCGTGCAAACCTGCTCTTGCACCTCGGCATCAGACCAGCGGTTGTGGCGCAAAGTCCATTCCGTGATAGGCATTCTGACATCGTCGATCATGAATCCCTTCAGCTTTTGTGTCTGTCCAGCTTTGACGTAGAAATGCTGGTCGTACTTCCGCGCTTCGCACTCTCCATAGCCGGATCTAAAAAGCCGCATATGCCATTGCGGAAACATTCCGCCGTGACGAATTGGCCTACCAAGGAACCACATCAACCGCGGAATGTAGAAACCGCTGACATCACTTGGTTCCTCCAAGTTCATGATCTCTTGGAGGAGTTCCGGTGTGATTCGTTCATCCGCGTCCAGGTGGAGTTGCCATTGGTACTTGAATGGTAGCGACGAGATGGCCCAATTCCTCTGCAAGCCGTAACTCTCAAAAGCATGAATTGCTACCGTTACTCCGTAACTGCGAGCGATTTCGACGGAGCGATCTGCGCTAAAGGAGTCAACGACATGAATGTCATCTGACAATGAGACGACGGAACGGAGAGTCTCTGCGAGGGACAATTCGGAGTTATAAGTCAGAATAATAATGGACAGTTGCACAATGTGCTCCGGGCGAGAAATGCAATACGGATCAGCGTCTAAGACGCGGCAGCGCCTGCAGCTATCTTTGAAATCAGGGCCGTGGTACCAAAATCAGAGACACACACATCGTAAAACCGGCACAGCACAGCACAGGACAGGATGTTATCGTCCCTAAATGGTCTATGACAGTAGTTCTAGTCTCTCTTGTAATGGCTGTTGTCCGAATTGCGGTGGGTCAGTGACCTCCGCCGGCGAAGTGCCACGGTGACGCAGCCATCGTATGAGCTTGGAGGGCCAGCCTTTGTCCATACATGGCCGTTCAACAACAACATAGAGTAACAAGCCGATGGCAAAGACCGCGGGCAAGCATACAGCATAGGCCAGAACTGCTTTGCTTGTGCTACTCCCTTTTGCCGAGCTGACCCAGGGATGCAGTACATCAGCAACGCCGGTGATCGCCAGGTTATGAGTGAGGTAAATGTTATAACACATTCCGCCAATGAGGCTGACCCAAGGCGTACGAAAGAAGGCTCGATAGAGCTTTCCCTTGAATGCGCCGAGATATGCAAGCAAAACCGCGAATGGCAGGAAGAGGTGCACGCTCCAGCCATATGCCAGGAAGATCCAGCACCAGAGGATCGTTGAAAGAATGTCCCACGTCCAATGAGCGGGAATGGTTTCCCAATCGGTTAGGTACAAATCGCAAAGTAAGAATCCCGCAAAGAAATACTGCACATAGTTGAGGATGCTGAGCGATAGACGGCTGTCTACAACTTCCGGGATGAAGATCCTCTGCAGCACTCCAGCCAAGACGAGAAAACCGACCCCCACTCCTCGACGAAGCCACTTCGGCCGCAATTCAAAATAGCTCCAGGCGAAGAAAGGGGCGAGGCAGTAGAACTGAATTTCAACCTCAAGCGACCATGCGGGTGGGTTCACGGCGCTCATTGTTCCAAAGATCAGACTGTGCAAGTAAAAAAGACTAGCAAATCCGTGAATCAAGACGAAACGGAGAGGTTTGTGCATCACAAGCAGCAGCAACGGAAGACGGATGAAAATCGCGAGGATATAGGGCGGTTCAAGGCGCGTGACACGACGGAGGAAGTAACTGCGCACAGAGACCGCCTTACTGGCCCGCAGCACGTGTGAGGCAAACGGAAACGCGAGAATGAATCCGCTGATAGTGAAAAATAACTCAACTCCTCGTTTGCCGTTTGATACTAGGTACCAGAACCAGTTGACGTTCGGGCCGTGAAGAGGTATCTGCCCTGGAACGTGGAAGAGCACCACGCTGAGAATGGCGACAAAACGTAGGCCGTCTATCTCAGGAATGTAATTTCCCGTTGTGGTGATCCGTCGCAGTCCTCGCAACTTATCCGAGAGCGGCACTCCGACGAGAGACGAGAAAGATTTCATCCAGATATCCCCGATGGCCTTGAACCCGAAGGATGCACTCGAAAAGGCAGACCCCACGACTGACTTCATCTCGCTGTTGGGGATGCGCAGACTTCGGCTTCGCGCCTCATCCGCAGTTTTACTCTGCGTGCGGGGACACCTGCATACACCGTCCACGGCTCCAAGTTGCGAGTTGCCACCGATCCAAGCGCCAGCACCGCGCCCTCGCCTACCGACACTCCTGGCTGGACTGTCGCGCGAGCACAAATCCAAGCGTAAGGTCCCACAGAAATAGGAAACGCTGTAAGGGGAAACGCTGGATCCTCATAGTCGTGGGTGGCACCACAGAGGTAAGCCTGCTGTGAAACGATCGCGTGACTGCCCAGCGAGATGTGTTCGGGGTTGTAGATGATGGCTTCGTCCCCGATTGTCGCTAGGTCGTCACAGGTCAGATTCCACGGCGCCCAGATTTGCGACCTCCCATAAATAAAGCAACTTTTTCCGAGCTTGGCCCCAAAACAGCGAAGTAAGAAAACGCGCCAGCGGTGACAAGGTCGCGGAGACGTACGAAAGAACAGCGCGTAGACGAGTCCCCATGCTGCCCGCAACAGCCGATTTCTCAGCGGAAAAGCTGGCACTGAATAAGGATCGGGGCTAGTTTTCATGATTGCACGTGCCCAGGAATGTAAGAGCCACGCTGGTTAAGCTGAAGTGAATTCGCTTTCGATGCAAATGCTCACGCCATTTCTTCCAACAAGCCTGGGCAAGCATGCGTCGTCATGAGATGGCGCGCCAGATCAAGTACGACCTCTGGCGGTGGCGATGCTGTGAGGCGACCGATGTCGAAGCTGAAATGGAGCGGCTCGTACATCGATAGCAGAACCACGCCTTCG
>Ga0182015_10006652_pt1 | contig 11531 bp, 11 predicted proteins | sample 712P3MmetaG_FD_120478 | JGI IMG/M metagenome (GOLD analysis project Ga0182015, IMG submission 120478) | Permafrost microbial communities from Stordalen Mire, Sweden - 712P3M metaG | ecosystem: Environmental > Terrestrial > Soil > Wetlands > Permafrost | place: Sweden: Stordalen | collected...
CTCTTTGCGAACAACGCGGCCATAGCCGGTGGGGTCATCGGGAACGGCGGTAAGAATGGTCATGGAAGCCTGCTGCGAGCGATGAAACTCCCAGAGGGTTTCGATGGTTTCGGGGCGAATGAGGGGGACGTCGCCGGAGAGAACGAGGATGTTGTCGTAGGCAGCGATGGCGTCGCGAGCGCATTGAATGGCATGACCGGTGCCGCGCTGCTCAGGCTGGTCGACAAAGCGAATGCCGGTGGCGGCGACGGCGGATTTAACGCGGTCAGCTTGATGGCCGACTACGGCGTAGATGTCTTCAGGCCTGGCGACGCGGCCGGCGGCGGCGATTACATGCAGGAGGAGGGGCTTGCCGCCGATCTCATGAAGGACCTTGGGGCGGCGGGATTTGAGACGGGTTCCCTTGCCGGCTGCCATGATGATGACGGCGAGGGTTGAGGATGATTCCATTTCAGTGCTTTCCATGAACGGGCTCCGGTTGAAGATTTTGGATTCCCACCCTTGAATCAAAAAACGATTCAAGGATGGGGCACCCGGCCAACGTTGAGTCCGAGGACGATTCAAGGTTGGGGCACACGGTAATCAATTGGCGTTGACCGGAGGCTTCTCGTTGGGAACGCCGGGGATGGTGATGTCGATGGGGTGAATCGGGCCAAGCTTGAGATCGTCGAGGGCGGGTTTGATCTCCGATTCGTTGCCGACGACTAGAACCGCCATTTTGTCCGGTTGAATGTACTTCTTTGCCACTCGATTAACGTCGGCGAGGGTCACATCCTCGAGATCCTTGTGGTAGGTCTCGAGATAGTCGGCAGGGTAGCCGTAGAACTCGAGCTCCTCGCGGGCGGTGAGAACCTTCTCGCGCGTGTCGTAGCTGAAAAGAAATGAATTGAGGATATTGTCTTTTGCGCGGGCCAGTTCCTCTTCAGTGATTGGATGCGTGGTGAGGCCTTGAATTACATCCATCGCGGCTTTGGTTGCGTCAACGGTCGAGGAGCTTTTGGTAAGAGCAACGACATCAAAGCCGCCCGGATGGTCCCAGGCATAGTTGAGCCCGCCGCCTACCTCATACGCGAGGCCGAGCCTGGTTCGGACTTCCTGAAACAAGCGGCTTGCAAACGAGCCTCCGAGAATTTCATTCATGACGGCAACTGCCGGGACGTCGGGATTGTGGCGGTCGATGCCCGGGCCGACGATCTGGATGTTCGATTGATTGACGTCGGTCTTATTGATGAATGAAACCGTGTGGGCGGGCACAGGAAAGGCGTCGTGGCGGGCAGCGGTCAGCTTTGCCGGCGGGAGGCCTTCGAATGTTGCGCGGAGCTTTGCTTCCATGGCGGCGGGGTCGAAGTCGCCACTGACACCAATGATGAGTTTTCCGCCGATGGTGCGGTCGTGCCAGGCCTGGAGATCGTTGAGCGTGACTGCACCGATGGTGGCGAGCTCGGGCTGGCGGGTGTAAGGGCTGTTTGGGCCATAGACCAGCTTGGCGGACTCGCGCTCGGCGATCTGGCCTTCGTCATCGTTGCGGCGAACGATGCCGGTGGCTTCCTGCTGCTGCGCGATGGTCAACTTGTCCGGATTGAAATTGGGGTGAAAAAGCAGATCGATCGCAAGCGCATAGACCTGATCCGCATCGACCTTGAGCGAGTCCCATGAAACGGCGCTCGAATCCTCGTCGGCCGCGGTTTCGATGTGGGCGGCTTTGGCTTCAAGCAGGTCGTCCATTGCGTCGCCGTCCATCTTTGCGGTGCCGCTGGTGCGCCAGGTGAGGCCATAGATACTGGTCAGCCCGGCTTTGGCGGGCTGCTCATCGCGGGAGCCGCCGGGGATGAGAACCGAGCCGTAGATGAAGGGAAGCTCGTGGTCTTCCTGGAGGAAGATGACGATGCCGTTCTTCAACTCGATGCGTTTGGGCTGCTGCGGCTTGAAGTCGTGGAGTTTGGGAATGGGGATTTTCTCCCAGGGCTTTTGCTGCGGGGGAGCGCTGGATTGGGCATACAGAAACGGAGTAGATGATGCGAGCACAATCAATGATGAAGTGAGCAAGGCAAAGGAGACGATCTTCAGCACCACATTGCAACCGTTGGCGGCGAGGACGCCGCCAAGACAGCCGGTCCGGAGACCGGCGCTACGAGAGATCGGCGTTAGCGTTCTCATTGCGCACCTCCCTTGGCGGCTGCCGGGGCTTGCGGAGGAGCATCGGTCTCGATCCAAGCAACGGTTCGATTGCTGGAGATGAAGACCTGGTTGGCGACGCGGCGGATATCGGCCTTGGTCACTTTGTCGACTTTGTCGAGATGGAGGAAGAGTTCGCGCCAATCGCCGTAGCGGGTTTGGTACTCGGCCAGATCGTTGGCCAGGCCCTGGTTATCCGCGAGGCCGCGGAGCAGGTCGGCACGGGCACGCGTCTTGAACATTGCGAACTCATCGTCGGTCACGTCGGTGGTCTTCAACTTTTCGATCTCCGGTCGGATCGCGTCGCGCATCTCCTGCGGGGAGTGCCCTGGATTGGGCGCAGCATAGAAGACAAACATGCTGGGGTATTTGTCGGCGGGGTAGGGGCTGACGCCTTCAGCTTCAGCAGCGATCTGCTTGTCGCGGACGAGGCTGCGATAGAGGCGAGAGACGCGGCCATTGGAGAGGATGTCGCTGATGGCGTCGTAGACAGCGTTGTCAGGGTCGCGATAGTCGGGCCGGTGGTAGCCCTCCATATAGATGGGTTGGGTGGGGTCGCGAATGATGACGGTTTTCTCGGCGAACTGCGTGGGCTCGACGGTGGTCATCTCCTCTGGTTTGGCTCCGCCGGGCACGCGGCTGAAGTACTTCTCGAGCATCGGCAGCGCTTCAGAGGCTTTGACGTCACCGACAATGGAAACCACGATGTTGGCGCCGATGTAGTACTTCTTGTGGAACGCCATGGCCTCGGTTGCGGTGATTTGGCTGACCTCACTGGGCCAGCCGATGTTGCTGCGGCCGTAGGGGTGGGCGACATAGGCGGTGGCGAGGAACTGCTCGAAGAGACGGCCCTCGGGATTGGAGTCGGTGCGCATTCGGCGCTCTTCGATGACGACATCGCGCTCTTTGTAGAACTCGCGCGGAACAGTGTCGGCGAGGCGGCTGGACTCTAGCCAGGCCCAAAGTTCGAGGCGATTCTCAGGCATCGACCAATAGAAGGCCGTCTCATCGTAGCCGGTGCCGGCATTGAGGTCGTGTGCGCCGTTGCGCTCGGCAACGTCAGTGAACTGGTTGGGGATGACGAACTTGTGAGCTTCGTCCTGAACATTCTGAAAGGCTTCTTTCAGGTCCTTGAGCTTGTTTTCGTCGCGGCCGACGAACTTGAGGTATTCGGCCTCGTAGGCGTCGTTGGCGGCTTCGACTTTGGCGAGCGCGACCTTCTCGGCAGCGTAGTCCGTGGTGCCGATCTCGCTGGTTCCCTTGAAGGCGAGGTGCTCAAACATGTGAGCGAGGCCGCTCTGGCCGGAGGGGTCGTTGACGTCTCCGGCATCGATAAACGTGGAATAACTGAAGACCGGAGCCTCGGGTCGCTCGCAGATGACGAGCGTGAGGCCATTGGGGAGAACCTTGGTGGTGATCCGCTGCTCGAAGCTCTTCAGATCTTGAGAGCGGGCGGAGGCAAGAGCCATGACCGCTGCAGCGAAAATGGCCGCAATTCGCAGGTTGCGTTGCATTGGATCTCCTTGAGCGAGACTCGGAGATTGCGAGGCGCGCACAACTCAAAACTAGAGCCCACGGCCAAGACGGGTCAAACGGGGAGGCTGTAAAGTGACGATTGGTTGGCTGGCAAAGGTGAAGCTTCGAGTTCTGTGACCGGCAGGAAATGTCAGTCGATCAAAACACTGGGTGGCGGCGTGGACGCGGCCATGACAGGCGGCCCGGAGGCTGATACCCTTGAGGCTCGATGGACGGAAAACAGAGAGAGCGTGGGCGACTGAGGCCGTTTTGGAGGGCCGTTGTTGAGGTTGCGTTTATTGTTTTTCTGTTCTATTCGAACCTGCTGATGGGCGAGTTTACGCGGTCGAACGGGCAGGGAAAGAGCCTCTGGTTTGCGATGCAGGATGTGGTTACGGGAACGAACCTTGCGATCGCGTTGGTGTCAGCGCTGATCGGGTATGTGGTGTTTGAGTTTCTGCGGAAGAAGCTTTAGCACTGCTGGTATTTCCAGTTCCGCTGTTTTCCTTCGCTGATCCAATCAATAGCGGTGGCGATGCGTTTGTCGCGGGTCTTCTCGCGCTTGGCGTCGGCGATCCAATCGACATACTCACGCTTGCAACTGGGGCTGAATTTGGCGAAAGCCGCGGAGGCCTTTTTGTTGGTCTTGAGCGCACGCGTGAACTCAGGCGGCACCTCGGCGGCGGGGGTGGGGGCTTTGACCACTCGTTGCCGGGCGGAGATGGGGCTGGTGTACTGGCCGTTATCGATGAAAGCCACTGCCCGGCGCAGGAGACTGAGCATTTGTTTGGTGGGCGGCAGGTCGTCAACACGGGTGAGGCGGCCGAGCGAACCCATGGCGTCGGGCTGCAGCACCTTTTCTTCGCGGAGCACGGCGGCGATTTCTTCTCCCCAGAAGCCAAAGCTGCAGTGCTGATTGAAGGCTGACATGTTGCCGAGGATGACGCCCTTGTATTCAAAGAAGGGACGACTCCACTTGATGGTTTCGACGACGGCGGGACAGGCTTTGTGGACCAGTTCGCGGATGCGGGTAAGGATGGTTTGCGCAAAGGGCCTGGATTTGGCGATGTAGACGTCGATGCGGGGATTGAAGGTGTCGGTTGGGGTCACGGCTCGCTCCTGAGGGACGTTTTTCGAGAACAGTGTAACGTTGTTCAGGGAAGATGGACACGCGGAATTTGGGGCGGCGGTGAGGGCGGGCAGCGTTGCCTTGACCCACGTGCGCAGGCCCTCGAATGCTGCGAGCGTTTCAGCGTGGCAGAGCGAGAGTAGCATAGAGCCGGGCAGGGGAAATTGAATGGTTGCGATTGCAGGGGCGGAGTTGGCAGCGAAGCGGATGGCCGGGCGGCCATTGCTGGTGAGGCGGGCCGCCGTGCTGGGCGCGGGAACGATGGGCTCGCGGATTGCGGGGGTGCTGGCCAATGCGGGAATTCCGGTGCTGCTGCTGGACATGGCGCCGAAAGAGGCTGGGGCGGCGAGGAATGCGCTCGCACTGAAAGCGATTGCAGCGCTGGGCAAGGCAAAGCCTGCGGCGCTTTTTGAGCAATCGCTTGCGGGGTTGGTCACGGCAGGCAATTTCGAAGATGATCTGGCGCGGCTTGCGGATTGCGATTGGGTGGTGGAGGCTGTAGCCGAGAACCTCGAAATCAAGGCGGTGCTGCTGGCGCGGGTTGTGCCGCACCTGGCAAAGAATTCGGTGCTCACGACCAACACTTCGGGGCTGCCAATTGGGAAGATCGCGGCGACGCTGCCGGCGCATCGGGAGCGGTTTTTTGGGACGCACTTCTTTAATCCGCCGCGGTATATGCGGCTGCTCGAGATCATTCCCGGCGAGGATACCGATCGAGACCTGTGCGCGGCGTTTGCGGCGTTTGCGGACCGGAGCCTGGGCAAGCAGGTAGTGTTTGCGCACGACACGCCGAACTTTATTGCGAACCGCATTGGGCTGCATCTGATGTTTCGGGCGGCGACGTTGATGCTGGAGCAGGGGCTGACGATTGAGGAGACCGACGCGCTGACCGGCCCGGCGATTGGATGGCCGAAGACTGGGACGTTTCGGCTGACGGACCTGGTGGGTGTGGATATTGCCGCGCACGTGGCGGCGAACTTTCCCGGTGGCGCGGAGCAGGGGCGGTTTTCGCAGCTGCTTGAAGAGATGATGAAGCGCGGCTGGCTGGGCGACAAGGCGGGGCAGGGATTCTATAAGAAAGTGCGCGGTGCGGATGGGAAAGAGGAGCGGCTGGTGCTGGATCCGGCGACGCTGGAGTACCGGCAGACAGTGAGGCCGGCTTTGCCGTCGCTGGAGATGGCGAAGAACGCGGGCACGGTGGGTGAGCGGCTGAAGATGTTGCTGGCGGGCGACCCAGCGAAGGACAAGTCGGCGCGGTTTCTGTGGCCGTTTCTGGCGGACATGTGGAGCTACGCGGCTGACCGGATTGGCGAGGTGAGTGACGACGCGGCATCGATCGACCGAGCGATGCAGGCGGGATTCAACTGGGAGCTTGGTCCGTTTGCGTTGTGGGATGCGGCGGGGGTGGGCTGGACGGTTGAGCGGATGAAGGCGTTGGGACTGAAGGTGAGCCGGCGCGCTGAGGCTGTGATGGGGGCGGGACAGGCCAGTTGGTATGGGAAGGACGGGCGGAGCTGTTTTCAACCGGGGACGGGAAGACAAGAGCCGGTAGCGGAGGCAGAGGGACATGCGCGGATTGCGGACTTCAGGCGCGCGAACGGCGTGGTGAGGAGCAACGCAGGGGCCTCGCTGATCGATCTGGGCGATGGGATCGGCTGCATCGAGCTGCATTCAATGAAGAACGCGATCGGCGGGGATGTGCTGGGAATGATCTCGGCTGTGCTGAAGCCGGACTCGGATGCAGTGAGGGATTTTGCGGCCTTTGTGATCGCGAGCGATCGCGAGAACTTTTCGGTGGGCGCGAACTTGATGCAACTGCTGCTGGCGGCACAGGAGGGGGAGTGGGATGAGCTGGCAGCTACGATTCACGGCTTTCAGCAGATGACGGCTGCGATCAAGTTTTGCCCGCGGCCGGTGGTGGCAGCGCCGTTTGGACTCACCCTCGGCGGGGGGGCGGAGATTTGCCTGCATGCGGCGCGGCGGCAGGCGCAAGCGGAGACGTACATCGGACTGGTGGAGGCGGGAGTGGGGTTGATTCCTGCCGGGGGTGGGACGAAGGAGATGCTGCTGAAGGCGGTGGACCAAGCGACGGCGGAGGCACGGCCTGATCCGCGTGATCCGGCGTCAAGGTTTGCGCAGTCGGCGGAGTTGGCGAATGCGGTGAAGCAGGTTTTCGAGACGATTGCGCTGGCGAAGGTTTCGACTTCGGCTGCGGAGGCGCGTGGGCTGGGGATGCTGGGGCCGGCGGATCGCATTACGATGAACCGGGAACGGCAGCCGCTTGACGCAAAGGCGCAGGCTGCTGCGCTGGCGGAGGGGGGGTATGTTGCGCCAGTACAGCGGATGCAGGTTCCTGCGCCGGGGGTGGGTGTGCTGGCGATGCTGGAAACGGGAATCGGGCTGATGAGGGAGGCGGGTTATGCTTCGGAGCACGACGAAAAGGTGGCGCGGTGGACGGCGTATATCTTGTGTGGCGGGAGGGTGACGGCGGGATCGCTGGTGAGCGAGCAATATTTGCTGGACCTGGAGCTTGAGGCGTTTTTATCGCTTTGCGGCGAGCGGAAGACGCAGGAGCGGATCGGGTATACGCTGAAGACCGGGAAGCCGCTGCGGAATTGACGTACGTATGTACGTATGGAATGATGATTTCAAAGGAGAATCAACATGTATCACGACCCCAAGACCGTTCTTTCACCGAAAGACAAGGTCAAGTCCGTTGAGGTGGTCTACGACGCGGGTCCCAGGGAGTCTAGTTGGTCCGTTGCACGCCTGACTTGGGAGGGTTCACCCGCTGTGGGCATTCGCTGGAATGGGGATAGCGTCAATAGCAAAGGGACACCTCAGTCGCGAGGAAATCCTGCGTGGTTTATTGTTCCGCGCGAGTTGCAGCCGGCGGTCCTGGCCGCGGCTGAGCAGGCTAGCAGGATCGAGGAAGCCTCGTTACTTGACGGCTACCGGCAAATGGCTGCCGATCAGGAACAGGAAGCCGAAGCAGAGGAATGGACGGAAGGATTGATCGGCGATGCCTATTGAACGTGGCGAGGTTTACTGGGTTGCCTTCGATCCCAGCGTGGGCGGGGAGATTCAGAAAACTCGTCCCGCGATTGTGATGTCGAACAACGCAGCGAATCTGACTCAGAATAGGGTACAGGTGGTCCCAATCTCGTCAAAAACCCATCGTGTATATCCCGGGGAAGCACTCATCGAACTGAGGGGGGAAAAGCGTAAAGCACTTGCATCCCAGCTGGCAACGGCAAGCAAGCTTCGATTGGGTTCGAAGGTCGGAGCGTTGAGCAAAGATGATTTGGGCAGGGTAGAGGACGCGGTTTTGCTTCAGCTGGGCATTCATCGTTCCTGAGAGTTCGCAATGGCTCGTGCGGGACCAAGAAAGTGCGCATTGTTGCTGGGCGGCCTGATTTGCGCTTGCGCCCTTGCTGCCCCACAGCAGCAGGAAACGCAGGCGCAGTTGGTGAGAAGCGGGCAGATTCAGTTGGACGGCCGGGCGACGCAGTATGTGATTCGTCATTTGCCGGTGAGCTCGTTTCCGCAGCTTCCGGAGGCGGTGGCGAAGGCGCTGATGGAGCGCGGTTGCCTGATTCCGCAGACATACCAGGCGCATCGGCCAGAGAACGTGGTGGAGGCGAGCCTGGAGCGGCCGGGATCGACGGACTGGGCGGTGTTGTGCACGGCGCAGGGAACGGTTTCGTTGCTGGTGTTCTTTGGAAGTGCGGCGGAGGGACCAGGGGGCGCGGCGCAGGCGCAGGTGCTGGCATCGGCGGTAGAAACTGAGAGGCTGCAGGCGCACGGAGGGGTGGGAGGAGTGTTGGGGTTCAACTGGGGGATCGATCCGGCGACACCGGAGCAGGTGCATGAGGCTCAGGCTGGGATGGACAAACGGCCGGCAAGAGTGGATCACGATGCGCTGGCGGACACGCTGGTGGATCAGCATACTGTGTACCACTTCTATTCGCATGGGGCGTGGGTTGCGCTGGCGATGCCGGAGTAAGGGCGCAGGTCTTGGAAGGCAGTGCGGATACGGCGGATTCCCAGGTCCAAAAGCGGGACCTGGGGCAGCCGGAAGTAGGAGGAAACGATTGAGATGCCAGGACACGACGAGACTATAGGTATCCCAGGTTAGCTCGGCCGCTGGCGCGGCCCGCGCGAACCTGGGGCACCCGGCGGGGTTGTCAGGCAGGAGCGGGAGGAGCAAAAGAAGATGGCGGAAGCGGTGATTGTGAGTGCGGTACGGACGCCGGTGGGGCGCGCGCCACGGGGGGCTCTCTCGACCACGCGGCCTGACGACCTTGCGGCAATTGCGTTGGGCGGGGCTTTGGAGCGGGTGGCGGGGCTGGGGAAGGAAGAGGTTGAGGATGTGATTCTGGGGTGTGCGCAGCCGGAGGGTGAGCAGGGGTGGAATATTGCGCGGTGGGCGGCGCTGCGGGCGGGGCTGCCGGTGGATGTGCCGGGGGTGACGGTGAATAGGCTATGTGCGTCGGGGCTGGAGGCGGTGGCGCAGGCGGACATGCGGATTCGTACGGGCGGCGTGGGGGTGGTGATTGCGGGTGGAGCGGAGTCGCTGAGCCTGATTCCGATGGGAGGGATGAAGCCGAGCCCGAACCCGTATTTGGCGGAGCACTATCCGGCGTCGTTGCTGACGATGGGGCTGACGGCGGAGCGGGTTGCGCGGCGGTATGGGATTTCGCGTGAGGCGCAGGACGCGTTTGCACTGGCGAGCCACCAGAAGACGCTGGCGGCGCAGGCGGAGGGGCGGTTTCGGGAGGAGCTGGTTCCCGTGACGGTGACGACGGAGACGCCGGACTGGAAGGCGGGAAGGAAGGCCGGGAAGCCAGTGGTGAGTGAACGGGTTTTTAGCGCAGATGAGGGACCGAGGGCGGACACGACGGCGGAGGCGCTGGCAGCACTGAAGCCGGCGTTTGCGGCGCAGGGAACGGTGACGGCGGGCAACTCGTCGCAGACTTCGGACGGAGCGGCGGCGGTGGTGCTGATGAATGCGGATCGCGCGCGGGAGCGGAGGATCAAGCCGCTGGCGCGAATGGTTGCGTATGCGGCGACCGGGTGTTTGCCAGAGGAGATGGGCTTGGGTCCGGTGAAGGCGATTCCAAAGGCGCTGAAGCTGGCGGGACTGAGCCTGGAGGACATTGGGCTGATAGAGCTGAATGAGGCGTTTGCCGCGCAGGTGCTGGGAGTGATTGAGGAGCTGGGGCGGCAGGGGTTGGCGATTGATATGGAGCGGGTGAATGTGAACGGCGGGGCGATTGCGCTGGGGCATCCGCTGGGATGCACGGGGGCGAAGCTGACGGCGACACTGGTGCACGAGATGCGGCGGCGGCAGGTGCGCTATGGGATGGTGACGATGTGCGTGGGCGGGGGAATGGGCGCGGCGGGGATCTTTGAACTATTAGACTAGCGGGAGAGTTGAAAGGATATTCCCCAATGAAACTTCTCGGAGCCGTTCTGTCGCTCTTGGTGCTCCCGCTGACGGGACTGCCGGCGGCGGCTCAGAATCCCCCCGCTCCCAAGCCAGATGCATGGCAATCCCTCAGCTTTCTTGAGGGCACATGGGATGCAAAGACAACGGGAAGCTCCGGGGTAGAAGCTGGCGGAAGCTATACATTCAGACGCGAGTTGGAAGGACATGTTCTCGCCCGGCACAGCAGAACGGATGCCGGCTGCAAGGGGCCGGAGAACTATGACTGCGAGCATGGAGACCTGCTCTATGTCTACGAAGAGGCGCCAGGCCAGCCGCTGAAGGCCATCTACTTTGACAACGAAGGGCACGTGATTCATTACGAGGTGTCGACGCCTGCGCCGGGCACGGTGGTCTTCCTGTCGGAGCCATCCCGTCCAGGGCCGCAATTCCGGTTGGCGTACGAGTTGAAGGACTCCGTGATGTCAGGAAGGTTCCAGATGCGGATGCCTGGGCAGACGGAGTGGCGATCGTATCTGGAGTGGAGCGGAAGGCGGAAGTAGCGCGGATGCGCCCAAATCGAGGTTGAAAACAGGAAGGCGGCTGGATGGAGATCCAGCCGCCTTCGTTGATCTTTAGGATGAAGTGGCAGCGAGTCCGCGGTCCGACTACGCCTTGGCGGTGGCCAGGGTTTTGAGGCGGGCGTTGAGGCGGCTCTTGTAGCGAGAGACGGTGTTCTTGTGGAGGACACCCTTTTGCACGCTCTTGTCGAGGGTGGAGACGGTCTCGCGATACTGGGTCTGTGCGGCCTTGACGTCGCCCTTGGTGAGCGCTTCGCGCAGAGACCGCAGGCTGGTGCGGACGCGGCTGCGGTTGGCGCGATTAACATCAGTGCGCGTGACGGTCTGGCGGGCGCGCTTGAGCGACGAAACGTGGTTTGCCATGATTATTCCTTGATCTTGTCAGAAGATGATGGGGGTGCAGAATGCAACTCGAGCCGCATCCCTCGCAATTTCTTAGTCTACGGGAGTTTGGGTTGCGGGTCAATAAAGACTGGCAGCAGTGAATGAGTGAATAAGTGAAGCGGCAAACAGAGAACGGAGGTCAGAGAAAATGCGCTCTGATGCACCGATTTTGCGAATTCCTGCATGAGAATTGCACTTTTTTTAGGAATATTGCGGTTTTTTGGCAGCTTTTTGGCCCCATTTTTCCTGTAAACCCTTTGTTATGAACGGAAGTTGGGTAAGGGGAGGGGTTGCGATTTTGGGGCTAAAGCCGGGTTGA
>Ga0182015_10006654_pt1 | contig 11527 bp, 11 predicted proteins | sample 712P3MmetaG_FD_120478 | JGI IMG/M metagenome (GOLD analysis project Ga0182015, IMG submission 120478) | Permafrost microbial communities from Stordalen Mire, Sweden - 712P3M metaG | ecosystem: Environmental > Terrestrial > Soil > Wetlands > Permafrost | place: Sweden: Stordalen | collected...
AATGAATTTCCGTTCGCTGGTGACCAACGCTCCCTACGGCATTTGCCGCTGCAGTTCCGCGGGCCAACTGCTGGATGTAAATCCCGCGTTGCTGGCGGTGCTGGGCTATTCCTCACCCCAGGAACTCGTGGGCAAGCATCTCGGAGCACTCTATACCGATACGCACCAGTGGTTCGAACTGGCCGACCATTTGCGCTCGGCCGCACCCCTCAACGGTCTCATCGTCGAGTGGAAGCGACGGGATGGGTCGGGCACGGTGGTTCGTGTTTCCGGGCGCGCAGTTTCCGATGGTGACAGGGGAACAGCTTTCGAGCTCTTTGCCGAAGATGTCACCGAGCGGCGCGCGCTCGAGCAGCAACTGCGCCAGTCTCAAAAAATGGAAGCTGTGGGAAGACTTGCCGGGGGCATCGCCCACGATTTCAACAACCTTCTGATGGTGATTTCAGGTTACTCGGAATTTCTGCTCGACCGCCTGGGGCCAGACCCCGCGCTGCGCGCTCCGGCGCAGGAGATTGCCAGCGCAGCCGGACGGGCGACTTCGCTTACCCGCCAACTTCTCGCTTTCAGCCGGAAACAAATGTTGGCCCCAAAGATTCTTGACCTGAATGGCATCGTCACAGAAAACCTGAAGATGCTCACGCGCGTGATCGGCGAGGATATCGATCTCGTCATGGTTCCGGCAGCCGGACTGGGCGCGGTTCGCGCCGATGCCGGGCAGATTGAGCAGGTCATCATGAATCTTGCGGTGAACGCACGGGATGCCATGCCCTCTGGCGGCAAGCTCACCATCGAGACCTCGAACGTTTCGCTCGACGACGACTATGCCCGCTTTCACGCTCCCCTCCGGCCGGGCGAGTATGTGATGCTGGCCATCAGCGACACCGGTCTGGGCATGGATTCAGAGACTCAGTCTCACATCTTCGAGCCCTTCTTCACGACCAAAGGACTGAAAGGGACCGGGTTGGGGCTGTCTACGGTATACGGCATCGTCAAGCAGAGTGGTGGCTACATCTGGGTGTACAGCGAACCGGACAAGGGCACCACCTTCAAGGTTTATTTGCCTCGCGTTCCGGAACGAGCTGAAAGTCCCGCACAAGTCGCCGCTCCGGCGGAATCCGTCGCCACCGAGCCGGGAACGGAGACCGTCCTACTGGTGGAGGATGAGACCAACCTGCGCTATCTCGCCCGCCAATTTCTCGAGAAGCAGGGCTATCGAGTGATCGAGGCCGCGGATGGCGCGGTGGCCATGCAGATCGCCGTCGCGCATGAGGGAGTGATTCATCTGCTGCTGACCGATGTAATTATGCCGGGCATGAACGGCCGCGAACTGGCACAGCGGATGTCAGAGATTCGCCCCAACACGAAAGTGCTTTACATGTCCGGCTACACGGAAAATGTGATCGGGCACAACGGCACGCTGGATGCCGGTGTACGTCTGCTCCAGAAACCCTTCACTCTTCGTGACCTGAAAAGTAAGGTTCGCGAAGTGCTCGATTCCACCCCAATCCCCCGGGAGGATTCCATGCCAACTCGAACCGCTCACGCGGCAGCGCAAGGCTTGCAACAATTGCCGTCGACGCGCGCGCAACGCTTTCAACTTCACCTGCCCTTGAAATATCGCCGTCTCGATGAAGAAAAGTGGCACGACGGGCAAACCAGAAATATCAGCCGCTCCGGTTTGTTGTTTCAGGCCGAGGATCTCTTGCAGCCGAATGTGGTGCTGGAGATTAATCTGGTGCTGCCGGCGGAGATTGCAGGCCTTTCGCCCACCGAAGTAGTTTGCCGTGGAGAAATCGTACGGACGGTGCAGCCCCTCGGGGCAGAAATGCCTCCCGCACTAGCCGCAAAGATCCTTCAGTATCATTTCCAGCACGGGTCGCAGTTGCCACGGGCGCAGGCGTAGGAAGCAACACTCGATCAGGCGCTCCGGTTCTCACCAGCCTCGGCCAACTGCAGCGCCCGCTCGCGCAAAGCGTCCACTTCCTTGGCCAGGGCGTACTTCAGTTCTTCGATTCCTTTGCCGGTCACGGCTGAAATCTCGTAGAGCTTCAGCTTGTGTTTCTTGCAATAACGCTTGAGCGCCGCAACTCTGTCTTTGTTGGCCACATCAATCTTCGACGCCACCATGATCATCGGTTTATCTTCCAGGTGAGCCCCAAAGCTGGCCAGTTCTCCCAGAATCACTTCCACGTCTTTCACCACATCGGCGCGGCCGCTCGCGTCCGATACATCGGCCAGGTGAACCAGCAGACGCGTACGCTCAATGTGCCGCAAGAACTGCGTGCCCAAGCCCGAACCCAAGTGCGCGCCTTCAATCAAACCTGGAATGTCGGCAACCACGAAGCTGACTTCGTGGTTAGGATCGCCAACTGCAACCACGCCGAGATTGGGCTCCAGTGTGGTGAAAGGATAGTCGGCGATTTTTGGCCGAGCCGCCGAGATGCGGGAGATCAGCGTGGATTTACCTACATTTGGAAAGCCGACCAGGCCTACATCGGCCAGTAGCTTTAGTTCGAGCCGGTAGTTGTGCTCTTCGCCCGGGCGTCCGGGCTCATGTTCCCGTGGGGCCTGATGCACCGAGGTTGCGAAGCGCGCATTGCCCCGTCCGCCCCGTCCGCCGCGGGCAATCACCATGCGCTGATCCGGGCCGGAAAAATCGAATACCTTCTCGCCCGTCTCTTCGTCGTAGACGATCGTTCCCACCGGAACTTTCAGGAGTATGTCTTCACCTTCCCGGCCACTCTTATTCGAGCCTTCGCCGTGGCGTCCGCGCTCCGCTTTATATTCGGGATTGAAACGGAAGTGGACCAGCGTGTTATGCCGCTCGCTGGATTCCATGATCACGTCTCCACCCTTGCCCCCATCACCGCCTGAAGGGCCGCCGCGCGGAACATATTTTTCGCGCCGGAAGGCCATGCAGCCATTGCCACCGTCCCCCGCTTTGACCCGTATTCTTGCCTCGTCGATGAACATGGTCGCTAGTGACTGGCCAGCAAAACAAAAAGCCCCGTCCCGAAGGCGAGGCTGAAGCCGCGTCGGACAGCTCGCCGCGTCCGCTAAAGCGCAATGCCATTGCTCAGACGGACGCGACTACTCCGCGACTTCCATCGGCTCCACCATCACGAACTTGCCCATCGAACCCTTGTTCAGGAACTTGATGCGTCCCGTGATCTTGGCAAACAGAGTGTCGTCCTTGCCCCGGCCCACGTTCAGTCCCGGTTTCACACGGGTGCCGCGCTGGCGCACGATGATGGTGCCGCCGGGCACGATCTGCCCGCCGAATGCCTTGAATCCAAGCCGCTGCGCGTTGGAGTCGCGGCCGTTTCGTGAAGTTCCTTGTCCTTTTTTATGTGCCATGAATCACTCTCTATTCCTCTGAAAGTAGCGCCGGCAGACTGCCCTGAACGAAGTCGAAGGGTCCTGCCGGCTATCGCGAGGGGCATCTTGCCCCTTGCGAGTTATTTCTTCTTCTTTGGTGGAGCTTTCTTTGCTGCAGTCTTTTTAGGAGCAGCCTTCTTCTTGGCTTGTCCTTTGGCGGTCTTTACTTCGTGTTCAGGCTCGTGATCGTGCGCCGCGACTTTCTTCGGCTTGGGTTCCTTCTTCGGCAACTCGGGAGCCTTGAAGCTTTGCCCGTCAAAAGCAATCTCGGTAATGCGCACCGCGGTGTAGGACTGCCGGTGCCCGCGCAGCTTCTTATATTGCTTTTTCCGCTTGTAGTGGAAGACCAGGATCTTAGCGCCGCGACCTTCCTCGACCAGTTGGCCGACTACGCGCGCTTCCGACTTCGGCTTGCCGATCTGCCCATCTCCACCCGACACAGCCAATATCTCGGGGAATTCCACCTTGCCGTCGGTGCCCGTGGCCTGCTTCTCCACTCGAATCACATCCCCGGGCGCCACCCGGTACTGCTTTCCACCGGCGCGGATAACCGCGTACATACGTCTGCCTCCGTCAAAATATCGTGAACGTCAGCTCACCAAACGCAAGCCACGCGCACACCAGCGCAACCTTGGGGTCCGGATGAACTTCCTGCTGAACTTCCTGTGCTTGCTGTGTTTCCGCCACGGCGCTTCAGCAGCCAAGGCAGGCGTCCCCGGAACGGGTCGGCGAGTACAGCCAAACTCAACTATTCTAGCGTGCGCTGTGGAAATCGGTCAATGCACGCTTTGCAGATCGCCGGTCCGTGTGCGAGAATTCCGCCGGACCTCGTAGGACCTCGAAGTAGGAACCTCGAATGAACTCAGGGAGGAATCCAGTCATGAAGCGCCTTTTCGCCGTTCTGCTTTGCATGCTCGCTCTCACGCTCTCCGGTTTCGCGAAACCACCCGCCAAGAAGTCCGCAGCCCCGCCCGCTCCCGACAAGGCCTACCTGCAGAAAATCTGGGATGGCTGGTCGACCCTGGATCCTGCCAATGTGGCCGCGTTCTACGCCAGCGGCCCGCACACGTTTTTCGATATTGCCCCTTTGAAATACGGCAGCTGGAATGAATACGAGAACGGAGTCAAGGGCGAACTCTCCGGTTACAAGAGCGCGAAGTTCACCCTGAACGATGACACCGTCATTCATTCCCACGGCGATTTGGTCTGGGCGACCGCAACCGTAAAAGAAGAAATGACGACGAAAGCCGGCAAGGTTGAGATGGGCAATTTTCGCTGGACCGTGGTCTTAGAAAATCAGGACGGTAAGTGGATGATCGTTCACGATCACACTTCGGAGCCCTTACAGTAGGAGCTACTTCCTCGAAAAGCGACGCCGTCTTGGCGAACACGCTCTTCGTATCGCGCTCTTCGCATAGAAGACATTCGAATCGTACGCACAGCAAGGATGGTCGCTTGTCCAGAAACTTGCTCGTCGCTCTGGCGGCATTTGTCGCGCTCACGTTCTCCGCCGCCGGGATTGGCTCGACGTTTACGGCACGTTCGGTTCGCACTTGGTATCTAACACTTCGCAAGCCGGCTGGGAACCCGCCCGCTTCGTACTTCGGTCCGGTGTGGACTGCTCTTTATTTTCTGATGGCAGTCGCTGCCTGGAATGTGTGGCGGGTTGGGGACGGCTGGGCCGGAGCCTCGCCGGCGATTACGATTTTTCTGATTCAGCTCGCGCTGAATGCAGCATGGTCGGCGATCTTCTTTGGCATGCGTTCGCCGGGTTTGGCCTTGGTCGAGATTATCCTGCTCTGGGCGGCAATCCTTGCCAGCGTGATCCTGTTCTGGCGCATCTCGACCTTTTCAGGCGCGCTCCTCGTCCCCTACCTCTCGTGGGTCACTTATGCAGCGTACTTGAATGCCGGAATCTGGCGCTTGAATCCACAGCCCGACCCCTGAGAAAATCCTTCGGGCCGGGCTGCCAGTTACCTCTGTAATCCCTGGTAACCTCAGTCCTCTTGCCGAAACAACTTCGTTGCGGCAGGGTTAGTATGAACTGAACTGAAACGTAGGAGATTTGCCATGCGTGACCGAATCGTTTTTCTAATTTCGCTTTTCCTGTTTGCCAGCGTAGCGTGGGGCCAGCAGCAACCGGCCGGGAGCAACGCCCCACCCAGCGGCCAAAGCATGCCCGGCATGGACATGTCAGGTCACGACATGTCGAACATGAAAGACATGCCCATGGGTCCGGGAAAAGACACGGATAAAGATGCCGACAAAGAAAGCGATGCCAGCGCCCACGCCATGCATTCGATGGAAGGCCACATGGACATGGGCCCGCACATGAAGATGACGGCGCTGCGCCCGGCGAAACCGGGCGACGCCGCGCGCGCCAAAGACGTGGTTGAATCCGCGCGCCAAGCTTCAGAAAAATATCTCGACTATCATACGGCGCTGACCGACGGTTACAAGATCTTCCATCCTGAGATTCCGCAGAAGATGTATCACTTCACCAACTACGGATACGCAATGGAAGCAGCCTTTCGTTTCAATCCCGAGCACCCCACGTCGCTGCTCTACGAAAAGCACGGTGACGACTACAAACTGATTGGCGTAATGTACACGGCACCCAAGCGTCTCGGCGAGGATGAACTGGACCAGCGCGTTCCCCTAAGCGTCGCGCAATGGCACGAGCACGTGAATTTCTGCACCGCGCCCGCCGGACGGAAGAACGAATATCTGATCCCGCATCCACAGTTCGGTTTAAGAGGATCGATCGTCACACAAGAAGCCTGCGATGCCGCGGGCGGAACCTTTCATCCTGTAATCTTCAACTGGATGGTGCACGTCTACCCGTTCGAAAAAGATCAGCCAGCATCTGGTCGGTGAGTCGTCAGCACGGCGACGCAGACTGACAGAGCAAGTTTGGCGGACCAGGTTTGACGGACCAAGTTTGATCGAACAAGACTGACGCATTCTCGAAGTTACTCCTCAAGTCTCTGCCTATATTCCCGGATCTGAGATTACATCCCAATCATCAGCGATTCCTAATGTGCATCTTGCCAGCCGAAACGGTATGTTGGTTCGGTCCAGACAAGACAGTGCCGCGCTGTACCAGAGAATACAGTCGTATTCCTGCTAACCGAGGCATTGCCTTTTCGTCAAAATAACCGTAGCGGCAGTTGCGGTAACGTGGAACTTTTCCTTTGGCGGGTACGTAGTGTACTGAAGAAAGCGAACGGCCCGGGAATGAGATCCCGAGCTGGTCGTGCATCGCTCAAGATTCTAGCGGGGTTTAGGGGATTCTCTCACGTTCGGTTTGGCGGCCCTGGTGAGAAAACCCCCCGTACACAGCGCGACTAGCCTTGCGGCTTGTCTGGCTGAACCCCAGCGGCTGCATTGTAGGCGATTCGCGGCGAAACACCAAGGTTTTCTCGCGTAAGTCGTGAACCAGGCCGCCCCAACCGTTTCCTGACGTGATTCGGGAAAGAAAAAGGAGCAGTCATGAAGTTCGCGACAGTTTCGAAGAGCTTGGTACTGGGATTGGCTTTGCTGTTGGCCTCGAGCGCACTGGCGGAAACGAAAGGCAGTTTGCAGCTTAGCAATCCTGTGCTGATCAATGGAACGACCTTGAAGCCAGGGGACTACAAAGTTCAGTGGGAGGGTACAGGCCCCAACGTGGAGCTCAGCATCCTGCACGGCAAGAACGTAGTGGCAAAAGTGCCGGCGCACGTGGTTGAACTTCAAGCCCCGGCCAGCAGCGATGCTGCCGTCACGCGCCAGAACGACAGCGGACCTAACACACTTGCCGGTCTCCGCTTCCACGGAAAGAAAATCTCCCTGGAGTTGGGGGAAGGCAGCAACAGCATGCACGCAGATGGTTCGAGCAAGTAACTACAGCCCAACGCGAAACGATCAACAGGGAGCACACACCGTGCTCCCTGTCTCCTTGAGTTCTGCTGGAACGAAGCCTCCAATAAAAACCCGGCGACTGCCCCTCAGTACTTGGGCACTTTTGGGTCGACGCGCTCCGCCCACGCATTAATGCCGCCCGCCAGGTTGTGCACTTTGTGGAATCCGGATTGCTGCAGGAACGCGACTGCCTTCGCGCTACGGCCGCCCATCTTGCAATGCACAACGATCTCGCGGCTGGAATCCAATTCATTCACGCGCCTGGGCAAATCGTTCAGCGGAATTAGATGTCCGCCGAGGTTGCATATCTGATATTCATGCGGCTCCCGCACATCGAGCACGAACAAATCCTCTTTCGCATCCAGACGCCGCTTCAATTCTTCCACTTGAATCTCCGGAACTCCTGCTTCCACCGGTTTTTCCTCCCCACGGACGCCGCAAAACTCGTTGTAGTCTATCAGCTTCGTTACCGTGGGATGCGTCCCGCAAACCGGGCAATCCGGATTCTTGCGCAGCTTGAGTTCGCGGAACTTCATGCCCAGCGCGTCAATTAGCAGCAGCCGTCCGATAAGCGGCTCGCCCACTCCGAGGATCAGCTTGATCACCTCGGTGGCCTGCATCACGCCCACCAGTCCCGGCAGAATGCCAAGCACACCGCCTTCCGCGCACGAAGGAACCAGCCCCGGCGGCGGCGGCTCGGGATAAAGGCAGCGATAGCACGGCCCATCTTTCGTCGCAAACACGCTGGCCTGCCCTTCAAAGCGGAAAATCGATCCGTAAACGTTCGGCTTTCCGGTAAGCACGCATGCATCGTTCACCAGGTAGCGCGTGGGAAAGTTATCCGTGCCGTCGGCGATCACATCGAAATCTCTGAAGAGTTCGAGCGCGTTCTCACTGCTCAGCCGCGTGTCGAAGGTTCGCAGGTTCACAAAGGGATTGAGGGCTGAAAGCTTATCCGCCGCGGAATCCAGCTTCTTCCGTCCCACATCGGCGGTGGAGTGAATGATCTGCCGCTGCAAATTCGTGTAATCCACCACATCGAAATCGACCAGGCCGAGCGTGCCCACTCCCGCTGCCGCCAGATACAAAGCCAGCGGCGAGCCCAGCCCTCCCGTGCCAACGCATAGCACACGCGCCGCCTTCAGCTTCTGCTGCCCCTCCATGCCGACTTCCGGCATGATCAAATGTCGCGAGTAGCGCAGGATTTCGTCTTTGTTCAGAGTGACTGGAATTTCTGTAGTGGTCGTGGCCATAAAGTCCTCGGTTGAAATTCTAAATTGCGGGATTTCCGCTTCGCCAGAAAACCAGCCAGAACTAACGACAGGAAGAATGCTTACAACAGCGATTTGTGGCGGAAGGCTTCAACTCTTGATCCCAGAATATCATCTCTGAAATCCGATCTCGAATCGTCAGCAAGATCGCACTCGGACGCAGCCTCCGGCAATGGAGGGCACGATGGAAATGTTATCACCGTCCTTCACCGTGGTGGCCTCCTTCTGCAGGTAGCGAATGTCCTCGTCGTTGAGATAGAGATTCACGAACGCGCGCAGTTTGCCGTCGTCCGCATATAAGTGGCGCCGCAGCTCGGGATGCTGTGCCAACAAGTCGGTCATGGCTTCCGCCACCGTTCCGCCCTTCACGTCCACCGTGGATTGTTTACCTACATACTGCCGCAAAGGCGTAGGAATATGAATCTTGCTCATAGGTCTAAGCATAAAAGATGCGCCGAAGAATGGGAAGATTCAGGACCGTGATGTTTTGCAACGCTGCTACCATGACACCGTGCTTCCGCTTCTCGATATCCGCCACCTGAACATCGAGTTCTCCGCAACCGCCCTGCGGGCTGGACAACCGAGAGCCCGCCCTGAGCCTGCCGAAGAGGCGGCTGTCCCCACACACACCCTCTCCGCGGTTCGCGACCTGAGCTTCTCCATCGCTCCCGGCGAGGTTCTCGGGCTGGTCGGCGAATCCGGCTCCGGCAAATCGATCACTTCTCTCGCCATCATGCGCCTGCTCCCGCCCCAGGCGCGGGTTTCCGGCGACATCCTATTCGCAGAAAACGGCTCGGCCCGCAATCTCGCCACGCTTCCCGCTGACTCCATGCGCCAATTGCGCGGGTCACGCATCGCCATGATCTTCCAGGAACCCATGACCGCGCTCAATCCCGTCATGCGGGTCGGCGACCAGATCGCCGAAGCTGTACTGGCTCACGGCGCCCGTTCCAGGAGCGAGGCCGCGAAGCTTGCCGTCCAAGCCATGACCGATGTCGCTATTCCCGAGCCCGACCGTCGCGCCCGCGATTATCCTCACCAGCTCTCCGGCGGCATGCGTCAACGTGTCATGATCGCGATGGCCATTGTGAACCGCCCACAGCTTCTGATCGCTGATGAACCCACCACCGCGCTCGACGTCACCATCCAGGCGCAAATTCTTGAGTTGCTCGCCGCACTGCGCGCCAAGTTCGGCCTGGCCATGCTCTTCATCTCGCATGATCTTGCCGTCGTCTCGCAGGTTGCCGCCCGCGTGGCTGTGATGTATGCCGGAAGCGTTGTCGAACTTGGACCCCGGCATCAAATCTTTCACTCCCCGGCGCATCCTTACACCCGGGGTCTTCTGCACTCCGTGCCTGATCTCAAGACCGACCGCGCCCACCCGCTTGAAACCATCGAAGGCACAGTCCCGCCTCTGCAAGCCATGCCTCCCGGCTGTGCTTTCGAACCTCGCTGCGGATTCCGCGTGGCTGAGTGTACGAATGCCCTGCCGCCACTAGTAGAGGTTGCCCCAGGACATTGGGCCCGATGCCCCGTGGTCAACGCGAAATAGCAGTTTGATTGTCATCCTGAGCAAGCGAAGCGCCTTCTTTGCGACGCAGTAATCGCGCGTTTGGCTCGCTTCCTTATATAATCGCCATCCGTCTGGTGCCGATTGCAAATACTACTGCTTAGCGACATTCATGCCAACCTGGAAGCGCTGGAGGCCTGCCTGGCGGCAGCTCCGCCGTTCGATTTCGTGGCCAACCTAGGCGACGTCGTCGGCTACGGGGCTTCTCCCAATGAGGTTATCGAGCGCTCTCGCAGCCTGGGAAAGATTTTCGTCCGCGGCAATCACGATAAGGCCGCAACCGGCCTGCTCGAACTGGATGATTTCAATCCCATGGCCGCCGCCGCCGCCATCTGGACCGGCGACCAACTCACCCCTGAGCACCATGATTGGCTGAAGTCCTTGCCGCAAGGCCCACTTTCCCTGGAAGATTTCCCTCAAGTGCAGCTGGTTCACGGCTCGCCCATCGACGAAGACGCCTATATCGTTTCGCTCGGCGACGCTCTCGCCCCTCTCATCACGCTCGCCATGCCCTTGACCTTCTTCGGCCACACTCACCTGCAGGGCGGATTCTTCGCCAACGGCTCCAGCGCCGATGGTTTCCGCCCTGAATACCGCACCGTCGGGCAAGTCGAATCAGTCTCGTTGCACCTGAAGCCGGCCACACGGTACCTGATCAATCCCGGCTCGGTCGGGCAACCGCGCGACGGAGATTGGCGCGCCGCCTTCGCCCTCTTCGATACCGAAGCCCAGGTCGTCCACTTCCACCGCACCCCCTACAACCTGAAAGCTGCGCAAGACCGAATCTTCGCCGCAAACCTGCCCCCGCGCTTAGCGACGCGCCTGGCCGCTGGCCGCTGACCTTACTTGCCAACGCTTGTCATCCTGAGCGAAGCAAGATGATTCGCGAAGCGAATCGTCTTGCGCAGTCGAACGATCCCATACCTATCTGCATTACCGGAGGCCCCGCAAGGCGTTTTCACCACTGCTTCGCGATTTTAATCTCTTGCTTTCCGAGACGACGTCAAGCGCCGTTGTAAACTCATTCGCATGCCCTACCCACGCAGCACCGGAACCAAACCTCTCTTTACCCAGCGTGAAAACTCGCCGCGTGAGAATCCTCCGGAGCACTACCTCATCGCTCACAGCGACGGCGGCGCCCGCGGCAACCCAGGACACGCCGGCTATGGCGTAGTAATCCAGGATGAGTCCGGCCAAAAGGTCGCCCACCTCAGCGAGTACCTCGGCCACCAGACCAACAATTTCGCCGAGTATCAGGGCCTGATTGCGGCCCTCGAATACGCCGTCCAGCACGGCCCCAAAGCCCTCAAGCTCATCAGCGATTCCGAGTTGCTAGTGCGCCAGATCAAAGGCATCTACAAAGTGAAGAACTCGACTCTTAAAGATCTCCACGGCCGCGCCAAAGAGT